>Ga0334890_1002866_pt1 | contig 18740 bp, 14 predicted proteins | sample GraSluR1_MG_3_FD_207220 | JGI IMG/M metagenome (GOLD analysis project Ga0334890, IMG submission 207220) | Sludge microbial communities from methane-producing bioreactor in Wageningen University, Netherlands - Granular Sludge_31_08-R1 | ecosystem: Engineered > Bioreactor > Anaerobic >... | reverse complement strand
ACTACAACAACTCCGTGGGCTACGTGCAGCGGCATACGAGCGTGCCGTACGAAGCATTCAAAAGCGAGGTGAACGAACGGGCCAAGCGGCAGATCATCCGGAAGGCAACCGCCAATCTCAGGGCACTGGGTATCACCGCAGAGCATTTTGAAGCGCTGCAGAACAGCGAGCCGAAGACGATCGCGCTGGCCCGGAAGCTGCTGGGGTCGGCCGCGGCAGAGGCAGGCAGTGAAGACTGAAGAGGTTCTCCTTTCGCACGGGCGGACCCGGCACCGTACCAGGTGCGATGCCGGGAACCGTGCGGAAGCGGACGGAGGAAAGGGACGGGGAACGGATGAGGAGGAGTACCATGTTGGATCAGGCCAGTATTGACGCGTCCAAAAGCAAGCGCGGACGAAAGCTCTTCGCCGCATTGATGAAGGAGATTCATCGTCGCGGTGTAACACCCGTGAAAGGCGAGCTGCGAAACAGAATGCGGCGCGCCGTAGCAGACAAGATGGTGAACGAGGCTGAAGGCGACTCACAAGGGGTCGTGTCATAGGCGCGCAGCGCGGCAGATCGGCTCGTGCAGCCCCGGCGGGAGATGCCGTGATGGTGGTCGAAACGCATGATGTGTGAGTAGAACCAATGAGCGTTCCAGCCGAACAGCTTAACTCGAAACCTTCCCGCATCCGCCGGCCGGCGGCGGTCCTGCCTGCCGCCCCGGCGGCGGATGCCGTGGTGGGCGGGGTTCCGACCTTCGACCCTACTCCCTGGACGCCCAACAGTCTTCACCGCGATGCGATGATCCGGTGCGTGTGTGAAGGATTGAATCTGTACGCCGCGGAGTGCGCGAAGCGGGGAGAGCGGCGGATGACGCGGATCATTGTCGCCTTCGCAGGCCAATATGGTGATGGAGGCTATAGCCTACGCTTCACGGCTCGCACGCTACGACGCTGGTACGCGGAGTACCAGCGAGGCGGTGCGTTTCCGGAGCGGCGGGGAGGGCATCGACGCACGGTGTCGGTGGGCGAGCAAGCGGCGGCCCTCTATCTGAGATGCCATTCACTTCCTTATATGTCGCATCTGGAGGCGTGGCGAGTCACCGCTGTGCAGTCGGCCGCCCATCCTGGTGATCCGGCGTGGGCGTGGCCGTCGGACCGGACGGTCGATCGTTGGTGGCAACGGGAACACCCGCTGCACCGGGCAGCGTGCAAACACCGGCGCAGCCGGAAGGGTTCAAAGGACCGACGATGACTGCCATACCCGCACAAGTCGGACAGGACTGCGGACGGCATCGCACCCGCCGGCCGGCGGGTGTGCCGGACGGCTGGGTGCGCCTGGCCGACGCGGCGGAAATCTCCGGCCGGCATCCGCGGACGCTGCGCGATCAGATCAAGGCGCTTCCGGAAACGGCCCGCTGCAAAGCCGGCGGGTCGCTCTGGTTCGATCCGCGATACCTTCCGTCGGCGCTGCTGCCCGCGCCCGGCCTGCCGCCGTTGCCGGACGAAGAACGGGCGATGCCGTTCCACCGACCCGAGGCGATCCGGCGTGACCTGCTGGTCCGCGACGTGGTGCGGGCGGCGCGGGAATACGTCGACCGGCGGTTGCGCAGCGGGTTGAAGTCGGAAGGGGCGGCGCTGGCGGAGTTCACCGAGTTGTACGGCGATGGCCGGTTCTTCATTCGGTGGACGAACCCGCGCACGCTTGCCGGGTGGATGAAGGCAGAGGCAAAAGGCGGGCATTTCTTCGAGCGGCGCGGCCGCCGGCAGGGGCACAAGGTGGGCAAGAAGGCCGGCGCGTTCTATTTCCTGCTGTACGAGCGGCCGGGCATGACGCATCAGGTTGCCTGGGAATACACGGCGGATGAAGCCGCGAAACACGCGGGCGACCCGGCGTGGTTCTGGCCGTCGAGCGAAACCGTCCGCTGCTGGCAGCACCGGAATATCCCGCGCATGGTGCTGGACTACCACAAGAAGGGGCCGGATGCCTGGCGCGCGAATTACGAGTTGAAGCTTGACCGCGACCCGCGATCGGAGCCGGCCAACGCATTGTGGGAATTGGACGCGAGCAAGTTCAATTTCTGGTGCCGGCACCACGGCAAAAAGGTCCGGGCGACTTACGCGATCATCACGGACGTGGGAAGCCGGATGATCCTGGGGCACGCGGTCGGGCTGTCCGAGTCTACGGAAGTCTTGATGCACGCGCTGGCCCGCGCGGTGATGAAGTACGGCGCGCCGTACCGGATTCGCGTGGACCGTGGCCGGGCGAACCTTGGTTCGGGCATTGTGGACATTCGCAAGCGGCGCGAGGCCGCCGCGTGGCAGCACGTGCTCGGCGTATTGCGGATCATCAGCGCCGATCCGGAAGTGATGCTGGGGCGGTCGGGCTGGAAGAAAGGCAGTGTTGAAAGCGCGGTCAACACCGTTTCGACGCGCTTTGACACCCGGCCGGAGTTCACCAGGGCATTCATCGACCGGCGGGGTGATCGGCGCATCCGAGGCGTCGACGCGTGGGCCGATGAGCATCTGAACGAGTTGTGTACACTGAAAGAGGCCGACCAGAAGCTCGGCGACTTCATCGTGTCCAACAACGCGCGGCCGAGGAAGGATTTCAACAAGCGCACGCCGCTGGAGGTGTTCGCGGAGACGTGCATCCCCAAGCGGGCGTTGTACAGCGGTGCGGAAGAGTATCTCCGGCGGCGGCCGATCCGCGTGAAGGTCACGAAGAACGGCATCCGGTTCCCGATCGGCGGGGTGCCCCTGCAATTCGGGCAGGACCATCAGCGGCTGTGGGAGAAGATGGGCGAGCGGATGGTTGCCCTGGTCGATTCGCAAGACCTGTCCCAAGTCTTGGTCTGCGATGCCGATCTGCGGAACCCGTTCTGGGTCCGCCGTGACATGCTGAAGGGCGTCACCGCTGAGACGTTGCGCGAACTCGGTAAGCGGAACAGCCGGTTCCGTCGCATCCGGCGCGAGTTGTCGGACGCCTGGCGGGTGGAGTTCACGAGCACGGAAGTCCAGGCCGCGACGTTGCAGCGTGACAAGGATCGGGCGGAAGCCGCGCGGTGCCTGGAGGCGCGGACGCTGGCGGACCGGCCGGCGGTGACGCTGGTGCCGAATGTGGACACGCGCATTCCGCACAAGCAGGAATCCAACGCGGCGGCCAAGACCGGCACGGACGATGTTCCGGCGGATAACGCCTTCGATCAGCTTGTCGAAGTCGGGAACCGGTGGAGCGCCGCGCAGGAATCGCGCCGGCAGGCACGCGCGGCGGTGGAGCGATTCGATTACGCAAGCTTGTCCTGGGCGGACGAGCTTACGGAAGATGATGCCCGCCGGCGGGCTCAAGCGGAACGGAATGATTATCTGAGTCTTCCCGACGCGGCGGACGATGGGGACGAAGACCCCGCGCCGGGGCTGACTCTGGAAGACCTGGTGGCGGACACCGACACCGAGGAAATCGAACAATGAACAGCGCATGGGAACCAGAAGAAGAGCGCGTCGAGGGCATCGGCCCCGATGACGCGGCCGCCCACGCGCACGGAAGCGCACCTATGGAAGAGGATGCGAACCAGGTCATGGACGCCCTGGTCGCATCCGGCCGCGTCGACGGCCGGGAAGTGCGCGACGAAGGCGAGGAACCGCACCCGCTGACGAATCCGGAGGTTGGGCGGATCATTCGGACGATCCGCGAACTTTTGGACTCGCAAGAGGAATTGCCGGCCCGTCAGCGTGTGACGCTGACCGCCATCGCGCGGGCGATCGGTGAATCCGTGAGCGCGGTCAGTCAGGTCTTGACGCACAAGTACCCGGCGGGCAAGGCCACGGGTTACACACGGCGCGATGCGATCCTTCGCAAGCTGGATGGGTTCCAGGCGCAGCACACCGCCCGCAAGGCGGCCCCGCAACGGGGGCCGATCGCCTGGACGCGCGTTGCGGAGGAACTGCGGGCGGTCGCGCAGACGGCCGCGTTCCTGGATGTGATGGGCGCGGCCTACGGTCCGGCCGGCATCGGCAAGACCATGACTTTGCAGGCGCTCGCCCAGACGATGCCCGGCTCGGTGCTGCTGACGATTGACGATAGCTCGCGGACCGTGCCGTCTTTCTTCCGCAAGCTGTGCGATCTGCTGAAGCTGCGGACGGCCGGCCGGCGGGTCGGGATGCGTGACCTAATTGTCCAGGCGCTCATTGGGACAAAGCGGCTTCTCATCATCGACGAAGCGCACCTGGCCGGGCTGGACGTGTTGAACGCGGCGCGCCAGTTGCACGATGAAGCCGGCTGCCCCGTGCTGCTGGTCGGCCTGCCCGCCTTGGGGCGGATGCTCAAAAGCGGCCGGAACGACGATGCACGCGGCGCGACGCTGTACAGCCGGATCGGCATCTGCCGCGACCTGATGGAGCGAACGCGCAGCGGCGGGCATCCGGGCGAGCCGCTGTACTCGGCGCAGGATATCCGGGAAGTCTTTGCACGGTCCGCGTTGCGGATCGCGCCCGACGGGCTGCGGTGGCTGGAAGACCTGGCGAACGTGCCGGACTCCGGCGGCCTGCGGTCCGCGACGAACGCGCTTCGGTTGGCGGCGCAGGCGCTTCGGAAGACGGCGGAGCCGGATCGGCCGATTGACTCGGCGATCCTGGAACAGGCCGCGCGGCTGCTGCACGGAATCGAGCGTGCCGAACAAATCAGCACGCTGGTAAGGCAGCGTCGCGCGGTGGCGGTGTGACACGATGGCAGCACGACGCAGACAGCAGAACAGACGAAAGCGGCCGACGGCCGCGGATCGGGCGATGCGGGCCGCGTCGCTCCCGGCGGTGGTGGCCGACGGTGTAACGGCTTTGACGGAGTTTCAGGCGCAGCTTGACCACGCGGGCCGGCTGGCCGGTGCAGCCCGGACGGCGCTGACGGACGTGGCGGAGTCCGGCGCGATGCTCGGCGCGACGCATGACTTGTTCCACGCGATGGGCGCGGACCCGGCCGCGTGTTCCGCGTCGGCGTTCCGACGTGCGATGGGCCGGTTCAAACTGCTTCAACGGTTCGCAGAACTCCGGCACCAGGCCCGCACGCACCGGCACCTGCGCGGCCCGGATGTGATTGCCATCGTATTGACGGAGGCCCCGCGCATCGCCCCGGGCGTGCAGTGCTCCAAGCGGTCGCTGTGGCGATGGTGGGCGGCCTTCCGGGCCGTCGGGCCGGACGGTTTGCCCCGTGGAATCGTGTCCCTGCTGGACTCCAAGGGCCGGCGTTCAAGGGCAAGTTGACGGGGCTTTCAGGGGTCTTCAAAGGCTCAGTGAATCGTTCAGAGTCTTTCAGCGAGTAGGCGGAAGAAGCGGCATATCTTTCCCATTTGACCACCCCGGCGGGGTGCCCGGGGAACTGCCGTACATAGGGGTATGCAGTTTATTTCCCGGTTTTGCAGTTTTTTTCTCGGGTCTACCAACTCAGGAAGGAAAGCCCCCTTGACAACAGGCCGATATATCCTATTATCCGGATGGTCGGATGGATTGGAAGACGCGCCATGAGAGACGATCTGGTGTTCAAGGCGATGGCAGATCACACCAGGCAGGCATTGTTGCAAGTGCTTTTTCGCAATGAGCTTAGCGTGTCAGAGCTCGTCGAGGTCCTGGGGCAGCCGCAGTCGACCGTTTCGCGGCACCTTCGGGTGCTCCGCGAGGCGGAGCTGGTCTGCGAGCGGCGGGATGGGACAACCGTGCTCAGTTCGGCCATTGTGCCGGGGGCGACCGGAGAGGCGGATGGCCTGCACGCTCGGATCGTCGAGTGGGCCGGGCAGCAGCCGGTGGCGAAGGCGGTGGCACGAAGACTTGATAGTGTGCTACGGCGTCGGTCGGCCCGGTCGCTCGGGTTTTTCGAGGATGTCGGCCAGCGATGGGACCAGATGCGGATCGAGTGCTTCGGCGAGCGATTTCACCTGGAGGCGCTGCTCTCGCTGCTGCCGACGGATTGGGTGGTGGCCGATATTGGCACCGGCACGGGCTATCTGTTGCCGGTCTTGGCCGATTGCTTTCGCCGGGTGATTGCCATCGATCCGGTGGAGACCATGTTGGGCGTGGCGCGAGGAAGGCCGGAGCTGGCGAATGCGGCGAACGTGGAGTTTCGGCAGGGGGACCTTTCGCGGTTGCCACTGGAGGATGGTGCGGTGGACCTGGCCATCGCGGTGCTCGTCTTGCATCATGTGCCGTCGCCGGGGGATGCCGTGCGGGAGATTGCCCGGGTGGTTCGTCCGGGCGGCAATGTGTTGATCGTTGAGCACCAGGCGCACGAGTTGCGGGAGTTCCACGACCGCATGCAGGACCGCTGGTGGGGTTTCGCGCCGGATGAGTTGGAGGCCCGGCTGGCGGCGGCGGGTCTGCGAGACGTCCGCCGGCGGACGCTGGCCACGGCGGAGCCGACGGGGAAGGCGGCCGTGGAGGCGCCGGATCTGTACGTGATGACCGCCACCCGAGCGAGGGAAACGTAACGACGGAATCGCCCTTGCGATTGGGTAATCGGCGAGGGCAATGGAATGCGACGAACAGCACGGAAGGCGCCGCGTGGAGAGCGTTTGGCGCAAGGTCTATTCGAGGAATGGAGTGAAAACGATGACGGTAACAGCCTCCGGGCCGAAGGCGAAGGACTACAAGGTGGCCGACCTGTCCCTGGCGGACTTCGGCCGAAAGGAAATCGAGATCGCCGAGTCGGAAATGCCCGGCCTGATGGCCGTGCGGGAGGAGTACGCGGCGGCGCAGCCCTTGGCCGGTGCCCGCATCACGGGCTCGCTGCACATGACGATCCAGACGGCGGCGTTGATTGAGACACTGGTGAAGCTGGGCGCGGACGTCCGGTGGGCGAGCTGCAACATCTTCTCCACGCAGGACCACGCGGCGGCGGCCATCGCGACGGCGGGGGTGCCGGTCTACGCGTGGAAGGGCGAGACACTGGAGGAGTACTGGTGGTGTACGAACCAGGCGCTCCGCTTTCCGGGCGGCGACGGGCCGACCCTGATCGTGGATGACGGCGGTGACGCGACGCTGCTGGTCCACCGCGGCTATAAGTTCGAGGAGGAGTATGCCCGGACAGGCAAGCTGCCGATGCCGAGCACGGAGAACAAGGAAATCGCCGTCATCGACGCGCTTCTCATCGAAGAGCTGAAGAAAGACCCCCAGCGCTGGCATCGCGTGGCGGCCGGCATCGCGGGCGTCAGCGAGGAGACCACCACCGGCGTGCATCGGCTGTACCACATGGCGAAAACGGGCGAGCTGCTCTTCTCGGCCATCAACGTGAATGACTCGGTAACCAAGAGCAAGTTCGACAACCTCTACGGCTGCCGCGAGAGCCTGATGGACGGGATCAAGCGGGCCACGGACGTGATGATCGCGGGGAAGAGCTGTGTGGTGTGCGGCTACGGCGACGTGGGGAAGGGCTGCGTGCAGGCGTTCAAGGGCCTGGGCGGGCGCGTGTTCGTCACGGAGATTGACCCGATCAACGCGCTGCAGGCGTGCATGGAAGGGTACGCGGTTGTCACCCTGGAAGAAGCGTGCGAGTACGGCGACATCTTCGTGACCACCACGGGCAACGTGGACGTGATCACGCGGGCGCACGTCGAGAGGATGAAGGACCAGGCGATCATCTGCAACATCGGGCACTTTGACAGCGAGATCCAGGTGGATGCGATGTTCGACGACCCGAAGCTGGAGCGCATCCGCATCAAGCCGCAGGTGGACCAGGTGCGCTGGCCGGACGGCAAGGTGATAACCATTCTGGCCGAGGGGCGGCTGGTGAACCTCGGCTGCGCGACCGGGCATCCGAGCTTCGTGATGAGCGCGAGCTTCACGAACCAGGTGATCGCGCAGATGGACCTGTGGGAGAACCGTGCGAACGACAAGTATGCCAAGCAGGTCTACACGCTTCCAAAACTGCTGGACGAGAAGGTGGCCCGGCTGCACCTGAAGAAGCTGGGGGCGAAGCTGACCCTGCTGAACGCGAAGCAGGCCGCGTACATCGGCGTGCCGATCGACGGGCCGTACAAGCCGGAGCATTATCGGTATTGAGAAGGCACGGAGGGACGGAGAGATCAGACGGTTGGGCAGAGGCGTCAGGCGGGTGGGTTTTCGCTTCCGATCCACGGACCGTAGGCACTTCGCGGTCGGATGTCGTGCTCCGGGGGCAGGATGCGACCGGTCGGGAAAAGCGTGTAGGGCAGACGAGCAGGCCGCTCCGGGCCGAAAAAGATCCGCAGCTCCCAGGCATGCGGCCATTCCACGGAAAACTTATGCACGGCGTTTTGCCACCGGCATCGGATTGAGCCGCGGGTGTAGCCGTGCTGTCGTTGCTTGCCGTGGGTTCGGGCACGGAGCATCCGCATGATTCGCAGCCCCGTCTCAAAGGGAGGCGGGACGAACTCATACCAGGTGCCCAGTGGGCCGTGACTCGGGATCCACATCAGTGTGCGAAAGGCATGGTCATCCTCATGGACGTAACAGTCCATGGCCGCGCCGCCAGTCGAGAGCGTTTCGACCAGGCAGTATCTCAGGATTCGAATTGCCGAAGGTGGATCGCCCTCGAAGAGGCTTTTCAGCTCTACTGGTTTGTCCAGGTCCAGTGCGCGTCGCAAGAGCGGCGGAAACATGAAAGCGCCCCCCGGGAAGAAGCGTGCCTGCCGTCCACTGAGATCGTAGGCGCTCCGTTCGCCCGGTCAAGGCGGCGAGGGCTGCAGAGCGCGGGGAACGCCGGCCGGCATCGACGGTGCTGAGGAGCCGTCGTGCGGGCGCAGACGAACGAGCCCTCTCGTCCGCGAGGGCGTGTCGCAGAAGCCCTCGGAGACGAGAGGGCAGGCAAGGTGCACACGATCCACACCGTTGCGGCCGGCTTCTCAGGGGCCGGTGAACGCGGTCTGGAAGACGGCGAAGTCGGCTGCGTCTATGTCGGCGTCGTCGTCGGAGTCAAACGCGGCCAGGCAATCGGCCAGAGAGCTCTGGACCGGTGTTGGTGCGGCATCCGGGCCGGACAGGCAATCGGCGAAGCGCAGGTAGTCGTCCGCGTCGACGTCGCCATCCCAATCGAAGTCCGCCGGGGCCGTGCCCTCCCAGCCGGCCAGCCGAGCCATCATCCACCAGAAGGCCCGCCCTTTGAGGTTGCAGATGAGCGGCTGCGAGTGGGCGCAGGAGCAGCTTGCGCAGAGCTCGTGGCCGGAGTGCGCAGCGCACCACTGGCTCGGCCAGTTCCCGCCGCTGTAGTCGCCGTTGTCGTTGCAGCCCAGGGACAGATACTCGTTCCAGTCCGGGTCGTAGCTCTCGATGTCGGCGAAATCGAACACGATCATGTCGTTCGCAACGGCATAGTCGCGGACCTGGTTGTTCCGCGCGTGCAGGTTGCCCGTCAGGCCGGTGCCGTCCGTGTGGCCGGTCATGAGGATGAACCGCATGGCCGGGAACTCCGTTTCGAACTGGGCCATCGTGTTCAGATAGGCCGCGGTGGTGGCTTGGCTGTTCGATGATTGCTGTCCGCACCAGGACCACATGGAGTACATGTAGTTTCCGGTGGCGGCCACGGCGCGCGTCCGATTCTGGCCGTCCGTTGTGGCCCAGTAGTCGTCCGGCTGGATGTACGTTTCCGGCGGATTCCCGTCGTAGATGCGCAGCGCGGGCGGATCTTCAACGGGCGGCAACCCCTCCGTGCCGCTGGTGCGAACGGCAACGCTGTACTCCGGATGGAGCGACTCGAGAAGCAGGATCCCCGAGACGATCTGGCTGCCGTGGGACGTGTGCGCGTAGTGGAAGGTCATCAACTTGGCCTGCTCGAGCCAGTAAGGAGGGATGGCTTCGAGCTTCGTGCATTTGTGGTCGATGATGAGACCCTGCTGCCCGTGGGCGGCTGAACCGAACCCGAGGAAGACGATTCCAGATACTGCCCAAACCCCCATCCGACCCCAGCGCAACTCATTCCGGTGTGACATAGAAGCAGTTTCCTCCTCCGCGCGGAGCGCGGCATTCACGCGCCTTGGCCTTCCGCCCCGCGCCAGCAGTGTAGCGGAAATGGGACTGATGGATCAAGAGGTCAGCCCAATGTAACTTTCTTGAAACAGAGCGGTTCTCCGAGACGCCCGATCGCCAGCAGTAGTAGCCTAATGAATGACAGGCGGTTGCGCGTGATCCACTCTCGTTCTCTGGGCAGGTTTGGCGTGAGTCAGGCGAGGGCCGCCAAGCGTTGATCGGTGACTGTGGAGAGGCTCAGGTATGCACGGACCGGTGGACGCTGCCGATGGGAACGGAGCGAGAGAAGCGGGGTCTGAGGTGGCGCCCGAGCAAGCGGACCGGCACAGGCGCGGACGGTGAACCGATATCGCGTTCGGGCCCGGCGGCAGGGGCGGTGGTCCGGTGCGTTGCGTTGAGGGGCGTGGTAGGAGGCCATAGGATATGTCAGGCGGACGGGAAGGTGAGCGTGGAGGCAGGAGAACCGTGGAGCAGACGGCAGATTCCGGCGAGTCAGGCATGACGGATGACGGGATCGATCGGCAGCGTGCGATCGGGGTGGGGCTCCATCCGATCGAGCTGGCGGCCCAGCGGGGCATCGGTCCGCTAAGTGAGCTGGCGGCCGAGGCGTGGCACGGGCAGGCCAAGCCCTGTCCGTCGTGCGGGCAGCTTGTGCGGCGAACCGCATCAGGCTGCGATCTGTGCGGGCAGGATCTCCGGCCACAGATGCTCCTGAAGATGCAGGCTCATGCCGGCCCGTGGTACGTGCTGGAGCACGTGAGGCCTTTCCCCGGCGTGCGGATTGAGCGACTCATCAAGCAGATTCGGCGCGGGGTGCTGACCGGCACGTCCATTGTGCGGGGCCCCACGACTTTTCACCAGTGGCGGTTTGCCGCGGAGACTCCGGGGCTCAGCAAATACCTGGGTCTATGCTGGCGCTGCCAGGCACCGGTCTCCGAGCTGGACACGATCTGCCTTGGCTGTCGGGCGGTGCTCGACGGTGAAACGGACGTGTTTCTGGAGCAGGCGTGGTCGGGGGAATCGGCAACCGCGGCGGACGCGGGCACCACGGCCGCGTCGCCGCCCCAGCGTCCCTCCGTTGCGGCGGGGTCCACTGCGGATGAGCTTCAACGTCTGACGGCTGCGTTGGGGACGCGTGACGTGCGTCGGCGGGGGTCCGTGGGGGGCGATCCGCGCATCGCGGGCATCCACGTGGGGTGGATTGTGGGCGCCCTGGTCGTCGTGTTGATCATTGCCCTGGCGGCGGTGGTGTGGTGGCGTGGACATGACCTTTCGGCCCAGGAGGCCGGCGGGTCGTTCAAAGTCCCGACGACGCAGGAAACACAGGCGTTGCACTGACACAGCGGTGCTTCGGCGATTGACCTAAGCGGGGGTGTCATGTCCCACAATGCAGAACCCGTTGTGATTCGGGGCGGTACCGTAGTGACGGCGTCTGAAGGCGGCGTGCGGACATTCGCGGACCACACCATCGTCTTGCGCGAGGGGGTGATCGCGGAATTCGGGCCGGACGGTGCGGTGGACGTTCCCGGGCCGGAGTTGAGTGAGTGGATCGACGCCGGACGGTCTATTGTGATTCCCGGTCTGGTCAACACGCATCATCACCTGCTCCAATCCATCACGCGAGCGCTGCCGGCGGCGCAGGACGCGGAGCTGTTTGACTGGCTGCGTGCATTGTATGTGCGTTGGCGTCATTTGGACTACGAGTCCGTAAGAGCGGCGGCCCTGGTGAGCCTCGGGGAATTGTTGTTGAGCGGCTGCACGACCACCAGCGACCATTTTTACCTGGTGCCGCGCGGCTCGGATATTCGGCACGAGGCCGTGCTGGAGGCGGCGGACCGGCTGGGGATCCGGATTCACCTCTGTCGGGGCAGCATGAGCGTGGGGGAGTCGAAGGGCGGGCTGCCTCCGGACGACTGCACGGAGGACGAGGACGCGATTCTGAGGGACAGCGAACGGATGATCGGGGCATGGCACGATCCGTGTCCATTGGCCATGCGGCGAATCGATCTGGCGCCGTGTTCGCCGTTCAACGTGAGTCCGGAGCTGTTCCGGGACACCCGGGACCTGGCCCGGGCCCGTGGCGTGCTCCTGCACACGCATGCGGCGGAGACGATGGACGAGGAAGGGTATTGTCTCGAGAAGTTCGGCTGCCGGCCCATTCCGTTCTTCGAGGACCAGGGCTGGCTGGGCCCGGACGTGTACCTGGCGCATTGTGTGTGCCTCAGCGATGCGGATATTGCGTGTCTCGGGCGAAGCCGCACCGGCGTGGCGCACTGCCCGTGCAGTAACATGCGGTTGGGGAGTGGCGTGGCGCCGATCCCGGCGCTGCTGGCCGCCGGGGCTCGGATCGGCATCGCGGTGGACGGCAGCAGCAGCAACGACGGTGGGAATGTGCTGGCGGAAGCGCGTCAGGCGCTGTTGTTGCAGCGGGCGTTCGGAGGTGCGAAGGCGTTCCGCGTGGCGCAGGCATTCGAGTTGGCGACGGTGGGGGGTGCGGCCGTGTTGAATCGGGATCGGCTGGGGAGAATCGCCATCGGCATGGCGGCGGACGTGGCGATGTTTCGGATGGACGATATTGCGCTGGCCGGCGCGGCGGGACTGGACCCACTGGGGGCGCTGATTCTGTGCCACCCGCCTCGGGCGGACCGGGTGATCGTGGGGGGTCGGACCGTCGTACAGGACGGACGCCTGGTGGGAGCGGACGAAACCGTGCTGGCTCGCGATCTGAACGCGCGGGCACAGCGGCTGGTGTCGGCGACAGAATCCTGAGTTCGGGCAGGGGGACCGGCGAGGCTGTCGCGCACGGCGACGGTGCGTCAGGGGAAGGCGGCCTCGAAGAGAGTGGTCATGATGGCCGGCCTGGGCGGCGGCGTATCCACCAGAGTGTTTCGATAGATGAAGCTGATGTCTTCCTCACCAAAGAGGCGGGCCCGCAGGTCCCGTCGCTGTTCGAGGGAGTAGGGGCCCTGCAGCTTGTCGTTGGGCAGCCGGTTTCCGTCTCGGTCGAAGGCGATCACCACCACGGGGAGGAAGGGGTTCTGGCGGTTGTAGCGGACGACCACGGCCTGGCGGCCGTCGGTGAGGGTCAGTTTGGCGCCGATAGGGAACGGCTGGATGAGCCGGGCGAAGACCTTCATGAGGACCGGGTCGTAGTACTGGCGGTACGGGCCGACGGTCATTTCCCAGAGCACCTGGGCGGGTGACTTCGCATGAGTGTAGACGTGGCGGGCGGTGGCGGCGTCGTACGCGTCGGCGATTCGGACGATCCGGGTAAAGATGTGGAGCTTGTTGCCGGGCATGCCGTCGGGGTAGCCCGTGCCGTCGAAGTTCTCGTGGTGGGTCTTGATGATCATCTTGCCGAGAGGGGAGAACTCATCGGGAAGCATGTCGGCACCCGCGTTGGGATGATCGAAGACGGCCCGCCACTCGGCGCCGGTCAGGGGCCGGTCGGCCTGGTAGAGGGCTTCGAGGGGCAGCATACCGATGTCAAGGAACATGGCGCCGAGGCCCAGCGGCGTGAGGCTGATGGCGAAATCCGGGCGCAGGGCTTTGGCGATGGTTTGTCGGTCGCGTTCGGTGGCCACGTACTCCCGGACGGCCGATCCCAGCAGCATGCTGAGATAGAAAACATTGCCCGGGTGCTCGGCGAGGTAGGATTCCGTATCCAGGCACGAATTCAGCAGGGCGGCGGTCGGCCGGTTGCCCTTGATGTACTCGACGACCTGGCCGACGGATGCGTGCAGGGCACCGACGTTGAGTTCGCGCAGGGAGGCCCGGGCCGCAAACCGTTCCCGGACGTGCGTCATGGCCCGAACGATGGTGCCCGTGGCGTGGTTGGCGACCTCGCGGTCGTGCGAGTCGTCCTCAAACTCCAGGACATCGTCAAGAATGGGCTCTCCCACGCGAACGCTGAGCTGGGCATACTTGATGCGCAGGAGGTCCACGTCTTCCTGGGTGAGTTCTCGACCGGCGTGCAGAAGGACGCGCCCCCGCAGCATGAGCGCGTCGAAGAGCTTCATCCCGGGCTGCAACTCAGAGCAACGTAATGACACCGGCATAGGGATTCGGCCCCGCTTCCGTCGGCGTTCTCCGTGTTCTTATCGGTAGGGTTTCGGCGCTGCTTTACCGCGGCGTCGGGCGTGGCCGCCGGGTGGGCCGCTGCTTTCGAGGGAATCGGGGCGTCTGCATCGCCGCGCTGGTTCGGCTGCTCTTATCGGGTTTCCCGGGAGCAATGGTTGCCGCGATTCGCGGGCCGGGGGCTACAGCCGCACTTTTCGGACCGTGTTGGCATTGTTGCATACCGGCGCCATCAGGCATTGGCACGTCAGGAGGATTCTGGTAGAAGGCCCCCCTTGATTGCGGCCTGTGGCCGGACCCGGAGGCTCGGGTACGACCGAGAGTCAGTCAGAAAGGACGATGCACGATGACACGAATTCAGGATTCGTCGGTGGCTCGTGGCGCGAGTGGCGGGCCGGCCACCCCGGCGGACTTCTTCAAGTTCGCCGAGGCGGTGGGAGCGGAGATCGTGGACCTGAAGTTCTGCGACCTGCTGGGCACGTGGCAGCACTGTGCGTACGCGGTGGACGAATGGGGTGAGTCTACGTTCGTCGATGGCGTGGGCTTTGACGGTTCGAGCATCCGCGGCTGGCAGGACATCCACCTGTCGGACATGGTGGCGATCCCGGATGCGGCCACGACCACGGTGGATCCATTCTTCGAAAAGCCGACGGTCAGCGTGATCGCGGACGTGCGGGACCCGGTTTCCAAGGAAATGTACGACCGCGACCCGCGTTACGTGGCCCGGAAGGCAGAGGACTACCTGCGTTCGACGGGCATCGCCGAAACCTGCTACATCGGGCCGGAGCCGGAGTTCTTCATCTTTGACGAGGTGCGGTTCGAGCAGAACCAGCACCGCGGGATGTACGAGATCGATTCGGTGGAAGGCGCGTGGAACAGCGCCCGTTTCGAGGAGCCGAACCTGGGCTACAAGCCCAGTTACAAGGGCGGCTACTTCCCGGTGTCGCCGACGGACACGTATGGCGACCTGCGGACCCGGATGGCCTACGAGATGAAGCGGGTCGGCATCCGCGTAGAAGCGCATCACCACGAAGTGGCCACGGGTGGCCAGTGCGAGATCGACATGCGGTTTGCCCCGCTGAGGGAGATGGGGGACCAGTTCCTCTGGTTCAAGTACATCATCAAGAACGTGGCCATGCGGGCCGGCAAGACGGTCACGTTCATGGCCAAGCCGATCTTTGAGGACAACGGCAGCGGCATGCATTCCCACTTCTCCCTGTGGCGGGGAGACGAGCCGCTCTTCGCGGGCAATGAGTACGCGGGATTGTCCGACCTCGCCCTGCACGCGATCGGGGGCATCCTGAGGCATGCACCCGCCATCATCGCCTTCACGAATCCGACCACGAATTCGTTTCGGCGGCTGGTGCCGGGGTTCGAGGCGCCGGTGAACCTCGCCTATTCCTCCCGGAACCGATCGGCGGCCATCCGCATTCCCATGTATTCCGACAGCCCCCAGGCCAAACGTCTCGAATTCCGCTGTCCGGACTCGACGTGCAACGGGTATCTTGCCTGGAGCGCGATGTTGATGGCGGCCATCGACGGCATCCAGAACCGGATCGACCCGGGCAAGCCGTTGGACCGGAACATTTACGAGATGACGCCGGAAGACCTCAAGAGCGTGCCTTCGACGCCAAGCCGGTTGTCCGAGGCGCTGCGCGCTCTGGAGTCAGACTGCGAGTTCCTTCTGAAGGGCAACGTGTTTTCCGAGGGGCTGATATCGGCTTGGACGAAGTACAAACGCGAGAACGAGATTATCCCGCTGCGGACGCGGCCTCACCCGTACGAGTTCTTCCTGTACTACGATTGCTGATCTGCCGACGGCCGGGCAACACGCAAGGCCCTTCGATCCCTTTCTCCTGGGGTCGGAGGGCCGTGCCGTGCGAGCAGCCGCCGCATCGACATCCTCTTGCAATTGAGTAACGCGCGGATGTCCCGGCTACGCTGGTGCTGCCGGGATCCTGGCGCTGAGGGCAACCCCGTCGCCGATGGGCAGCCAGACGGTTTGCAGCTCCGGGCGGGCCTGGAGGGCTTCGTTGTACAGACTGAGGGCGTACTGGTATCGCCGGGCGTCGGGGGGGAGGTCCATGACCGGGAAGAGAACGTCGTCCGTAATCAACATGCCGTGCGGCTCGAGCAACTCCACCAGACGGGGCAGCATCCGAAGGTAATCGTCCTTGCCGCCGTCCTGGAGGATGAGGCCGAAGGGGCCGGGAAGGTCCTCGAGAACGCGATTGGCGTCGTCGACCACCACCTCGACCACGTCGGCCAGGCCGGCCTCCTGCAGGTTCCGGCGAGCGGCCTCGGCGAGGCGAGGCTCGATCTCGATCGTGACCAGACGGCCGCCCACTTTCGCCAGGGCCGTGCCCATGACCAAGGCGGAGTACCCGGCGGACGTGCCGATTTCGAGGACGCGCCGCGGACGCTGGGTCAGGATCAGAACAGCGACGAGCTGGGCCACGTCAGGCCCGATCGAGGGGCCGGCGGGGACATCGGGAGGCAGCTTTTCCTCGGGCTGCAGTTGGCGCACCGACTCCGGCAACAGGAGTTCGATGTAGTCGTGGGCGTTCTTCCAGTCGTAGGTCGGTTGGTTGACCATCAGGCGGCCTCCGCGATCGTTCCCGGTGCGACGGAAACCATGGTAGCGACCCGGGTCGGCCGTGGCAAACCGCGTTCCTTCCGGAGGACCGGAAGGGGGGCGGTCCTCGGACGGATTCATCGGCGTGCTTGTGGGAGTTCGTGGGTTTCGGGTAGGCTACGGATCGGGCCGGCGCGGGACGCGTGGGACAGATGTCATCCCTCTCGGACGGAGGCGGACATGCCTGTGGATTTCCAGACGATTGACTCCATCGTGAATGCGGCGTGGGAGCAGAAGCGCACGGCGTTGTATGAGCACGAGGTGTACGAGATCATCCGCGCCTCGGGGGCAGTGCGAGTGCCTCGCTCGGTTTTCCGCAGCGCGGGGCATGCGTTTACCCAGGAGGATATGGAACGACTGCCGGGCGAGCGGATCGTGCTCAAGATCGTCTCGCCGGACCTGGCCCACAAGAGCGACGTGGGCGGCGTGCGGTTCGTGCCGCGAGACGTGCAGACGGTCAACCGCGTGCGTGCGGAGTTCACGGACATCGCGAGGCAGCAGGGGGCCGTGCTGGCGGGCGTCGTGGCCTGCGAGTATCTGGAGCACGGGCGGGCCAGCCTGGGCAACGAGTTGTTCGTGGGGATCCGGGCCTCCCGAGAGTTCGGCCCGATCATCGCGGCCGGGCTGGGCGGCGTTCACACGGAATACCTGGCGTCGGTCATGCAGAAGGGCAAGGCCATTGCAACCGCGCTGACGGAGCAGACGAGCGGCCGGCACATGTTCGAGCTGTTCCGGAATACGATGGCGTACGACATTCTGTCCGGCCGGGCACGCGGGTACCGCCGGCTCGTTCCGGATGAATCGCTCATTGAGTGCTTTGACGCGTTCATCGCGGTCGCGCACCGATTCTGTGACAACAGTCGGAAGTACCAGCCTCTCATCGCGGAACTGGAGGTGAACCCGTTTGCCCTGGTGGACGGGTTCATGGTGCCGTTGGACGGACTGTGCCTGCTCATGCACGCCCGCGAGGAGGAGCCGCCCCGACCCATCTCCAAGATCGGTCGGCTTCTGCATCCGCAGTCCATGGCGGTGATCGGCGTGTCCACCAAGGGCATGAACATGGGCCGGGTCATCCTGCACAACGTGCTGGAGTGTGGGTTCGACCCCGCCCGCCTGTACGTGGTGAAGCCGGCATCGAACGAGGTCGACGGCGTGCAATGCGTGCCCAGCGTCGCGGCGCTGCCGGAGCCGGTGGATCTGCTGGTGGTGGCGGTCGGAGCGGGGCAGGTGCCGGCCGTTGCTGACGAGGTGATCGATTCCGGCAAGGCGGAGACGGTTATTCTGATCCCCGGCGGTATGGGCGAGACGGCAGAGGGCAAGGAACCCGAGGCGCGGCTCCGCCATCGCATCGCGGACGCGCGCCGCAGCCGACCGGACGGCGGGCCCATCTTCTTGGGAGGAAACTGTCTGGGCATCCAGTCCCGACCCGGCAAGTACGACACCATGTTCATCCCACAGAGCAAATTGGCGAAACGGTGGGAGAGTTCCGGACGACGGACCGCCGTGGTCTCGCAAAGCGGCGCCTATGTGATCACGCGCATGAGCAACCTGGAAACGCTCGATCCGGACTACGCGATCTCGATCGGCAACCAGGTGGACCTGACCATGTCGGATCTGGTGCGCTACCTGGAGGAGTACACAGACACGGCCGTCTTCGGTGTGTACGTGGAGGGGTTTCGCGATCTGGACGGGCTGGAATTGTCCCGTGCGGTGGCCCGGGCGGTTGGCGCCGGCAAGGACGTGATCTTCTACAAGGCCGGACGGACGGAAGCCGGCCGTGCGGCAACCGCGGGGCACACGGCCTCCATCGCGGGCGACTACAACGTGTGCGAGGCGGCCCTGGCGGCCTCCGGGGCGCTGGTGGCGGACACGTTCAAGGAGTTTGAGTCACTGGTGCAACTCGCGGCCATGCTGCACGGGCGGGAGTTTCGGGGACAGCGGTTGGGCGGCACCAGCAACGCGGGGTACGAAGTAGTCGGTATGGCGGATGCTACGGTGGGACGGAGCTATCGGGTGGAATTCCCGGCGCTGTCCGAGCCGTGGAGAGATCGGTTGAAGGATAT
>Ga0334890_1002860_pt1 | contig 18764 bp, 12 predicted proteins | sample GraSluR1_MG_3_FD_207220 | JGI IMG/M metagenome (GOLD analysis project Ga0334890, IMG submission 207220) | Sludge microbial communities from methane-producing bioreactor in Wageningen University, Netherlands - Granular Sludge_31_08-R1 | ecosystem: Engineered > Bioreactor > Anaerobic >... | reverse complement strand
GGCGTTGGGCGTCAACAGGCGCCATCAGCTCAAGAGGGCTTTCTGAGGCAACACACTAACTACGAACGCCCGCAACACAGCAACAATCTCGACGGCACAACCTTTCGTTTGAATCCTCTTCCCACAGGCCGTTCCGCAGGCTTCTTCTAGTCCGTTTCCAGGACACGACGCAGCTTGGTTGCGAGATCATGAAACGAAAACGGCTTGTTCAGAAAATGCAGCCCTTCTTCAAGAATCCCCTGATGGGCGATGACATTCGCGGTGTACCCGGACGTGAACAGGCACTTCAGCCCCGGCAATAGCGCGCTGATTTGCTTCTGGAGTTCGCGGCCGTTCATGCCCGGCATGATCACATCCGTCATCATCAGATCGATCGGCGCATCATATTTCCGGACGAGTTCCAACGCCGAATGTGGGCTGTTCGCGGTCAGGACTCGGTAGCCTAGCTCCTTGAGCATGGCGGCCATGATATCCAACAGCGCTTCTTCGTCTTCGACCAGAAGGATCGTCTCCGAGCCGGTTTGTACAGGTGGCGCCGCGGCGGCGGCCGCTGGCACTGCTGCGCCCGCGACATACCGCGGGAAATAGATCTTGAAGGTACTGCCCTTGCCGGGTTCGCTGTAGGCGTTGATGAAGCCGTTGTTCTGTTTGATAATGCCGTAGACCGTGGCCAAGCCGAGTCCGGTTCCCTGACCCATTCCCTTGGTCGTAAAAAACGGCTCGAAAATATTCGCCAGGGTTTCTTTGTCCATCCCGCAGCCGTTGTCGCTGACGGCCAGTGTCACGTATTCTCCCGGCAGATACCCATGATGGGTGCGGCAATACAGGTCATCCAATGTCGAATTATACGTCTCGATGGTCACTGTGCCGACATCCGCGATCGCGTCCTTGGCATTGACCAGGAGATTGGCCAGCAGTTGATCGATCTGGGCGGGATCCATCTTGACCGGCCAGAGTTCTGTAGACGGCCGCCAGACGACTTCAACGCTTTCTCCGGTCAGCCTCCGTAGCAGCCCCAACATATCCTCGACGGTTTTGTTGAAGTCGAGAAGGCGGGGTTCAATCGTCTGCTTGCGGGCGAATCCCAGCAGTTGGCGCGTGAGCGTCGCCGAACGCTTGCCGACCGCTAGAATCTCCGCGAAATCCTGGTAGAACGGGTCCGCTGTCGACAGCGACATCATGGCCAGCTCCGCGCGGCCGAGAATGACGGTCAGCAGGTTGTTGAAATCGTGGGCGACACCACCGGCCAGGCGACCGATCGATTCCATCTTCTGCGCTTGCAGGAACTTGGCCTCCAGCTCCGCCTTCTCCTGCTCGGCCAGCTTACGGTTCGTGATATCGGCCAGCGAGCCGGACAAGCGCGCCGGCCTGCCGTCGGCGGTCGTCTCGACCACCTTGCCGCGCGACAATACCCAGAGCCACCGGCCGTTCTCGCTCTGCATGCGAAACTCGATCGCGAAGGGCTCGTTGGACGCCAACGCGTGGGCGTAGACGCGTTCGACGTGCTCGCGGTCTTCTGGGTGAATCAACGCACGCCAGCTATCTATGGTAACCGGGAATGCGTCCGGCTCGTAACCCAGAATTTCGAACCAGCGCGGACTACAATAGGCTTCGCGCGAGCCGGTATGCACATCCCAGATCCCGTCCGTCGTGCCTTCCAGCGCCAGACGAAGGCGGGTTTCGCTCGTTTGCAGGGCCGCACGCGCCAGATTGGCCTGTTCATATTGGTGTTCCGTCTCCTTGAGACTGCCGACCAATTGCGACGCCATGCTGTTGAAGGCCGTGGCAAGATGGGCGACCTCAGCCGGACCAGCCACCTGCGCCTGCAGCGTCCGATCACCTTTGGCAATGCGTACGGCGGTGTTTTTCAGCTCCGCCAGAGGTACGGCCAGTTTGCGCGAAATTATCGCCCCAAGCATAGCTGCCAGAAAAGCGATCAGTATCGTGATGGCCACGGTGGCGGCGCCAATCCGAATGACGTTGCGATAGGCCTCCTGCCATGGCATTTCAGCAACGATCGTCCAGGCGGCTTCGGTTAAAGGGGCGGCCGTACCGACGACACGATTTCCGGTCAATCCCCTGTAGATACGCGCGTGATGGCTCGTGCCGCCGGCGGCGGCGATAAGTTGCGCCGCCACCGGCGGTAGATGCGACACGTTCTCTCCCTTGATCACGCGCGCGATGTCTCCGAAGGCAATCAGGCGTCCGGTGTGGTCCACGACGTAGATATATCCTGTGCTGCCGGCCTCCAGTTCGTCCACGAAATCCCAGATAAACTTCAGATTGAGCTCGGCGAGCAAATAAGCTCTTCGTTCCCGCAACGCATTGGTCACCGGAACACGAATGGACACGATTGGTTCGCTGGTCTGCGCATCGATATAGACTTCGCTGATCGAGGCGGCATCGTCGTTCGTTTGGGAATAGTGAACGTTCTCATAAATACGCGAGACCTGCTCGATCTGCGATGGAGAGAATCGCGCAACGAACGCGATCGGTTCATTTTGAATATCGACCGCGGCCAAGGTTCGCAGAGCTGTTTCGAGTCCCAGCAGGCGCTGCAGCGTGAGCTGCCAATCCGCGGCCTCCATGGTGTCGGGATTAATCAGGTTCGCCACTGCCTCCAGTGCGCGAATCTTCTCCTGGAGAAACCCGCCGACAGCGGCCCTGGCGCTCTCCGCAATGAGCTGTTGTTTGCGATAGATGCCCGTCGTTTCGCTTTGGTAGTAGAAGAAGAATTTCAGCCCGCCGGCAACGACGAGAATCGCCAAGCTGAACCAAACGAAAGCGCTCGTCAGGATCTGCGTCAGGCTTCTGCCGGCCTCCGTCCTACGCGAAAATTGATTCACATCATTCCTTTGCGCTCGGTCCGGGCGCGCTTTGCTCTACCGTAAAATTTCCTTTGCTTGTCGCAACAATCCCTCCGGCACTTCCAAGCCCAACTCCTGAACGCGTTTATAGTTGATAAACAGAACCTGCTCGGGCGTCACGACCGGAATGGTCCCGGCGGGCGTGCCCTGCAGAATCTTATGCACCAGCGGCGCCGCCTGGCGGCCGACATCCTCGAGATCGTCGGCGTTGCCGAACACCGCGCCTTGTTCGACGGTATACCGGAAGCTGCCGGCGACGGGCAGGTTGTGCCGGTCGGCGAAGTCCCGGATCATTTTCCAGCCCGCAAAGGAATGATTGACTGTATCCGGCATCAACAGCATCGCGTCCACGCCTGGCTCCGAAGCTTGATCGCGCCGCTGGAGTTCGCGCTCCAGTCCGGCGACATCGTCCACCGGCACTTCGACCAGGGTCACACCGAGCTTGGGCGCGAGCGAACGCATGATCGTCAACGCCGGTAGGCTGTTGGGGTAATTCCGACTATATCCAGCGAAAACCCGCGTATGCAACGGCGCTATCTCGTGCAAGATCTCCAGGCGCTTGCCGATCTGCTCGGAGCCCGGATAACGCACGCCCGTGACGCGACCCCCGGGTTCGCGCACGCTGCCCACCAAATCAGATCCTTCGATGCCGGCATAGGCGAAGACCAGAGGAATATTAGTATCGCGGGTCGCTTCTTTGGCGATGACGGAGGCTTCCGTGAACAAGGTAAAGAACAGGTCGATCTTCGGGGATTCCCGCAGCTTCTTCTCGATGCTCGTTCGCGCGTCAAGCGGTGTCTCGTAATACGCAATATCGTAGATGACTTCTCTTCCCTCGACATAACCGAGCGCGGTCATCTGTTCCTTGAATCCCTTGACGATCTCCGCGTGGTCCGGATTGCCCGTCAGAATCTCCAGACGATACTGGCGTGGCTCGGTTTCGCACCCGAGCAGCGACGCGGCTAGTATCACAGAAATCCAGGACAGCCGGAACGCCGCCGGCAAGGACCGATTTGTATTCATTGTTTCGTCCTCGAACGTTCAACGCGTCTTCGACGCAGGTCAACGAACGATTACTCTTAGTTTTCACTCTCGGGAAAGTCGGGACATACCATTCTCGCGATCCGAGCTTGCGTAGAATCTCCCTGCCGCGCGCGGCGGGTTCGGCTGGAGTATAGCCGCGTCAAATCGGCGCGGACAAGAGAATCCGCGCCGTGCGGGTAACGATCGTTAGCGGACCAGCGCGGCCTTCACCATTCGACTCTCACCGCCGGCCCGGATATGCATCACGTAGATGCCAGCTGCCAGGTCGCGGCCGGAGAACCCGATCCCGTCCCAGGTCAGCGCGGTTTCGCCGGCCTGAACGTTTCGCGGGCCGATGGCGGCCACACGGCGACCGCGCGCGTCATGAATGTCGACCGTAACGACGGCGGGACGATCGAGCGTCAGGCGAATCTCGGCGCGCGGGTTGAACGGGTTCGGCGCCACGTTGGCCGCGAGCAAGAGACGCCGCGGCGAAACTTCCGCTCCTGGCGCCAGCTCCAGCAGAACGGCCTCGCCGCCGCCGGGCAGGATCGCCGAGATGCGATAACGCACGCCTGAACCGGCCGGCGCTTGCGGGTCGTCGAGCCGATAGACCCAACCGCCTGTGGCCTCCCCGGCCGGCAGCAGCGGCGCCGGCGTTATCCGCGCCGCGCCCTGCGCTTTCTCGGTTCGCACAGCGTCCAGCACCTGATGAGTCTTCAGCTCCCCGCGCTCGAAAGCCTGCTGTAGCAGGAACCGTTCGGCGCGCGCCTTGCCTGCGTCGTCCACGAAGCGATCGACGACGCACGGCAGCGGCTGCGACACCAGCCATCGCACCTCGATGCCGCCGGCCAGGCGCACCGCGCGGCCGGACGCTTCCGGCAGATCGGGCACCGGGGTGGCACCCATACCGCCCTCCAGAGCATAGGCGCGGCCGCCGCCGCTCTGGTACTGAGTGCCGGCAAGGACGTCGGGCTTGAGGTTGCCCGAAAGATCCGGTCCGCCGAAGACCGAGTACAGGCGATTGCCGGTATTGTAAGTCCAGAGCGTGTCGCCGGAGGCGCCCGAGAACAAGTACACGTTGTAGTCGAAGGAGCCGCCGATCACGTCGCCGATACCGTCGCCGTCGAGATCGCCGATGGTGTCCACCGTCCAGAAGTCGCCGCCGTTGAGTGTGCCGGCGTAGGACTGCCAAATCAGCCCGCCGGTCCGGCCGCTGATCGCGGGCAGGCCGTTGGACCAGGAGCCAACGATGACGTCGCGGACGCCGTCGCCGTCCAGGTCGCCGCTGGTCACCAGGCGCATGACGTATTCGTACGTGCCAACGTGGTAGGTCCACAACGTGCCGCCGGTAGCACCATCGAGGCAAACAACCTGGTTCGACGCCCGCCAAGTACCGACGACGATCTCCGCGATGCCGTCGCCGTTGATATCGTCGATCACCGTCGCCGCGTGGTTGCTGGAGCCTGTGCTGCTGGCCCAGATCTGTTCGCCGACGATCCCGCCCGCGCCCGAGACGCAGAACACCCGGTATTCGTTGTCCCAACCGCAAAAAAGCACATCGGCGATGCCGTCGCCGTCCATGTCCGGCAGCGACGCCGTGTAGCCGATGGCGTCGGTGGCGCCGATGAAGCGCCAGATGACCCGGCCGTCACTGCCGTCGAGCAGGTAACCGCGGTGATTGTTGCTGCCGGCGCCGAAGATCACCTCGGGCCGGCCGTCGCCCGTGCGGTCGGGATGCGCGCGCACGGCGTAGACCCAGCCGGACTCCGGCTCGCTGTACGTGTCGAAGGTCCAGATCACGGCGCCGGTGAGTCCGTCGATGGCGTGCACCGAGCGGTTGCCCCAGGCCGTGCCGAGCAGCACGTCGGGGAACCCGTCGCCGTTGAGATCGCTGCAGGAGACCAGGCATTCCTGCCCGTAGCCGCCGCCGTCGCTGGCGCCGCTTTGCGGCCGTACCGACCAGATCACGGCCGCCGTGCCGGAACTGCCACCCGACAGCAGGTAGAGATGGTCGCCGACGGCGCCGGCGTCGTAGGTCTCGGCGACGATGTCAGCGATGCCGTCGCCGTCGACGTCAGGCAGCACGGCGAACGCATTCATGTCTTCGATGCCCTGGAAGCGCCAGAGTTCGTCGGGGGTCGACTGGGCCGCAGCCGGCGTTGCGGCCACGACGAGCACGACCAGGATCGGCAGAAAAGGCGGAGCAGATCGTATGCGCATGGCGGTACCTCCGGTCAAGGGGCGAGGAGGCCAACGGGCGGAGGCCGCTATTTTACCGCAAAGCGGCCGTCGACATCAAGCCGCCGGCCGTAAAGAGATCATAAGACATCCCGCCTTCTTGACAGAGCGCGTGTTGTTGTGTCATAATCCTTGCGGATCGACAACTCCGCGCCCCACGCTTCAGCGGAGCCGCACGCCCGACATAGCCGGTCCGACCTTATAAGCTGTTATTGCGAACACTGGCGGCTCCAAGCGCGCGGCAACGTTGCCGGTCTTTCTCGCGCGACGACCGTGCTGCTCGGGTCTGAATCCGGGTCGTGTTGTCGTTGTCAACTCGAACGACGAAGGGGGTCCATCATGCAACATCGTCAACGAACAGCGATCGCAATCTGCGCTCTCGTAGCACTGGGAGCCGTCGCGGCCCACGCGAGCTGGTACGATGGTTTCGAGAGCTACATCGCCGGCGGCGGCCTGCACGGCCAAGGCGGCTGGGCCGGCTGGAACGACGATCCCGCAGGCGACGCGGTCGTCTCGGATCTTTACGCGTTTGCCGGCACCCAATCGGTCGCCATCAGCGGTGCCGCCGATATCGTGCAGATGTTCAGCGGCTACACGACGGGAATCTGGAATCTGATCGCCTGGATGTACATTCCCACCAGCTTCACGGGCGAGACGTATTTTATCGTTCTCAATACGTACGCTCCCGACGGCACCGCGAACTGGTCGACCCAGATTCACTTCACCAACGGGATGATCCTCACCGACACCGCCGGGCAAGAAACGATGCCCTACGTCGTCGGCCAGTGGGCCGAATTGAAGCTGGTCATCGATCTGCAGTCCGATCTGCAGACCTTCTACTACAACGGCGCCATGATGTATCAGGCGAGCTGGTCCCAGGGCGTCAGCGGCGGCGGCGCGGTTAACATCGGCTGCCTCGATCTGTTCGCCAACGGCGCCAGCCCCGTCTACTACGACGAAATTTCGTTGACGTCGAGCGTGGTCGGCGTGGAGTCCACGACCTTGACCGAGATCAAGAACCTGTTCCGTTAGTGGTACCGACCGGGTTGCGACCTGGCGTCATCCCCAGAAAGAATCCGAGGCCGCCTTGGCTCGAGGCGGCCTCGGCCGTTGAGCTCTCAGGCCGGGACCGCCGACCCGAGCGTGAACTGGGGCAGCGCGGCGTGAGACCGGGCGAGAGCGGGGGCCGCCGCCATCGAAATCGACCGGCAAGTAAGCTCACTCTTCCAGGTACGCCCGCACGAATTGCCACCTGCCTTTGCTGAGCTCGAACTCGAACTGGTGGAAATGGAACGTGTCGGCAGTTGTCTGGTCGTCCGCCGCTAGCGTCTTCTGCTCCGCGATCAATTCCCGCATGGACTTAGCGATAATCACACCGGAAAGCGGAAGATAGACCGGCTGCGCCATCAGGCGCCGGTAGACGTCTTGGAAGCCCGCCTGATCGTACTGCTCGATCGGATTGCTGTCGTCGGGGCCGCGGACTTCGAACGGAAAGCGCGTCACGCGGGCGATCTTGTCCATGTCGTCGGCGAGCACGGCTTGCCGAAACTCCGCCCAGAACGGCTGCGCCGGAGTCGAGGAACGGTCGGCCAGGCAGCCGCCGGCCGCCAGCACAACCAGCGGTACCAGAAACTTCAATGCCCGCACCTTACACACCTCCAGGTTGCCTGCTGGGCCAGCGAAATCCGCGATTCTGCCAGGATGTTTTCGGATAGGAAGAGATCTTCACCTGATTGCTCTGATTGCCGCCGAGCAAGATGAAGTGGTTCTGGGTCGCTTGGACAAGAAACCCCACGTGATTGCCCGAGACGGTAAGGCTGCTGCGGGCGGCCGCCGCGTTGTAGATGACGGCAATAGCGCCGGCGCGGGCGCCGACGCCTTGCCCCCAGTGCACCCAGCTCGCCGCCGCCGCCGAATTGGTGCCGATGATGCCGGCCTGCAGCAGACACCAATTGACGAACGATGCACACCACGGCGTTTCATCGCTCGATGCGCGCAGCCTGGTCGTGGCGTGGTAGGCGATGATACGGGGATTATGCCGCGCGCCGCGGATCTCGCGCTGGCCGATCTCGCGCATGGCGATGTTCATCCACGGCGCATCCGGGTAGCTGGCCGGTATCGGCGCCCCGTCGGCAGGATTGGCGATATTTCCCTCCTGCAGCGCGGCCCAGGTGCGCGGACCCGCCACGCCGTCGATCCCCAGGCCGACGGACGATTGATACAGACGCACGGCGGACTCGGTCCGCGCGCCAAACTCGCCGTCCGTCTGAAGATTGGGGCTCGGTTGCAGGCGGGTGTTCAACAACTGCTGCAGCCGTCGCACATCCGTACCCCGGCTCCCGCGGCGTAACGTCGCCGGCATTGCGTCGATTCCCCTTTTGCTCGGCTGTATCTTGTCCCGTTGCGCGCAGTATACCAGGCGGCAGCCTGTACGACAACTGGAGGGCCGCGACCTTCTTGCCCGGCACCGGCTTTCTGCCTTACCATCGCCGAGAGGGCACCTTGCCCGCCGCGATATCGCGCCGCCCCGATCGCCGAGGACGCGTCATGCCGACCAACGTCTCGCCCGAGTACAAGCGCGCCCAGGAGCAGTACCGCAAGGCGCGCGAACCCGCCGACCGTCTCAAGTGGCTGCGCGAGATGCTCTCGACCATTCCCAAGCACAAGGGAACGGAGGCGCTGCAGGCCGACATCAAGACCAAGATCAAGGAACTGACCGAGGAGCTAGCGGGTCCGCGCAAGGGCGCGGCGCGCACCGGCCCGGTGCAGGTGATCCGGGCCGAGGGAGCGGCGCAGATCTCCCTGCTCGGTCCGCCCAACGCCGGCAAGTCGAGCCTGCACCGGGCCTTGACCGGATCGCGGGCCGACATCGGCGCCTATCCGTTTACCACCAAGTCGCCGCTGCCGGGCATGTGCCTGCACCAGGACATCCCCCTGCAAATCATCGACCTGCCGCCTGTTTCGGTCGATTTCATGGAGCCCTGGTTCGCGAACGCCCTCCAGCCGGCGCATGCCGCACTCCTGGTGCTGGACCTGCACGCTCCCGGCTGCGCCGAAGACCTGGTCGCCATCGGCGAGCGCCTCGACCAGAAAAGGATCATCCTGTCCGATGACTGGCACGGCCGCTTGCCCTCGGGGCTGGTGCCCGCAGATTGGCCGCCAGCCGGCGACAAAGCGAGCGCCGGCCCCAGCCGCGGCGATGGCGTGAGTTCCGGCGCGGCAGGTTCCACCGGCGCCCTCGCGGCAACGGGCGGCGGCTCTGACGCCGCCGACGCAGCCACCGTTGATCCGTCCGCGCCGGCCGCGGCCGACGGCAACGTGGAGGACCCTTTCCTCGTTACGCTGCCCGCGCTCCTGGTCGTAACCAAGATCGACCTCGGCTTCGATCCCGCCGAGGTCGACGTGCTCTGCGAGCTCACCGGCAAGCGCTATCCGGTCGTGGCGGTCTCCGCCGAACAGGGTACAGGCCTGGAGCGCCTCGGCGCGCTGCTCGTGCGCGGTCTCGACATCGTGCGCGTCTACACCAAAGTCCCCGGCAAGCCGGCTGACTACGAGCGCCCGTACACTCTCTTCGCCGGCGATACCGTCGAGGACCTCGCCCGCCTGATCCATCGCGATCTTGCCGCGTCCCTGCAATACGCCAAGGTTTGGGGCAGCGCGAAATTCGACGGCCAGCAGGTGGGACGGGACCACCCGCTGGCCGATGGGGATGTCGTCGAGATTCACGCGTGAGGGTCAGCCGTCAGTTCCCGCCTGTCTGCGGCAGCTGCACGACGACGTTGCTGACATCCACCGTGATCTCGTCGAGCCTTTGCTGCGTTTCCGGATTCACGTCTTGTTGGTAGCGGCCGCCAAGCTGCTCGCTCAGGAACTTCTCCATCGCCACGGCGAGGGCCTTCCGGTTGTTGGGAGCGCGGAATCCGTGCCCTTCGTCGGGCGCCACGAGGTACGAGACCGGCCGGTTCTTCTCGCGCAGGGCGACAACGATCTGGTCGCTCTCGTGCTGCTTGACGCGCGGATCGTTAGCGCCGTGCACGACGAGCAGCGGCGCCTTGATCCGGTCGCAATGAAAGAGCGGCGACCGGGCGATCAGGTCCTCGCGGTCGGCCTCCACGCTCGGATTACCGACTCGTTTGTACCACGACCCCTCGAGGAACGGCTTCCAGTATTCAGGGAAGCTGTTGATCAAGGTCAGCAGGTTCGACGGGCCGACGTAGGGGATACCGCAGGCGTAGAGGTCGGGCGTGAACGTCACCCCGGCCAACGTGGCATAACCGCCGTAGGAACCGCCGAAAATCGCCACTTTCGCCGGATCGGCGATACCCTGCTTCTTCAACCACTCGACCGCGTCGGAGATGTCGTGCTGCATGGCGCCGATGCCCCACTCGCGGTTGCCGGCGTTCAAGTACCGCTTGCCGTAACCAGAGGAGCCGCGGTAGTTGACCTGCATGACCGCGTAGCCGCGATTGGCCAGGAACTGCGCGTACGGTTCGTAACGCCAGTAATCGCGCGCCCAGGGACCGCCGTGGATGTACATGACCGTGGGCAGGTTCTTGCCAGACTTGCCGGGCGGCAGCGTCAGGTAGCCGCGGATGGTCAGGCCGTCGCGCGCGGTATATTGCACCGGCTGCATCGGCGCCAGGTGCTCGCTCGGCAGTTCGGGGCGCGAGCGATACTGCAGGGTCGCCTGGCGCGTGGCGGCGTCGAAGAGGTAGATCGAACCGGGGTCCACGTCGCTGGACACCAAGACCAGCAACTTGCTCAGATCCCGGGTCGTGCTGATGGGCGTGAGCTCGCCTGCCGGCAGCGCCTTGCGCATGTTCTCCCACAGGCGGGCCGCGAATTCCGTGCGCGGGTAGACCCGCACGCGGTCGCCGACGTAGGCGGTGGCCAGCAATTCATCCGTGTCGGGATGAAACGTGGCGCCGCTGAGGTCGACTTCGTTCTCGGGATCGCTCTCGACGAACTGCATGACGCCGGATTCGACGTCCATGAGCATGAGTTGAGCGAGGTCGACGTCGCCGATGTTCGAGTTCAGATAAACATGACGGCCGTCCCGGTGGAAATTGATCGGGTAGAGGTGTTCCTCGTAGGTGGCCGCGGCAAGCCGCGTGAATCCCTGCAGGTCGACTCGTAACAGTTCGGTGCCGCCGTCCGGCAGCGAGCGGGTCGCCAGGCGCAGCCGGCCCTCGAGGTCGAAGCCCCAGTTGCTGATGTTGTCGGTGTTTTCGCGCAGCAGCGTGCGCCCGCCGGAGGCGATGTCGACGCGATAGACGTCGCTGTAGCTGGGATCGCGGTCATTCAACCCGACGAGGATCACACCGGGCGCGTTCTTGGGCACATCGTAGATCACGGCCCGCGCGCCGGGGACCGGGGTCAGGTTGCGCGCGGCGGGAACGCCGGTTTCTGTCACCACCGCGCCGGCGGGATCGACGGCCCAGACGTGGAAGTTCTCGTCGCCGTCGCGGTCCTGCACATAAAGGACATACCGGCTGTCGTGGCTCCAGAAATACCCCGGCACCGGCCGTTTGTCGGCGGTCAACGGTCTGGCGTTCTCGAAAGGCTCGTCGGCTTGTTTGATCCAGATGTTGCGCGCGCCGGCGTAGGGCTTGATGAAACTCATCCATTGGCCGTCGGGGGAGAGCTGCGCGCCCGAAATCTCGGGATCGCCGAAGAACAGCTCGCGATCCAGCAAGGGAGGCATCACGTCGGCGACGTCCTGGGTCTGGCGTTCATCCCGGCTGCCGCAGCCGGCCATGACAACCAGGGCAAGGACCGGCAGCACCCCCAGAAATAACCTCGATCGGGGCTTCATATCAACATCTCCTTCAATGCAGGAACAAGCAGGGACCGGGTCAGACCGCGGTCCTGAGGTACAGCTAGATAATACGAGCCGGCCGCGAAAAAGGTTCACCGAAGGTGATATCCGGCTCTTCGACGATGTCTTGAGCGCGGACGTCGAGCTCATCAGCGAACGGTTGCGCGCGTTGGCGCGGATCCTGAAGGAGCTGAGCAACTGATCCGGCTCAGGGCGCCAACACCACCTTGACGCTCGTCTGCCAGGCGAGACCTTGGACCCGCACGAGGTAGACCCCGGCCGGCGCCCGGCGGTCCGCCGGGTCGCAACCGTTCCAGTGCAGCCGTTGATCCCCCGCACCCAAGCCACCCGCGTGGAGCGTCCGTACGCGCCGTCCGGCAAGATCGTAGACCGCGGCGTCGACCCGCTGCGCGACCGGCAAGCTGAACATCACATTGACGCGGGGATTGAACGGGTTCGGCCAGGCTTGAATCGCCATCGGCGCCGCGATGGGCGGGTGGGGCGCCGCTGTGGTCTGCGCCGCGCCCGATAGCGCGAACTGGCCGTTGTTGACGTTCACCAGGAACAACGCGTTGTCGGGATCGACGGTCAGACCGCTGAAGCTGCCGTAAAGCGTGTCGGCGCTGGCGGCGGCCACGACGATGCTTCCGGTCAGGCTGACCAGAATATGCTCAGCGTCGAGATCGTCCAGCCACTGCATGACACCGTCTGCCGAAAGCGTGTCGGGCAGCGAGAACGATTGCGCCTCGTCGATGAACAGAAAGAGCGCGGTCCCATCCGTGAGGTCGACCGGGTAAGTTCCCGCCGTCAACGGTCCGAACGTGCGCAGGGCGATCACCGCCCCGTCGTAGGTGCCGTTGTGATTGGCCGTCGCGCCGTAGATCACCGTCGTGACCGAGTCGGGTTGCGTGACGGCCGAGGCGCCGCCGACCGCCGCTGTGCCCGGTGGAAAGGGTCCATCAGGTGGCAAGGCCGCGCCTTCCGCCAGAAAGCTGCCGCTGTAGATCGGGAACGGGGTCTGCGCGTAGCTGAAGCTCACGCGGCCGCTCGTATAAAGCGTATCAGGCTCGGCAATCTGGGCCGCGGCCGGTCCGGGAAACCAGGCCGCCGTGATCGCCGCGACGATGACCGCCGCAGTCAGGGGCGCGACAACAGCGGACCGAGAAGCGTGCGATTCCATAGCGGTTCGTTCCTCCACCTTGCTTGGCGGTCTATGAGCAACCGCTCAATCATACCACATCCGGTCGCCGAAACACATCGCGAACGCAGCTTTTTCGCGATCTAGCCGGATTAACCAAACAGCAACACACCCTTAACAGATCCTTGATCGCGCGTTGAGATATTGCCCCGCGTCGAAAACCGGATCGTGCGGCTTGCTGATCGGTACGGCGCGCGTATCCACACTTCGGAACCTTGACAGGAGAGATCGAATGTTGCGGAACATCGGCCTTGTTCTCTGGGCCGCCACCCTGTTGGCAGCAATCAGCGCGGGCGCGGAGCCGGCGCCGGTCGTCGCCCAAGGATCGGTTTCCGATCTGCGGACCGAGCTCGACGTCCTGCGAGGACGCATCGCGCAGCTCGAGAACCAGACGGCGAAGGCGCCGGCCAAGCCCTTGGCCGGCGCGCTGAACCGCCGCTTCGTGCTCGTATCCGAGGACGGCGATTACTCGATGCGCCTGACAGCGCGCGTCCATTTCAAGGGACAGTTTCCACTGACCGGCCCCGCCGAGGTGAGCAATAACGAGTATCTGGAGCTGCGGCGCATCCGCACGGGCTTCGAGGGCAAGCTGGCCAAATACTACGAGTACAAGATCGAGTACGACTTCGGCCGCAGCAGCGCCGCGCTCACCGACGGTTATTTGGGCTTGACGCACTTCGGGGCGGCGAGTTTCCGCATGGGGCGCTACAAGGTGCCCTTCAGCGTCGAAGAGCTGACCTCGTCGAACAACATCCGTTTCGTCGAGCGATCGATGCTGAATCGTTTCGCGCCCTCGCGCCAGATCGGCGCCAGCATGCACGGCAAGTCGGGCGACTTCGGCTACATGGCTGGCGCATTCAACGGCGCCGTGAGCAGCAAGTATCTGCTCGCCGGCCGCGCGACGTTGAACGTCGACGCCGTGACGTTTGGCGTCAACGCGCTGACCGAGAGCAACCGCGGCGCCGTCCTGCCGCTCGACTTCCGCACCGACTTCGGCACCCGCTGGTTCCGGTACGACGCCGACGCGCGCAGCGGCGGCTCGCGCACGCAGTACGGCGGCGATGTCAGCTACTGGGGCGGCCCGCTCGGCGTGGTCGCGGAATACCTCATCGGCGAACAGGACGTCGCGCTCAGCGGCACCAACAAATCGCTCAGCCATGCAGGCTGGTACGTTCAGGCCAGCTATGTCCTGACCGGCGAGAAGGCGACCGTTGCCGGCGTCAACCCGGCCAAGGATTTCGATCCGGCAGTCGGCGGCGCGGGGGCGTTCGAGCTGGTCGCCCGCTTCGCCAAGATCGACGCCGACGACGACGGGTTGGATTTCGCGACCTCGGCGAGCGTCAAGAGCGCCAGCGCCGTGACCGCGGGCATCAACTGGTACATGAGCCGCCACACCAAATTGATGCTCAACTACGTCCACTCGTCGTTCGACAGCGAATTCGAGGGAGAGAAGAGCGAAGGCGGGATCCTCGCGCGAGTGCAACTGAACTACTAGCAGCCTTCAAGGCAGCGAACATCAGCATCGCGACCTCTGTTCGAAGACCCGGCGCCCGTCGTGCGCCGGGTTTGCGACCTTTCTCGGTCCAACTGCCTTGCCGGTTGAATCGCGATAGCAGATGGCGGTATACTACAACAAGAACAGAGGCGGTTCTCGATCAGGGTCGCATCAGGCGTTGTTTTTAGCGAACGGGGGAACAACAATGTCAACTCGGCTATCATTCCAGATCGGGTTGTCTCTGCTAATTACGTTTATCGCTGCCGGCGTCGCAACTGCCGAGGAACAGGTTCCTGGATCCGTTGTCTCCTGGGGCGCCAATAGTTATGGGCAGTGTGGCATCCCGGAGCCAAATGAAGATTTCGTAGCGATCGCAGGCAGCTACAATCACGGCCTGGGCCTGAAGACGGATGGAACTGTTGTCGCTTGGGGATGGAATAATCACGGCCAGTGCGAAGTGCCTCTCCCCAATAACGGCTACATTGCTGTCTCCGGCGGATACCTCCACAGCGCGGCAATCAAGCAAGACAAGACAATCGTTGCTTGGGGCTACAACGGCGACGGCCAATGTACTGTTCCGTGGCCTAACGAAGAGTTCGCGGCTGTCTCTGCGGGCGGTCATCACACTGTGGCGCTCAAAAAGAACCATTCTATTGTCGCCTGGGGACGCAACGAGTGGGGGCAATGCAATGTTCCGGAGCCCAACTTAGGTTTTGTAGCCGCCGCCGCGGGAGGGTTTCACAGCCTCGGCTTGAGGGCGAACGGTTCCGTCGTAGCGTTCGGGAGCAACGAGTTTGGGCAGTGTAATGTCCCCGAGCCGAATACTGGCTTCGTAGCGATCGCTGCGGGAGTGTACTTCAGCCTGGCGCTGAGATCCGACGGCTCGGTTGTCGCCTGGGGAGGCAATAGTTACGGCCAGTGCGATGTGCCGGAGCCAAATAACCGCTTCGTCGCAGTATCGGGCGGTCGCTTTCACAGTCTAGGCCTGAAATCCGACGGATCGATTATCGCCTGGGGCGACAACGTTGAAGGCCAGTGCGATGTTCCGGAGCCGAACAACGGGCATTTGATGATCTCCGCTGGCTGGCACCACAGCCTTTCCTTACAGAGGTATCGTCATCTAAGGATTCTGTCTGCTGATGTATCGAACGCGGTGTCCGGCGAAGAGATCACATTCCATGCGAATATCATAACGGGCGATGATCCGATCGCGTCCGTCTCGCTCTCATATAGTGTTGATGGCGGCCAAGAACTCAACGCGGAAGCGTCTCCAGAGGATTCAGGGCTCTGGGTCGTTTCGATCGGGCCGTATCCGCGCGGAACGGTCATCGCCTGGCGGTTTGCCGCATATGACGTCGGCGGCGCGATCGCAACCTGGCCCGTTGACGGGAGCACACTGACCTTCACGGTTGCTTCGCCGCGGGTCATCCTCGCCTGGGGACAGAACGACGACGGCCAATGTAATGTGCCGGGACCGAACGAGAACTTCGCGGCGGTTTCGGGCGGCTACCGTCACAGTCTTGGATTGAAGCCAAACGGGAGCGTAGAAGCGTGGGGCGCCAACGATCAAGGACAGTGCACGGTACCGTCACCGAACACTGGTTTTTTAGCGATTGCGGGAGGGGGGCATCATAGCCTCGGGTTGAAGTCGGATCACGCCCTCGTCGCCTGGGGTTCGAACAACCAGGGCCAATGTGATGTCCCCGAATCAATAGAGCGTTTCCTTGCAACCGCCGCAGGTCGTAGTCACAGCGTCGCACTGACCGATAACGGTTCGATCGTGGTTTGGGGCGAGAATGGATTAGGCCAGTGCAACGTACCGGAGCCGAATGCTGGCTTCGTCGCGATCTCCTCGCGCTGGGATCACAGTCTGGGGTTGAAAGCGGACGGAACGATCGTCGCATGGGGGTACAACGACCAAGGACAATGCAACGTGCCGGAACCCAACACTGGCTTTGTCGCGGTCGCAGCGGGGAACTTCCATAGTCTGGGTCTGAAGTCTGACGGAACCGTCGTCGCCTGGGGGCAGAATTTCTGGGGACAGTGCGATATACCACAACCGAATAGTGATTTCGTATTGGTCCTCAGTGGAGGGCTTCACAATATCGGTAGGAAAAGCGATGGCTCGCTCGTCGCCTGGGGTAGAAACAGCGAAGGACAATGTGATATTCCGGCGCTACTAGCCGGTGTTACCGAGATTGCGGTTGGACATGGCCATTGCCTAGCGATCATAGCGGCGTTTGTTACAGCCGCAGCGGATGACGACGCGAACAGAGACATTCCCGCCAACCTGGCGATCAACTGCGCTGCGCCAAATCCGTTCAATCCTCACACCACGATCTGGTTTGATGTGCCAAAATCTGGTGATACGACGCTCGCCGTGTACGATCTACGCGGTCGCCTGATCAGGACGTTGTGGCGCGGCTCGCTGGCGAGCGGCCGTCACCAGATTGCTTGGGATGGTTGTGATTTCACCGGCCGGTCGTTGCCATCCGGGATCTACTTGGTACGGCTGGCCGCGGCCGCTGGTGGTGAAACGACCGCCAAGATCACGTTGACTAAATGAACGTACAGCATCAATATCGCCCACTCCCCGCTGCCGCCAATTGCCGCAGCAGCGACCGCGCTTGAGCCGCCGTCGCACTATCATCCGCGGCCCGTTTCAGGTACTCCGCTGCCGCGGCCGGTCGCTGTCGCCGGACCTCGCAGGCGCCCAACATGAGCCAGGCCCGCCCCTCGTCCGGCACCAGTTCCGCGGCCTGCAAATAGGCCGCCGCAGCCTGATCCCATCGCTGTATACCGTATTCAAGATCACCCAAAAGCAAATATAGTCGCTGAATCGGCTGAATCGTCAATTCTTCGCGTAAAACCACGCGGGCGCTGTCCGGTTCGTGGGCCTGGAGCCAGGCAACCGCCAGCCGTTCGACCACACTATCGGTGGGCTGGTCGGCCGCAGACGTGCCGCGCCAGCCCGCCGCCATGGCGCGGGCATAGGCGCGGGCCGCCCGGCGCGGCGCCCCCGCGGCCGCCTGCAGCTCGGCCAGATGCGGTAGCTCGGCGGGCGGCAGTGGCGCCAGCCAATCGGACACCTGCAGCCGCACCGCCGCCAGCGAGAGGTCGCCTGCGAGCTGTGCTTGTTGGCTGGCCAGACGCCACGCCGCAGCCCGCTGGGGGTGGTCCCGCAGCAACCGCGCGACCCCGGTGTCGGCCCGCCGCGGTTGGTCGGCCGCCGCGGCAGCCGAGACCAGCGCCGCGACCCATTCTTGCGCGACCGTATCGGGGGCCACCGTCGCCAGCGTCTCGAGGACAGCCAGGGCGCTGTCCGGGCGGTCGGCCTGAAGCCAGGCCACACCGCCGAAATAGAGCAACAACGGATCCGGCGCCGGATGGCCGGGAGCGCCGCGAGGCGTACCGGCAACCCGGTCGGAATCCTGGCGCCGGGCGCTTGCGACACGGTATGCGCGCGTGAAGGCCGTCGCCGCCTCCGTGTAGGCACCGGTTTCGTACGCCGCCCGGCCCAGGTCGCGCCACACCTCGTCCTCGCCCGGAGCCAGGGCGCCGGCGCGGCGTAGATGCGGCAGCGCCTCACCGGAGCGATTCAACTCGAGCAGGTATGCCCCCAGCCGGTGGCGCAGCGCGGCGTGGTCGTTCGCCGGCGAGCCCGCCAACGCCTCGGCCAGCAGGCGCTGAGCCGTCTCGAGGTCGCCCTGGTGCCTGGCCGTCTCGGCCCGGAACAGGGCGCGACGCACGGCGGCGGGGGCGCCGGCGAGGTCGCGCGGATCGCCGGCGTGCGCCGGCGCCACGGCCGACAATAGGACGGCGCCGGCCAAGAGCCAGATCACGCACACAAATCTCAGCAGCCGCCTCACCGCTCCGCCTCCATATCGAACGTGATCGGCATGACCACCCAAGCGGCGACCGCCTCACCGGCCAAGCGTCCTGGTTCGAAGCGCCAGCGTTCGATCGCTTCGCGGACCGCGTCCTCGAAGATTCCAGCGGGGTCCGCCGATTCGATGGCGATCTCGCCGACTGTGCCGTCGCGCCGCACCAGGAAGCGCACCGTCACCGTGCCCTCGATCCGCCGCTGCCGCGCCCGGTAAGGATACACCGGCGGCGTGCGCA
>Ga0334890_1002858_pt1 | contig 18769 bp, 15 predicted proteins | sample GraSluR1_MG_3_FD_207220 | JGI IMG/M metagenome (GOLD analysis project Ga0334890, IMG submission 207220) | Sludge microbial communities from methane-producing bioreactor in Wageningen University, Netherlands - Granular Sludge_31_08-R1 | ecosystem: Engineered > Bioreactor > Anaerobic >... | reverse complement strand
CCGACCGGCGTCGGCGAGAGGTAGCCCGCTACCTGGGTGGCGGCGGGCCGGGTGGGGCGCTGCTGCACCGGTGGGGGAGGAGGCGCGTCGCCATCGCCCCGCGTATCGAGATAGAGCAGGCCCAGGCCGGCGGCAAGCAGCCCCACAGCGACCAGGGCGAGCGTCCAGAACGCCCAGGGCGGCAGGACGCGCCGTCGTCGGGGTGTGCGGAGCAAGGCGTCCCGCTCGGAGGGCACTGGCGGAGCCGGGCGTCGCGCCCTGGCGGGGGTAGGCTGTGTTTGCTGCTCCAGGCGGTGCAGCGCCTGGCGAGCGCGCTCGTTGCGCGAGTTGATCGCCAGCACGCGGCGCAGTCCCTGCAGGCGCTCGTCATCGGAGTCGGCGACGGTCACCAGCCAGAGCCAGGCCATCTCATTGTTGGGGTCCCGCGCAATGACCCGGCGCAAGGTCTCCCGCGCGGCGGCCCGGTTGCCACTGCGCGCGGCCTCGATGGCGGTGCGCAGCAGGGTTGGGATATCGTCGTTGGGCAACGTCCCTCTTCCTTGCGCAACGGGTCGCTGCGCAATGGCGGGCGGTTTTTGTCGTCCCGCGCGTGCACATCTTCTGCCACCTGTGCGGCTGGCTTGTGGGCAGGGTGGGGCGCGGCGGCAGGCATCACTGCCCGTAATCTTATCCTGGTCTGGCGTGCAAGGCCAGAGAGGGAGCATCCCGGAACCCGCGAACGAGTTGTCACGCAGTTGTCGAAGGCCCCCCATCCCTCAGCCCCTTCCCCCAACAAAGCCAGGGGAAGGGGTGAGCGGCTTGCCTGATCGTCCCCCCCTAGCTTGGCTGGAGGGGGGATTGAGGGGGGAGGCATTCAGTGAGCATTCCCGAACTTCCCCTGGCGGCAGGTTGTCCGTGGATCCAGCATCCGGTTTGGGGCGAGATTCTTTTAGGATCGCAGAGGCGCAGAGGACTCAGCGGAGGATATTGAGGAGACCTGTGAGGAGTCTTTGCCTTTCTCTGCGCTCTCTGCATCTCTGCGGTGGCGTTCTTGGACGAAGCCGGCGTGATGGGGCACCCGTCCTAGAGCGCGAGGAGCAGCAAGATCACGATAGCGAAGAGCACCAGGAAAGCCGCCAGGCCGATGAAACCGTACCTCAGCACCAGGGTGTTGCTGGTCTCGCGCCGGCGGCGCATACGCTCCAGTTCGTCGCGGGCGACGTTGTTGTGGGGGTTGATGCGCAGCACTGTCTGGAGGAAGCGGATGCGCTCTTCGTGCGTCTCAGCGACAGAAGCCATCCACAACCAAGCCCGCTCGTTGTGCTTGTCGGCGTCGAGCACCTGCTGGAAGAAGAGGCGGGCGTTGGGTCGGTTGCCTTGACGCGCTGCCTGCATCCCCATCTGCATCAAGTCTTCGAGCGTCGGCTCGGTTCCGCTTGGATTGTCGAGGCCTAGGCTCATCCGTGTTCGCTCCCCTCAAATGTCGTGGAACTCCTACAGTTCCTGACAATTCCCTGACATGTTTATAGTCGCTTGGCGCGCAGTTGGCAAGTGGCGAAGAGAAGTTGTTGGTTATTGGCTATTGGCTGTTGGGATGGTGCACCTCTCGGCTCTGCCTGTCGTCTGAGGAGGGCACCTCCGTCGCCAGCCAGGCTCGGCCATCAACGCACGGTGAGGGTGGCGATCAGCGCGTGATCGCCCAGGGAGACGCCGGCGCTGCTGGTGACGGGCAGGCGCTCGTTGGGCGTCTGCCACCAATACACGACGGCCCACAGCGCGTAGTCGCCGGGCGGCATGCTGGCGGGCAGCGCCAGGCCGTGATTGTCGCGGATCAGCGCGCCCGACGACCAGCCGGACATTGGCGCGAACCCGTTGACCGGCAGCGAATCCCGTTGGGCGACCAACTCGCCCTGCGCGGACATCAGCAGCAGCGCCACCGTGTAGTCGCGCTCGATGGGAGCCAGGGCTTCCCACACCAGCGACACAGCCAGCGACTCCCCGGCGCGCGCCTCACCGCCTGCGGGCAAGTCCGCGCCGATCAGACGCAGCACGCCGCCGAACGTTGCGCCGACCGGCGTATCCGGCCAGGCGGGAGCAGTGGGTGGGGGAGCGGGCGCCAGGTCGAACAGCACGGCGCGGGCCAGGTCACTCGGCGCGACTTCGCGCATCGGGAAATAGTGCCGCGCCAGGTAGTGCTCGACCGGGCGCACCGACCAGGGCACGAAGCGGCTGCTTTCCAGCACCAGCCACAGCCGGTCGTGCCGCCGCGCCAGGTCGCCGACGACCAGCGCCGAGGAGAGATGGATCAGCTCGTCGGGGTTGACCGAGACCAGATCGGGCGGTTGCTGCGGGCTGGATCGCTCACCGGGCGCGTGGGGCAGGGTGTAGACGACCGGTTCCGCGCGCTTGTAGTAGTTCATGAAGAACTCGGCGTAGGTGCTGTTGTTCAGGACGATCACATCGCCGGAGCGAACCTGCGCGTCCAGCGCGGCCAGCAGGGCGCGCGCCGGAGCGAAGTCGCCATAGTAGCGCGGATCATGGCGAATGGCGGCCAGCCCTCCGCCGAGCGCCAGCGCCGCGCTCAGCCCCAGCGCAGCCACAGTAAGCCCCAGGCGGCGGCGCGACCCGGCGGGGCGGCGCAGCCAGTGCCAGGCCCAGGCCAGCGCCACAGCCGCCAGCGCCGCGCTCAGCGCGGGCAGCAGCGGGGCGTCGGCGTGCTTCCAGGCCACGTCGAGCGTCACGTCGCCGAGCAGCGTTGCCGAGACGTACAGCGGCGACCAGCGCAGCGACCACGCCCCTTCTTCCCAGGGGATGACCGGCGGGTTCTGCGCGGCGAGCGTCTCGTAGTAGGCGCCAATGGGCACCAGGCTGCCGAGCAGTTGCACGCCGATCCCCGCCAGGATGATCAGCGCCGCGCCCAGTCGCGCCCAACGCGCCGCGCGCGGTGCCAGCAAACGGGCGAAGACCGGCAGCAGCCACAGCGCCAGGAACGGCGTCAGCGGCACCATGTAGCGCGGCCCCCAGCCGCGCCCGCCGTACCATTGATCGGGGCCGCGCACCGCCGCGTAGCCCACCACAAAGGCGATCAGCGCGGTCAACGGCACAGCAAGCTGCCGCCAGCGCCGCGCGCGGATCAGCATCACCGTACCGGCCAGGCCGGGAATCAACGCCGGAGAGAACAGCCACAGGCTGCGCGCCGGGCTGAAGAGGTAGCCACGCACGCCCTCAAACACTTCCGCCAGGTTGTCGCGCGCTTGCTGCGCCCGCGCTACGAAGGCATAGCGGTTGGACAGGCCGAACAGCGTATCGGCGTTGAGCGCGACGATCACCAGCAGGCCGGCGACCAGGGCGATCACGGCCAGCGCAGCGGCCCAACGCCGGGCCACTTGCAGACGGCCCAGGCGCGCGGGCAGCGCCTCGATGATCACGGCGGGCAGCAGCAGCAGCGCCGCCTCCTTAGTCAGCAGCGTCGCCCCGATCACCAGGGTGCTGAGCGCAGCTACACCCCAAACCGGGCGACCAGCAACGAGCCGCTGGCGGGTGCGCAGCACCAGGTAGGCGCTCGACAGGCCGAGCAGGGTGAAGAGCGGCTCGCGGAAGAAAGTGCGGCTATACGGCCAGGCGATGGTCCCCAGCCCGAAGGCGAGCGCGGTCAGCACCGCCGCGCGCGCCCGGTAGCCGAGAGCCAGACCGTAGGCGTACAGGACTCCCGCCGTCAGCGCCGTGACCAGCACGTTGAACAGCCATACGGTGTGCGCCAGCCCGATGCCGGGCAGCGCCTGGGCCGCCAGGAACAACGGCGCGGCCAGCGCCGGTTGCAGTGGCTCGGCGTCTACGGGCGGGGGCTGCGCGTCGGCCAGGGCCAGCGGCGTGTAGGCGTCGAACTGGTAGTTCTGGGCCAGGGTGCCGCGCCGGGCCAGGCTCTCGGTCGCGTCGAAGAGGAACCACTCGTCGCGGCTGATGGCGTAGCCGCTGTAGGTGACGAAATACACGGCAACCAGGAGGGTGACCAGGCTGATCCCCAGCGCGACTTCGCGCCGCCGTGCGCCGCCGTTGCCCGCCATCACCGCGCTGACCTCCCGCGCTTCTCCGCCAGCAGCGCCCGGTACAGTGCGCCCAGGTCGGCGGCCAGCCGCTCGATGCTATAGGCTGCGGCGATAGCTCGGCGCGCATCCTGGCGATCCGCGTGCGGCGCGCTGAGCGCGGCGATCATGGCTTCGGCTAACGCCTTCGCGTCGCCGGGCGGGACGAGCGCGCCATAGCGCCCGCCTTCCAGCAGGTCGGGCACGCCGCCGACCGCCGTCGAGACGACCGGCACCCCCGCCGCCAGTGCCTCGATGATCGAGACCGGCGTGCCCTCGTTGTCCGACGAGATCACTAGCAGGTCCAGGTCGCTGTAGACGGGGCGCAGATCGCGCAGAAAGCCGGTGAAGGTCACCGCGCCGGCCAGGTCGGGCGCGGCCGCCTGCGCTTCAAGCGCGGCGCGCAGTTCCCCGTCGCCGACGATGGCGAACCGCGCGCCGGGCACCTGCTCGCGCACCCGACGGGCCGCTTCCAGGAAAAGTGCGTGATTCTTGATCGGCACCAGCCGCCCGACGATGCCCACCAACGGCGCGTCCGGCGGGATGTCCCATTCGGCGCGAAAGGCCCCGGTGTGGCGCGGCACGCTGCTGTACGGCTCCAGGTCGAGGCCGAGCGGGACGACGGCGAACTTCTCAGCGGGGGCGATGCGGTAAGTCTGCGCCAGTTCATCACGCAGGGCGGGGCTGATCGTGATCAGGCGGTCGGTCAGGCGAGCGGTCAGCCGCTCCAGCCAGCGGAAAAGCGCCGTCTTGCGCGGCCCGAAGTAGCCGTGCAGGACGTGCCCGTGAAAGGTGTGCACGCGCACCGGCACGCGCGCCAGCCACGCCGCCCAGCGCCCGACGAATCCGGCCTTGGCTGTGTGCGTGTGGACGACATCCGGGCGCAGCCGCCGCATCAGCCGCCACAGCTTGAGCAACGTCACCGCGTCGCGCAGCGGCGATAGCTCGCGGCCAAGCTCGGCCACGACCAGCGGCGTGACGCCGTGCGCCTCAGCCAGGTAGGCCATGTCGCCCTCGTGCGGGCCGATCTGCCCGCAGACGAGCGTGCTCTCAAACTCCGGCGGGCGCAGGTGCGCCGCCAGCAGCGTGACGTGGATGGCCGGGCCGCCCACGTTCAGCCGGGCGATGATGCGCATGATGCGGATGGGGCGCTGAGCGTTCATGGCGCGCGCGGCTCCGGCGGGTCAATGAACAGGCGGTGCCACCACTCGAAGGTGAGCAGCGTCCACAGCCGCGCCCCGTGATTGCGCCGCCTGCTCTCGTGTTCGTCGAGCAGGGCGCGCACGGCGGACTCGCGGAAGTAGTCGCGCGAGAGGGTTTGCGGATCGAGCAGGATGTCGCGGGCGTACTGGCGCAGGTCTTCGCGGAACCAGCGACCGACTGGCACGCCGAAGCCGTGTTTGGGGCGGTTGATGATCTCCGGCGGCAGCAGCCCGGCGGCAAGCTGCTTGAGGATCGCTTTGGTCACGCCGCCGCGCAGCTTGAGATTGGACGGGACGCGCGCCGCCAGCGCCAGCAACTCCTGATCCAGGAACGGCGAGCGCGCTTCCAATGAGGCGGCCATGCTGGAGCGGTCGGCCTTGACCAGCAGATCGTCGGGCAGGTAGGTGCGCAGGTTCACGTCGAGCAATTGGGCGGCGAAGTCGCGCGGGTCGCCTGGGCGGAAGTGCGCCGCGAAGTGCGCCGTCGGGCTGGTGCTGGGCGGATCGCTGAGCAGCGCGGTGATCTGCCCGTCGTCGAAGACGCGCACCCAGTCGAAATAGGCAGCGCGCGGCTCCTGCTCCGCCCCCTGTACGAAGCGCCGCGCGCGCTGGGCGAAGCCCCGGTAGGAAGTCGCTTCGGGCAGGGCGCGGATCGTTCGGCTAATCGCCGCCCGCGCGAGGGCGGGCAGCCGCCGGTAACGCGCCGCCAGATTCGCCGCGTGGAAGCGCTCGTAGCCGGCGAACAGCTCGTCGCCGCCGTCGCCGGTCAGGGCGACGGTGACGTGGGCGCGGGTGTGCTGGCTGACCAGATATGTGGGGATGGCCGAGGAATCGGCGAAGGGCTGGTCGTGGTGCCAGACCAGAAACGGCAGCAGGCGAATGGCGTCCGGCTCGACGATGAACTCGGAGTGGTCGGTGCCCAGTAGCTCCGCGACGCGGCGGGCATGCGCTGTCTCGTCGAAGGACGGCTCCCCGGCAAAGCCAATGGCGAAGGTCTTGACTCGCCCGGTCATGTGGCGGGCCATCAGCGCGACGATCAGGCTGCTATCCAGGCCGCCGCTGAGGAACGCGCCGAGCGGCACGTCGCTGAGCAGGCGCAGGCGTACCGCTTCATCGAGCGTCGCCCGTAGCGGTTCCAGGTAGTCCTCCGCGCGGGCGTGCGGATCGGCGGGGGCTGCCTGCGGCGGCGTCCAATAGGCGGCTGTGCTGATCCGCCCGCCCTGGCAGACGAGCAGATGGCCGGGGGGCAGGGCGACGATCCCCTCGAAGAGGGTCTGCGGCGCGGGCACGTAGCCGTAGGCCAGCAGCAGGGCGGTCAGGTCGCGGGCCGGGCGGCGCGGCACGGCGGGATGGCGCAGCAGCGCCTTGATCTCCGAGGCGAAGACGAGCCACCCGCTGTCCTGGGTGTAGAACAACGGCTTTTTGCCCAGGCGGTCGCGGGCCAGCACGAGCTGCTGGCGCGGCGCGTCCCACAGGGCCAGGGCGAACATGCCGCGCAGGTGCTCCACGAAATCCAGCCCATGCCGCTGGTAGAGGGCGATCACCGCTTCAGCGTCCGAATGGGTGCGCAGGCTGGCGCCCCCCGCTTCGAGCATCCGGCGCAGGTCGGGGTAGTTGTAGATTTCGCCGTTGTAGGCCAGGGTGATCGCGCCGTCGGCGCTGCGCATGGGCAGCGCGGCCTTCGGCGAGAGGTCAAGCACGGCCAGCCGCCGGTTGGCCAGCCCGCACGGGCCGCTGATGATCTCCGCGCCCTGATCCGGGCCGCGATGCATCAGCGTCGCGTTCATGGCGGCCAGGACATCGCGCGGGACGGGCGCGCCGTCCAGGGTAAGGATGCCGCACAAGCCGCACATCAGCGCCGCGCCTCCAGGCTCCGGTAGACGGCCAGCGTGCGCTCGACCATCGCCTCGACGGTGAACTCCGCTTCCAGGCGGGCGCGTCCGTTCGCGCCGCGCGCTCGGCGCGCTACCGGATCGGTCAGCGCAGCGCGCAGCGCGCCGGCGAGGGCGTCGGCGTCGCGCGGGGGCACGAGCCAGCCCGTCTCGCCATCCACAACGGTTTCCGGGATGGCGCTGACGGTCGTGCTGATCACCGGCAGGCGGTGGGCCATCGCTTCGAGGAAGACTAGCCCGAACCCCTCCCACAGCGACGGGGCCAGGAACACGTCCAGCGCAGCGAAGACGGCGTGCGCGTCATCGCGCCAGCCGAGGAAGTGCACACGCTCACTCACGCCCAGCGCACGCGCCTCCGCTTCGAGAGCAGAGCGCAGCGGCCCGTCGCCGGCGATCACATAATGCGCCCCTGGAATCTCCCCGGCGACTGCGGCGAACCCGCGCAGCCCGTAGACCAGCCCCTTCTGCTCGACAAGGCGGCAGACCGAGCCAACCAGCAACGCCTCAGCGGGCAGGCCGAGCGCGGCGCGCAGGGCGGCGCGGGCGTCGGGCTGTGCCGGGACGGTCGCCGGGTCTAGCCCGTAGGAGACGGTGTGCAGGCGGTCGGCGCGCGCGCCCTCGACGCGCAGCGAGAAGGCCCGGATCGCGCCGGAGATGGCGATTCCCGCGTCAATGCCGCACCACAGCGCGCGGTTGAGCAGGCGCACCAGCAGGCGCGTGCGGAAGCGGTCATCGTTGTGGCGCGAACTGACCACACGCGGCACGCGCGCCAGCCGCGCGGCGAGGACGCCGTACAGGTCCGCGTGGATGAGGTGCGTGTGCAGGATGTCCGGCCTTTCGCGGCGCAGATGCCGCGCCAGATTCCACAAGAGGGCAAGATCAAGGTCGCGGCGGATCGTCAGACGTTCGGCGGGCACTCCGAGTGCCCCGGCGCGGGCGAGGTACTCGTCCAGCGGCCTGTCCGGCTCGACCAACACCCAGAGGCGGGCGTCCACGCCGCGCGCGCGCAGACCGGGCAGCAGGGCCAGCAGGTGCCCTTCGGACCCGGCAGCTCCGGTCATTTTGGACAGGTGGATGACCCGCATGAGAGACCTCGCGGGACGGGCTAGACCGGTATCTGCGCCCTGTACCAGGCCAGCGTGCGGGCCAGGCCCTCCTCGAAGGACACGACCGGTTCGTAGGCGAGCAGGCGCTGCGCCTTGTCAATCGCCGCCCGCGAATGGCGCACATCGCCGGGCCGCGGCGCTACGAAGTCCGGCGCGATGCATTCACCGAGCAGGCCGTTGAGCAGATCAATCATCACCAGCAGGCTGATGCGGCTGCCGCAGGCGATGTTGAACACTTCCCCGGCCACGCCCGGCGTGCGGCAGGCGAGCAGCGTCCCGTGCACCACATTGTCAATGTACGTGAAGTCGCGCGTTTGCAGGCCGTCGCCCTCCACCTGCGGCGGCTCGCCGCGCAGCATGGCCGTGACAAACTTGGGGATGACGGCGGCATACGTCGAGAGCGGGTCCTGGCGCGGGCCGAAGACGTTGAAGTAGCGCACGGTGACCGTCTCCAGGCCGTAGACGGTGGTGAACGCCTGGCAGTAGTGCTCGCCGGCCAGCTTGGCGGCGGCGTAGGGCGAGAGCGGGTTGGGCAGCATGTCCTCGGCCTTGAACTCGCTCTCCACGTCGCCATAAGCCGACGAGGAACCTGCGTACACGACGCGCCGGACGCCCGCATCGCGCGCGGCCAGCAGCACGTTGAGCGTGCCGGTCACGTTGTGCTCGTGGCAGGCCAGCGGATCGTCCACTGAGCGCGGGACGGAAGCCAGCGCCGCCAGATGAAAGACGTAATCTACACCGCGCATGGTCTCGGCCAGGGCGTGCCGGTCGGTGATGCTGCACTCGAACAGGTCAATGGCGTCCCATGACTGGGCCAGGTTCTCGCGCTTGCCGGTCGAGAAGTTGTCCACGACGCGCACACGCTGCCCTTCGCCGACCAGGGCATCCACGAGGTGCGAGCCGATGAACCCGGCTCCGCCAGTGACGAGATAGGTCGGTTTGTTCGCTTGCGGCATGAGCTTCTCCAAGAGGTACGCGCAAACGCTACGGGCGGCGCTTGCGGCGAATGTACGTGATCTCCAGAAAGACGAAGGCAGCCAGGGCAACCGCGCCCAGCGCCAGGCCGATGCGCGTGCCTTCGGCGACGGTCGCTGTGGACAAGGCTATCCCCGTCAGGCCCAGCAGCGCGCCGATGCCGTAGAGCACCAGCACTGCCACGCGCTGGCTCAGCCCCAGGCCCACTAGCCGGTGCGAGGTGTGATCCTTGCCGCCCTGCATGGGCGAGCGCCCTTCGCGCAGCCGCGTGAAGACGACCAGCGTCGTGTCGAAAATGGGGACGCCCAGCACGACGACCGGCACCATCCAGGTGATCACCTGGCGCTCGGCGGGCACGCGAAAGTCGAGCTTGATTGCCAGCACCGAGAGCAGGAAGCCGAGCACCATGCTGCCCATGTCGCCCATGAACGTGGAAGCCGGGTTGAAGTTGTAGAGCAGGAAGCCAATCGAGGCCCCGGCCAGGGCTGCGGCCAGGCTGCTGACCAGGCTCAGTTCTTCGCGCACAGCCATCGCGAAGAAGAACAGCGCGGCCACCGCCGTGATCCCCGCCGCCAGACCGTCCATGTTGTCCTGGAAGTTCATGGCGTTGGTGATGCCGACGATCCAGAACAGGGTCAGCCCGATGTTGAGCACGTCGCTGTCAAAGATGCGCACGTGGATTCCGGCAGCGACCAGCACCCCGCCCGCGACCAGTTGCCCGCCCATCTTCACCCAGGGCTTCATCCCGTAGCGGTCATCCACGAAGCCGACCAGCACCAGCCAGGTAGTCCCCGCCAGAATGGCCCCGAACTCGACCAGGTAGAACGGCGGGCTGAAGAAGATGAGGGCCAGCATCAGCGCCCCGTAGATCGCCAGCCCGCCGAGCAGCGGCGTCGGCCTCTGGTGGACTTTGCGGGCGCTGGGCTGATCCAGCACGCCAAAGTGAAAGGCCAGCCGCCGCGTGATCGGCGTGAACCCGACCGCCGCTGCAAAGCCGGCCACCATCACCGGGAAGAACTCTGTCATGTCCATGACCAGTCTGGCGCTGTTCTTCAGCGCGACTACCCAGGGCGATCAGGCGGCCCTGGTGGAACCGGGCGGGAGTATACCTTAGCGGATCGCCTGGCACAAAACAGCGCCAGGTTGTCCCGGCGCTAACTCATCTCTCAAGCCCGATTATACCTGCCCTCTGCGCGCTAGAACAGGCTGAGCTGGCGGGGCGGCGGCTCGTCGCTGGGCGAGCCGTTCGTGTCGGCCAGCTCTTCGAGCAGGCTGAGCATCTTGCGGAAGTCGGTCTCCATGGCCGGGCGCAGGTTCGGATTGCGCAGCACAGCGGCAGGGTGAAAGAGCGGGTAGTAGATGCGCCCGTCGGCGCGGCGCGGCTGGCCGTGAATCTTGGAGATGCGCGCGTTGGCCGGGAAGAACAGGGCCATGCCGAAGCGCCCCAGCGTGGCGATGATCTTCGGGCGGATGATGGCGATCTGCCGGTTGAGGTAGGTCTCCACGCACGTGTCAATCTCGGTGGGCAGCGGCTCGCGGTTGCCGGGCGGGCGGCACTTGACCACGTTGGCGATGAAGACATCGTTGCGCGTCAGCCCGATCATGGCCAGCAGTTCGCCCAGGTACTTGCCCGAAGCGCCCACGAAGGGCAGCCCTTGCTGGTCTTCGTGATAGCCCGGCGCTTCGCCGATGAACATGATGTCGGCATCCGGGCGACCGGCACCGGGCACCACCCGCGTGCGCGCGCTGTGCAGGGTACAGGCCTGGCACGCCCTGATCTCCTGGGCGATCTGCTCCAGGGCGATGCGGCGCTCTTCCACGCTCTTCCCGTCAGTCACTGCTCATCTCCTTCTGGCTCCCCGTCAGCGGGTAAAACGGTCGTCAAAATGGATGCGGCCCGACAGCGACGCCAGCCGCGCCTCGATGCGCTGGTAGTAAGCGCCATCCAGGGGGCGCGCTTCCATCAGCAGGGCATCTTCGCCGTTGTCCCGATAGTAATGCTTGCGCCGGCCAATCACCGCGTACTCATATTTGCGGTAGAGTGCCTGCGCGGTCAGGTTGCTCTCGCGCACCTCCAGCACGGAGTACGCACCGCCCAGGCGGATCGCGTGCTTTAGCATGCTTGCCAGCAGCAACTCGCCCAGGCCCTGGCCGCGATGGACGGGGTGCACGGCGATGGTGCTGATGTGCGCTTCGCCGGCGATCAGCCAGCAGCCGCCATAGCCGATCACTTGGCCCGGCTGCGCGCGCCGCGCGAAGGGCCACAGCATCCGGCGCAGTCCCGCCCCGTTGGTATCGCTGTACGTTTCCAGCACCACCAGGTGCGACGTGTCGCGGTTGGCGACCTCGAAGCGGTAGGCGTTCGCCGACCAGGGCGTTGAGAACGACTCGCGGTCAATGGCCACCACCTGGTTGATGTCGTCCAGGGTCATCCGGCGCACGATCACGCGGGGGGTCATGGCTGGGCGGCTCCCGGCTGGTGCAGGTAGATCGGCGTCACGGTGCGCGGGTCGGCGCTCTGCCCGGCGGCCAGGCGCGCCAGGGCCATCTCCGCCAGGAACCCCGCCCGCCGCAGGGCGACTGCCGCTGGCAGCACGCGCACCGGCTGGCGGCAGGCGGCCAACGCCGCGCGCCCACCGTCGTCAATCTCCCCGGCGAGGAGCGCCGCCCCGTCGAGCGCGGCGAGCAGTCCCTCCCAGGTGACGATGGCAGGCGGTGCCGCAGGCTCCCACTGATCGTCACTGGCGCGAAACGTCTGCGCGCAGACTCTGCCGCGCCCGGCCTGCAGGACGGCGACGAGCGGCTCTGGCGCAGCGGGCACCGCTGCCGCGACGATCTCCAGCGTGGGCACGGCGACGAGCAGGCAGCCGGTCGCCAGGGCCAGCCCTTTGGCCACGCCCATGCCAATGCGCAGGCCGGTGAACGAGCCAGGCCCCTGCGAGATAGCGACCGCGCTCAGGCTGGCGGGGGCGGTGCGCGTCTGGGCGAAGGCCGCGCGGATGGCCGGGGCAAGCTCTACCGTGTGGTTGTTTGCCGTCAGCCAGGTGTGCTCCAGGAGGAGGCGCTGGCCGTCGTGCAGCGCGAGGCTGATGAAGCGAGTCGCCGTGTCAATCGCCAGAATCACCGCTGTCTCCCTGCATCATCCCGTCGCGCTGAGCTGCTCGCGCAGCGCGGCAAGCAGACCCACGTAGCGCGCGCCGCTGGCCTGCAGGGCCAGATGGCGCTGCTGCGCGCCCAGGAAGGTGAAGTCAATCCACAGCCGTTCGGCGGGCAGGGCTGCCTGAATGTGCTCCGGCCATTCGATCACCACGAACCCCTCATCGTGCCACAGGTCTTCCAGGCCAATACCCCAGGCGTCGCCCGCGCCGTCCAGCCGGTAGCAGTCCACGTGGTAGAACACGGTACCGTCTGCGTCGCGGCGGTGTTCGTGCACGAGCGTGAACGTCGGGCTCGTGACTCGCTCGCGTGCGCCCCAGCCGCGCCCAATGCCCTGGGCAAAGACTGTCTTGCCCGCGCCCAGGTCACCGGACAGACAGACGACATCGCCGGGGCACAGCAGTGCGCCCAGAAGCTGCCCCAATGCCTGGGTTTGCGCGAGGTCGTGGCTGGTGTATTCAAGATGCGCGCTGTTGGATGTTGGCACGTCTGCGCTCCTGCGGGCTGACCCACTGATTATACTGCGCGCAGGAGGGGTGACAATTGGGAATCCGCTGCTGAAGGCCGGACGGTGGGGAGACGCCAAGAAGCCCGATCCCGGTCGAATTGCTGAACCTCAGAAGTCAGGTGGGCTGGCCGTCGCAGACAGTTATGATGCCCTTTATGCAGGGTGTTGGTTCCAGACCGACCGGGATCAGACTTCTCTACTCTCAGCATACACCCAATTACACGGCGGGGCAAGGGGAGATGGGCGGGGGCGTGCAAAACCTGTCAGCCACTCGTTTGACACAGGGCGAAGTGAGAGACCGTATGGAAAGGCCCACGCTACGATTTACCTTACCCCTAAATCTCCTCTCCACACGCGGAGAGGGGACTTAGCCCTATGCTTACTCCCCCTCTCCGTTTACGGAGAGGGGGTTGGGGGGTGAGGTTTCCGCATGGTCTCTGGGGTTCGTAAGGGCGTATCGCAATACGCCCCTACGGGGACGCAGCAGAGCAGCGCCCCTACCTGACAGACTCTGCGCGCACCCAGATGCTCAACGTCCAGAACGCGGTTTAGCGCCTCAGTGCTGAGGAGGACTGCACTCACGCCTCTGGCCGTCGCCAGCCGGGCCAGCCGCGCGCCTGCCAGGCGATGTACAGGGCGATGGCTCCGGCGGTTGCCACGTTCAGGCTCTGCACATGGCCGCGCATGGGCAGCGTCACGCGCAGGTCGCAGGTGTCGCGCACCAGGCGGCGCAGCCCTTCGCCTTCGCTGCCCATCACCAGGGCCAGGGGCCGATTGAGGTCTACCCGGTCGGGAGTCATGGTGTCTGGCCCGATATCGAGACCGACCAGCCAGACACCTTCTTCTTTCAGGCGGCGCATGGCTGTGACCAGGTTGGTGACGACGGCCACGCTCATATGCTCGACCGCCCCCGATGACGCGCTGACCACGGCGGGCGTCACGCCGACGCCGCGCCGCTCCTGCAGCACCACGCCGTGCACCCCTACCGAGTCCGCCACGCGCAGCAGCGCGCCCACGTTCTGTGGGTCTTTGAGCAGGTCGAGCACCAGCAGGAAGGGCGGCTCGTCGCGTTCCTGGCAGGCGCGGAGCATGGTGTCTAGCTCCACATAAGGATAGTCGCCCACGCGCATGGCAACGCCCTGATGGTTGGCGTTCTTGGCCAGGTCGTCCACCACGCGGCGCGGCACGTAACGCACGCTCACGCCGCGCTCTTGCGCCAGGGCCAGCGCGCTTTCAAGCGCCCCTTTTTCGTCTGTGCCTTCGGCGACCAGCAATTGCTGGAAGGCGCGTCGCCCTGCGCGCAGACTCTCCAGCACAGGCCAGCGCCCGTACAGGTATTCGGCCATCCCAGGTGATCTCCCTGATCAGGACAAGGCGCATCACGACGCCCTGCTGTTCGCTTGATTCATGTGCAGACTTGATGACCCGTCGCCGGCTAATTCACGCGCCAGACGGTGCCATCGGGCCGGTCTTCGAGCGCCACGCCCAGCGCCGCAAGCTGATCGCGGATGCGGTCGGCGGTGGCGAAATCCCTGGCGGCGCGGGCCTCGGCGCGCATATCAACTAGCAGGCGGATCAGCCCCGCTTCGCGCTCGGCGCTCGCTGCGCTGTCTGTCGTTGCCTCGTCCGGGATGATGCCCAGCACGTCGCCGCCAAGCTCGCGGTAGGTTGTGTCAATCGCTTCGAGCACGGCCCGCCCGATGGGTTGGCCGCTGTTGAGCAGCGTGTTGACCTCGCGTGTCAGGTCGTGCAGCGCAGCGATGCCGCCCGGCGCGTTGAAGTCGTCGTCCAACGCCTCGATGAATTTCTGGCGGGCCTCGGCCAGTACGTCAAGGAAGGCTGCGCCGCCACCGCCCGGCCCGGCAGCGCGCAGCTTCTCACGGGTGAGGCGCACCGCCCCATAGAGGCGCTCCCAGCCCTTGCGCGCCCCGTCCAGCGCCTCTTCGCTGAAGACGACCGGGTTGCGGTAGTGGCTGGTGAGGATGAAGGTGCGCAGCACCTCGGCCCGGTGCAGCTTGAGCGCGTCCTTGATCGTGTAGAAGTTGCCCAGGCTCTTGGACATCTTGACCGGGACGCCAAACTCATCGGGGACGGTCAGGCTGCCGACGAGCATCCAGAAGCGGGCGAAGGGCGCTTCATTGGCCGCCTCAGACTGGGCGATCTCGCATTCGTTGTGCGGGAAGATGTTGTCCACGCCGCCGCCGTGAATGTCGAACGTCGCGCCCAGATACTTCTTGGCCATCGCCGAGCACTCGATATGCCAGCCGGGGTAGCCGACGCTCCAGGGACTGTCCCAGCGCATGATGTGTTCCGGCTCGGCGGCTTTCCACAGGGCGAAGTCCTCGACGTGCCGCTTGTCGTCGCGCGGGTCCACGCGCGCGCCCGCTTCCTGTTCCTCCAGGCGGCGATTGGACAGTTTGCCGTATTCCGGCCAGCGGTGCACGTCGAAATAGACGTTGCCGCGCTCGGTGACATAAGCGTAATCGCGCGCGATCAGCGTCTCGATCATGGCGATCTGTTCCGGGATGTGACCGCTGGCGCGCGGGCTGATGTCGGGCCGCACGACTCCCAGCGCGTCCATATCCTCGAAGTAGCTGCGCGCGTAGGTCTCGGCAATCTGCATGGGCAGCGCCTGCGACTGGATGGCCTTCTTCAGGATGCGATCCTCGCCGGAGTCCAGCAGGTGCCCAACGTCGGTCAGGTTCTGCACGTACAACACGTCATAGCCGCGAAAGCGCAGGTAGCGCACGACGACATCGAAGGAGATGTAAGTCTTGGCGTGGCCCACATGCGCATGATCGTACACCGTCGGGCCGCAGACGTAGAGGTGCACCTTACCTTCGTGCAGCGGCTCGAACAGCATTTTCTCCCGATGCAAGACGTTGTAGATGTGCAAGGCCATGATCCGTATTTCCTTGGGCTAGCCGGAGACAAAAAGACAGACCAAATTGTAGCGCAAAACGCCCCTCGCCGGAAAAGGCGCGTTTCCCCGCCGCCCTGCAAGATGACGTACAATGCTCAGTGGCTTTCAACGTTCACTCTCTCTGCCTGGATCGCGAGGCCCAGGTGATGCTGGAGAGCGGCATAAAGGTCATGCTCGCCGCCTGAACAGCAGAAGGGCCAGGCCGCGCCTGTGCTGGCAACGCCTGGCCCCTGCGCTGAGCTGTGGTTCTCTCTGAAATCGGCCCGCAATAGTGGGATCAATCCAGGGCAAGCGCGAACCAATCGGCGGTGGTCTCAATCACGCTTTCTGCCATGGTCTGATCGTCGGTCAGTACAGCGTAGATGTGGTCTCCCCCTTCGACCAGATACGCGGCCCGGAGTGCTCCCTGTGCATTATCCAGATACCACTGCAGATATTCCGCCGGATCGGGGTCCTCAGCCCCGGCCACAATGAAGACCGAGCCATCATACTTGACGTATTCACTCTCTACATCATAGAGTTCCAGGCTCTCGAAGAACCCTACGCCCAATGTCACCTCACGCCATCCCAGGTCTACAGTCACCTGTCCGTTGGCGCGGGCCGCATCGAGGTTTTCCTGGCCCAGAAAGTCGGGCGGGATGTTGCCACCTGTTGACCAGAGCACCATCGTCTGGTACCAGTCTGGATGCTGAGCAGCCGAGACAATCGCAATACGTCCTCCCAGGCTGAAGCCAATTACGCCGATTCTCTCTGCATCCACAAATTCCAGGGAAGCCAGGTAGTTGTAGCCGACTTCCGCATCCTCAACCATACCTTGCACGGTGCTGTTTTCCATCCCGCCAGCGCTCTCACCCCAGCCGCGAAAATCGAGCCGCAGCGAAGCGATGCTCTGTTCGGCTAAAGCCGCGGCGAGCCGCTTATACATATCGCCCACTTCGTCTTTGTGGCTGGCAAACCCATGCAACATGAGCACCGCAGGCATTGGCCCTTCTGCTTCGGGTTCATTGACGATGGCTGCGATCCCGTTCTCTAATGTGACAGCGTATTCGTTGAATCCTCGTCCTTGTTGGGCCAGGGCTATCTGCCCGGCAGCGGCTAACATCAGACTGCTGATCACCAGCAACGACACGAGCACTCTACGTATGGTGTTCATGGCTCCCTCCTGACCACCAATGGCGTGTTACGCTGCTACGTTCTCATCATAGCACACTCAGAAGGCGAGCAGGCGCAATTCACTTGTGTTTCTTGACGAAGGCTACCACCCGCTAGCGGCGCAGCGAGCCTTCGGGCTGGGCGAAGTACATGCGCCCGGCGTTGGTGACGATGTAGCGCGTGATCAGCACGGGGATGGTACGATCCATGTAACGCTTGCCGTCCTCGACGACGATCATCGTGCCGTCCTCCAGGTAGCCGACGCCCTGATCCAGCTCGCGCCCCTCCATGACAATGTGGATGTCAATGACCTCGCCGGGCAGAAAGATCGCCTTGACCGCGTTGGCCAGCTCGTTGATGTTCAGCACGGTGACGCCCTGCAACTCGGCCACGCGATTCAGGTTGAAATCGTTGGTCATCACCGGGACGTTGCGCTGCTTGGCCAACAGCACCAGCTTCTCGTCCACCTCGTCCACGCCCGGCACGTCGTCGTCAATGACGCGCACGGGTGTGCGGCTGCGCTGCTGAAGCTCGCTGAGTACCTCCAGGCCGCGCTTGCCCCGGTTGCGGCGCAGCATCTCCGGCGAGTCGGCCACGTGCTGTAGCTCGTTGAGCACAAAGCGCGGCACCAGCAGCGCGCCCTGGATGAACCCCGTCTGGCTGATGTCCAGGATTCGCCCGTCAATGATCACGCTCGTGTCGAGCAGCACCTCGCCGGTTGCCCCGCCAGGCAGCATCCTCAGCGCGCCGGGGCTGGCACGCAACAGCCCGCCGAACAGCGCGAAGACATCCTGGGCGCGCAGCGAGAAGACTGTGACGCTGACGTAGACGGTGGCCAGGGCAATGACGGTGGGCAGGAACTGCCCGAACGGGTCTGGCAGCAGCGAGAGCGGCCAGGCGAACATCGCCGCCACTGCCATGCCCAAGACCAGCCCCACCAGCGAGCTAACCAGCTTCTCAGGCGGCGTCTTGAGGATGGCACGGCGAGCCGCCCGCGCCGGATACGTCGTGATCCAGGGCGTGATGATCAACCCCGCCAGTGCGCCCATCAGCGAGAAGGTCAGGCCGCTTGCTTCGGGGGGAAGGTTCAGCGCGTCAGACAGATCAATGCCGAGGAGCGCGCCGAGCAAGGTGAACACCATCATGCCCACCAGGCGCAAGAAGAAGTCCAGACTCATTGAAGATGTCTCCCTGGCCGCTTGCCTGCTCCCGCTCGGATGATGAGATGAATGGCGGTCCAATCCGGCTCCGCCCTGCGCGTAACTGTGCGCAAGCGGCATCAGATTGGCATGAGCAAGTGCGCGCCGTTGCGATAATGCCCGCCGCGATATGGACTCAGCCTGGCCGGCGTATTCGCCAGAGCAGTCCACAGGCTGGAGTCCGCTGTCAGTGTCACTGTAACATGGAACGCGACAGCGCGTCAAAGGGATAAGACAATCGGCGGCAGCGCGGTAACCGAAAGAGCGCCGGCAAAGGCGCTGGAGAAGGAGAGTTCTGGCTGTCGCAGGTAGGGCAGGTGAGATTTGAACTCACACGAGGTCTCCCTCAGCGGATTTTAAGTCCGCGGCGTCTACCATTCCGCCACTGCCCCGATCAGGATACCCTGCCGTGAAGTGTAGCACGAGCGATCCGCCCGGTCAAAGTCCTCGCGCAGGGTGTAACTCACAATGGGGGTGAAATACTTGAACCGCAGAGCAACTGTGTTCCCTGTCAAGAACCTGGAATAGAAGGAGACACAGTGCAAGCACGGGCGATAGCGTTGAGAATGGTCAGGAATTTACGCATACAGGCGAC
>Ga0334890_1002856_pt1 | contig 18785 bp, 14 predicted proteins | sample GraSluR1_MG_3_FD_207220 | JGI IMG/M metagenome (GOLD analysis project Ga0334890, IMG submission 207220) | Sludge microbial communities from methane-producing bioreactor in Wageningen University, Netherlands - Granular Sludge_31_08-R1 | ecosystem: Engineered > Bioreactor > Anaerobic >... | reverse complement strand
CCGATAATACCGCCGGCACACACCGCAGCGTGAAGGGAGTTCGCATGGGATACGCGTACGTGATTTTTGGAGCGGGCAGGCAGGGCACGGCGGCCATCTATGATTTGTTGACGTATTGTCAGGCGGTCCGGGTGCTCGTGGTGGACCCGGATGCTCAGGCGCTTGAGCGAGCGTCGGAGCGTCTCTCCCGTATTGGCGTGCAACACGAGGAGGCGGTGACGTTTGCCCGCTCGGCCGGCGCCTCGGACCTGCGTGCCATGGATGTGGTGCTGAGCTGCGCGCCGTACCGGTTCAATGCCGACCTGACGCGACTGGCGCTGGAGGCGGGCGTTGCGTTCTGCGATCTGGGCGGCAACCCGGACGTGGTGGCCCGGCAGGAGCGCATCGCTCGCGAGAACGGCGCCGGGCTTCCGGTCGTTCCGGACTGCGGTGTTTCGCCGGGGCTGTCGAACATTCTGGCCGTTCACCTGGCGAGAGAGGAGAAGGCCGATGCAATTCGCGTTCGTTGCGGGGGTCTCCCCATCACGGAGTCGGCGGCCGACAACCCGCTGAAGTACAAGCTCGTGTTCGATCCGCACGGGCTGATCAGCGAGTACAGCGGGCGCGTGCCCGTGCTGCGCGAGGGAAGGCTGGAATACGTTGAGGCGCTGTCGTGCATTGAACCTTTTGACGGAGGCCGTCTGGAGGCGTCGCCGACCTCGAACAACTCGCCGCAGGTCGTCGCATATCTCCGGTCGCTTGGGGTGCGGCAGTACGACTACATGACGCTGCGTTACCCCGGGCACTGGGAGCAGGCCCGCGCATGGCGGGGCAGGGGCTTTCTCTGCGGAAACGCCGAGGCCGACGCCCGCCTGGCGGAGGAGTTGGCGGCCGACAGCACGCTGCGGTACGACCCGGAGCGCGACCGCGACCGACTGATCCTGGATGTTCTGGGCTTCGCCTGGGTATCGGGCGCCGAGGCCGGGTTGAGACGATACTCCGGCTTCCACATGGACGTGACGGCCGACCGGAGGACGGGCTTCTCCGCGATGGAGCTTACCACGTCGTGGGGAGGAACGGTTGTGGCGCACTACCTCGCGATGCATCGCGGAACGGGGCGAGTCCCGACCGGCTTCGCAACACCGGAGCAATTCATCTCGACGGAATGGGTGGTGGACGAGATGCAGCGCCGCCTGAAAGACACACCCGGCGGGAGGGGAAGTCACGCAACCGCCTCGTGATGGTTGGCAAATGATGCGAAGACGCCATTCCTGGTCGGACGCGGAATTGTCGAGAATCGCAGTGAGGCAATCGGTTGAACGCGCATGACTTCCGGCGTTCCTGCAAGCGACTTTCTTTCGCGGGGGTATTGACAGCACGAAGGACAGAAGCGATAACTGTGCCGGAAAGCACAAACAACCCTGCGGGATTCGCGTCCGCGGGTTCAGATCTTGTGGCCCTTGTGACCTTCCTCTTGTTCCGGCCCGAACAACCTTCACAAGGGCCACTTTTTTGTTTTCTCGTTGGGTTCGTACACCAGGCAGGCATCATGGCCACGCGCGGTTCGCTCGACGCGTGCGTGTGGGTACTGTTGCTTTCACAACAGGAAATCGCGTAACACTTTAACGTCCCAGGGATGGGGACATGAGAGGGTTTTCGTGATACGATAAGTTTGCAGTCTTGGGTTTGGGCAATTCGGTTCATCTCCCCGATCTGGGGGAGCAGCGCGGTGGGTTGCCGCCATTGGCAATCCGGCGGCCGGCCACGGAATGGCCGCTGACGCTCCTTGGGACGTCGGTCAGCTCGGAGAGCGTGCGGTGAGAGCCGGGAGACGAGTCATTGGGTTGGCGGTGGGCTTCGGTCTGCTGGGCTGGGGTCTCGCTGCAGCGCTGAACTATTTTTCACTCGACGGGCATGGCGGAAGTTTCTGGGGTGTCCTGATTGGAACGGTGCCGGCGGGCGCGTTCTATGGGCGGGCCGGGATGGTTGCTCTGTTTGTCGGGTTCGCGTTGCTGGTGATCCGGGTTCAGCGGGCGGAGTGGAGACGCGAGCGGGGGGGGTCGGCGGTGAAGGGGGGAGAGGCGGCGGGACAGCCCGGCCTCCTGACGCCGATCATTCGTGACAGCCCGGCGGTGGCATTTCTGTGGCGGAACGGGGACGGTCGGCCGGTGGAGTTTGTCACGGAGAACGTGCGGCGGTTCGGGTACGAGCCGGAGGACTTCTATGCGGGAGGAGTTCGGTTCCTCGATCTGATCGACTCGGACGATCGATGGCGGGTGGTGGAGGAGCAGTCGCGGGCGGAGCGAGAGGGCCGCGAGGAGATGACGGACATCTATCGGCTGCGGACGCGTTCGGGCGAGGTGCGATGGGTGGACGATCGGACGCGGCTTTGCCGAGACGACGAGGGGCGGGTCACCCATCTGCAGGGGCTTCTGTTGGACATCACCGACCGCCGGCAGCAGGAGTTGCAGCTTCTGCAGTCTCAGAAGATGGAGGCGGTGGGTACCCTGGCCAGCGGGATCGCTCACGATTTCAACAACCTGCTCACGGCGATCTATGGGTACACGGAGTTGGCGCGGGCGTCTCTTCCGGAGGACCACCGGGCGGTGGAGCCGCTTCGGATGGTGGAGCAGGCGGCCAGCCAGGCCTCGGGCGTGACGCGGTCGCTGCTGACGTTCAGCTGCAAGCACGGATCGCACAAGCAGCCGCTGAACCTGGTGCATGTGCTGACGGAGGCGATGCGGCTGCTGCGGCACGTTTTGCCGGCGTCCGTGGAGATCGTGGAGGACTACCGGTCGGACGGGGACGTCTGGGTCCGCGGGGACGCCATGCAGTTGCAGCAGGTCCTGATGAACCTGGCGCTGAATGCGCGGGATGCCATGCCGGAGGGCGGACGATTACGGATTGCGCTGCGTCGGGATTGCGAAACGAGAGGAAGTGGACGATCCATCCCCGGGGCGGACGCGAATGGCGCCGTGACGCTGACGGTGGAGGACTCGGGTACGGGGATGTCGCCGGACATCCGGGCCCGCGCGTTTGAACCATTCTTCACCACGAAGCCGCGCGGCCAGGGGGCGGGTCTGGGGCTGGCGGTGACGCACGGTGTGGTGACGGACTGCGGGGGGACGGTGGACGTTGACTCGGCGGTCGGACGGGGGACGAGCGTACGGATTGTATTGCCCTGTTGCGAGGCGGGGCCCGACCGGGTGAAGAGCGAAGAGCCGCAGGAGGTGGTTGCGGCCCGGGGGGAGACTTTGTTGGTTGTGGAGGACGACGATCACGTGCGGGCGATCGTCACGTCGTCTCTTCGGTCGCGCGGATACGAGGTGCTGCAGGCCCGGGACGGGGCGGAGGCGCTGCAGCGATTGCTCGAGAGCACGGAGCCGGTCCGCCTGATTGCGCTGGACCTGGATTTGCCGCGCATGAGCGGAGAGGCGTGTTTGCGGGAACTGCGGGATGCGGGGATTCGGATCCCCGTGGTGGTCACGACGGGAAGCAGCGAGCTGGGCGTGGAGTCGTCGGTTGACGGGGATGTGCATCTGTTGCGCAAACCGTTTCCGATGGCGGACCTGGCGGCACTGATTTCTCGGATCCTGGCCGAATCACGGCGCCCGGTGGGAGAGCGGATATGAACGGCAACATCCGAGTTCTGATCGTGGATGACCACGCCCTCGTGCGCGGCGCTCTTTCCGAGCGACTGAAGCGCGAGCCGGGGCTGGACGTGGTGGGCGGGGCCGGCGATGCCGGTGAAGCCATTCGTATGACGCTGGATCACAATCCGGACATCGTCGTGATGGACATCGATATGCCCGGGATGATCTGCTTCGACGCGGCCCGCGAGATCGCCTCGCTGCGCCCGGAGACGCGGGTCATCTTCCTCAGTGCCTTCCTGCACGACTGGTACATTCAGCAGGCCCTGCACGTCAAGGCGCGGGGCTATCTGACGAAGCGGGAGCCGCCGGAGAAGGTGATCACGGCCATTCGCGAGGTGGCGTCGGGGGGCGCCTATTTTTCCGAGGAGGTGCGGGCGCGCATCGTGGTGGATCGGAACGGGGCGACCCTGAGTGAGGATGCCAAATCACTGGTGTCCACCCTTACCACGCGGGAGGTGGAGGTGCTGCGGTACATCGCGCGCGGCCTCTCCAAGAAGGAGATCGCCCACATCATGCACATCAGCGCGAAGACCGTGGACAAGCACTCCACGAACCTGATGAGCAAGCTGCGCATCCACGATCGCGTTGAGTTGGCGCGCTATGCCATCCGCGAAGGGCTGGCCGAGGCCTGAGCCGAACCGGCCGCCGCCTGCGATCGGTGGTACTCGATGAAACGGGCGGCGCCCTCCTTGCCCATGTGACGCTCGAGCAGACGCGGGTCCGTCGTGGTCATGTCGCCGAGCATGAGGCCAACCAGCGTGTTTCCGAACGTCGGGTCTCGATGCCAGCTCAGGAACTTCGCGTTGAGCTGGAGATACTGCCGCAGCAGGACGGGGACGCCCTTGCCGTCCGCCTCGATTTCGGAAATCAGCGCGGACAGCTCCTGCACCCCCTGCATGAGCCGGCTGCCGGTCTCCACCGTGTCCTGACGCGGCCAGTGGGGCGGGTTCTTGGCCTTCACGTGGTAGCGGCTTGCGGTGATGTGGGAGTGAGCCCGGAGAAACGCCAGCATCATTTGCTGGGAGATGCTCTGGTAGGCGTTGCTGATGCTCCCCGGCCCGAAGATGTACTTGTACTGGAGGTTGCGGGCCACGAACTGCCCGATTCCCCGCCACAGCAGCGCCAACGGCGCGTGCTGACGCTGGTACTCCGAGCGCACGAACGAACGTCCCAGTTCCAGGGCCGGGCTGATCTCCTCCAGCAGATCCATGGGAATGTCGAATAGCGTGCATGTGTACAGGCCGTCGCGCCCGTACCGGGGCAGAATGTGGTCCGTGCGGCCGATCCGGTAGGCGCCGACGATTTCCTGTTTCTGCGTGTTCCAGACGAAGAGGTGCTCGTAGAGCGAGTCGAACCGGTCCAGATCTATGGACGCACCGGTTCCCTCGCCGGCGCCGCGGAACGTCACTTCGCGCAGCCGGCCGATTTCCTGCAGAATGTTCGGAATCTGACCGGCGCCGGCCATCCAGACGGAGAAATCGCCGCTGACGGCCAGCCGTTGTGTGTCGTCCAGTGACTCAAGGTCGCCCACGAGCGCGTCGATCGGTACGGCCGGCACGATATCCTTCGGTGTGGGCAGAGGCTCGGCCAGATGGAGGGCGCGGGGTGGTTTCGCCCGGCCGTCGTGCGGGTCGAGCACATACGTGCGCATCCGGATGTAGTTCAGCATGTCCTCGTCGGCGCTGAACGATTCCAGCTTGGCATACGGAATGGGCTTGCCGATGCGGACTCGCATGACTTTCCCGTGGGACCGGAAGAACGTGCGGGGCAGAAGCAGCGTGCGCAGCCGCTTGTGAATGCGACCGGCCAGGTAGAACCAGAGACTGTTGCGACCCTCGATGAAGACGGGCAGCACGGATGCGTTCGTCTTGCGAACCAGTCGCACCACGGTGTCGCTCCAGGGCGGATCGGCGAGCCTTCCCGAGCGGAGGTGCAGGTGGGAGACCATGCCCGCGGGTTGAATGACCAGGGCCCCGCCGCCGCGCAGCAAAGCAATGCTGTCCCGGATGGCGGTCATATTCACGCGGGCCGACTCGGGCCGGCCGAACGGGTCCAGGAAGATCATGGATTTGTGCAGGGGCTCGACGGACCGAAGGATGAAGTTCGACCAGCCCCGGGCATCGGTTCGCGCCAGCCGAACGACGCGGGTGAGCGTCAGGCCGTCCAGGGCCCCGTGCGGATGATTCGACACCACGATCAGCGGTCCGCGGGCGGGGATGCCGGCCAGTTGCTCCGGCGTCACCTCGTAGCGGACCCCTAGCTCGTTGAGGGTCCGTTCCAGGAAGTCTTCCGGCTCGGTCCGTTCCATGATCCGGGCACAGCAGCGGTTCGCTCCGTCCAGGTGCAGAAGGGCGGCCAGCGGTCGCTTCAGCAGCCGGAAGAGAAGACGAGGCAGCGTGCCCTTGAACGGACAGGTCAGCGTGAATGGTTTGGGGTCTGGCTGGGTCAAGGAGAAATCAACCGTCCTTTCCCGACGCCGGGCGGAGGCTGGCCTTCACGAGGCATGGACACACGGAGAAACACTCCGGAAGATACAGGATCATAGACGGCGGCGTCCGGCATTGTCAACAAATCATCTGGGGCGCCTTCTTTGCAGTGCGAAGGGCGTCCCGGCCTCGAATCCTTGACAGTCTCGGCGTCAGAAAGTGGCCGTCAACGTCTGAAAGCCGCGTCTTGCGGAGACTCCCTCCTGCATCCGCCCCGCGTCACCCAAACGACAGAGATCCAGCAGGGAGGGGGCGAAGACCCGCTGCAACCGGCTCCGAGGTGCCGCGTTGGCGGCTCGAACGGCCATGGCCACGCACGGTGTGCGCCAGCCGTATCGCACTTGCCCGGTGTGGGCCAGGAACAGGGATTCCAGGTGGCTCAGCAGGGGGTCTCCCCAGTTCAGGCGCTCCGGCCGGGGCGGGACCGGGGCGGGCGCCACGTCGTTCATGCAGATGGGCGGGTGGAACGTCACATGGATGGTCGTTTCCCGGCCCTGAATGAACGCCACGGTGTCGTCGAAGCTGATGGGCACAATGAACGTCCTTCGGCCCCGGGCAGCGACGGCCTGTAGATGGTCCGCCAGAACCCGGATGCCGCGTTTGATGCGCGCTTGCTGTCCATAGAGCAGGTTGGGCGGAATCCCATCCACGGCGATGAGGAGCGGAAGCCTGGCGTGCTCCAGCAGGTCGACCGAGCGGGCGAGCGGAGCAGTCAGAGACTCCTTTGCGCCCGGACGGACGAGAACGAACTGCGGGTCCCGTTCGGCCGACCGGGGAAAGTACAGCCCGGTGGCCCAGACTCCGAACAGCAGCCCTCGCAGCGCCTCGGTCACGACGGGGAGGTCGTACGTCGGGTGCCGGTGAGACAACGCAAGGATGATGTTGTGCCTCGTGCCGCCGGTGCGCGGGTCAAAGAACTCCGGGTCCGACAGCACGCCGGCGGGGTCGTGTCGTTCGACGACGGGCCCTTCGCCCGGCGTCAGGCGGCGAAGCACTCCGCGCGAGATCATCTTGTGCGCGTGTTCGAAGAAGGCGGCCCGTCGGTAGGGCAGGCCCGGGATGATTCGTCGCATGCCATGATAGCAGAAGAGCGGCAGCAGACCGCGCCACGGGCCCGCCGTCAGGGGGCCCGGAACGGCTCGCTCGAGTTCGTTGAGGAGCTTCTGCGCGAGGCGGGGGACGATCTGCGCGGCCCGGAACGTGCCGCCCCCTTCGGCCTGCAGAAGCGCATCCGCGACGGTCAGCGCGCTGTAGTAGAACTCCTGGGCGGCGCCTTCATGCTGCATTTCCCGCCTTGTGCCGGCCCACGGATCCGTCTGCCGCAGGGCGTCCGCCAGCCGCCGGAGGCGGACCAGCCCGGGCGGGATCGCCCCATGCGTGTGTGCCAATGCGTCATGCCATCGCTGAAGCGTCGCCAGGTTGTAGGCGACGTCGTGCAGGAACTGCTCGCGGAAGGAGCGTCGGTACTCGACGAGGAGCGCGTCGCGCTCCGGATCGGCGTCGATGCGCGATCGCAGGGCGGCCCGTCTGGCGAGTTCCCCAAGCGGCGTGAAGGCCTCGGGCGGCGTGATGCGCGGCACGACCGGCCCGCGGCCCGGTGCTGGGGCGTCTGATCGGGATGGGGTCCGCGCGATCACGCGGCCAAGGTACCGCGGATCAGACGCGCAGGGTAGTCCGACGGGCAACGGCCGAGCGGGGTCCTGGAATGCTGATCGGTAATTCGGCCCCCCGGTCAAGGGGATAGAAAGAGCCCGGGCCGGCCACACGGCCGGTCTGTCTGCCGAAAACGCGGCCACACCGATTTGTCTCCGGCTCGCGGCCTCGGTGCAGGGCGACGGCGTGGCCTTTTCTGCATTGTCGCGAGGGGGCGGTATTGATACAATCGGCATGGTGGATTTGAGCCAAACATTTTCTCGGCATGGAAGGGGGCTGATATGCTTCGGCGCGGCACAACCTCTTCGGTCCTGGGTTTCGGTCTGTCCTTACTGCTGATGGCTTCTGCGGCAGCGGGCGGCACAACGTGATATGTCGATGACGACGCGGCACCAGGAGGCGACGGCCTGGGGTGGGCGACTGCCTTCACCCACCTGCAGGATGCGCTATACGCTTGCGCGGCCGGAGATGAGATTCGCGTGGCAGCCGGGCGGTATACCCCGGACCGCGATGCAGCCGGCCTGGCTACACCGTTCGATCGCGACGCTTCCTTTGTGCTCGTGGACGGCATAGCGCTGCGCGGCGGGTATGCGGGGATCGGCTCGCCGAATCCGGATGCGCGGGATGTAGCGGCGTACGTCACCGTCCTGAGCGGGGACCTGCGCGGCAACGATGTGGGTGGCTATCCCAACAGTGACAACAGCCGGCACATCGTGTCGGCGCTGGGAGTCGGTGCTTGCACGGTGCTCGAAGGCGTCACCGTTGCGGGGGCCTACGCGCACGCAACGGCCCCGGATGTGCTTTCTCGATCGGGCGGCGGAATCTACAGTTCAAACGCAAGCCTTCGGATCGAGCGATGCGTATTTCGCGGGTGCTATGCGTCCTGGTACGGTGGCGCGGTGTATCACTCCGGAGCCGGCACCATCACCATCGTGAGTTGCTACTTTGAGCAGAACACATCGGATCGGGGCGGCGCTGTCTTCGTGGGTGAGTCGGCACAGGCAGAGGTGCGTCACTGCACCATCGTGAGGAATTTCGCCTCGGACCGCGGCGGGGGGTTGCACCTGGGGGGGGGCGACGGCGGCGGCATCGGTCTCGAACTGCATCTTCTGGGAGAATCGACCCTTCTCCGGTGTCTACATTCCCACGCAGGCGGCGCAGATTTCCGCGGAGACGGGCGGCGGTCTGACGGTGGACCATTGCTGCGTCCAGGGGTGGACGGGAGCGCTGGGGGGTAGCGGCAACTTCGATGCGGACCCGCTGCTGGTCCGACGCGGGTTCCGTCTGCGCCCGGAGTCGCCATGCATCGACGCCGGCAGCGGAGATGGCGACTGGTCGGATTTCGACGGGGAGAGCGTCGTTCCCGGCGGGGTGCCGGACGTGGGTGCGGATGAGTTCATCGACTCGGACGGAAACGGTCTGGCGGACCGGTGGGAGGATATCCACTACGGCGTGCCGACCGGTTGTGACCCCGACTCGGACACCGATTTCGACGGGCTGACGGCTCGAGAGGAGTACGACCTGAACACGAGCCCGGTTGTGCCGCGCGGCGTTTATTACGTGGACACGCAAGGCAACGACAGTTGGGACGGGATGGCCCCCACCTGGGATGGCACACACGGGCCGAAGCGGACGATCCAGGCGGCGGTCGATGCGACGCGGCCGGATGAAGTGGATGTGGTTGTCATCCGAGACGGTGTCTATAAGGGGCCCGGGAACAGGGGTGTCCGGCTGCCTTATCACGATATCGTGCTTTGCAGCGAGAACGGACCCGAGAACTGCATCATCGACTGTGCGAAGGCAGACCGCGGACTGCGGGTTGACCGGGCGCAGTCCCCGTACACGGAGATTCGAGGTCTGACGATTCGTCACGGGAAGCCGATCGTCACCGGCACCAGTTCGGCCTATGGAGGAGGCATCTACTGCCACCAAGCCGATGTGACCGTCGACGGATGCGTCATCTCGGGCTGTGAGGCGAACGGCAGCAACGGGTACGGCGGCGGGATCTACATGCGGAACAGCCTCGGCCGGGTTCGAGACTGTTTCATCACAGGCAACACCGCGGTAGGGAGCATCGCGAGCGGAGGCGGGATCTATCTGGCGGGCGGGAGGCCTGTCGTGGACCAGTGCGTGCTGGTGGACAACCGGTCGCGATCCACCGGCCACCCGACCCAGGGTGATGCGAGTGCCGGGGGCGGCATCGGGATGTCGGACACCCTGGCCGTTGTTTCGGATTGCCTGGTTGCCAGGAACACGGCGAGGTTCGGCGGCGGGATTTCCGATCTCACCGTGTCGGAGTCCACGACTGCGGCACGAATCGAACGATGCGAGGTACGTGAGAATGTGGGTGTGCGGGGCGGAGGCTTCTACAGCCAGGACGCGGAATCATTGGTCCTCACGAACCTTTTTGCACGCAACACCAGCGAATACGGCGGAGCGATCGATTTCTACGGGTATGGCCCGAAGTGTCCGCGTGTGATCCAGTGCGTTGTGGCCGAGAACTCGAACTTCGGCAGCCTGGCCAGCGACTGGCCCCGGATCGGAGGGATCTCCGGGTTCTGCGTCGTGCAGAACACGATCGTCTGGGGGAATCATCCCGTGCAGGCCGGCGAGTCCGCGCGGCTTGAGTACTCTCTCGTGCAGGACGGCTACGCGGGCACGGGCAACGTGGATGCAATGCCTTGGGTTGCCCTGGGGCAGGACTGGCACCTCCTTCCCGGTTCGCCTGGAGTGGACGTCGGCACCAACACGCCGGCTGGGGGGTTGCCGGCTTTCGACTATGAGGGGGTCCCGCGTGCGCAGGACGGCGATGGCAGCGGCGAGGCGCGGCCGGACGCGGGCGCGCACGAGAACGTGCCGGGCGCTCCGCGGCTGGCGGTTTCGCCGAGCTGGTTGGATGTGCATCTGCCGGAGGGGGAGACGGACCCGGTCATCGTCACGCTGTCCGTCCGGAATTGTGGCGAAGGTATTCTTGACTGGCAGGCTTCGGAGAACACGTCCTGGCTCAGTCTGCCAACCACCTCAGGACAGTCAGCGGGCGACGTGCAGCCTCTGGAGGTCGCAGTAAGCGCAGCCACACTCAGTCCAGGGCGGTACCTCGGTTTTGTCGAATTGTCGAGTGATGGGGCTGCTGCTTGGGTGAAGCGTGTTCCGGTGACCGTGCATATTCATGCCGTGCGGGAGGTTCCTGCGCAGTACGCGACGATTCAGGCGGCGATCGATGCGGCGAGTTCTGGGGACAGCGTTGTCGTGTCAGATGGGGTCTACACGGGCGCCGGCAACAAGAACCTGCGACTGTACGGCAAGCGGCTGATCGTACGCAGCAAGAATGGCCCGGAGAACTGCGTGATTGACTGCGAGGGCGACGGAAGCGGATTCACGATTCAGGATGAGGAGCCCTGTGGAACGGAGATATCGGGTTTCACGATTCGAAACGCGTCGGCAAGCGCGGTGGTGATCAGCAACGGCAGTCCCGACATCCGCAATTGCCGCATCGTGGGGAATGCCGGCGTCGACGGGGGCGGCATCCGGTACGCCGGGAGGTTCTCGAGTATCGAGGACTGCCTGATCGCCCACAATGAAGCGGCAAACGAAGGGGGTGGCGTCTACGCTGCGGGATCGAATCTCACGGTGCGAAACTGCGTGGTCTCGAACAATGAGGCGGTGGCATTGGCTGGGGGTATGCAGGGGGGCGGCGGTGGTGTGTCGGTACGCGGCGGGAACGTGACCATCGTCCATTCCCGGATCCTTGATAACGTCAGCGGGACGGTGGGAGGCGGCCTTCGATTGCAACAGCAGTCCGGGACGCGTCTCTCGCATTGCGTTATCGCAGCGAACTCCGCTCGCAGCGGCGCGGGCGTGTACGTTTACCAGGTTCAGGAGCACCTGGATGTCGTGAACTGCCTTGTCTGCGGCAATGTCGCGTCCGAAGCGGGTGGAGGGATTGCGATTGACTTCGGCGGCAACGCTCGGATGCTGAGCAGCACAATCGTGGGCAATGACGGTGCGAACTGGGGTGGAGGGCTCTATTGCCGACAGGGCGACATGATTGTGCGTAACTGTGTCATCACGCAGAACACCGCTGCGCAGGGCGACGAGGCGGCGGTGGACTTCTCCGGCCTGCTGGACATTGATCATTCCGCCCTGTTGAACGGCCAGCAGGGCGTCTGGATGGATGACATGTGGGCCGACGTGCAATGGGGCCGTGTCATACCGGACGATCCGCGGTTGCGAGACCCGGACGGACCGGACGGGGATCCGGCCACGTGGGAGGATGGCGACTACAGCCTGGCCCCCGGTTCCCCTTGTATCGATGCCGGCAGCAACCTTCATCTTCCTTTGGACCCGGACGACGTGGATGGGGACCGCTTGCGAGTGGAGCTGCTTCCGGTCGATCTGGCCGGTCAGGAACGTCTTCGTGAAGAGCCGACCGTTCCTGACTCCGGCGAAGGGACCGCACCCCTTGTGGACATCGGAGCGTACGAATACCAGCCCGTCCCCGGCGACCTGGACGGTGACGGCGACGTGGACACGGATGACCGGGCCGTCTTTCTCTCTACGTATGGTCGGTGCGAGGGCAACCCGGCGTTCCTGCCCGCGGCGGATTACGACGGTGACGGCTGCGTCACGCTGCCGGACTACCAGGCGTGGTTGGCCGACTACCGTGCGTTCAACACGCCGCCGGAGATCCCACCGTCGGGCGGCGCCAACAGCGGCTCGGTCGGCTCCGGTCACCGCGTCCAACCGGTTGGCGTGAACGCCGATGCCGCGCCGGTGGGGAATCTTGAGCCTGGCGATCCGACCCCCCGGTCGAGGCCGTAGCGGGGGTCCGGGGCGGGCGGGGGAGCGCGTTTATGCAGGGGGCGGGCTGCCTTGGCGGCCCGGTTCCATCTTCACGGCATCGCGGCCGGTGGTTTGGGCGCGGACGGCGGCCATCTGGACGGCGAGGCGGATGGCGGCCTTCATGCTGCCGGGGTTGGCCTTGTTGCGGCCGACGATGTCGAAGGCGGTGCCGTGGTCGACGCTCGTGCGGATGATGGGCAGCCCGAGCGTGACGTTTACCGCCGAATCAAACGCGGTGAGCTTGATGGGGATGAGCCCCTGGTCGTGGTACATGGCCACGATGCCGTCGTACTTGCCCCGGGCCATCCAGAACAGCGTGTCGGCGGGGAACGGTCCTTCGACGTCGATGCCCGCCTCGCGGGCCATGAGGAGGGCCGGCTCGATGATGCGCCGTTCCTCGTCGCCGAAGCGGCCCTCTTCGGATGCGTGCGGGTTCAGGGCGGCGACCGCGATGCGGGGATGGCGGATGCCGAAGAAGTTGCGCAGGGCCTCGTGCAGCAGGTCGATCGGCTGGAACACGTACCCGATCGTAAAACGGTTGCGCAGCTCGAACAGCGCCACGTGCGTGCTGGCCAGGGCAATGCGGTAGCCGCCGCCGACGAACATCATCGTGACGCGTCTGGCGTCAAGCGCCTGGGCGAAGTATTCCGTATGCCCGGGCACGCGCTGGCCCGCCATCTGCCAACTGACCTTGTGGATCGGGCCGGTGACAACTGCGTGGATCTGCCCGGCCCGGGCCGCCGCAATGGCATCATCGACAAAACGCAACGAGGCGTGGCCGCCTTCGGCGGTTGCGTGGCGAAGGGTCGGGCCGAAGCTGGTGTATTCATCGTAATCGGCCACCACCACGCCCGATTCGACACGGTTGGCGTCTTCGTGAGGCAGGCGATACCAGAAGGGGTTGATCTCGGCCAGGTCTGCGGCGTAGCAGAGCAGCTCATTCAGGCCGTAGACGATGAAACGGGCCAGCCGGCGCACCTCCGGATCGGCCAGGGCCTTGACGACCACCTCCGGCCCGATGCCGGCCGGGTCGCCCATGGTGATCCCGATCAACGGCTTCGCGTTGCCGGCGGCGGGTGACGGGCTGCGCGGCTGTTCCGTCATGCGAACCCCAGTTCCTGCAGTCGTTCCGGCGTCAATCCCGGAGCGCGTGCCGAAGCCCGATCGTGCTGCAGCCAGTGGATGACGGTTCGCACGAGGATGTCGGTCTCCACATTCAGAACTGCCCCCACGGGTCGCGTCCAAAGCGTCGTTTCGCGAATCGTCGTGGGGATCAACGCCACGCAGAAGCGGCGGGGGTCTGATGAGGCCACGGTCAGCGACACGCCGTCCAGCGCGACGGAGCCCTTGGGCACGAGATAGGGCACCAGCGCGGGGTCCGGCTCCAGCTCGAGGACTTGCTCGTGCGGGGTGTCCCGCCGGGCGGCGAGAGCGGCCGTCCCGTCGACGTGTCCCTGAACGATGTGCCCGTCAAGCCGGCCATTGGCCCGCAACGATCGCTCCAGGTTGACCCGGTCGCCGACGCGCAGGCCGCCCAGGTTGCTGCGAGACAGCGTCTCCGCAACCACATCAAACGCAAACCGGGCGCCTTCGATTCGGGCGACGGTCAGGCAGACGCCGTTGACGGCCAGGCTGGCGCCGAGATCCAAAGCACCGGCCAGAGGAGCGGCTTCCAGGGAGAGTCGGCACCCGCCCGATCGAGCGGCAACGCTCGTTACCGTTCCGACCGCCTCAATGATCCCGGTGAACATAAACCATTATCTCAAAAATGGTTAGACTAAGATCGCCTTCACTCCATGCTAGGCGGACGGATGGGATTGTCAAGGCCGGAGAAAGGGGAGGGCGGTACACCCCCAGGGCGGATCAGGACAACAGGGCGTCAATCAGCGCGTCATCCTCGATTCCCAGGCCTTCCAGCGCCTGACGCTTTTCGTCCGGGCTGAGAGACGCATCATTGAGGATCGCATTGATGTCGTCCAGGTAGAGGCCCCGCCCGTCGTCCACAATCGCCGCGCCGGGGAATGCCGTACGCTTGAGGCTCAGGATCCCGCATCCGCTTGATGCCAGAGCGACCACTGCCGCCAGGAGGACTTGGAGGGATGCTCGCGTATGTGTACGTTTCATGCCGTCTGGACTCCCTGCGGGGCCGGTTGCCTCACGGACTCTGGATCGCCGAACGAGTTTTCATTGTAGTGTCGGCCAGGCGCGACGCCAGAGTTTATCCGCCGGCGCGTGTCCCGGGCGCCAGGTGGATGCGGATTCGAAGGAAGGTGGCGGCGGCGGCCGGGGGCTACGGTTCATAACCTCTTTTGGGTGCACCTGTTACAGGTGCCGGCAGGGCGCCGGACTCCGTCTTCTGGTTGGGGCGGAGGGCACACGCGGTCTTTGGAAGGGCGGGCAGGTGGTATGGCAGAGCGTTTGTGAGAGAATGAATGCCGGAAACCCGGGTGGTGTCGCCCGGGCAGGCGTGTGTGTTTCAGGCTACCGCCTTCGCAAGGACACCGCGGGAAACTTTCATGGCGATTCCGGTTGTGGCGATCATCGGGCGGCCGAACGTGGGCAAGAGTTCGCTGCTGAACTGTCTGGCCCGTCGCATGATCAGCATCGTGGAGCCGACGGCCGGCGTGACCCGTGATCGGGTGAGCCACATCTGCGACATCGACGGCGTGTACGTGGAGTTCGTCGACACCGGCGGGTACGGGATCGACGACCCGGACAACCTTCGCGAGCACGTGGAGCGACAAATCCAGTACGCGGTGGACGCGGCGGCATGGATTCTGTTTGTCGTGGATGTGCGAGAGGGCATCACGCCGCTGGACCAGGACGTGGCGGACCTCATCCGTCGGCAGGCCGATCGCGTCAGCGTAGTGGTCAACAAGGTAGACCAGCCGCACCTTCTGGCCGGCGTGGGGGAGTTTGCGCGTCTGGGGTTCGGCGATCCGGTGGGCGTGTCGGCCACGCAGAACTTCAATCGCCAGGAACTGCTGGAGCACATCCTGGAGAAGGTCCGAGACCTGGCCGGCGAGGCGCCGTCGGAGCCGGCGATGAAGCTGGCGCTGGTCGGGCGGCGGAACACGGGCAAGAGCACCTTCATCAACGCGCTGGCCCGGGAAGAGCGCGTGATCGTCAGCGAGGTCCCCGGCACGACGCGAGACTCTGTTGACGTTCGGTTCGACCTGCACGGGCGCACGTTGGTGGCCATCGACACCGCGGGCGTGCGGAAGAAGAGCAAGCTGGCGAACGCCGTGGAGTTCTACGGATACAGCCGGGCGTTGCGGTCGGTGCGGAGGGCCGACGTGGTCCTGTTCTTCATCGACGCGGCCGAACCGGTCGGCCAGGTCGACAAGAAGCTGGCGCAGATGATCTGCGAGGAGCACAAGCCGTGCATTCTGGTGGTCAACAAGTGGGACCTGGCGGTGGGTCGGGCGTCTTCGGACGCTTACGGGGACTACCTGTGTCGCACGCTGCCGTCGCTCGACTATGCTCCCGTGGCGTTCACCACGGCCCGGGACGGCAAGAACATCCAGACGGTGGTGGACACGGCGGCGTCATTGTTGAAGCAGGCGCAGCTTCGGGTGGGGACCGGCGAGCTGAACCAGGCGCTCGAGCGAGTCCTGGCGGAACGCACCCCGTCGGCCAAGCGCGGCACCCGTCCGGTGAAGCTGTATTTCGCCACGCAGGTGGCGGTTCAGCCGCCGACCATCGTGTGTTTTGTGAATGAGCCGTCGCAGGTGGGGCGGGACTACCAGCGGTTTCTCCAGAATCGGATGCGGGATCTCTTGCCGTTCCCGGAGGTTCCCATACGCTTGGTCTTCCGCGGACGAAGCGGACGGCATACGCGGACGCCGAGCCGCGTGAAGAACGGTTGACGCCGAGGGAGGTTGCCGTGTCGGTCGAATTCCATTGCAGCAAGTGTTCGAAGCTGATCCGGGCCCCGCGTGAGGCGGCGGGCAACCGGGGGAAATGCCCGTACTGCAAGCAGAGCGTGTACATCCCCACGCCGCCGGACGAGTTGGAGGCCATTCCGCTGGCGCCTGTCGACGAGGGCCCGGCGAAGGCGGAGGATGCGTCGGATCGCGAAGCAGAGGACCTCCTGACGCGTCTCGGACGCGACGAGACGCCCGTGGGGGAGGGGGATCCGGGGGGGCCGGCGGGCGTGTACGTGCGCCCGGCGGAGGGCGTGGCGGACCTGGTGGCGGAGGCGGTTCGGGCGCTGCAGGCCTCGGACCTGGACCGGGTGGAGGGACTGGTCGCGCAGCTCCGCCAGAACCGGGCCAAGGCCCGGTCGTACGTGCAGACGCTGATGATGGATGAAGTGCCGCCTCCGGAGCTGGAATCGTGTCCACCCGCCCTGTACAGCGGCTTTCTTCGAACGTTGCTGAGCCGGCTGTGAGCCTGCGTCGTTTCAGTCGAAGTTGAACTGCATGCCGATATGGTACCCGGTCCGTCGGGCCGTACAGTGCCGGACGGTCGCCTGTCCATGCAGGCTCATTTCCGGCTGGTGAACGGCGATGGAATGGACGTGGCCGGGTTCCAGCTTCACGTCGCTTCGAACGCCCACGCCGGCTTCGCTCAGGTCGTGGAGTGTGGCGATCACATGCGAGTCGGGGCCGCCGGCCGCGGGGATCCAGATTTCCACCGCACCGGGGAACGGCCAGCGAGGCGCGGCCCGTTTGCCGAGGGGGTCCGGCGTTCCGTGGGTCGGACTCCGGGAGGCCAGAAGCTGCCGGACGGCTTCTCGGGTCAGGGGGACGATCTCATCCGCATCCATGCTGCACCTCGTTCATCGCCCTTCCCAGCTTCGTGCGTGGTAGTGGCCCGGCGCGCCCCGGCCCCGTGTGGACCGCTCTTCCCAGCAATGCCGTGAGGGCCGGGAGCGACGGCCTACGGCACCAGGAGGACCTGGGTCACCTCCGGTATCTTGTGCTGGAGCGAGCGTTGGATCCCGTTGCTCAGCGTCGCCTGAGCGTGCGGACATCCGCAGCAGGCCCCGTGGAACCGAACGTTGACGACTCCGCCGTCTTCCACGGACACCAGCTCCACATCGCCACCGTCATTCTGCAGATACGGGCGCAACTCCTCCAGGGCCTGCTGGACACGGGCCGTCAGCTCTGAGTCACGCGTCGGGTTGTCCGTCATCGGGCGGTCCTTTCCTGAACAAGCCGGATCCCTCCGGAGCAGACCCATGCTACGTCGAAAACCGAGCCCGGGCAAGGTGGAGCCGAACTCCGTCAGGACGACAGCTCGGCCACCTGGAACGCCAGTTGCTCGAAGTGAACGGCCAGGTCGACCGACACCACGGGGACCCCGGGGGGCGTGTCCAGTGCGACCGGTGCGAAGTTGAGCAGCCCCAGAACGCCGGCGGACAAGAGCCTTTCGGCCGTCACCTGGGCCTCGGCAGCCGGAACGGCTACGATCCCGATGCGAATCTGCTCCCCGGCAATGACGGACGAGAGCTCGGACATGGGCCGGACGACGAGCCCGGCGGATTGCGGGAGGGGGCGTCCGACGAAACTCAGGTTGGTGTCAAATACCGCAGCAATGCGGAACCCCCGGCCGGCGAATCCGCGGTAGGCGGCCAGGGCCCGGCCAAGGTTTCCCGCGCCGACGAGGGCGGTCGCCCAGACCCGGTTGGTGCCGAGGATGAGGCGGGCCTGTTCGATCAGTTCGTCGACCCGGTATCCGAGGCCCGGCCGGCCGAATTGCCCGAAGTATGCGAGGTCCTTTCGGACCTGCGCATCCGTGACGCGCAGGGCCTTACCGAGCTGTTGGCTGGAAATCGTGGCATGTCCGTCTGCCCGGAGGGATTCCAACTGCCGCAGGTAGAGGCTCAGTCGCCGGATCGTGGGGCCGGGAACATGTGCGTATCGAGGCATCTCGAATCCCGAACGTCGGGTACGAACGGCATCAGGCCGGAACGGCGGGCAGTATAGCGAGGCTGCGAATCGGGCGTCAAGCGCGGGCGGAAGCGTTGACGTGCCACGAACGGCGATGCTTGACAGTGACAACGAGCATCCGGTAGGGTTTCGGCTTGGCATTGGCGCGATGCCGGCAGGCAGAGACGCGGTGGGGAGCGGATCCCGGAGTCGTTTGATGATGGTCAAGAAGCTGTCGGAGGCTCGCGAACCGGCACCAGACCGGCTTGGCAGGAGAGCCCGTTGGGACCTCGTGG
>Ga0334890_1002855_pt1 | contig 18788 bp, 24 predicted proteins | sample GraSluR1_MG_3_FD_207220 | JGI IMG/M metagenome (GOLD analysis project Ga0334890, IMG submission 207220) | Sludge microbial communities from methane-producing bioreactor in Wageningen University, Netherlands - Granular Sludge_31_08-R1 | ecosystem: Engineered > Bioreactor > Anaerobic >... | reverse complement strand
ACAGGGTTTTATCCGTCAGTCTGGCAGGATATTCACCTGATAGACCCACCCGGGCGCGATTCGAACCCGCGGCCTTACTTGTGCGGACCGGGGGCTGCCGCCCTTCGAACCCCGGCGACCTCGCGGTCACCTCTCTTCCTTGACATGGACTTGGCGGGATTCGAACCCGCGGCCTTTACGTTGCGAACGTAACGATCTACCCCTGATCTACAAGCCCGGATGTGACATCTTAGATTTCTATCGTCTGGATATAGTTGTTACTGATCGGAAAAATGATCTTTTCATGTGAAGAATCCGGGTACTATCGAGATTGGGAAACTTCAAAAAAAGAGTATGTATATGATACCCCTTTCGGATTACAGGATTATCTCGATATCGAGTTTCTCGGCAAGTTCCTTGTACCGGTTCCTGATCGTGACCTCGGTCACACCGGCAACCTCTGCCACTTCGCGCTGTGTGCGCCGTTCCCCTCCGAGAATCGAGGAGATATAGATGGCCGCGGCGGCCACACCGGTCGGCCCCCTGCCGCTGGTGAGCTCGCGCTCGCCTGCCTGTCGGAGGATCTCGACCGCCCTGCTCTGGACTTCGCCTTTCAGGTTCAGGCCCGAGCAGAACCTGGGAACATAGTCGATCGGTGACGTGGGGAGGAGCTTGAGCCCGAGTTCGCGGGAGATGAAACGGTACGTCCTCCCGATCTCCTTTCTGGAGACCCTGGAGACCTCTGCGATCTCGTCGAGCGTCCTCGGTACACTGCACTGCCGGCAGGCTGCATAGAGCGCTGCTGCAGCGACACCCTCGATACTTCTTCCCCTGATGAGGTTCTTGTCGACCGCATCACGGTACACGACCGCAGCGGTCTCGCGGACGTTTCGCGGCAGTCCGAGGGCCGAGGCCATACGGTCAAGCTCGCTCAGCGCAAAGGCCAGGTTTCTCTCGGTGGCATTGGAGACCCTTATCCGGCGCTGCCACTTGCGAAGCCGGTAGAGCTGCGCCCGGTTCTTGCTGGAGATGGCCCTGCCGTACGAGTCACGGTTTCTCCAGTCGATCATCGTGGAAAGACCCTTATCGTGGATGGTAAAGGTCATCGGTGCGCCCACACGGGAACGCTTCATACGCTGGTCATGGTCGAAGGCCCGCCACTCCGGCCCCCTGTCAATGAAATCATCATCGATGACAAGCCCGCAGTTCTGACATACCAGTTCCGCACGCTCGTAGTCGTGGACGAGCTGCCGGCTTCCACACTCCGGACAGACCGTCTCGGTATGGTCCTCGGCTTTCTTCTCGTGTTCTTTTACACGCTCTTTCAAACGCTGTTTAAGAGTCTCGCGCTCATTTTGAAGAATTTTTAGTTTTTCTACTTCCTGCATCTTTACACCTCGCTATTTTATAAACAGCATCTCTCCTGCATCGGCCCGTGCCTCTGTCCTGCAGAGAATTGCAGCACATGGAGCAGACACATTTCCAAAAACATCCACAACCCTGCCGACAGGTTTCATCCTTTTATCGATCACGTCTGTTTGCATCCGTGGGAGGTGCGCGGGATCACACCTGACAACGAGAAGTCGATTGCCGACGGTATGCATCACATGACCAATTGATTTCAAGATAAAACCCCATCCTGCATCTCCATTGGAAAAATGGCGCAGATGATTTAGTAATCTATATATATAGATAGTTGTAGTATATAAAAGTGTTGTAAAGATATAAATAGTAATTTTATCGGAAGAGCAGTTCGTCGATATTTAAAGAAAATGCGCGTGAACATTCGTCTTTTTTAAGTCCGGCACCCATGGCGACAGAAATTTTCGCGCGTTTATCCAGGAGATCGTGTGGTGCATGCGCGTCAGAATCCACGACCAGCGTACACCCTGTATCTCTTGCAATGTTGGCGACGTGACCGTTTGTCCTGTTGTGGCCTCCTCTCGAGGTCAGTTCCAGTGCGACACCGTGTTCAGCCGCAAGCGTTGCATCATCCCTCGTGATCAAACCAGGGTGGGCGAGAACATTAACATCGGTACAGGAACATGCCGCACGGTTGGTTCCAGGTGCGACAGGCTCCATGAGCGTCTCTCCGTGAACAACCACCACATCGGCCCCGAGATTCTTTGCCTTTTGTGCCATCCCCTGGATCAGGGTGGGGGGAACATGGGTGAGTTCGACGCCGCAGAGGAGTCTTACCCCGTAGATATTCGCAGACTCTCTCACCCCAGGTAGCACGGCAAGCAAAGTCTCCAGGTTTGAACCGTCCGCATGGTCCGTAACTGCCACCGTATCATACCCAAGAACCGCCATCCTCCTGATAAGCTCCATGGGGAGCATCTCTCCATCACTCAGGGTGGTATGCGTGTGCAGGTCATACATCCCCGATCATCTCCTGGCCTCAAGGTGTCCCGCAACCAACTTCAGGAGTTTTTCCTTGCTCTTATCCCAGTTTACAACCAGCCGGCCCTCCCTCTTCCACCAGTATGCGGGATGATGCTTCTGTTCGACACGGAACGAAAGACCGGCCTTCTTTGTCGCCCGCTCAATATCGGCAATCGTCGGATTCTTTACCGCTTTCGATCTTGACACCCTTCGCCCCTCGTCACGGAACAGCCCGGCATCAAAATAACAGGGATAGAGAATTCGTTCACCCTTCATTGTATACCATGTTGGAAAGTGAACCTATAAACACTGTACCATCGAACAATTCTTATGCATCACATCGACGTCAGGATCGAAAAAGACATTTACGACGTCAATAACAAAATTGCAGAGCACAATTCTTCGACTTTACGCGCCCACGGGATCAGGGCATTCGATCTCCTTGGTGCGATCGGATCGGGAAAGACCGCCCTTATCGAGAAGATCGTCCCTCTTCTCAAAGACAGGGGTATTCAGGCTGCTGCCATAGCAGGCGACGTCTACGGAGACGATGACTATAAACGGATCATTGCTCTCGGGATTCCCGCTGTGAATGCAAACACCGGGAAAGAATGTCACCTCGATGCGCATCTCGTGGAGCACGCAATCGAAGGGCTGCCCCTGGATACCATTGATCTCCTCTTTATCGAGAACGTCGGAAACATGGTCTGCCCGACAGATTTTCGTCTTGGTGCCGAGAAGCGCCTGGTCGTGATCAGCTCGACTGAAGGTGACGACGTGGTGAATAAGCATCCGATGATGTTTCGGGACTGCCAGATAGGAGTGATCAACAAGGTGGATCTCGCCCCCTTCGTCGGTGCCGATCTCGATCGGATGGAGACGGATATGAAGCGGTATAACCCCTCGATGAAGATATTCAGGACCAATCTCAAAGAGGGTACAGGCATAGAAGCAATCGTCGATGCATTGCTCTCACAAACAGAGTAATTAAATATCTGGGAACGCAATATAGTGAGCACTCTGATAGGGTAATAGCCCGGCAGAAAACAATCCATAGAAGAATAAAAGGGGAAATCAAATGCTCTGGCAAGGTAGATCAGTAAGGCAGGCCACCGGCGGCCGTTATCGCCCGTCACAGGGAAAAAGAAGAACAGAAATCGGATCTGCTCCGGCAGACACCCATATCGGTGAAGATCGTCACAAGATCATCCGGACAACCGGCGGGAATACCAAGGTTCGTGCGATGCGTGCGCTGTATGCCAATGTTGCGAACAAAACCACGGGCGAAGTAAAGAGGGTAAAGATCGAGACCGTGGAACAGAACGTGGCAAATCCCAACTATGTTCGGAGGAACCTCCTCACCAAGGGGGCCATTATCAGGACAGAACTGGGAAATGCCCGAATTGCAAGCAGGCCCGGACAGGATGGCGTGATCAACGCGTATCTTGTGGAATAACTTCTTTTTTAAAAAAAATTCAGAAATAATCTTTTCGGATACTGTAATCGGCGGCTGTATCCAAAAGTCGTATCCGGAAATGAACAGGTGTGTAGGAGGAGGACGATCAGAGATACGACTTTTGTCGAAGTACATATGTGAGTTTCGAAGGTTTATATGTTATGATCTCGAAACCCCGATTAAATAACCAAAATGAACGCCGATTTGGAAAAAAATGGCTATTAAAATTAATAAAATGGAAAAATAAAAACAATACGATTGAATTATTCATTGCTATATGAGCCAGGGAATGAACCTTGTGTGATCTGCCCCGGGGAGAACAATCAGGGAGTCGTGACTACAAGGTACCATACCTCATGGACCAATCCGGATTGTTGAACGATTGTTTGATAGTGCGCACGGTTCCAGTACATGGAAAGGAGAGCGTGTCATGACACCACACCCCCGTGCAGGAGGTCGCATATGAGTCTCACAATCGCCCTTGCCGCTCCATTCCGGCATGCCAGGAAGGAACGGCTGAAAAAAAACGAGATAATATATTACCTGGCGTTCGACAGGCACTGGATGAATATCGAGCAGGCAAACTCCCTGATCTCCCGGGCAGCAGAGGAAGGCCTCATTGAATATGAAGGGGATATGATCAAGCCGGCATTTGACGTATCCCAGGTTGAGATTCCCATAGGATTCAAACCCTCCTCGGCGATTTTTGAGAGATCGGATCCCTACCAGGACCTGCTGGGAAGGATCGTGTCTGAGTGCGGGCATTCCGCACAGGTCGTGGTTTCAGAGATGAATTCTCTTATTCAAAAGGAATTTGATGGAAACCTGCGTCCCGAAGCGGCGATCGTCATAGTCGCCAAAAAGTATGGTGTCGGATTTGAAGATATGCTTCCGGCCTTAAGAGACCAGATCCAAAAAAGGTAAATAATTCAGGCCTTGCTCTCTTCCTCTACGGGTTTTGCGAATATCTCGTCCAGCGGCTTGTCGCCATACGTTGTAACACGCGCATTGATCTGGACGAAATCAGCTGTGATCTCATTTCCTCTCATGGATTTGCGACGTCGCTGACCATCAATCACCGGCTTGAATCCCGTGCCGCCGGAAACAAGCAGTTTCTTCCTTCCTGCAACGGGAAGGTTCTTCCTGGCAGGCGTGCCGTTCCTGTCGGATCCCCCGGTTAACTCCATACGGTAACCCTGGAGACCCAGCGGACCGCAATCGATCTCGTCTCCGATATGTTTTCCCATTATTCCCCCGGCTGAACCGCCGCTCACATCCACGTTGTATGCACGGCCTGTCTTCTGGTCTGACAGGACTACTTTGAATTCCACCATGTCATGTTCTCCTTATAGTATGAAACTGAAACGAGTCACTCATTCTCGCATGCCGGCCATTTCCGCTTCTGAATGATCCCCGAAGCGGAGACGTGCACAGATCCCTGCCAACAGGGTTGCAAATTGGCTCGCTGAGAAGTACCCAATAGGTTGGGTGAGTGATATATTAAATACTATTTACCCCAGAAGGGATCGTTCTTCCGCTTCATGGAGGTGAACTCTTCAAGAACCTCCTGGGCGCTGATCGCGAGGTGTTTGAGCATCTCCTTTTCGAGCACCTTCACGTGCCGCTCGGGGATATCTACCAGGAGGTCATCCTCTTCTGCCAGCTGTCGCCCAACCGTGGCGCCTTCAACTGATATCGCCACTTCTGCCCCGGCCGGCGCCTCCCGGATATTTTCCTGGTTCTGCTGCATGGACTTGAGATGCCCGACCTTTTTTCCGTCTTTCTGGATAAGGTTTACACCGGTTCGGAGAGTACCGCCAAGAACCCTCACTCCGACTACTGCGGGATTGCTCTGCCTGAATATGCAGTGCGGGAGAACCCTGATCTTTGCCGGCATCACGATCTGTTCGAACTTCTGCTGTTCTGTCTTTCTCTTGAGATCGTCGCGCCAGGCCACGTAGTCATCGACGAGCTTGTAGATCACCTTCTCCTCGAATACAGAAACCTTTGAATGCGACTCCTCTTTCAGCATCTCTGCCGCATCCGGAAGAATCGGGGTATTAAAGCAGAGCATCACCCGGTAATACGGATTTTTGATGGTTTCTGCCTCGATAATGTCATGGCGGCTGACCGGACCGACTTCTGCCCTCATGACACCTATCTCCTGGCTTTCAAGCTCCTTTGACAGAGCCTCGAGGGCACCTATCGTATCCGCTTTTATGATCAATCCGTCAGGAGACAGTTTCACATTGATCTCTTCCATCTCCCTTCTTATCCGCTCAATGACCTCGTTGGAATCACCACGGATAACCTGGACCGGCGATCCTGCAATGGCCCCCTCCAGATTGGGTGCGCTGACCTTGATCCCTGACGCCGCAGTTATCGATTTCACCCGCTCAAACCGGTCCTCCACCAGGATCTCCTTGAGCGGCCTTGGTTTCAGGAGAGCCCTGACCCGGGTTGTTACCACTCCGGACCGGGTAACCAGTGCAAGTTCGTCGCCGACGGATAGGGTTCCATCGTACAGGATGACATCGAGGGTGGGGCCGAGTCCTCTCTCCTCCTTGACCTCCAGTATTGTCCCAAGACCCGGACCTTCCACGCTCATCTGCAGTTCCTGCTCCATGTATCTCTGTGCAAGGCCGATCATAACCATAAGCAGTTCGGCAATACCTTCGCCGCTATGGGCACTTACGGGAACGATTGCAAGGTTTCTTTGGAAATCCGTAACCCTGTCAAAACGTTCGGCAGAAAAACCGAGATCTGAAAGGCTGGCAACAAGTTCGTATACCCTGGTCTCCATGAGGTCTTTTACCCGATCATTCTGGCGTGAAAGACTCTTCAGGAACGGCTCATCCTCGCCCACTCTCCAGCCATGCAGCTTGTCTGTCTTTGTCGCGGCAATAACAAAGGGGGTCTTGTAATTCCGGAGTATCTGGAGTGCTTCGATCGTCTGCGGCTGAAATCCCTGGTTGATATCAACGACGACGATTGCCATGTCGGCCAGAGCCCCGCCCCGTGCACGGAGGGTGGTGAAGGCATGGTGACCGGGAGTATCGATGAACAGGAGACCGGGAATGTTGATGGGCATCTTTTCGATCGAGCCGCTCATTCTTTTTATGGCATCAATGGGAACGATGGTCGCTCCGATGTGCTGCGTTATAGCCCCGTCTTCCGTGCTCACCACCGAAGATCCTCTGATCCGGTCAAGCAGCGAAGTCTTTCCATGATCAACGTGCCCGAGCACACAGACGATTGGCGTTCTGATATTCTCTTTTTTTGCCATGTTATTCACCCGAAGAGAACGCATCGTCCTCCAGATCCGTCTGCAGGAGATAGTGCTGTTTGTATCAATCCATAAAGCAAAAGGATTCCGGTATACCGCTGCAGATGATCTCCTTTTTGATTCCGGTATCTTATAGAACATCCCTGCTATAAAAAAACCACCCTGGTTACGAGATAGAAGCCCGACAGATGAGATACCTTAAATAGCGTCCGTTACAAAATAAAGAGGGTACATTTGCCAGGGTGGGGTAGCTGGTCATCCTAGGGGACTGTGGATCCCCCGACCCGGGTTCGAGTCTCGGCCCTGGCCTATTTTATTGCCGTTTTAACCTGATTTTCATCGTGAATGGGGCCGAATCCGGATTGTTTTTCCTTCGCACCAGATGCAGGGGACTTGACATCGGCGAGAACGAGTGGGATCTTTGGAGGACATCTCCCCCTTAAATATAATCAGTACCATATGCTTTTTCAGAGGTTCAACGTCTGGACGTGTAGGTCCAAAGGAAAAACCGGGTGGATGTGAAGAGATGAAGAGATCGATGATAATTATTATTGCACTGGCGTTTATCACCGGATCGGTACTGGCAGTCCCGACCGTTTCGATGTACGGCGAAACCATGAACAAGGACCATTCCGGTATGTCCCTGTATACCATCCCAAAATCCGATGAGTGCATGTGCGGGGATCTGTTCGTGGGCGACGATGGTGAAAAAGCGGTTCATTACCTGTGCAGTGCTGTATTCGACGGCGCAGACTGCCCCGGGTGCAGTCAGACCCAGGGGCCCGAATATATAACGGATCCTGAAACCGGCTATGTATATTCGAATACATTTGCCAATGGCTCGGTGATACCTGAGGATTTTGTTGACCCGGTCCATGGCGCAGATTCCATCTCCGATCCGAGAAACATAGTTCTCTACAGGCCCTGGCCGACCCATACTCTTGTACCAATTCAGCCACATGACGAGGCAGAGATCCTGGCACGACTGGACCATTATAGTTTTCCCCTGCCCACCTGGACGGGATCAACACGGGTACTCGGAAGATTGGCACAATTCATCTAGAACTTTTTTTCCGGGATATGAAAAGAGAAATACGGTAAACGAAATACGTTAAACGAACTTTTTTTAAAATGCGTACAGGTGAGACGCGGTGTCATGTATTTCCGGCCAGACGCCAGCCATTTTCATTCACATGCCGCTCCCGGATTCCGGGGAGCGGGAGGCAATTGTGGGAAGCAATTGTTGATCAGGAATCCTGTCTCCAGGGCATGGACCCTCGTATCGTCGTGCTTGAGGGATCCGTTCTCATCCGGGGATACGGGTCTTTCCGGATTACCCATCCCCCATCTGTGCCTCGCATCGCGGACACCGCAGGAGATAGCAGGGGACCTCCGGCGGCCTGGCCATCCGGAATCCGCACAGCGTGCATCTGCAATAGCCGGGAAGTGATCTTCTCCCGCCAGGTGGTGCATCGTCTGGAGACATATGATCATATTCCCGTTCTCACCCGGGAGTTCAAGAAAGTTTCCTACCCTCGGGACTTGCCAGGAGAAGGAGACCTGCCAGGAAAAAGACAATATCGAGTGGTGGGAGCAGGGTTGCGATCACCGCAAGAATCCCGGCCTTTTGAAACCGGCGACGCCGTGCTGAGAATAAACCGGTGATCGCGGTGAGGATCCCTGCACACTTGACAAGCGCAACCGCATGGAGATACCCGGCGATCAGATGTGTCGGAAAAAACCTGGTGGTAAATGGAAGTGCCCCATACAGGATCAGGTGAACCAGGGCTATAAAGGACAGGACAATCCCTATTGCCAGGAGGATCTCCCCGATCCTTGCCTCTGTGCTCAATCCTTCCATCATGGACGTATGCCTTCTCTGGCCGCCCCCCAAATCACGTCCGGGCACTGATACTGCCGGCATATCATCTCGCATCTGGCGACCTGCCGGAGGGTCGCTTTTCCGGGTGAAGACCGGTCCGACTTCTCTGTCGCGTGAGCCTGATTCCGGAGGGGAACCATGTAGTTTTTTTGCTCTTCTCCCTATGTACCTATGAGTGTCATGAGGCATGAAATAACCGGGGACAATCTCCAGCAGGTCACAGTCACCCTGAACCCGGGCGAGAGCATATTTGCAGAAGCCGGGGCCATGGTGAACATGAGCGGGAATATGAATATGAACACCGGGGTCAAAGGAGGCGTCCTCAAAGGATTCAAGCGAATGGTTACCGGGGAGAGCTTCTTCATCACCGAGTTTTCCCCTGAGGGAGGGGAGGGATTTGTTTCATTTGCCGGCAACGTCCCGGGGAAGATATTTCCCATATTCCTGAAGGGGAACGAGTTTATTGCACAGAAAGATTCCTTTCTCTGTTCCGAATCCGGAATCGATCTCGATGTCGCGTTCACGAAGAAGATCAGATCCGGGATCTTTGGCGGAGAGGGATTTATATTGCAGCGGTACAGCGGTTCAGGAAATGTCTTTCTCCACTGCTGCGGCGACATCATCGAACTGAACCTGAAACCGGGAGAGGTTACCCGTGTCTCGACAGGGCTTGTCGTTGGATTCGAAGACACGGTCACGTACGATATCTCTCTTGCCGGAGGGGTCAAATCGGTCCTTTTCGCCGGAGAGGGACTATTCCTGACGACCCTGATCGGTCCGGGACGGGTTATCCTGCAGTCCATGGATCTGGCACGGCTTGCCGCATCTCTCATCCCCTACCTTCCAAAACAGACTTCAGGCAGCAATCGATAGGACAGCGGGTATCCCTCCACTCCAACGTCGTTTTTTTGGGGGGGACTGCAGAAAAATATTATTGATAAGTATAAATATCCGGAATTCCACCCTTCTATTAAATTGTTGGTGGAATCATGAAGATGAACCGGATATTGCCTTCCATTGTCATATTAGGTCTCCTTCTCGTATTATGCCCCGTTTCTGGTGAAGAGAGCGGGATTATCGGAGGAGAGACGGGTACATACAGGGTTCACTGCAATGTTGACGGTGCACGCGTCTACTTCGATGGTGAACTCGCAGGCGAGATACAGAATAACATCCTCGATGTACCGGTATACCTGACCGGAACCCCGTACAGGAGTTATTCAATTGAAAAAGAGGGATACAGGACATATTCGGGACCCATCAATTCGGTTCCTGCAAAAGGGCAGGTTGAGCACATCTATGTCACCCTCAATGCACTGCCTCCCGTCCAGTATGGAAGGATCCATGTCCTCGCAACACCTGCCATGTCAGAGGTGACCCTCGACAATACCCCAGCAGGACAGGTCGACGACTCGGGAATCCTCGTCATCTATGATGTTCGCCCCGGTGGACACACGGTTGTGGTGAGCAAAGAAGGCTATATCTCAAAGACCAGTTCCGTGTATGTCGATCCAAACGAGATCGTCAAGCTGCCTGTGACGCTTGAACCGGTGAAGTACGGGACAGTCTCTGTCAATTCGGTCCCGCCAGGTGCCGGGATCTATATCGACGACGGATACATGGGAGAGACACCCGTCATGCTCGACCAGGTCTCGATCGGGGCCCATACAGTGAAGATAGAACTGCCAGGCTACCAGCCGTATACAATGAATGTCCAGGTTTCCGGCGATGCCCCAACCGTTGTGAACGCAGACCTGGTCACCGCACCCGCCACAGGCTCAGGACAGGCTCCTCTCGGGTTTGTTCCTCTCGCAGGGGCGCTTGCGGCCTCCCTGCTGCTGGCACGGAAGAGAAGTTAAGTGAACAGATCAAGGGTATCCGGCGTTTGCGATGCAGGATCACTCCTGATACCTGAAATGTAGGCAACACCGACCTTCCCTTTTTTCAATCGCGTGGTATCCAGGAGGTGCCGCATGTCGACAAATTCACCAGTAGTCACGATCTTTTTGATCTGTGAATCAAGCCCTGTTGTTGGTTCGTACAGGACGTTCCTGAATACAACCCCCTGGTTGTGCAGAAACATGCCTTCACCCGGTTGATTCCCGGGATGCCGGTAATAAAGGAGTTTTTGTGCATCCTTCGGCTGTTGTGCAGCATCCGGTGCAGGGTTGAAGCCGATGCCAAAACTGACGAGGGTATCGCCATGGTATCGTGGTTTTGCATCGTGAGCCATCCATTCATCATAATTTCCATGGTCGAGAATCGACCTGCCGTCTTCCGGAGCCGAGCCGGCTACCGGCGCTTTCCTGATCCCGGAACTTTCAAGCCCGGCACATATACCCCACATGGCGACTGCAATGAGGCAGTCCGGTCTTTTCCGCTCCTTTGCACGTGCGAATAGTACGCGGTATATCTCTTCCATCGTCACGCCCTCTGGAGATTTCGACTCTATAGTGAGATATTCATGAAAATGGCCTTTGAGTGTGACTGCATAGCCGGTATACATCTTCACTTCATCGGAACTCTTCAGTGGCGTGAAGAAATCCGGTGTGTCATGCCCGTCCGTTGGCAGCCAGACGATCGATCCGTGCAGCACGACCATCTCACCCATGAGTGGAAGTGCATCGTCGACGCTGCTCCCCATCGCACCAACCCCAAGCGCGTATGCGATGTCTGCAAAATCCATGGTCCGCACTTTTTCCGGGACGAGCCGGGCGTGGAGTATATCTTGCAGATCACCGCTTACTACAAGATCTGCTGGCGCAGAAGATCCCAGTTCAATGGAGAGTTTCAGGCCGGGAAGATCCTGCGTCTCTGCCAGTATGTCAACGAGAAGGTCGTCAGGTTCAAGAGATCTCTGGCATGCACGTACCGCTTCCCCGATCGAAGGGTAACGTGGAAAGACCGAAGAAAAACCTGCCATATCAAGAACCTGCGACGGGTATTTCTGAACACGTGTCAGGGCCAGCATGCCACCCCGCTTCTTAAGCGCCTTGCTATTGGCCAGGAGGACCCGTATTCCGGCGCTACTTAAGTAGTCGACGCTGTCCAGGTCTACCACGATCGACCGGTCATCGTCACCAAGTGCGTCCCTGATACTGCGCTCCAGTATGCCTGAACCGAAGCCGTCAAGTCTTCCATTGCAGGTGAAGGTGAGGATTCCTTCATGCCGTCTGGTCGTCACTTCCATATGCCGTTTCCACTCCTGTTAAGAGATCTTTTCCTCATGGTTGAAATATGGAGGGGTTTTGGCACCTGGAGATTACGAAATTGGGCAACCGTTTCCCGGGTCTTTTGGAAGATTGGCCACGTTCCCACTCTGTTTTTTCCCTGGTACGCCCTGTCCGTTGGTGCATAATGCCAGGAAAGAGGATCACCATCCAGACTTCCCTTTCCCTGCAATGCAAAGGGTTTTTCAAGTGAGATCTACGCATCCGGGACGGTAACCTATTTGAGGGATTATTCCCCCACTTCACCTTAATGGACGACGGAGATAGAGAAGAGAAGAGGATACCCATATTCAGCGTTGCTGGTCAAAAACTCGTGATGGTGGAACCGGTTGAGAGGACAGATGACGAATGGAAAAATCTGCTTACTCCCGGGGAATATTCCGTTGCTCGAAAAGCTGGCACGGAAAGGGCATTCACCGGCAAATACCATGATTTTCATGAAAAAGGTGTCTACAGCTGTGTCTGTTGCGGAACTGATCTCTTCACATCAGACACGAAATTCGATTCTGGCACAGGGTGGCCAAGTTTTTGGGCGCCGGTCGATGAGCATAATGTAGTGAACCGGATTGACAGGAGCCCTGGAATGGTCCGGACCGAGGTCCTGTGCGCACGGTGCAACGCCCATCTCGGCCACCTGTTTGATGACGGCCCTCCGCCGACCTTCAAACGGTACTGTATCAATTCCGTAACGCTCGAGTTTGCCAGATATCCGATCAATCCGCACTCCGAATACGGATGATTACGTTACCGCGGGAATCATGTCCCGGTGCTTCAGGGCCGTGCTGTCGATTGATTACGCGCTGGTGGGGATACAGTTGCATTCGTTGAACCCCGTGCATCAACCCTATTTATATACCGGAAAATGCGACCGTGTATGTGAAATGACTCAGGCAATAAAAGATCGGTATCTCATGTGTGCCGCAATAATGGTCTTCTCGATCGTTCCCGTCATCCAGCTCGTGCCACTGTAAAGCATGGTGCCCGGGGCACACACTTTTTTCCGGGACTGCGCATATACATGAGTATGTCCCACCAGGGTGCTGCAAAGCGCCTGTTTGCACAGAGAGAGTCCAAAAAAAGACAGGTGGGCCTCTTTGCGAAAGCGTGGAAAGCATGGAAATCTGCGATTTCCAGGAATAAATGGCGATAAGCCGGTGATTTTCATGACGGAAAAATTATGCCCGTTTGACAAGGAACCCTGCATAGGGCAGAGATGTGCAATCTTTATCGAGGCGCACGAATGCTGCGCCCTGGCAATGCAGGTGAGACAGGGAAGTCGCATTTCCAGGGATATATCCGATAAAAAAAGCGATTCTTCAAGATTCAAAGCCCATCTCTTCGACTGACGGAATCATCCCTGTTGAGTTATCCCAAAAACGAATGTATCCGGGATACGAACCAGTTACCGCTTCCTGGATTGTCCCCGGTACACAATGTCGTCATACCCGATTTTGGTGAAACCCACTCCTATTCATGGTTAGGAACTTTTCCCCTCTTCGCACGACCCGGTGATGGAAACACATACACTTATATCGTCTCCAGCCCATGCATCCTATTGAGGTGAGAGTCATATGTGCACTGTCGGCGGCCCCGTAGATATCGACATCCCCCCTGATCGGGTCGAGGGGAAACATTACCGGTGTAAAGAATGCGGAGAGAAGTTCAGAGGTGTTGGAAAGCGGCCCATGTGCCCCTCCTGCCAGTCTGAAGATGTGGAAGAAGCCTGAAAGATCCGGGTTTTTTCATTTTCACTTTTTTCGTCAGGCGAAAATCTCCTGCCAGACATACTCCATAATCGTCTTATAGCATGTGCGTGAGAACTACCCCCATGAAAGCGCAGATACTCGTCCTGGTAATCGGGCTTGGGATCTTCCTCCTGGTTGCGGGATGCACACAGGCTCCGCAGGAGACTGCCCCGGTCACTACAGTCACAACTGCTCCGACTTTTGCAGAACTCACGACAGAACCGACAGATGAGATTCCCGGAGAACAGAGCATCCTGGTTTCGGTCAGCAGGGGGACGCTCTCATTTGATCCGACAATCAGTGTAGAATTCCGTGGAGGATCGGGAATCATCCTCCTGTCTGCCATAGATGCTACGGTCACCCGGGAGGACGGATCGGTGGAGACTGCACGGATGATCGAACCAGATATTGGAGAATCTGTTGAATTATCCGGTTCTACCGGGAAAGACCGGGTCGAAGTGACCGTTTACCTGAAGAACGGGAGATCGTACAGGATCTACGACGAGATCCTTGAATTCAGAAAATAACAGTGAATCACAGGATCTTCCAATTTTTTTTCTGCCTGCACGAGATCTCCCGCCCGTCGCGGGATCCTGCAACGCCTTTTTCGGTACCTGCACGAACACTTCAGGCGTGATCCCCTGATCGCACAAGCAGGCTTCCCTTTCCCCGGTTCGCAACGTCGCCATGGTAAGTGTCCATTGTCACGTTCATACCACGGAAGTCCACCTGTGTCCTCTCCCTCTTTTCGAATGTCGGCAGCAGGTCATGGACCTGTCCAAAAACCAGGCATGTACCGCCTGACATGTTCCCGCAGGGCCGTGTGCAGCTTCCTTCGATGACCAGCTTTCCACCCCGCATCTCGACACCAGGAAGGTCTCCTGTATCACCGTGAATGATCACTTCTCCCCCGCAGAGATACTCCGCTAAAAAATCTCCTGCATTTCCAAGGACTTCCAGCCTGCCGCCCCGCATCCCTCTCTTCTCACCGCGGTATCCCGCTCCGCAATAATGGCCTGCATTCCCATGGCAGACGATCTCGCCGCCTCTCATCTCCCGCCCGAGCCAGGCGTCCGCATTCCCTCTGACCGTGATCTGGCCTGCACTCATGAAATTCCCGCAATGCATGCCGATATCACCTTCCACCACGATCTTCCCGGCATTCATGTACTCTCCAACCCGCTTTATCCGTCCGGTATCGCCCTTCAGGATCACCTCAACCTGGTCGGGAGAGACGGCAGGGCCCTCGACTGTGATGAAGAATATCTCGTCAAGGGAGCGTTGCTTGTTCCCTTCGTAAACCGACAGGTCCGTCCCCCGCAGGAAGTTGTGCGGGATGATAGATTCGGCTTCAATGGGAATATTCGGTTTTTTTCGTGGTTTGGTCTCGAGGGTTACTCTCACAGGTCCGCCTCCGTCTCAATGCATACACCCCTCGGGAGATAGGTCTCCTGGACGGGATAATTCCTCATTCTAACGGTATAGTACTGCTGGAATTTTTTCGCAAATTCGGGGTCATTGCCAAGGTCATACTCATGAGAGACACGTGGTTTGACCCAGATGGTGCTGTTTGCACCTTCAACGATCACTTCCCCGTTCCGGGCTACAACCCTCCCGCGCTTGATGGTATACATCGTCCGGGAGAACCCCGCCATCACCTGCTGGAACTGGGCGGACGGATCAATCTCCGTGGTACGTATCGGATAGATTGCCACGTCCGCTTCCGCTCCGGGGGCAAGGTGCCCCTTTCCAAGTGATTCGATTCCAAGTGCCCGGCTCTGTCCGGCCCGGGTCATTATGGCTATCTCGTTCCAGTCAAGCTCCCGGTCAATGGCCATCAGAGGAACCCTTTTTTCTGTCCGGGGATCGAGCAATGCGCATTCCTGGTCACGGTACCTCTTGCTCATCAGGAGAGCGATAATCTCGGGGTACTTGACAAACGGTGCACCGTTTGGGTTATCGGTCGTGAGCAGGCACTGCCAGGGGTTCTTTGCCTGGAGCGCCAGTTCAAGCCCTATTGCCCACATGACACAGTTTACAACGCTCTTTTTCGAGTAGTAGACCGGGATGATCCCTGATCCGGTCTCGAGCTCCACGTCATGGTTGCTCCACTTGTTGTGATGGAGCATGTAGAGCTTGAACTCCATCGGACCGTCTGCGGTCATCGTGGTGGTCCGGCCAAACATTATCTGGCCCATGTCGATGACGATATGAGGGCTCGCATTTACCACGCGGATTATCTCCTCGCTTCGGGAGTCGATGTCCCGCCACGTGGTACCCCCGTACGAATGGAACTGGAGATGGGTGAGGTAGAGACTCTGCCGTCTGCTGTTCAAGTCGGGGACCAGGTTCATGGTATCGAGGGTCGTCCGGTAGTTGCCAGGCACACCAAGGTTGTTGCAATGGAGATGGACCGAGTGGGGAAGCCGGAGCAGCTCGTTTGCCCTGATCATGGTCTCGATGATCTCGGCAGGGGTGACCTCGAAATATGGGACGGTGTCGTGGATGCTTGAGACATCCTCACCCCATCCCCAGGCCTCAGTCCCTCCCGGATTGGTCAGCTTGATCGCAAAACCTTTCACCGCCGAGAGGATCCACGCGACAACGGCCGCCGCCCGTTTCACATCCTTTTCACGGACCGCTTCCATGATAGACCAGTTACCGTCAAAAAGGGTGTTTGCCATCATGTCCTGGTGGGGCGTTGCAGTGAACTCCTCGTGCGTATGCCGTGCCTCGAGCGGTGCCATGGCGCCTTCGAGCAGGGTCGTGTACCCCATCGTGCTGTACCGATACGAGTTCCCGAATGTTGTCGGAACACTGTACCCAGATGTGACGTGCATGCTTCCATTGCGGGAAGTCCTTCCCGCCCGCATATCCTCGGGGCTCATGTACCGGCCGAAGTTGACCTTCGTGCCGCAGACATGGGTATGTGAGTCGATTCCGCCAGGGAGGGTCAGGCACCTGTCCGCATCAATAACCTCTGCGCTGCTGCCGACATCCTCAACTATTCTCCCGTCCCTGATGGCGATATCCATCACATCGCCGTTGATGCCGTTCAACGGATCGATCACACATGCGTTTTTTATCAGCAGCTCGCTCATGGTCCGGTCTCCTTCCTGATAATCTGGTAAATCTTATCCAGGACCTCACTGTCACTTGGATACGTGGTATCAATCACCTTGCGGGTGCGTATGGGAACACCGTCCATCCGGTATGCCGTTCCTTCGGCATCTATGCCGGTAACTGCGACAGGTATCTGGAGACGGGAGAGATGCGTGGTGGCATTGACGTGGGGATCGATCTGGATGGTGGGGATATCTGCAAGATGCCGGCAGCAATCCCCTGGAAAATGCGCTCCGGGATCGCTGCCCACCACCAGGCAGGCGTCACATTCGCCGCGTTTGAGAATGTCGACACTGGTGGTCTCACCCGGGTTGTAAAATGCTATCCCCCTGGCAAAATCCACTGCAAAAGGATATCCCGTAATCCAGGTGAAGACTTCGTTTGAGCCATACACGTTCCAGTGCCCCCTCATGGGAGAGATGGTGAACTTGGTATGGCGGTTCAGTTCTTCTGTCAGCTCGATCGCATTCCGGATATTCTTGTACTTCCCCCGTGACATGGTCAGGCCGAGACCGAAGAACATTGCGCCGAACTTTGCAGACATGCAGATATCCGCAACCCTGATCAGCTGTTCCTTTTCCACTCCTGCAACAGTCCGGGGCAGTACATCCCCCTTGCCCCTGACAATTGCCCGGAGGGCCGAGAGGAGAGCATAATCGGCACCGGGCTCCACCATGATGAACTCGTCTGCGATGTTTGCCGTCTCGGTCTTCCTGATGTCGACCACGATGACCTTTCGCTCACGGAACGCCTCTTTCAGGAAGAAACCGTCTGCGTAGGTCGTATACCGGCTCATGTGGCGCGGATGGGCCTCGATAGGATTGGCACCCCAGTACACGATCACATCCGCCCTGTTCTTGACCTGCCCGAGAGTGCATCCAGGGTGGCCCACCTCCTGGATAGCCATGATTGAGGGTCCATGGCAGACGGTCGATGTATTGTCGATAACGGCTCCCAGGAGTTCCGCCATGTGAACCCCGATGGTCTGGGCTTCCCCGTGTGTTCCGCTCCAGCCGTACAGAAGCGGGCGATCGGCATCAAGGAGTATCCCGGCAGCGGTCTGTATCGCCTCGTCGAGACCGACCTTCTTCCAGTTCCCGCCATCCCGTTTAATGGGGGTTTTCAACCGGTTATTGCCCATGAATTTTTTATTTGCAAGGGTACAGCCGTTCTCGACATTGACAACCATATCACCCTCCACCTCGACCACGAGGTCATCGCACAGGCATCCGCAGAAGGTACAGACCACGTCTTCAATCTTCATACCGGCATCCTCCCACCGACTCCATGAGTTTCCATACCGGCCATACGCCCTCCGTGGTGGGTTCGATATCGACCACCGTCGCCTTGAAATCAGGCATTCCTGTACAGTGCGTTTCAGGACTGACTATGTGGTTGGCGTAGGGGCCCAGGCAGACGAAGACCTCTCCCCTGGCCTGGCCCGCATCGGGAATTGCCTGCATGACGATCTCTCCATGCGCACTCCTGACGACGATGGGCGCTCTCTCTTCAATATCAAGTTCCATCATGTCCACCGGGTTCATCCGGCAGGTCGATGCTTCCTCTCTATACGCTTCAGAGTTCTTGTGCTCGACATTCGAGCCCTGCGTGATGGTTCTGCCGGTGTTCAACAGGAATCTCATAGTTCCTCCTCGGGTGCGTGTACCGCCTCCAGGAGCCTGGCTACCCTGATGGCCTCGTT
>Ga0334890_1002852_pt1 | contig 18806 bp, 12 predicted proteins | sample GraSluR1_MG_3_FD_207220 | JGI IMG/M metagenome (GOLD analysis project Ga0334890, IMG submission 207220) | Sludge microbial communities from methane-producing bioreactor in Wageningen University, Netherlands - Granular Sludge_31_08-R1 | ecosystem: Engineered > Bioreactor > Anaerobic >... | reverse complement strand
AGCGATAAATCCCAGGGGCCTGGGGACCGAGTCCCCAGAAACAAAAAACCCAAAGTGGCTACCGGTCGGTTCGTGACTGTCACGACCTATCGTGTTGCACTTCGCATGTTAATGCGCCCTTGAATTTCACGTGGGAATTTCATAGAATACCTGAGAGGGCGCAGAGCCGGTAACCACGAAGGGTGTTGAAGGATAGGGCAGAAACATGGGGAACACGCGACGATGGCGACTCCAAGCCTTGATGCCAATGCTTCTTCTTCTGGCAACAGCGTGCTGGCGCGCTCAGGCGGAACCGGGAGATCTGTGCATCACCGAACTGGGGAAGATCGGGCCGGGCCTGTCCACTCACGACGAACAGCACGGCACCATGAAAAAATGGACGAAGGTGCAAGAGCTGCTCGGTGAACAGTCCGGACATGTGGTCATCAAACATTTGGCCACCGACCTTGGCGGAAACACATCGGTGCGCAACGAGTTGCCGCTGCAATGGAAGGACAAGGGGTACTTCCGGCGCGCCCGCGACCTTGGACAGGTGTTCACGGCGCCGTACGACTTCACGCTGACCGCCATCGTGCTGCGAACGGGCCCCGCGCATTTGGCCTTTCTACCCGGGGCAGCAGGCGCCGAGGTGTTCGTCCAGTTCTTTGAGGTCGCCGGGACGCCCGTCATCAACGACAACGGGACGCCGCCAGGCACGCACGCCAAACACGGCTTTTCGACCAACCATCGCTGCGACGATTTCCTCGAAGGCGTGGCGTATCGACCGCTGAGAGTCGTGAAAGGCGGACGCCTGCCCGACCTTACGACCAATGGAGACGGCAGGCTCACCTACATGAAGTGGGCGTTCACCGGTCCCGATGCGTTGCGGTTCGAGCGGGGCAAGCGGTATGCCTTCATGGTCGGCTTCGTCGAGGCGGGCCCGGAGCGCAATTTCGCGCTGGCGAACCACAACGACGCCGGTTCGCCGCTGCCGCCGGCTCTCAACGATGCCGACCATGCCTACGACGGAGGCTGGGCCATCCGTCGCGAGGGCAACGGCAGAACACCGCCTCTGATGATCCCCGGAGACCGACCCCCGAGCGATCCGGCGAAACTCGATCAACTGAAGGCTGAATCCGCCTTTCCTGAGGGCGACGCCCACTATGCCATCTCGCCGACCACTCGTGGCTTTCCCGATGTGGATACCTACCGCGACCACGAATTCTATATTCTGGCGCGACCCGAACGACAGAAATAGATGGTTGAGCATGCGTGTTTTTGGAGGACGGACTACCATGTGGAATACACGGGCATTTTACTGTGCTCTGGTGCTGGCCATTGCCGGCGTGAGCCTGCTGCAAGGCGCAACGATCGGAGAAAGGCAGGAAACTTTCGACAGGGATCCCGGCTGGAGGGGGTCCGGGAATCGAGACGGCGGCAATGACTACGGCTACCTGTCCGGCCCGTCCAGACATGCGGGTGGAACCCATCCAGGTGAACTTGGTGGGACGTTATCACGCACAGGTTCATTCACCTACTACGCGGATACGCATCTGCGGGGGACATTTGACACTTCCGGCATGCTGAAGATGTCGGGCAAGATTGCTGTTACGACGCCTATCGGTGATCCCGGTTCGGATCGGAACATCCTTGGGTATTTCGATACCGGCTCCCAATGGCCAGTGATGCTGGGGATCCGGATCTGCGATCCCAAGAACAGTCGCGCGGATTGGCGGATACGGCTTTGCTCTATCAACAGTTCGGGAAACGTCCAGGGAAGCGATGCCAGCATCGGGGCGGAGATGACTGTAGACGCCGATTACCAGTTCGAATGGACCTATGACCCGAGTGAGGGCACGAACGGCAGACTGACTCTTCGCATCACGACGGACACCGGCAACATCTGGGTTGGCGACAGCGACACCACGGAATCACAGGACGAGACGATCACCCTGAATCTGGCGGCCGGACACGGAACGGCCGACCCAGCGGCACGTTTCGACGCTCTTGGGCTGGGTGTAATGAGCGCGGCGAGCAACGGTTTTGCAGCAGACATCTATCTGGATGATCTCTTGTACAATGTGTTTCGCGATCCCGGCAAGGCATCCAATCCCAGCCCCTCTGACAGGGCCCTTTGGGAGGCGACAGAAACAGGCCTCGCCTGGACGCCGGGCGACTTCGCCGTTCAGCACGACGTGTATCTTGGCACGACCTTCGAGACTGTCAGTGCCGCCACTCGGGCCAATCCGATGGATGTGCTTCTGAGCCAGGGCCAGACTGGAACGACGTTCGATCCGCCGGATGCGCTTGACTTCAGCCAGACGTACTACTGGCGAGTTGATGAAGTCAACGGGGCACCCGATTTTGCGATTGTCAAAGGGGACATCTGGAGTTTCACCACCGAGCCGTTCGCCTATCCGGTGCTGAACGTCACCGCCATGACCAACGGTGCCTCCGAGGAAGGAGCAGAACCACAGAACACCGTCGATGGCTCCGGCCTTAATGAGGCCAACCAGCATTCCATCGAAGCAGTCGACATGTGGCTGGCCACTCCACCGGCCGACGAGGCGCTGTACATCCAGTATGAGTTTGACCGGGTGTACAAGCTTCATGAAATGCTCGTCTGGAACTACAATGTGCAGTTCGAGAGCGTTCTCGGGTTCGGGCTGAAGGACGTAACCGTCGAGTACTCGGTCGATGGCGAGGACTGGACGGTGCTGGGCGATGTGGAGTTCCCCAAGTCCACCGCTCGACCCGACTATGTGGGCGATACCGTTGTCGATTTCGACGGCGTTGCGGCCCGATTTGTCCGCCTGACCGTCAACAGCGGTCACGGCATGATGGGCCAGTATGGCCTCAGTGAAGTGCGTTTTCTGTTCATCCCCGCTCAGGCACGCCAGCCGCAGCCGCCCGACGGTGCCAGCGACGTCGATGTGCAGACCACTCTGCGCTGGCGGGCCGGGCGTGATGCGATCTCGAATGAGGTGTTCCTGGGGACGACCGACGTCGAAGCCCTGGACCTTGTGGCGACGACGGACGGCACGAGCTACGAGCCCGGCGTGCTGGATCTGGCCACCACATACTACTGGCAGGTTGACACCGTGCAGGAAACCGAATCGTGGGAAGGTGATCTCTGGCAGTTCACGACGCAGGAGTTCATTGTCGTCGATGACTTCGAGAGCTACACAGACGACATCGATGCCCGTGAGGCGATCTTCGATACCTGGCTGGACGGCTGGGTCAACAGCACCGGATCGACCGTTGGGTATCTCGAGGCCCCGTTCGCGGAGCGTTCCATCGTTCGCAGCGGCGTGCAGTCGATGCCACTGCATTATGACAACATGGTTTCGCCATTCTACTCCGAGGCTGAGCGGAGGTTCGAGGTGGCCCAGGATTGGATGGTCGGCGGCGCCAGCGGCCTGAGCTTGTATTTTCGGGGCAGTGCGGCGAACTCTCCGCAAACGCTGTATGTCGTACTGGAAGACAACACTGGACACGCTGCAACGGTCCGTCACGAGGAACCGGAGGCCCTCCTGGCGACTGAGTGGCAGCAGTGGGTGATCCCGTATGGCGATCTGGCCGGGGTGAATCTGAGCCGGGTGGCCACGATGTATATCGGCATCGGCAACCGGACTAACCCGACTGCTGGCGGCACTGGTGTCGTCTATGTTGACGATGTCGCCTTTGGCCGGCCCGCAGCCAAGTAGGCCCCACAGCGTCGCTTTCGGCCCAACACGTTTCGGGGCCCATGCAGACCTGGCATGGGCCCATTTCATCCCTATGTGTCACCCAGGCCGGCGCGCAGGCAAGTCATGTCCGACCTCGGGCCACATCTTCGTTTGGCATCCGCAAGGAGTTGAGTTGCTTCATCACAACGTCGGACAATCCTGCCGTTTCTCAATCGATCTCGCCGACTGCTACTGGCCGTCCCTTCTCTGCCGACTGATAGACTGCCTCCTGGACGGCCAGGGTGCGGAGGTAGTCGGGGCCGTTCGTTTCGAAGGGCCGGCCGTCGAGCAGGCGATTGATGAAATGGCGCTGGGTCGTGTAGCAGCAATCGCCGGCGAAGTTGCGGTCTTCATGCGGATAGGCATGCTCGGTCTCGGGGCTGCCAAGCTTCTGGATCGTCAGGCGGCCGTCATTATAGAGCCGGATCGATCCGCCATCGCCATCCACGAGGAATTCGCCGAACGTGTAGCGCGGATTGGGGTAGCTGCTTTCGTTGTAGCGATTGGCGTCCCACAGGCCGGTCGCCCCGGATGCGAAGTTAAAGACGACCACGCCGAAATCCTCGCCTGCGATCACCGGATTGAGCTTCTTGAGCACGGCGTATACGCGCTCAATCTCGCCGCCCAGATACCGGTACGTGTCGATGAAGTGCACGCCGTTCTCGTAGACGAGCAGGCGCGGATAGTCCCTGAAGTAGGGCTGGCGGTTCAGGTAGGCGTCTTGGCCCCAGCCGTCTCCCATGCGTGAGCGGAAGGCCATGGCGTGGATCGTCTCACCGATCGTCTGGTTGTCGAGCAGGCGTTTGATTTCACGGTACCACGGCTGGAACCGCCAGTTCTCATGCACCATGAATCGAATGCCCGCCTTGCCGGTATGGTCGACGATCTGTTTAGCCTCTTCAAATGTTGGCGCGAGGGGCTTCTGGCAGATGACGTGAACGCCCAGATCCGCCGCGATCCTGCACATGTCCAGGTGCGTGGGCGGCGGCGTGATGATATCGACGAAATCGGGCCGCTCCTTCTCGAGCATCTCACGGTAGTCCGTATAGTGGTTCTCGATACCGAACGTTTCCACAATGCTCCTGGCTCGTTCGGCATCGCGGTTGCATGTCGCGGCGATGGTCACTTCACTGATCCGCTTCCAGGCCTCGTACTGGAAGCGGCTGAAGTATCCCGCCCCGATGCAAACGCCTTTGAACTGTGCCATGGTTCACTCCCGAAGTCTTACACCGCTTACGGCCCAGTGGCATCGGTGGCATCGTTGACGTCCACCCGATTCGGCTCTACCACTGCGGCTGGTTTCTTCTCAACAGACATGTAGATATGGTAGCCGACCGCACCGCCAGTCAAGACGAATAGGGACGTCAGCATGGCGATGAAGCGCGTTCGAATCGCGGACGGGGAGAGTTTCCGATCCGACACCCGATTGGGATTCATGAAGCACCACGCGACGATGGCGACCAGATTCAGGCCAGCCGCCAATACGAAGAAGGCGTTTGCGCTGCCGGTCTGGGCGTTTTGCAGGAGCGGGAACACGATCGCACTGAGGGCTGCTCCGATGTTGCCCACCATGTTCATCGAGCCCGACACGGCGCCGGAATTGGCGCCACCGATGTCGTTGCAGAAGGCCCAGCTCGGACTGAGCGTCATATCCACTCCGAACGTCGCGAGGCTGAACCAGAGCACGAAGAGGTAGAGACTCTCGGTTTGCGTCGCGAGCAGCAGACCAGCCGCTCCGAGGGCGAACCCGACGATCGCGGTGATCCGCCGGGAGCCAACGGGCATGCCGCGCTGGAACAACTGGGTGACCATCATTCCGGCGACCCAGTTGGCGAAGGCGGCGAAGATCAGCGGCGCCGCCGACCAGTAGACCGCCCTCGGATCGTTAGGCCATTGATTCTTCAGATAGCTCGGCAACCAGGTCAGGCAGATGAAGAACGTTACGTTGCTGGCGAAATACTGCACCATCGCCAGCGACATGTTCATTGAGGTAAAGACTTCGGCGAAAGAGGACTTCACCGTCGTTGCGAAGCCGCTGGAGCGTCCTCGCTCGATGTAGTCCAGTTCTTCCTGACTGACTTTCGGATTGTCCTTCGGATTGTCGCGAAACCAGATCAGCCAGATGGTCGCCCAGAGGATCCCGATCAATCCGTTGACGACGAACGTCCATCGCCAGCCGATTTGAAGAATCAGCCAGGGCATGAAAAACAGCGAGAAGGCCGCCCCGAGACGGCTGCCCGAGAAGTTGATCCCGTGGGCCAGCCCCCGGTCCTTGGCCGGCAGCCAGCGAAAGAACGCCTGAGCCGCCCCCGGAAAGGCACCCGCTTCTCCGACACCGAAGAGGAAGCGAAGGACGAGCATCTGAAGGGCGTTTCGCGCGGCACCCGTCAGGGCCGTGAAGACACTCCAGACCGAGACCACGATGGTCAACGCCTTGCGCGGGCCGAGTCGGTCGGCGATCCAGCCCGACGGCACCTGGAACAATGCGTAGCCCACGGCGAAAATGCCCAGCACCAGCCCCATCATCTCAGCGGAGATGGACAGATCGCGTTTGATATAGTCCACCGCCGAGGCGATGCAGGCCCGGTCCATATAGGTATTGACGCTGTGGAAGAACAGGATGCCGATGAGGATGAATCGCTGGCGGCTCATGCGCGGCATGCGTACGGTCATGTCGTCAGTCCTTTCCCGGTGCGGTCAACGGGCAGCTTTCGCTTGCAGGGCCGCCCGCCGCTTGGCGATGAGATCGAGCGTATTCTCCCAGGCGCTGACGAACATGTCCCGAAAGTAACGAACCGGACCGTATTCTTCATATTCCTCGACCGTCAGACCGTCTTCCATGTATGCCTGTCGGAACCCCGGCACGTTCGCCAGCAGCGTATCCAGGACATGGTCCTGAACCGGGTTGAACAGCCGGGCGACCACGGGCTGGTCCAGCTCCAGCAGTGCTTCGGCCTGTCCCTCCCAGTTCATCGTGATGCACACATCTCCGCCGACCATCTCGGTGAAGTGCTGCAACCCACGAACCCCGCCGCCGATGAAACCAAGCGAGTAACCCCTGTCGCGTACGAAGCGATAGACCTTCTTGGCGATGATCAGCCCGGCCTGGTAGAGAATGTCCGGCGAGATGTCGATCCCCTGCGCCGCGACCTCCTTGGTCAGCCACTCGTCATAGATGCCGGTGATGAGAGAAAAGTACATGACCGGTTTCTTCTTCGTCCTGGCCGTGATCTTCTCGTACATCTCACAGACGTCGATCACCTGGCTCAGGCCCATGACCTCCGTCGCGTTGAGCGGTGTGTTCTCGGCGATCAGTGTCTCCATCGCTTCGAGACCGGCGGCGGTCGCAGGGATCTTGATCATGATGTTCGGACTCATCTGACGGTTCTTGCGGCCCTCGTCGATGATGACCTGTGGGTCTTCTTCGTGGATCGGATCGCCCTGGATGCTGACATAGCCGTGGGCGCCATCGGTCCGCTCGTAGACGGTCATGAACGCCTCGGCCACCTGTTGGACGAGCTTGCGCTGGAGAATGCACTCGACCTCGTTGTCATCCTCACTGTCAGATAGAACCTCGTCAAGCAGGGTCAGTGCGCGCATCCTGCCCGTCTGGTGATTCAGCATCTTCCAGGTGTACGAAGGGTTCTGCGTACATCCCATCGCCCCGGCGGCAATGGCCGTCCGCGCCTCTTCGGGCGTGACGTTATTGATCCACATCTTGGTCGGCGTCAGCGCGGCGACCCGATGGAAGTAGTCCTGTTTCATCGGTCGGTTCCTTTCTACTGCTCTTCGATGGCGATCGCACGAACCGGCGAACCGTCTCCACCGGCGATTCGCAACGGCAATGCCATGAACATTACCTTGTCACTGTGAATCTGATCGAGATTGGTCAGTCCTTCCACGACGATCACACCGGCGCCGAGCAGGACCTTGTGCACAGCTGTCAGTTCGTCGATGTTGTTGACGTCAGCCACGGACGGGGGCTCGACACCGAGCATACGCACACCCTTCTCGGCGCACCAGTGTGCCAGCTCGATGCTGACTCTCGGCAGAGCGTTTCGATAAGAGGGGTTGCCGATGCGCCGGCCCCAGCCGGTTTGCAGCAGCAGTCCATCGCCCGCGCAGACCTTGTCTTTCGTCCGACCAAGATGGCCGATGCCGATCAGGGCGCGAGGCTCGATGCCGGCCAGATCCGCCACCCAGGCCGGCCCCATGCAGCGGTCCAGGGGAATCTGATCGATGGTTTCGTCCGACACGCCGAAATGGAGCGGGGCATCCACGTGCGTGCCGCAATGCGAGTACAGACCGAGCGTCGTGGCGTTCCAGCCGTCGCGTTCGAGCGTCCGCGCGGGCTCGATGGTGACACCTCTGAGGCCGGTTTGCAGGGGCACGGTCAAGTCGATGATGCGAGTCATGGTCTTCCTACGACGTCCGAACGATATCAGTGATGCGGGCGGCGATCTCGTCCGTCTTGGCCGATCCTCCGAGATCGACCGACAACGTGCCCTCTGCCACGGCCTTTTCAATCGCCTTGACGATCGTCTCGGCGGCTTCCGGCTCGCCGAGGTGCTCCAGCATCAGGGCCCCCGACCAGATCGCCCCAATCGGATTGGCGATTCCCTTCCCCGCGATGTCGGGCGCCGAGCCGTGGATCGGTTCGAACATCGACGGATACTCTTTCTCCGGATTGATGTTGCCGCTGCCGCCGAGGCCGAGACTGCCCATGATCGCGCCGCCGAGATCGCTGAGGATGTCGCCGATGAAGTTGGTCGTGACGATGACATCGAATCGCTCGGGATGGAGCACGAAGTTGGCCGAGGCGTTGTCCACGTACATCTTTTGGTAGGCAACGTCGGGATAGTTGTGGCTGACCTCCTCGATGACACGGTCCCAATAGGCCAGCGAGTGAATCAGGGTGTTGGACTTGGTGATGCTCGTGAGGTGTTTGCGTCGGCGCCGAGCCAGTTGAAAGGAATAGTGCGCCACCCGCTCGATCCCTTGGCGTGTGAACACGCTCGTATCGATCGCCATGCCGCTGTCGAAGTCCTCGTGGACAAACCCGCCGATCTGGACGAACTCGCCTTCGGTGTTCTCACGGATGACCACGAAGTCGATGTCGCGGGGCGTCTTGTTTCGCAGCGGACCTTCGATCCCGTTCAGCAGGCGCGCCGGCCGATAGTTCACGTACTGGTTGAAGCTCTTGCGCACCTTGAAGGTGAAAAACCTGGCGGGCAGGGTATCATCCACGTCGGGCAATCCAACGGCCCCGAAGTAAATCGCGTCAAAACCCTTGAGGACATCCAGACCGTTGTCCGGAAGGAACTGCCCCGTCTCCTGGTAGTAACCTGCTCCATAGGGAAATTCCCCCGTCGAGATCTGGAATCCGAATCGCTCCGCCGCCGCATCCAACACGCGGACGCCCGCAGGGACGATTTCTTGGCCGATTCCATCACCCGGAATTACGGCGATCTTATACTGACGTGCCATATTCGTGATATCTCATCTCATCATAGGAAATTGTCACCACGTTGGTGGCCACCGTACACAAACACGTGACTCATTACTGCCGGAACCGCTGCGCCGGCCCCTCGTCTTCGGGCCGCACAAAGTCCCGATCCGTTGTCATCAGCCACTTGTCAAACCGGAAGCCATCCTCCCGCATGGAGAACGAGATCGTGTGCAGGCCGGGTTCGGAGATGTCGAGATAGATTTTGTGGGGCTCGCCGCAGTGCTGGGCCTCCGTCCGCTGCTTGCTCTCCCATCGCCAGGTGTTCTTTCCGTCGCACCACTGGAGCCTGCGGCCCGATGCGGGCCAGGTCCCGTTGAGTCCGACGTGCAGCCCGTTGTCCTCGGTGTCTGTTGAATAGGCCCGGACCCACACATAGTACCGTTCGGGGGTGTTGAAGTACACCTTGTACGACACGATGGCCAGCTTGCCCGGCTCGTTCGAAAAATTCTCACCCACGATCAGCTTATCGGCGTGCGAGCGTCGGGTATCCGGCAGGATCTGGATGTACGCGCCGCCGCTGGCGGAGGCGGCGTGGTTGCCCCGGCCGCCGCGCCCGACCGCCGGAGTGAATTCCGGGGTCGTGACGTACCATTTCCGCTTCTTGGTGAGCGTCTGCTCGATAAACAACTCGGCTTCCCCAGCGACCAGGCCGTCTCGTTCTTCGAAGACGATGTCCGTCTGCCCACTTGGCTCGAACGCCACCTTGGTCCACCGGCCGCGGGCGTAGGCGAAACCGCTACCGTCTGGGATCTTTCGGTTGGAGACCGTGTTGAACTCGACTCGAATCTCGTCGCCCTTCTTGATCGCGACATTGCGCCAGGTATGACCGGCCGGCTGATAGTCGCTCTCCGTTGCGGGATTCGTGTACGTTCCAACCATCTCGCCGGCGATCTTGAGCCGATAGGTGGATTCGCCGTCCGTTTCGGTCAGGGTGGTGATGGTGACGTCATAAACACCGGATTCGCCTGCAAAGGTGGTGCGAGCGGCCGAGAATTTCTCCTTGTGCTGTGCGGCGTTGATCGCCAGAGCCTCACGATCGCTGTCCTTATAGAACGGCACGAACCCGGTGTCTGAGACGCTCTCGAAGTCGCGGATCGCCAGCAGGGCATGCGGGTTGTCTTCCGTCACGTCTTGAAGCGAAAGGGGCGTCGTCCCTGCCTTCTTGAGACAGAGCAGCCAGTCTCCATCGCCGGGCGTCTTGAGCGTGATCTGTCCCGGCGCACGGGCCTCGCCTGGCGCGAGGAGGCCGTCCAGCCCATCACCCGTCCTCGGATCGAACCAGCCGTAAGTAAACGCGCCCGATTCGAGTGACAGCCTCAGCTCGCCGGGGTTCTTGAAGTAGATCAGGTACAACTCGCCCGGCTTGACGAAGCAGTAGTCGTCCCGATTGCGGGTCAGATCGTTGTCGTTGGTCATCTCCCAGAACGGGATCTCATGCCGTTTGAAGAACTCGATGCAGTAGCGGCTCTGGTCCCACATCCGGTCGCGCGTGCGCCAGTCCTGGCAGGTCAGGTCGCTGTGCGGATGCTGGTAGCCGAAGTACCATTCGATGCCGGCTCCACCGGCCATGAAGACGCCCCAGAGCGCGTTCTTTCGGGCGTTGTCGCGCGTGGGGTCCTCGTCATCAGGGACCAGTGCGTGCTGCGCATCGCCCGGCTCGTCACAGGCGACGACCCACGGTTTGCCCGCCTCGGCGGAGCGGCGCACCCACTCCTTCACCACACCGTGAACCTGACTGAAGTCCGGCCTGCTGGTCTGGATGGAGAGCCCCGTCAGTGTGCCCTCGCCGAGCAGGGGTCCGTATACCCGCTCGTACTGGCCCGGGTAGGTGTGGATGACGATGTGATGACCATAGGGGTCGATGGCGCGTATGTAGCGCGACCAGTCGCGGATCTGCTCCGTCTTGAGCTTCGTCTCCTCGCCCATGTTCCAGTTCAACGCGAGATGGTGCGCATAGCGCGCGATGAGCTCGCGCGTGTAGACCTTGCGCTCGATGCCGAGCTCGCCGCCGTCCATCTTGCTGTCGTTCTCGGTCTCCAGCATCTTGAAGTGCAGGTACATGCCCATCCGGTCGCCGTACTCGAAGACCCGTTCCCACTGATCCATCTTCGAGACGTTGAAACGCGTGTGGTGGACGTGATCGCTCCAGCCGTTGCCCGTCGCGGCCTTGCCAGTGCTCGACTCGTAGTCGGCCATGTCCTTCAGGAACAGATGCGGGAACACGTTCTGGTCGTCGCCGTCCACGTTGAACGTGAGAAACGAGAAAGCATTCATCCCCTTGTCCGAAAGGTAGCGGATGGCGCCGAGCAGGTTCTTGCCCTTGTCGCGGTCCGCCCCCCAGAGCAGGTCCGACGCCGACGGGTCGAAGTCGTCCGCATGCGGCGCCCAGTTCTTACGGCGGTTGCCCTTGTTCGGCGTGTCGTCAAAATCCTCGTACGCCAGCAGGTTCTCCGGGGCATCGGCGCCCGCCTTGAGGAAGTACTCCCCCGTGCCGGCAAATTGCAGGTAGTGGCCGCCGACGTATTCGAGCCGTCCCTTGCCGCGCAGGTCTCGCCCCGTCTTGTCCGTCGGCGCGATCCGGAACGAGCCGGTCCGCCCGTCCATGTAGCCGGCCGATGTGCCCGCGTTGGCTTCGTCGCTGACGGCGACGTTCTCGCCCTTGCGGAACGAGACGCGGTAGTTCCACGTGCCGGTCCGGTCCGGGGCGAAGTGGACGCGCCACTTGTTGCCGCTGTCGGCCGAGGTGTTGGCCGCGTTGCCGTCGGCGGCGTAGTAGCCCGGTACGAGGTATTTGCGGCCGCCACTTTCGTGCTCGAACGTGACCTTGAGGCGGTAGTGGAGGAAGGGGTTCGGATCGGCCGACTCACTCGTTGCCGGACCGTCAAAGGTCAACGTCACCTTGTGCCAGGTTTTCAGTTCGCCGGAGATCTGGCCCGCGGGCGAAAGGGACGCCAGGCCCAAAGCGACGAGCGCAATCACGGAAATGTGTTTGGCTTGTGTGGTCACGATTCATGGCCTCCATTGATGGATGAAGAAACACTGTGGACGAAGAACCAAGGTGGATTATCACCGATGTGCGCCTCCCGAACAATACCACAATGTGCACTCCTGCGCCCCAAAACGCGCAGGAGGGCGCCCGCAGATGGAAGACCACGGCGTGGTTTCGGTCGAGCTACTTGATGCAGTGCCGCAGTCGATAGGCCATCGGGGTCGTCCCCTGGAAGCGCGTAAACACCCTGTCCAGTTGCTTGGCGCTGGAAAAGCACATCTTCTCGGCGATGTGCGCGACCGTCATATCGGTTTCGACCAGCAGTTGCGTGATGCGATTGACGCGTTCGCGGAGGATTTGTGAATGCACCGACCGTCCGATCGCTTTCGAGAACCTCTGCTGCAAGCTGCGTCGCGACAGCGCCACCGCCTCCGCGACATCGTCGACCTGGAGAGGACGGTCCGCATGCCTGCGGATGAAGCGGATCGCCTCGGAGACTTCTTGATCCTCGACCAGGAGAATATCGGTGGAGCTGCGCGCCACAACATGGGTGGGCAGTCCTTCGATGGTCGTCTCGCGGCACGCTTCGCCGGCCATGACCCGGTCGAGCAGTTGCGCTGCGCGGTAGCCGAGCTTCTCGGCGTTCAAGCGAATGCTGGAAAGAGCGGGGTTGGCCAGGCGACAGATGAACTCATCGTCGTCGACGCCGAGAATGGCCACTTCACTGGGCACGTGGATTCGTGCCGCGTGGCAAGCGTCCAGGACGTGCTGGCTTCGGTCGTCGTTACAGGCCATGATCCCCACCGGCTTGGGCAGGGATTGCAGCCACGCCACCAGAAGGGGCTCCTCCTTCTCCCACAAGGCCTGCAAGCCCTTGGCTTTGAGCGGCTGATAGAGGTGACAGGCAAATCCGGCTTCGGCGACGCGTTTCTGAAAGGCTTCGCCCCGTTTGGCCGACCAGTAGATGTCCTCGAGTCCACAGTAGGCGAAGTGGCGAAACCCGCATTGCAGCAGGTGTTCGGCCCCCAACGCGCCGACCGCATCGTTGTCAATGATGATGTTGATGAAACCCTCGATGGTTCTCCTGGTCACGGGGGCGCAGATGCCGGGTATCTTGCGCCGGATGATTTCCTCAATGCGCTCCGGCTCACGCATGATGATGCCGTCGACCTGCTTGGCGCTCAGGCGGTCCGTGACCTTCTTCTTCCAATCGATGGCCTGGTAGTGCGGAGGTTCTCGGTAAAACGTCCAGGGCCCTCGCTCGTTTGCATACCGGGCGATTCCCTGAAGGAGTCCCCGATCGAACGCCCGGGTCGGTGCGATCAGTAGAATGACCTTTCGTGCCCTGAACATAGGTTTCCGTTCCATCGGTCCGGTTTCGTTGCCTGTCGATGCAGGATTCTACACGGGATGCGGGTCCGAGTAAAGCGGATCGATATGTCCCTCGAAGGCACCCGTTCTGAAGGAGACTGCGAATGTCGGACGATCTGTTCCTGCCACGATCGCGGGAGATGACACGGCCCGTGTGAAAGGGTGCTTCACGCGCCGCGTGGGGCCACGGAGAAGATGGGCCGCACAATCGCTACGGTTTTCCAGACTCCGTGCGGGGCAGGCCGAAATCCCAGGGGGTCAGTTCCATAGGATTCATCCTACCGGCGTGTCCGTCGACGAAAAGACAGTTGACGCTCTTGCCGTGTCGGTTTCTGGCGATTCGACGCTGTACGTCCGAACTCGGCAGATGGATCTGGGCATAGACGTCCAGCCATCGGAGCTTGTCTGTCAGCATCTGGGCGTCATCGTCTCTTCTGACGATCTGGATGTGAGCGGCCTCGGGATCGTGTTCATAGTCGGCCAGATAGACCGTCTGGCCCGGGCGACGGAACTCGTCGAGCTTGCTGGCACCCCGCTGTTCCTTGCCGATGGGGTTACCCGACTTGATGTCCCAGGCGTTGATGCAATAATCCACCGTCTGTTCGCGGTCCGGGTAGCTGGGGCAATCGTAGATCTTGACCTCGGAATAGTGTTCGACCTTGTCCGACAGCCCGCCGACGTATCGCATGAACAGCACCGACCAGAGGCCGTCCGTCTCATCGCGAGGCACCTTCATATCGTTGTCCTGGGCGTACATGTGCATCGCCAGACCGATCTGTTTGAGGTTGCTCAGGCAGCGGACCGTCTTGGCCTGTTCCCTGGCCTTGCTCAACGAGGGCAACAGGATCGCCAGCAGCAGGGCAATGATGGCGATGACGACGAGCAGTTCGATCAGGGTGAAGCCGGTGACGCGTTTCTCGACTCGCATGGCACGGTTCCTCTTCGGGTCACGATTTCACAAGAGACCAGTCGCGGCTATCGCTAATGTAGAAAGCCGACAGCCCGCCCACAATCCCAATCCGCGCAAAAGCGCTACCCAAAATGCACCGGCAGTTTCGCCATCAAAGGGCGTCCACGAGAAGGGCCCACGCTCTCACCGGAGAACGTGGGCCCGTTGCCATCCATACTCACGTGCCACCAGGCGGCTGAATCGCAGGTCTGCCAGCCTGACGATGCTCTATAGTGCGGGCACGGCGCAGATGCACGCCGGGTCAATCCCGATCGCGCCGCCGATCGGCGGCAGGATCGTGATTCCCCAGATTGGCGTATCGGCGGTGATGACCATCGCCCCGGCCGCCTGACCGGCGATCGTCAGCCCGGGCTGGAACCAGTCGTTCTGAGCGAACGTCGCGGTGCCGCCCGCCGGATTGCCGGCCTCGTCCAGAGGCTGGATCAGACCCTGATCGTTGGCGCCGCGCTCGATGATGAAGATCGTCGTCACCGGCGCTGCAAACAGCACCGTCACCGCGCTCGAATCGTCCAGACTGGCGTAGGTGCCCAGTTCGAAATCATCCGCATCGGCCGCCGGGTGATCGGCGTGTTTCTCGAAGTCGGTCGAGGTGGTGCCCAGAATCAGGCTGCCTGCGTCGATCCCGTCGATCGACAGGACCGTGCCGTCGTTGCCGGTGGCCTCGACACTGCCGGCGGCGCGGATGGTGATGCCCGCCGGCGCGGTCGAAGGCGCCCCGGGCAACAGCCGCAAATCGTCCACGTACAGAACGCCCGATCCGCTGCCGTCGACGCCGATCGCCAGCGTCTCGACGTCTTCCAGATTCGTACCGACCGCCTCGAGATCGATGTTCCACTGCGTCCATGAGGCCGATGTGATGGCGTCGGCATCTTCGTCGTAGGCGACCTTGACGCCGTTGATCTTTGCGTAGACCTGGCCGCCCGTATTGTCGGGGGCACCCTGGAAGTGGACCGTCAGGACCGCAACGCCCGCTCGCGTCCAGTTCTGCGCTGGATCGAACGTGATCTCGGCCTCGGAATATCCGGCGCCGCCCGTATTGTCGTAGAACAGGGGCATGGACTGCCGACCGCTGTTGACGATTGCCCTCTCGGCAAACGGAGCATCCAGGTAGCCGGCCTGCGAGCCATTCGAGGCATCTTCATACCCGTCGCTCCAGGTCTGCCAGATCGTCCTCTCCGCATCGACGTCGTCGGTGTAGCTTTCGAAGTCCTCCACGACGAAGAACGCCGGGGTGGTGAAGCTCCAGAGGTCGCCTTCCCACACGCTGATCGCCTCGGTCTCGTTGACCTCGCTGATCTTCCAGTAGTACGTCGTTCCCAGCGTCAAGTCCAGCGAACTCGGATCATACGCGTTTTCGGTGACGGTGTCGATCAATGCCGTCCCCGCGGCCACTTCGGCGCGCGTGGAACTGAAATAGACCTCGTGCGAGGCCGCTTCGCGACCGCTGCGCCATCTCAGGACGGCATCGGGGGCCACGCCGGTGGCGCCGTGGGCCGGCTGCGGCTGCCGCGCCTGCACGGGAATGCTGAAGAAACGCACCTCACTGAGGCCGAACTGGCCCATCGTGCTGTGGCCGCTGTTGACCGTCAGGCGGACGAACCGTGCTGCGACACCTCCAAAATCCACGACGGTGTTGGCCACATAATCCGGTCGGGCTGTCGCCTTGGCAAACTCCACATCCCCCAACACCGCGCAATCCTCGCCATCGACCGAATACTCGATGGTCACATCCTTAAGACCAAAGCCCAGCACCGGCTCGAACTGCACGTTGTAGTTCCAGACCCACAGTTCGTGGAGCTTGTAGACACGGTCGAACTCGTACTGAATCCAGATCGGCTCGCCATTGGCGGTGACGAGCCACATATCGGCCGCATCGATCGAGTGCTGGTCCTCCTCATTGAGCCCCGATCCATTGACCGTGTTCTCTGGCCCGGCGTCGGCGTCGAAGCCCGACGCGGTCGCAGTGATATTGGCGATCGGATACGCCAGAGGCTCGACCGCGAAGCTCCAGACCTTGCCCCTGAAAATCTCGCCGCCGGTCAGCACTTCATCGACCCGCCAGTAATAGGTGGTGTCGAACTCCAGAACGCCCGGATCGTACTCGCTCGCCGCCTGGCCCTGAGCGACCAGAACGCCCCTCGCCTGGGTCCGGCTGGCGGCATTGACGTCTTCCAACGAGGTCCCGAAGTAGACGTCGTGCCCCGTGGCACCTTCTCCCGCGCTCCAGGTGAGATTTTCCGTTCGAGGCACATCGGTCGCCTCGTCGGCCGGCTGCGGATCGTGGCTCTGCTTCGGATCGGATCGGATCGGCGCCGCCGAGATGCTCAACGTATCGTGTCCCGAGGCGGTGATGCGCAGCCCGATCACGGGCTCATCGCTGATGAACACATACCCGTAGGCGGTCTGGCCGCCGACGATGACTCCTGTGCTGGCATAGGGTTCGCCGCCGCCGGTGAGCGTCAGGGCCGGTTGCAGCGAGCCGTCGGCCAGGATGCCTTCCACGGTGCCGTTGTCGTTGCCGCCCCGCTCGAAGACGAAGATCATTTTGGTCGGAAGCGGGAAGATCGTTTCCTGGAAGTCGATTCCATCGATCGACGACATGCCTCCGGTAGCTCCTGCACCAGCGAAGGTCCAGTTGTCGGCATGCGAGCCCACATCACCTACTTTGGGATCCGATGTGCCGGTGACCGTTGCAGCGGGCGCGGCATCGCCCTCGGGCCACAGCGTCGGTGTTCCGCCGGCCGGGATGTACCAGCGCGTCGTCGTGCCCAGCATGAGATATTCGCTGCCCGCCACGTACTCGGTCCCGTCATAGCGAAAACTGATCAGCTCACCATCGGCCACCGTCACGTCGGACACGCCCGCCAGTTGATCGGCCTGCCCGACGCCGCACAGCAGCGCCGACAGTAGAACCACGGCAACGGAAGGTACCAGAAATTGCGTCTTCATTGCTGCACCTCCAACAAAAGGAAATCCGTACGACGTCCATGAAAGATTATCGTCATTCATCCAGTTCGTCTTCTGCAGGGTAAACCGGTTGTACGCAACCATGCTCGTCTCGAAAGAGGGGGATTCTGATCGGTGTGATCGGACGGTGTGCCGGGATAATGCCTTCCTGGCGTCAACAGTGCGACCCGCTCCAAGATGTCCGTACGCATGATTTCTGCCTCCGTCCGTATGGCATCACACAGTTCCTCTTCTCCGGTGTCAGGAAGGGCCCATAAGGACCCATCCACCGTCTATTATACGGTCGATGTTCAGGCGCACCAATCCCATTACGTGCGGATTCGCTTCGCAAAACGCGCAGTCAACTCAAAGGGTGAGCTGGTAGGCAAGCGTTTGCAGGGACCTTCGAAGGGAACTGCTGAGGGTCGGGCAGAGACTATAATACTCCCGCTTTTTGGACCAGTGGATAAGGTAGTATGGCTGTGGTATGGTGGCGTCGGACAGGAGGTTCACATGACACAGCGCAAACAGCGGAACGGGGCGTTCAAGACGCGGGTGGTGGTCGAAGCGTTCGAGGGTCACAAGACGGTCAACGAGATTGCCAGTGCGTACGAGATTCACCCCTCGCAGGTGGGCAAGTGGAAATCGCAGGCGCTGGCCCGTCTGCCGGAGGTTCTGTCCGATGGGCGGCAGGCCAAGGGCGATGGCGGTCCGCAGCGGGAGGCTCGACTCTACGAGGAGATCGGCCGGCTGCGGATGGAAGTGGAGTACCTGAAAAAAAAGCTCGGGCTGTGCCCGTCGAGCAGCGTCGGGAACTGATCGAGTTGACAGGGTGCGACGTGAGTGTACGGGAGCAATGTCGGTTGTTGGGCGTGTCGCGCAGCGCGTTGTACCGTTCGCCGAGGGGTCCGAAGGCCGAGGACCTATCGGTCATGCGGCGGCTGGACGAGGTGTATACGGCGACGCCGTTTTACGGCGTCGAGCGAATGACGGCGGCCCTGCATCGGGACGGCCTTCGGATCGGTCACAACCGGGTGCGTCGGCTGCTGCGGCAGATGGGTCTGGAGGCAATCTATCCGAAGCCTCGGTTGAGCGTTCCCGGCGGCCTGGAGCATCGGGTGTACCCGTACCTGCTGCGGGGCCTGCGGATCGATCGGCCCAACCAGGTATGGTCCTCGGACATCACGTACATTCGCCTGTCGCAGGGCTTTGCGTACCTGGTGGCGATCCTGGACTGGTTCAGCCGGTACGTGCTGTCGTGGTGGCTCTCGACGACGCTGGAGGCGTGGTTCTGCGTGCGGGCGTTGCGGGAGG
>Ga0334890_1002850_pt1 | contig 18823 bp, 15 predicted proteins | sample GraSluR1_MG_3_FD_207220 | JGI IMG/M metagenome (GOLD analysis project Ga0334890, IMG submission 207220) | Sludge microbial communities from methane-producing bioreactor in Wageningen University, Netherlands - Granular Sludge_31_08-R1 | ecosystem: Engineered > Bioreactor > Anaerobic >... | reverse complement strand
GGCATGTAGAAGGTGCTGACCACTTCCACCATCCCGCGGCCTGCGCGCAGCATTTCATAGACGGTGTCGAACGTGTAGTTCAGCGTCTCCCGCGTTTCCAGCGCCCCGCCGATGATGATGTTGCCCACAAGCTGGGGGAGTCCGGCCTCTTTGCAGATCTCGATGACTTCGAAGAACCCTTCCCGTTTCACGTTTTTGTTATAGATGTCGATGATGTGCTGGTTGCAGCTCTCGATGCCGATCTGCATCCTGACCAGACCCGCGTCCACCAACATCTTCACGATTTCGGGGTGGTTGATGACGACGTTGACGTGGGCATCGGCGAACCAGACGAAATCGTGCTCTTTCCGCAACGCTTTCAGTTCCTCGCAAAAGGCGCGCACCCGTTCTTTATCCAGGGTGAAGGTATCGTCGCAAAAAAAGAGATACTTTACATTGGGATTCTCCTGCAGACGGCGCCGGATCTCTTGCATGACGTTCGCCACGCCGCGCTGCCGGACGTTCTTGCTGTTGGCCCCTTCGTAACAGAAAGAGCAGTGGAAAGGACACCCTCGTCCCGTCATTACGGCCATGTGATTGATGCCGCGGTGCTGGGCGGATTTAATAGTTCCCGAAATACCGGGGATGCTGTCCAGATTCTCGATGACGGGATAAATTCCGTTGTCGTAGTATGCTCCGCCCTTTGTGAACGAACACATCCCGGGGATGGTCTCCCACTGTTCCCTCCGCTCTTCTCTCAACGCGCGGAGTGCTGCGAGCAGAGAGTACTCTCCCTCGCCCCGTACGATTCCGTCGGCGCGGCTCGCTCGTAAAAACGCCTCTCCCAACCCGACGGTCTGGGGGCCGCCGACGAGAACGACGGCGCCGAAACGCTCCTTGATCACCCTGGAAAAGCTCTCGACCGCCGACTGATTTTCGTAATCACAATAGAGTCCAACCACTGTATTACTGTGGCAGCCCGTCTCTTTCAAAAATTCCAGGCCTTTCAACAGCTCTCCTGAAAAAACGGCCGTGTCGATTCCCTGGCCGGTCATTATCTCCGCCAGCGATAGAAGGCCGATGGGCTCTATCTGGGTGATTGAATGGGTTCTCGTTCCGCGATGAATCAGCATCAGTCTCAGGTTGATAGTGTTCACTCCGGGCCTCCATAGAGTAGTGTGTACGACAGGATCGCTCTCATCGCATTCCGTTTCACAGGCAGGGCGAAAAGAGCGTCAGATGCTGCGCGCTCAGTCTTTCGAGGCAGGCGCTCGTTGCTTCCATGGACAGATTCAGTTTTTTCGCCGTCTCGTTCACCGAAGAGGAACCTGCCTCCAGCAGAATTTCCGTTTCCGCGCCGCTCAAGGCTGCAAAATCCACCAGCGAAAAATCGGGAACGCGCTGGATGAAGTACGTTGTCTTTTCCGCTCCTTCAAGTTCGTTCCATTCTTTCAGAAGTCCCTTATAGTCGGTAAGTTTCCGATAGTAGGCGACCAGAAGCGGGTCCTTGCCGTAGAGGAACTTCAGGTACCCCGCCGCGATGCCGTACCGGAACGCCAGCTCGAAGTCGCGCCGGATACGCCCCGGCGGAATCCGGCCGTTCGCGTACTGCTCTTTCATTGTGTTGGAAATATGCGTGAGAAAGAGGGAGCGTTCCCGGCAGATTTCCGGAACGGAGAGCTCGCGGGTACGGTTCACCGGAAAGTCCTCGATGGACGTGAGACAGTCCCGGTCTTCCAGCACGATGTCGAAACTCTCCGGATGCGTGGAAATTTGCGTGCCCGGCAGCGGCATCAGGAACGTGGTGGAGAGATCGAGCATCCCCGGCGCGCGATGCAGCAGATCGAGGGCGAAGCGGGTGGTCGTTTCGAGGGTGCGCCGGGTTTCGAAAGCCCCCCCGATGATGAAATTTCCGGCGAGCTGGGGCAGCCCCTCGCGGTAGCAGGTATCCACCACGTTCTTCACGTCCTCCGGAACGGCTTGCTTCCCGTATGCCTGAAGCACGCGATCAACTCCGGACTCCATGCCGATCTGCATCCGGACCATGCCGCTCTCGATCATTTCGCGAATCAATTCGGGACGGCGCGCCAAGAACCCGGGATGTCCTTCGCAGAACCAGACGAAATCATGGCGTTCCCGAAGGCGCCGCACCCCTTTCAGCAGCTCACTCAGGCGTTCGGGAGATGCGGTGAAGGTGTCGTCGCAAAAAAACAGATACCGTGGCCCCCTGCTTTTCTGCAGCCGCGCTTCGATTTCACACAGCACGTCGTCCGCCGCGCGCATTCGCAAGTTTTTCGAGTTGCCCCCCTCGAAACAGAACGCGCAGCGGTACGGGCAGCCTCTTGCCGTGATCACCGACATCAGAGGGCGTTCCGCATAGTCGAACGCCGCGTCGTCCCGCGGCAGGGGGTACTTCGAGAAATCCTCCAGATAGATGTACTCCGAGTTCTTCCCGGGGAGCATTTCCCCCGGCACGGAGGCTGTTGCGCCCGTACGGCGGGCCCGGAGCCAGGCGGGGAGGGACTCTTCCCCCTCTCCCTTGATGATGGCGTCCGCGCCGTACCGTTCCAGGTCGCGCTCCGTCATATGCAGCGTATGCGGTCCGCCCAGGACAACGTGGAAATCATTTCCGGCTTCCTTTTTCAGACCCTTGATGATTGCCGCCACCGAGGACTGGTTGTCGAAGTCGCAGTAAAAACAAACCGCGAAAAGGCGCTCTTTCATTCGTCCAATGGTTTTGACCACATCGGTTGTGATGCCGGTATAGGCGTATGCTTCAAAACCGTCGGCGTTGAGCTGCGCCGCGAGCGTGAGAATCCCCAGATTCCCGATCATTTCAAAGGTCCGCCCCGGGACCAGCCGTTGGGTGTACACAAGGAGAACGAGGGGAGACGGGTTCATGGTTTCCGGTAGAGAATCCATTTCTTCTGTTCCATCGAATGCAGCGCTTCTTCCGCCCGTTTGTAGAAGTCGGGCTGCGTTCCCGCGGGGTCGAGCGACGCTTTCCCCTGCCGAATGACTTCCCGTTTCGAGAGCTTCCCGCTGCATATTTTGAGGAGCGTGTAGTCGATTTCTTCCAGCGGTGTATCGACAACCCGCGGTTTTGCCCCGCCGAGGTCGGTGTACAGCCACAACTCGAAAGTCCGGTGCGGAATGGCGTTCTCTTCCCAAGCGCCCAGTTGACCGCCTGTGACATACTCGCCGAAAGCCCTCATTCTCCAGTAGGCGTCGTCGATGGGCAGGTTTTTGTATACATAGTCGTTCCAACGGGTAAATACGCCGTAGCGCTCCCCCAGACGGTACGCGTCCAGAATCACCGATTCGGGAATTTTGCCGTCAAGGTAGATTGTTCGCATTTCATTCTGGAGCCTCTTGTTGGCCTGAAGGCGTATCTTTGTAAGCTCTATGAAATCCAAAGCTTTCGTTCCGGAAAGCGGAATATCTTCGTTGCAGCAGTCGATGAGGGACTCGTAAATTTCCATCCCGAATTTTTGCGGGTTCAGGGTGATCGGCGTTTGGGGAAAGGGGAGAAAGGAGAAGTAGGAGGTTTCGAACTGCCCGGGCGCTCGGTAGAGCAGCTCCATGATCAGATCTTCGGACTCCTGAACGGTTTCCCTGGTTTCGTGAGGCCCTCCCAGGATAATGTTGCCGGAAATCGCGTGAATCCCCGAGTCGACGCAGTGGGCGATGACGTCCATCGCCATCTTCCGCGTAATTTTCTTGTTATAGCTTTGCAAAACGGCGTCGCTGCCGGACTCCAGGCCGAAAAAGATTTTTTTCAGCCCCGCGTCCGCCATAGTGCGGGCCATGTCCCGGTGTTTGCCGACGAGGGAGATATGCGCGCTGGCGAACCATACGAAATCGTACTCTTTGCGGAGTTCCTTGATTCCCTCGCAGATTTCACCGACCCGTTCGTGATCCAGCGTGAAGGTGTCGTCGAGAAAGTTGATGTACTTGATGGAGGGGTTGCGTTCAAAGTTCGCCTTGATCTCCCGGAGCAGCGAGGGAACGGAGTGGCGGCGCACCCGTTTCGCATTCGCCCCCTCGTAGCAGAAGGTGCATCCGAAAGGACACCCCCGTCCGGTTAAAATGGGGAGGAGCGAGTAGTGCTTGTAGTCGTTCGTCAAGGTGATATCCGGCCAGGGGATGGCGTCGAGCGCTTCCGGCGGGGTTCTCGCGGGCGTTTTCACAAGCCGCGACGAAGCGTCGAGATACACTATTCCCCGAATCGTCTCCAGAGAACCTCGGCGGTGAATGAAAAAATCCATAAGTTCCGGAACAGTTTCTTCCCCTTCGCCGATGCACGCGGCAACGATCCCCGTGTCTTTCAAAAAACCGGCGTCCATGTCGACGGTCTGCGGACCGCCCGCCAGCAGAATCACCCCGGGGTATGCCTTTTTTACTTCCCCGGCGAAGAGCCTCACCCAGTGCACATTGTCGAAATCGCAGTAGAAGCCGACGATTTTGGGCCGATTCTCTTGTTTCATGAGCATATGCACATAGTTCAGGGCTTCTTTGGCATACCCCTGAAACATCTCGACCGTATATCCTTTTTGCCGTAACAGCTGTATCAAAATATTCATTCCCAGATTGCTTCCGGGAATGTACCCGCAGACGGAACGGTGCGATTTTATGAGCAACAGATCCACGTGGTTTCCTCCGCCTAAAAGAGGAGACCGGAAAAATCCCGGCCTCCTCTTTCATCATCCGTGAAGGAGAAGGGACTCCTTCGTCTATTTTGCCGTTTGGACAGCTACGAATGCGTAATCCACGCCAACTATGCTCAAACCGCCGGAAGCCTGGTCCAACTGTTCGTCGCTGAGCGGCGCCTTTTCTTGCTCTTCCTTGAAGGCAGCCTGGAATTCCTCCGCTGTGCACTTGTACCCCAATTTTGCGATCACCGCATTGAATTCCGCTTCAGTTTTCGCTTCACCCAGTTTCTTCGCCAGTTCCTCGTCCGTTAGAACCTTTGCAGCCAATGCTTTCGCGCCGTCCATGCTCTTCTCTTCCTCCTTGTACCTCATAAGGTAGGTCATACGCGAACCGTATGAAAATGCAGAAATATTATACCGCCCTCCCGAATAATGTCAAACGCGCTCTTCGGGGAGGCGTTTGCGCACGTTCCGATGCGTTCATAGCAGCACGGAAGAGCGTCGTCGAAATGCGGACAATGCAGTCCTTCAGACGAATGAACTCCTCTTAAGGCAAGCATTTTCCCAAATGTCACCAACAGGTAACAAAAATCTCTTCCGCGTGATATAATGCGAACGACTTTTTTCCGGAAGGAGTTTTCTGCAAACATTATCTCCTGACAAAAGGAGTGGTATAGGTTGCGATGTTCTCTTCGCATTCTCTTCATGTCGTTTGTTCTTGTTTTCTTTTCCAGTTCGGCGCTCTTCGGAGCGGGATTCGCGCTGTATGACTTCAGCGCCCGCGGCAACGCGCTCGGCGGCGCCATGGTAGGACGGGCGGACGATCCTTCCGCCGTCGCCCTCAACCCGGCCGGTATTACGCAGATCCCCGGAAGCGCCTTCATGACGACAGTCGGATTTCTGATGCCCCGCGGAACGGTCGACGCGACGGGGACCGCGATGACCGCGGATCAGTCGGACAGGACCTTTATTCTTCCGAGCATGTACTATACAAAGCAGATGAACGACAAGGTCTGGCTGGGTATCGGCGTGATGACCAGGTTCGGACTCGGGACGGAGTTCCCGGCGGACTGGTTCGGACGGTACAACAGTTACCGGGCCATGATCGAATCCGTATCGGTCAATCCCAACATAGCCTGGAAAGTCAACGATGCGCTCTCGCTCTCCCTCGGAGTGGAAGCCCTCTGGTTCGAGGCGGACCTGCGCCGGAAAATCGACTCGACGCAGGGCGTCGCACCCAATCCGGCGACGGACATCGACCTCCGTTTGAAAGGGGACGACATCGGGTACGGATGGAACGTGGGACTGCATTACAAGATGGACGAAACCACGCGATTCGGCCTTCACTACCGCAGCAGGGTAAAGCTCTCCCTTTCGGGCATAGCCACCGCGACAAGTCCGCTGGCCTCCGACTCCACGGAAGGGCTGGTGGATCTCACCCTTCCCGACATGTTGATGTTCGGCGTCAGCAAACAGCTGAACCCGAAGCTGAACGTGGAGATCGGGGCCATCCATACCGGGTGGGACAGTTACGACTCCATTACGATCAACTTCGGCAAGCGGCTTCTCGGAGCGCTGCCCATCCGTTCCTTCACGCCGAAGAACTGGAGCAGCGTCTGGAGATACCAGCTCGGGTTCGAGTACGCCTACTCGCCCGAGTGGACGTGGAGGGTGGGGTACACGTACGATCAGGAGCCGATGCCCGATTCGACCATCGACTACCAGGCCCCCTCCGGCGACAGACAGCTTTTTTCGGTAGGTTTCGGCTATGCGAAGAACAACTGGGCCCTCGATTTCGCCTACTCCCGTCTGCTCTCCGACGAAAGAGACATCGTCGGACGTCCGCTTGAAGGCGTTCTCAACTCCCGCGCACACGATTTGAACGTCAATATCTTCATGCTGAGCTACAGCATCAGGTTTTAACCTCTATTCCCGGAGGGCGCGGGCTCGCTTCGTTGCTCTCCGGGATGTTTTTGTGTCGCCTCTTGCATTCTTCCCACGCTTGTGTATTCTGTCTTTTTGATCTTTTCTCCTCCCACTTGCGGGTAGAGTCTTTTTATGATATATGAATAGTTGCTCATATATTCATATAAACATATAAGGAGGCTTCCATGAACTCTCAAACATCTGTTTCGACTGATGAGGCGCTTCGCCTGACCCCGGATGAAGTATCCTCCCGGATGCCCGACGAAAGGACGCTCTACGAGCTTGCAGATCTCTTCCGGGTGTTCGGCGACAGCACCCGGATAAAAATTCTCTGCGCGCTCTCCGTTTCCGATCTCTGCGTCGCGGATATCGCGTCCCTGCTCTCAATGACCCAGTCTGCGATTTCGCACCAGCTTCGGGTGCTCAAACAGGTACGCCTTGTCCGCGTCGCCAGGAAAGGACGATCGTCCGTGTACAGCCTTGACGACGACCACGTGCGGACCATCTTCGACCAGGGATTCCGGCATGTGCGGCACATTGCCCCCTCCTCTGAAAGGGGGGAGGAGAAGTGAGCGTTTCAGAAAACGAACTGCGTCTTTCGCTGGAGGGGCTGAACTGCGCCCAGTGCTCCGCGAGGATAGAGGAGTCCGTTCGCCGACTTCCCGGCGTATCGTTCGCCGCGCTTGACCTGGTCGCCGGTCGGCTCAGAGTGGTTTTGTCCGGCGAGCACAACGGCGACGAAACCTTATCGCGCATCCGCGGAATTGTGGATTCGATAGAACCGGGAGTCTCCGTCTCGGAAGAGGGGGTGCAAGGGGAAGGCGCCTCTCTTCCTCCGAAGGAAATAGCGCGTCTTTCGGCAGGGGTGCTGCTGTGGGTCGCGGCGATGTTCGCGGACGTTCCGGAAGTGGCGCGGACGGGCCTTTATGTGGCGGCCTACCTTGCGGCGGGTATCAACGTGCTCCGTACTGTGTTCGGTAATCTGCGGCAGGGAAGAATCTTCGACGAGTTCTTCCTGATGACGATCGCCACTGGGGGAGCGTTCGCCATCGGCGAGTTCTCCGAGGCGGTGGCGGTGATGCTCTTCTACGAGTCGGGGGAACTTGTGCAGGATTTGGCGGTGGCGAAGTCGCGCCGTTCCATTCTCTCGCTGATGGACATCCGTCCCGATTCCGCAGTGCTTCTCAAAGAAGGGGGAGAGCGGCGCGTGCGTGCGGAGGACGTCCGGGTGGGGGAAACCGTCCTTGTGAAGCCGGGCGAACGAATTCCTCTCGACGGTTCAGTGAAAACGGGGACCTCGTCGTTGGATACATCGTCGCTGACGGGCGAATCCGTACCACGCGATGTAGCGGCGGGCGACGACGTACTCGCCGGAAGCGTCAACCTGGGTGGGACGCTCACAGTCGTCGTGACTCGCCTCTTCGGCGAGTCCACTCTCTCGAAGGGATTGCGCCTCATCGAGGAGGCAAGGGAGCGGAAGGCGCCCACGGAGCGTTTCATCACCGCGTTCGCGAAAAGATATACCCCCGCTGTCGTGGCCGCCGCCGCGCTTCTGGCCGTCGTGCCGCCGCTGATGGGGTTGGGCGCGTTCCGGGAATGGGGGTACCGCGCACTCATCTTCCTCGTCGTCTCCTGCCCCTGCGCCCTTGTGATCTCCGTGCCGCTCGCGCTCTTCGGAGGCATCGGAGCCGCTTCCAGGCGCGGCGTTCTTTTGAAAGGCGGAAACGTGCTGGAGGCGTTGGCGAAGGTTCGGACAGTGCTCTTCGACAAGACGGGAACGCTCACAAGAGGCGTTTTCAGAGTGACCGGAGTCTTCCCGGCGGGCAATATGGAGCGGGATGAGCTGCTCTCCATCGCCGGAGCGGCGGAGAGAGGGTCGAATCACCCGGTTGCGCGAGCGGTTGTGGCGGCTGCCGGAACGCTTCCTCCTCTTGGCGAGGCGATCGAGGAGCTCCCCGGCAGGGGCGTGCGGCTCGCCGGCGGTGGCAGGACGATCCTCGCGGGGAATGCGCGCCTGCTGGCCGAGTACGGCATCGCCTCCGATCCCAAGGCCGACGGGTGTCCCGGGGCGGTGGTGCACGTCGCCGAGGACGGCCGGTACGCAGGGTACATCGTCGTCGAGGATACGCTGCGGTCGCAATCGAGAAGAGCGGTGGAGCGGCTTCGTTCTCTCGGTGTGGCAACTGTCGGGATGCTCTCGGGAGACCGCCGGGAGAACGCCTCCCGCATAGCGGAAGATCTCGGACTGGATCTCTGGGAGGGCGATCTGCTTCCTTCCGATAAACTGGAACACTTCCAGCGGATCAGAGAGCGAACGGGAGGGACGACGCTCTTTGTGGGGGACGGGATGAACGACGCTCCGCTGCTCGCCGCGGCGGATGTAGGCATGGCTATGGGCGGATTGGGGGCCGATATTGCGATCGAGGCCGCCGACGGCGTCATTCTTAACGACGATCCGCTCGGCGCGGCCGACGTTATCGAAATAGCCCGGAAGACGCGGAGCATCGTCTGGCAGAATATTGCCTTTGCACTCGGAGTGAAGGGAGCGGTGCTGACGCTGGGGGCGTTCGGTATGGCCTCCATGTGGGAAGCGGTCTTCGCCGACGTGGGGGTCGCGCTTCTGGCGACGTTGAACGCGGCGCGGGTATTGCGCTTCGGAGAGCGCATGCGGCGCCGTACGGAGTCCGTGGAATAGACCGAAACACGAGGCTTTGCACGAAAAAGCGGTACGCGATCGAAGAGACGGGGAGGAGCTTTCGGGCTCTTTTCCGTCTCTTCGATTACTCCGGCCCCCGAAGAAGCCCGGTTCGTACAGGTTTGAGGAAAGTCGATTACATTGAAAATTGACTAAATTCCGTTGGCATTGTACTCTTGGTGCTGAAAGGAGGGGAGAGATGTACGAAAACGATCAACGCGAATGAGGAGGGGGAGGAAATGGCTCTTCTTTTTTTCGGGATTCCGTGCGTTCCCGGGTTTCTTGTTTTGTCGCGCCGACGCGCTCTCGGGACGAGCATGCCGAACGCGGACGGCCGAGAAAGGAGGTCTCTCTCGGTCTTTTGGGTTCTTGTGTTCCTTCTTCTCCCGCTCTCTGCGGAAGCGGAGGAGAACATTCTCTTGTTTTCTTCTACGGCAAGGGTGTACGAGGACTTTTCGCTGGAAGTTCGGGAGGATATCACCGTCAATGTGGAAGGAAAGGAGATCCGTCGCGGTATCTACCGCGAATTCCCGACCGAGTATCGCGACGAAAAGGGCGATGTCGTCCGCATCGGGTTCTCCGTCGAGACCGTTCTGCTCAACGGTGAAAAACTACCGTACAGAACGGAGCGGAGAAACGAAGGCTCTTACCGCGTCTACTTGGGCGATCCGGATGCGTTTGCTCCGCGTGGCCCGCAGACGTATACCCTTGTCTATGTCGTAACGGGCGTAATCGGTTTCTTCGACGATCACGACGAACTGTACTGGAACGTCACAGGGAACGGGTGGAGCTTCCGGATCGACAAGGCCCGCTTTTCGCTCTCTCTTCCCGACGAGGCCCCCTTCGACATGATTTATTTCTTCACCGGACTGTACAGGGCGAGAGGGAAGGATGCGCGTATTCTGCCCGACGGTTCCGTCGAGACAACGTCGCCTCTCGTTCCCGGCGAAGGGCTAACCGTGGTGTACGAATGGGGGAAAGATGTGCTCGAGCCAGCGTACGAGCCGCTGCCGCCTATCGGCGAGGAGATTTCGCTTCCGGATCAGGGGCATTCGCCGGACGATACGCCTCCTTCGCGTCCGGAGGGAACGCCATGATCGCCCTCTCTCCCGACACAGCTATCCGCTTGCTTCTTTCCGTGCGGCCGCTTCTTCTTCTCTTCGTCTACCTTCTGCTCTGGTTCGGCTGGGGGAGGGATCCCGATATGCCGACGGTTATCCCGCTTTTCGCTCCTTCGCCGGGGAGGACTCCCGGCTTCCTCCGGTTCGTTCGCCGGATGGAGGCGGATAGCGTCTGCTTTACCGCGGAGATTCTGCACCTTGCCGTGGAGGGGTACATCATGATCGAGGAGGTTGACGGGGAACAGACGGAGCGGAAGAGAAAGGCCGATGCTTCCGGGAAGGTCTACTCGCTGAAACGCACCGAAAAAAGAGCTCCCGATGCCCCCGGAGCCGAAGCGACGCTCCTTGAAGCGCTCTTCGAGGACGGAGGCAAGTAATTTGTCTTCAAGCGGGAGAACCACGTCGCCGTTCACTGTGCGCAGCGCAGCCTGAATCTGTTCTTTTTAAGAAGCGGGAGAGCGCTCTTTTCGGCCAATTCGGGGCTCTGGTTTTCCGCGCTGCTCGTGCCCGCGGGTGTCTGGATGCTTCTCTCCCGCATGGGGTATGGCGAGCCGGCGCTCTCTTCGGCGTTCCTGACGCTCCTGCTCTTTCTTCTGTGCAACTTCGCGGGGAGGGATCTTCTGGCGGACGCGCTGAGCCGTCAGGGCTGCGTGGGCGGCATGCCCGGGTATGCCGTGCTCTCGATTCTTCCGAATCTGATGATGCGAATGCTCTATCTGCTCGCTTTCTCGGCGGCCGTGCTTCTTCTTCTCTACGCCACGGGATTGTGGATGCTGCTCTTCGCACTCTTTCCGTGGGTTCCCTCCGCGCTCCGCCAGGTTTCCCTCATGCCGATCCTGATTCCGCTGGTCTCGCTCGCGCTTGCGGTGCAGATAGTCCTCTTCAAGGAGCTGATGAAGATCCGGACGCCGGAGGGGAACAGGGTGCTTGCGGAGGCCGAGGGGCTGGCGATGTATCTGGGAACCGCCGAACGCCATCGCCTGGAGATGTTCAATCCTCCGGAGGAGACCCCGGAGGTCTTCGAGGCGCTCTTTCCGTACGCCTTCTCGCTTGACGCGGCGCGGACCTGGGCGCAGCGCTTCGACTCCGTTTTAAAGGAGAAGCGGTACCGTCCGGCGTGGTATTCGGGAAGCGGAGAGTTCTTATGGAATACCGTGGAGATGAGCCTGCTGACGACGAATTTCTCCGCTGCGATCATCTTCGCGTCCAAACCTCCGAGTTCGGCGTCGAAGGTGTTCTGGAGTTTGTTGCCTGGCGTCGGCGGCTTCTCCGGAGGAGGAAGAGGCGGGGGCGGCGGGGACGGCTGGTGACGAAGGCGCCCGTTCAGGGATCGAGAGGGCGGCGAGAGGTGTACATGCGCTCCCGTCGCCGGGAATGCGGGGCATGTCCTTGATGCGGAAGTGCATCTTTGATGAGGGGCGCGATTCTTACGAGGCTGAACGCGGCGCGGCATTCCGTTTCGGGGAGCGTATGCAGCGTGATTCGGAGGGTAAATAAAGTGTGAAGAAGTAGATGTATCCTGACCAATGGGGCCTCTTTGTTTCGCGTGTGAGAGCGGCATGCGTCGAAACGGGAAACGATCCGTTCGACAGGGTTTTCCCTTGTCTGAAGAGGCGTCTTTGCGATGCCTTTCGAGAAACGAGGAAGAGATCTCCTGTTCCCATTGCCCATGCTGTCGATTCCAACTCCGTCGTGTGGTCGCTACTATAACAGGATGCAATTTAGCAGGCTGACAAAAAGACGGTATCGATCAGGTTCGTTGGCGTTCGCCGGATTTCTTTCCCGTTCTCCGGCGAGACGTGGTAGGCCGGAAAAAGCCCCCGGCATCCGGAGGGTCTTGGATGCCGAGGGCTCTTTTGAACACGGGGTTTCTGTTGCGTAATGGTATCTCCCAATAACTACGGACAGTTGGCCTTGACGCTGAACTCCCAAGCGGTTCCCTGTTCCGGGCCGTAGACGATCACGAGGAATTCATTCGCCCCGCTCTTGGTGAAGAGGCCGTTCTGCAGAAGTTTCCCCGTTCCGACCACGCCGCCCGGATAGAGATTCGCCACGTTCGGGTTTCGTTGAATATGGTTCATATCTCCCCGCCATCCGCTGTCGAAAACCTTGGTCCCGACAGGGTAGTAAATCTCGATCTTGTCGGGTACGTCGAAAGCTTGAAAGTCCAGGTCGAAAGTCGTTCCCGAAGGCAGAGAGCGTATGTCGTACTGCTTTCGCGTGCCCTTGTATCCGCCGCTCGCGCTCCGGAGCCACTTTCCGCAGTCGTCCGGAGTGATGGTCTGCGGCGGAGAGTCGACGATGTCTTCTTCTTTGATCCCCGGCGGAAGCCCTTCGTCCTGGCCGGTCACGGCGACGGTCTTGGTTACCGACAGATCGTAGTTGCCGGGGGCCGGATCGACTTCCACGATCGTTTCATCCGTGTTGTTGCCCTGGTCGGTATCCCGTGTCGATGTATCCGGTCCCTCCACGGTGACGGTGTTGCGGATGCTTTCTCCGACTTTCCCCGTAACGGTGACGGTATACGTCCATGTCCACGTCTCGCCGACTTCCAGGATGTTGTCCTGATTGCCGCCTGTTTTTACGGCATCGTCGTTGTTCAAAAGCTTTCCGTTGTCCTTCACTACCGGGTTGACCACAGGAACTCCGGATCTGTTCTGCACGACGACGGTATAAGTGAGCTGCGTCGGGACGCCCGCGATGATTTTTTTAGGCAGTTTCGTCTGCGCCGACGGCGCGGCGGGGGCCAGTGCCGGCGCCATCAAGGCGCCTCCTGATCGATCCGGAGAGGAGAGCATCAACAGAAGCCTGTCCAGATGCGTCCTCTGGTCGGGCGTCATCCTGTCGCGAAGGCTCTGTTGCTGTTGAGGCGTCAATGTATTGTACCGTTCCACATACTCGCGCTCCGAAGCCGAGAGCCCCTGCTGGGCGGCGGAAAGCGCGGGCGAAAGCAACACAATCAAGACGAAGACCCCCAGAAGCGCCATCCCTCCTCTGCGCACCCCTGCAACGCGTCCTGAAAAAACTCGTGCCATGACGTCGTCCTCCTTTCTGGTGGAGCATTCGAGTGCCGATTCCCCATGTCCTTTGCCGACGACCGCCGCAACCCCATCCACGAAAACGTACGATGGGGTTGCGGGAAAACAAAAAGAATTTTTCATCAATATCGAATACAATAGCAATATTTGCATTTCCTGTCAAGTCGTCTGTCGTGTCCCGAGCCTCCGCAGCGAGTTTTTTAGATTCTCCGCTCGCTCCGCCACGCGCCGGCCTGATTGAAAAAGGAAATTTCGACGCTCCCCGGAATCAGGCAGTTTCTAAAGTCGAGCGTAGTCTCCGACCGCATCATCGATCCGCTCGCTTTTTTCAGCGCCTCTTTCGACTCCCAGTGCATGAGCATCCGCCAGAGTCCGTCCGCCTCCTTGAACAGTTCCGAATCCACGTACCCTTCGAGTTTCATGTGAAACGCTCTCTCCATTTCGTCCACGACGGCGATGAACGTTTCGTCTTCGATATCCTCCCCGATCCGCATCCGTACAAGTTCCGTTATCATCGGCGCACCCTCCCGTTTCAAGATGGCGCAACGATACCACGGTCGGGAGTCGGGAAATAGGAAAAAACGGACAGTGTCTCCGAAGCGATCGCTCACATCTCTTCGGAGTCGACGATGCGGATGATGCTCTTCGCTGTAAGGCGCTTCTTGCGGAGGGCGGCGGGCGAAACGTCGAAGTGCTTGCGGACGTTCCTGCCCATGTGGCTTTGATCGAAATAGCCGAAGTCGTTCGCCGCGAACGCCAGCTCCGCTCCTTCCGCGCGCGCAATCTCGGCGTAGAGGCGTTGCGCCCTGCGAACATCCGCGTACTGTTTCGGAGAGAGTCCGACGAACTTGTACAGCATCCGTTCCAGCTTTTTCGGGTGCGTTCCACCTCTTCGACAGAAGTCGAGAATACGTTCGTCGTCATCCTTGTCTCTGAAGGCGCGCAAGACGCGCAGTTCCTCCTCGGAGGGCGCGAGGGAGAAATCCGCGGAGCGAAGCCATGCGGACTCGAGCGAAACGAGACGTTCTTCGAGAGTCTCTTCGCACCCGAGGCGACGGCGTGGTGCATCGCTCTCCGGAGCGAATGAAGGAAGTCCCGGGAAATTTTCCGGCTTCGCGTCGATGATTCTGTGCGCAAGGCAGCGGAGAGGTCTTTTCAAAAAAGGGAGCGCGGCGAAATCGTCGAAGGAGACGCCGATCATTATGATGGGGGCTGTGTGCACCACCCGGACAGGCCCGGTTCTGACGCCCAGAACGTGCGCGCCGTCGACTCTTGCCTCGCGATCCGGGAAGACGTACGCGACCGGGGCGCCGAAGTTGTAGACGACGTCGATATTTCCGACCGGCATCAGAATGTGGTCGACGGAGAAAGGCTCCAGCCTCCGAAGGGCCCAGAAGCACTTGATGCGTCCTCTGAGCGCCGGATCGTGAACCGCGTATCTGCGGGCCTGCAACATCTCCTGTTCGTCTCTCATGATCGGACGGATAGCGAATCGATTCGCGCCTGAACCGGAAGCACGTTACCCGCCGAGACGCGGCGTCCAGTTGAGCTGCTTGACCGACAGGTGTTCCTCCCAGCGCGAGAGGACATGCACGCCGCAGTAGTCCTGGCGGAGCGAGAAGAGTTTCTGCCAGGAGATGCCGAGCAGCGTGAAAATGATCGTCTTGATGACGCCTGCGTGGGCGACGAGCAGGATGTTTCCCTTTTCGCGGTCCAGGAGATCGAGGAAGGCGGGCCACACCCGCTCGTGGAGGTCGAGGAAGTTTTCCCCTCCCGGCGGACGGAAGCGCGCGAAGTCCCTTCCCCTCTCCGCGAAGAGCTCAGGTTCGTTCTCGGCCAGCTCCTTCATGGACCGCAGCTCCCACTCGCCGAAGGCAAGTTCGCGGAACGCGGAAATCTCCTCGAAGGGAGTTCCGCGCCCTTCGCGCAGGATATCGGCCGTCTCGGCGGCGCGTTTCAGTCCGCTGTGGACGATGAGGTCGAGAGCGCATTCCGAGAGCGCGTCTTTCGTCGCTTCGGCCTGCTTCCGCCCTTCGGAGGAAAGCGGCAGGTCGGTCCATCCCAGGAAGCGCATTTCGTTGTCGGGCAGCTCCGGCCGACCGTGCCGCACAAGATAAAGTGTGGATTCCATTCGAAGACTCCTTCCGAAACGGTGCATTTCAATGTCGTTATACGGTACAATAACAGATACACGCATTTCGTGAAAGGAGAACCGGGAAAATGAACAACAAGATGACCGACAAAACTGTTGTCGTTACGTGTGCTGCGTCGGAGAGTGTCCGTAGAGGCGTGGAGAAAGGGCTCGACGGTGCCGGAAAGGCCGTCTTCCTCGACGATGTTCCTGGGGAGAGGAGGGCGGAGGCGCTCTCTTCCGCCGCGGTGATCATGTCCTTCTTCTTTAATAAAGAAGTTCGCGAGGAGGAGTACCCTCTCTTGGAAAGTGTCGAACTCTTCCAGTCCATTTCGACAGGGCTCGACTTCCTCCCCTTCCGCCTGATGCCGCGGAAGATGATTCTCGCATGCAACGCGGGGGGGTGGGCGCCCCAGATCGCGGAGCACACCGTGGCGCTTCTGCTGGCGCTGACCCGCCGTATCGTGCCGCTCCACAACGACCTGATGAAGGGAGTTTTCGGCCGGCACTCCTACTCGCCGGCGAGCTTGCGCGGAAAGGTGCTTACGGTCGTGGGGTACGGCGGTATCGGGCGGCGGACCGCCGATCTGCTGCGCGCGTTCGGTATCAAGATCTACGCGCTGAACACGAGCGGTCGGACGAACGACGACGTGCATTTCATGGGGACGCTCAAGGAGCTTCCGGAGATTCTCCCGGAGACGGACGTTCTGTTGCTTTCGATCCCGCTCGACAAGCATACCAAAGGGTTGATCGGCAAGCGCGAGTTGGACCTGATGAAAAAGAACGCGATCCTTCTGAATGTCGCCAGAGCCCCGCTCGTCGTGGAGGAGGACCTGTACGATCACCTGAAGGCGAATCCGGAGTTCCAGGCTGGGTTCGACGTCTGGTGGAAGGAGCCGACATGGGGAGGCGGGGACTTCGCCCTCGATCATCCGTTCCTGGATCTGCCGAACGTCGTGGGCTCGCCGCATAACTCGAACCGGTGCGAGAACGACATGGAACACGCTGCCATGGCCGCGGCGGCCAATGTCGCGGCCTTTTTCGGCGGAGAGAAGATCGGCGGCGTCATTCGCCGGGAAGACTACATCGAAGACTAAGGAGAGTGCCGTCATGGCAAGGATTTCGATAGCTACATTCAACGTCAATTCCGTCCGCATGCGCCTTCCGATCCTGCAGCAATGGCTGAAGGATCGTTCGATAGACGTTCTCTGCCTCCAGGAGACGAAGGTCGTGGACGACGACTTTCCGCTCGCCGCGTTCAAAGAGATGGGGTATCGCGCCGTGTACCGCGGGGAGAAGTCGTACAACGGAGTGGCCATCCTGACGAAGGCCCCGATGGAGGGATTCGCGATCGGCTTCGGCGACGGAGAGGAGCCCGAATGCGAAACCCGCCTCATTCGGGGACGTATCGGCGACTTCTGCTTCATCAACACCTACGTTCCCCAGGGGAAAGCGGTCGGCCACGCGGATTACGTCTTCAAGCACCGCTTTCTCGACAGGATGAAGGCGTTGCTGAAACGGGAATACTTGACTTCGGAAAAAGTCGTCTGGGTGGGCGACATGAACGTCGCTCCCACCGACATCGACGTCACCAGCCCCGAGAAGAAACGCGATCACCCGTGCTTCGCCCCGGACATTCAGAAGCACTTCGAGGACGTGAAGAGCTGGGGGTTCGTCGACCTCTTCCGGAAGTTCCGCCCCGGCGAAGGCGAGTTCTCCTTCTTCGACTACAGGGTGAAGAATTCGCTCGAGCGCAACATCGGCTGGAGAATCGACCACGTGCTGGTCACGCCCGCCCTGGAGAGCGCCGCGGTGGACTGCTTCATCGACCGCGATCCCAGGGGGTGGGAACAGCCCTCCGACCACACGCCGGTCGTCGCGGTCTTCGATCTGTAAACCTTGCGCACACGAAAAAGCGGGGGAGCGATTCCCCCGCTTTTTCGTGCCGTTTTCTACCGCGACCGTTGTCAGCGGTCCTTCAGCAGCTCCTTCACCGCGTTGCGAACATCGGTCGAATCGCGCCCGATGGCGTTCGCCGCGTCGCGCATCTTGACGTTCGGATCGGTGTCCGCGGGCCACCCTGCTTTTTCGAGGATGGCGGAGAGTTCCAGACCGTACCCCGACGCCACCTCCGCGAGCGAAAAACTTCCTTTGAGCTCGTCCGGATTGGAAGGGACGACCGCTTTCGGCGCAGGGGCTTTGGCGGGGTTCGCCGCGAAGTAGGCCTTGAGCTGCTCCTTGAGCTCCTCGTCGTTCACGCCCTCCATCTGCTTCACGGAGACGTTCGTGGGCGAGGCGGCGGGCAGCCCTGCGATCTCCAGGATTTTCGCAGGCGGAAGGTTCACCTGCCCCGCTACCTGTTCGACGGTCATCCATCCGAAGATGCCGTCCACAGGGTTCTTGAGAGCCTCCACCGACGTGGAGGCGAACGTCTGCCAGTAGCCCGTAACCTTCGCCGTGCCGTAGGCCGTGAAGTAGAGCCCCACACCGAGCAGTCCGACCGCGAGCGCCGACAAAACCTTCTTCCCGGCGACGGAGAACTGAAGCGTTTTTTCAACAGGGCAGCTCTCCGTGCACCGGCCGCAGGCGATGCAATCGGCGTCGGTCACCTTTTCGAGCGCCATCGGCGTCACACCCATGGGACACGAACGGTCGCACTTGGAGCAGGAGATACAGGTTTCTTCGCCGCGCCGCACTTTGGTCAGGCTGAACTTCTGCAGGACGCCGAGGGCCGCGCCCAGAGGGCAGAGATAGCGGCACCAGAAACGCTCGATGAAGAGCCCCGCGCCGATGACGACGAAGAAGAGCACGACGTACCCCCACGGAGAGGCGACCATCTCCTCCCAGCCGGAGGCGAGGTGCATCCACGAGACCCACGGGTCGTACGAGCGCCAGGCGAGCGTACCCCAGGTCCAGGTGAAGTAGAGGATGACGGCGAGGACGACGTACTTCAGCATCTTCAAACCGCGGTCAAGCGCGGGCGGAAGCTCCCGCCGCCGTATCCCGAGTTTTTTGGCCGCGAGGTTGACGAACTCGGCGATGCTCCCCAAGGGACAGATCCACCCGCAGAAGACTCTGCCGAGCAGCAGCGTGATGCCCGCGACGGCGATGAAGAGGATCAGGGAGCTGGGGGCGACGCGACGAAGCCAGACGCCCGAGGTCAAGTAGCTGTAGATACTTTCCAGCCCCCCGAGAGGGCACAGCGAATCGACCGTGGGGTACCCTGCAGGGCCTCCTCCCAAAGTCTGATGCTGATACCCCACCCAACTGATATACGCCAG
>Ga0334890_1002846_pt1 | contig 18842 bp, 11 predicted proteins | sample GraSluR1_MG_3_FD_207220 | JGI IMG/M metagenome (GOLD analysis project Ga0334890, IMG submission 207220) | Sludge microbial communities from methane-producing bioreactor in Wageningen University, Netherlands - Granular Sludge_31_08-R1 | ecosystem: Engineered > Bioreactor > Anaerobic >... | reverse complement strand
GTGGCCACCCACCCCCCGGCCCGAACATCTCCTGCCACAGCAAGAGACCATAAACTATCCACGGACCAATATACAAGGATGGGCTTGGGCCCATGCGGATTCTTGTCGTCGAACATCCCGCCGAATACGGAGGTGTCGGCATACAACGAGATGGTCTCTCGCTTTGCCATATTGTCTATCATGTTCGCGCATCACCGGCGCGACAAGGGGAGAATCGCCCCCTGGCGTGGGTCGAGACAGGTGGCGGGGGCGGGATTCTTTCGGGTGCCGATGGAATCGGGGAGAGGGTTGAGGGTTGGGTGGGGGGCGGGTATACTGGAGGGCGACGGGTTGTTGGTGTCGCGACCGGATCGATGGACTCTGTTATTGCAGGTGAGGACTTATGGCGACTGAACCGATGCACGAAGCGAATCACGGACTGAATCGTCGCAATTTTCTGGGTCTTGGGGCCGGGGCGGTAGCCGCGTCTCTGGCGGGGGCGGGTGCAGCCGGGGCGGCCGACGCCGGCTCGTCGCCGATCGTGAGGCCGCCGGAGGGCAAGCGGATCTTGCTGTCGTGCAAGCTCGGCATGATCCCGAAGGAGATCGACGGCAAGAAGCTGTCGATCGTGGACCGGCTGCAACTGGCGGCCGAGGCGGGGTTCGACGGCGTGGACTTCGACCAGGCGGGCGAGTTTACGGCCGAGCAGGCGCGGCAGGCCGTGCGCGAGTCCGGCGTGTTCGTCCACAACGCCATCAACCACGCCCACTGGTCCCAGCGCCTCACCAGCGCCAAAGAGGAAGAGCGCGCCCAGGGCCGCAAGAACATCGAGCACTGCATCCGCGTCTCGCACGCGGCCGGCGGCAGCGGCGTGCTGATCGTTGTGGGGCGCGGGGGTGACGGCCCGGCCGATGTGGTCGAGCAGCGCGCCCACGATGAGATGAAGAAGCTGATTCCGCTGGCCGCCTCGCTGGGCCAGATGATCCTGGTGGAGAATGTCTGGAATCAGATGATGTACGACCACGATGCCCCGCCGGAGCAGGGGGCCGAGCGGTTCGTGCGGTTCGTGGATAGCTTCAACAGCCCGTGGGTCGGGATGTACTACGACATCGGCAACCACTGGAAGTACGGTCGGCCGGAGGAATGGATTCGCACCTTCGGCTACCGCTGCGTCAAACTCGACGTCAAAGGGTTCAGCCGGGCCCAGAACAAGTTCGTCGATATCACCAGCGAAGACGACGATCTGCCGTGGGACCAGGTCCGCAAGGCGCTCGACGACATCGACTTCGCCGGCTGGACCACCGCCGAAGTCGGCGGCGGCGACCTCAAACGCCTCACCCTCGTCCGCCAACAGATGGAAGAAGCCTTCGGCCTGTAGCGGCTCGTCACTTCTTCGTGGCGAGCATCAGGGTGATGAAGTCGTGGAAGAGGTAGCGGGCGTCGTGGGGGCCGGGAGAGGCTTCGGGGTGGTACTGGACGGCAGGCGCCGTGGGAGTATTCTTCCACTTGTGGCTCCTTCGCAGCGTTTTCTTCATGTCGGCAGCCCTTCTGTCCGATACTGTACTACAGTAGGGAAGCACGGGCAACGGACGAATTATGCGCGATCTGGGCTCGAAAAGCGACAACCACGTCCGTCGCGCGGTTGCTGTCGAGTCGCAAGTTGAGGTGATCTGTGGATTCAGGCGGATGACCATGAACGTGACCCAGAAACGTCCCAGGCAGATATGGTACTCACTCTATGCAAGACTGGTCGCCATTCTCGTCGGCGTCGCCCACTCCACCTTGGGTATTCTCAGGCAGCACATGCACGCAGGCTTCCGCGATATCGCAATCGGTTTGATTGAGATCGGAATTGTGGTCCTGTTGATGGTCCAGATATTCAGGCGACGGAGGTGGGCCAGGAGCATCTATGCGGTTCTCACGTGCGTAACCGTAGCCGGCATATTCTTGGCGGTGCTGCTTTCGGCACCATCGTCCGATCTGGCCAGGCAATTACCCGCTTTCCGTGCAGACACTGTTGCTGTTCTATTGCTCCAAGGGGTTTTGCTGCTTTTCTCGGTTTACTTCTTGTACAAAGAGCATTCCCGCCAATGGTTTCAGTCGTCAGATATGGCAGATGTGATTCAGTCAAGCAGTGAAACGGTGGGACTTAGCCCGGGCATTCCATCCGACAACAAAGCAGAGAGCATGAACGACCTTCTCCACTCCACCGCCTTGCGAATGACGCCAAGTGCTCCTGAATCATCAACAAGCCCCACGCACCAGCCATTCGGACGAAAGATCAGGATGGTGCTGCTGGCCGTAGGACTTCTTCTGATTACGTGCGTTCTCGCCGTATTTGTTCATATTCAACGCAAGGCGGCAGTGGCCAGTGCGATCCACAGCGCCCTGACTGCTGATATCACGCTGACTCGCCAGTTGGTCGGAGGCCAGGGACTGTATGACTGTGACGTGAAGACCCTTCATGCCTATACGCAGGGACTGCGAAAGATCGACATGTCTCGCTGTCCAAGGGAATTTCAGGTGGCATATCTTGAACACCTTCAGGCTTGGGAATCCTTCACCCGATCTCGTGCTGGCGAAGACATTCTCGGACCACTCATCAAGTTGTTTCTGTTCAAGCAACTTCCAGATTCTCCAGATACGTCAGATCAAAAGGAAGTGCGAGAGCAAATTGTAGCGACTTGGAACGAGGTCGAGCGAATTGCATTGTCCTATGGCGTGAAGGTGCCCGAGTAGATATGAGAGCGAAAGGCACCGGGCAGATCTCTCATGCACATGCTGGAAACAAGAGGCAAAAAGCAACTCCTTTCCAGGATCACGGGGCGGCTTGGTCACCAAACGAAGAGGTTCTAACAGGAGCGAGAACATGGTTAGTAGTTCAGCGAAGGGAAAGAGCTTGGAACGTGAATTCGCAGATTGGATGAAGTCCAATCTCGGTTATTCAAAGACAGAATTGCGGGTGCCTATAACCGGCAAAGTGTCTGAGCGATCTTACGAGGTAGATATTCACGCCATCAGGTATAGCAGGATAATGAATACGATTCGGGTCATTGGAGTGATAGTGCTTGTCGTGGCCATCTACGCCCATGTTGCGGAAGACAAGCAAATCACAAATGTGGCAGCAAGAATCGTCCAAGTTGTCAGTCCCCAGCAGACCGGCAATGCGCTCTACATCCTCGGCGGAGCGGGTGTAATCGGTGGCTTCTGGGGCAAGTCCAAGACGAAGGTGCATGCGTGGGTTGAGTGCAAGAACCAGAAATGCAACGTCAAACGGCATCAGATACAAAAACTCATGTCCTCTATTGAAGACGTCCGTGCATTGGACGAGCCCAAATGGTGCCCCAAGCATGTGTTTCTGGTTCCTGCCACGGACTTCGATCCCGACGCTCTGAATTTCGCGCGTGGATACGACGTAACGTGCTACAGGAAGACCTCTGACGGATTTGAGCTTGCTCTCGGTTAGAAACTGCAGAACCGATTTCTGAATCACGCAGTTGTGCTTCCTGAATAGTCTTTGCCGCGTGGGTTGAGAACCCACCCTGAGGTTTGCATGGCATTATGTGAGAGGCCTGGGCAGGCCATCCACGGGAGTCGCGGGCAGGATGCCTGCGACGCGCTACTTGGCCATCAGGGCGGTGAAGTCGTGGAAGAGGTAGCGGGCGTCGTGGGGGCCGGGAGAGGCTTCGGGGTGGTACTGGACGGCGAAGGCCTTGAGTTTATCGCTGCGGATTCCCTCGCAGGTGTTGTCGTTGAGGTTCAGGTGCGTCAGCTCGACGTCCTTGCCTTTGAACGAATCGAGGTCCACGCAGAACCCGTGGTTCTGGCTGGTGATCTCGATCTTGCCGGTGCGGAGGTTCTTGACGGGGTGGTTGGCGCCGCGATGGCCGAACTTGAGCTTGTAGGTGGCCCCGCCGAGCGCCAGGCTGAGGATCTGATGGCCGAGGCAGATGCCGAAGATGGGGACCTTGCCCAGGAGGGCCTTGACCGTCTCGACGGCATACGTCACCGCCGCCGGATCGCCCGGACCGTTGCTCAGGAACACGCCGTCGGGCTTGTGCGCGAGGATCTCTTTGGCCGAGGCCTCGGCCGGCACGGCGACGACTTGGCAGCCGTGCGAGACCAGCAGGCGGAGGATGTTGCGCTTCATGCCGTAGTCGATGGCGACGACCTTGTACTTCGGCGCCGGCACGTCCTGCGTATTCGTCAGGACGTCGAGGACGCCTTCTTTCCACTCATAGGGCCTGGCGACGGTGACGTCCTTGACGATGTCTCGGCCGAGAAGGCCGGGGTAGTCCTGCAATTGTGCCGCGAGCTTCTTGATGTCCAGTTCGCTCGATGAAAGAATCCCGCGCATCGCGCCCTGCGTGCGGATGTGCCGCACGAGCCGGCGCGTGTCGATCCCTTCGATGCCCACGACGTTGTTGGCCTTCAGGTAGGCGTCGAGCGTCTCCTGATTGCGCCAGTTGCTTGGATAGGGGCAATTCTCCTTGACGACGAACCCGGCGGCAAAGACCTTGCGCGACTCCCAGTCGTCGGGATTGGTCCCGACGTTGCCGATGAGCGGGTAGGTCATGGTGATGATCTGCTCGTGGTACGAGGGATCGGTGAGGATCTCCTGGTAGCCGGTCATGGACGTGTTGAACACGACCTCGCCGCACGTGCAGCCCCTGGCCCCGAACCCAAGACCCTCGAACACCGTTCCATCTTCTAAGAGTAACACCGCTTTCACAATGCGGTCCTCAATCTGACGACAAAATCCGAAATCCGAATATCGATCCGCCTACGGCGGACGAAACAAGCACAAATGATCGAAATCCGAAACTCCAAACGGGTCTGCGACCAGCATGATGTGTTTCGATCATTCGAAATTCCTTCTTTGGGATTTGTTTCGAATTTCAGACTTCGTGTTTCGAATTTCCTCGTTTACCTGTAGTAGAGTTGAATTGGTTTGACGCGAATCTTCTTGGCCTTGAGCGACTCGATCGCCTTGACGACGGCCTCGGCCCCGCGAATGGTGGTGACATAGGGGATCTGGCGATCGACGGCGTTGCGACGGATGGCGAACGAATCCTCAATCGACGGCTTGCCCACCGTCGTGTTGACGATCAGGTCGATCTGGCCGTTGATGATCGCATCGACGATGTTCGGCCGGCCCTCGCTCATCTTCAGCGCGAATTCTGAAGGGATGTTGTTCTTGATGAACTCGATGCAGGTGCCCTTGGTCGCGACGATCTTGAAGCCCATCGCGCCGAGCTTGCGGGCCAGGGGCACTGCGCGGGCCTTGTCGGCGTCGCGGATGCTGAACAGGACGCTGCCCGCCACCGGCAGGCTGTTGCCGGCGGCGATCTGGCTCTTGGCGTAGGCGGTGCCGAAGTCGTCGGACAGACCCATCACCTCGCCCGTCGAGAGCATCTCCGGGCCGAGCAGGGCGTCGGTGCCGGGGAACTTCAGGAACGGGAAGACCGCCTCCTTGACCGCGTAGTGATCGGGGCGCACCTCCTCGGCGAATCCCAACTCGTCGAGGGACATGCCCGCCATGATCTTGGCGGCCAGCTTGGCCAGCGGCACGCCGATCGCCTTGCTGACGAAGGGAATCGTGCGCGAGGCCCGCGGGTTCACTTCGAGGATGTAGACCTCGTCGTCCTTGACGGCGAACTGGATGTTGATCAGGCCCTTGACGTTCAGTTCGAGGGCCAGCAGCTTCGCCTGCCGCGCGATCTCGTCGAGGACTTTCGGTTTGATATTGACGGCGGGGATCGAGCAGGCGCTGTCGCCGGAGTGGACGCCGGCCTCCTCGATGTGCTCCATGATCCCGCCGATGACGACGCGCGACCCGTCGCTGATGGCGTCGACGTCGAGTTCCGTGGCGTCGTCGAGGAACTTGTCGATCAGGATCGGGTGCTCGCCCGAGGCCTCGATGGCCTCCTCGACGCACGCGCGGAGGCCGTCCTCGTCGTGGACGATATCCATCGCGCGGCCGCCCAATACGAACGACGGGCGGATCAGCAGCGGATAGCCCAGTTTGCCGGCCACCTTCAGCGTCTCGTCGTAGGTCATGGCGGTGCCGCTCTCGGGCTGGCGCAGGCCGAGCTTCTCGACCAGGCGGTTGAAGCGTTTGCGGTTCTCGGCGCGGTCGATGCTGTCGGGCGAAGTGCCGATGATGGGGACACCGGCCCTCTCCAGCGGGACCGCGAGCTTCAGCGGGGTCTGGCCGCCGAACTGGACGATGACGCCGTCGGGCTTCTCCTTCTCGACGATGCTCATCACGTCCTCGAAGGTCAGCGGCTCGAAATACAATCGGTCGGACGTGTCGTAGTCGGTGCTGACGGTTTCGGGGTTGCAGTTGACCATGATCGATTCGACGCCGATCTCGCGCAACGCAAAGGCGGCGTGACAGCAGCAGTAGTCGAACTCGATGCCCTGGCCGATCCGGTTGGGGCCGCCGCCGAGGATCATGATCTTGCGGCGGTCGGTCGGGGCCGATTCGCATTCGGTCTCGAACGTCGAATAGAGATAGGGCGTGGTCGCCTCGAACTCGGCGCCGCAGGTATCGACCGTCTTGTAGACGGCGTTGACGCCGAGCGACTGGCGGTGTTTGCGAAACTCGGGCTCGGTGACGTTGGAGATCGAGGCGAGATAACGGTCGCTGAAGCCGTACTCTTTGGCCGCTCGCATCATGCGGGCGTCGGGCAGCGTGCCCTTGCCCGCCAGCAGCTTCGCTTCGAGCGTCACGATGTCCTTGATGTTGTTCAGGAACCACGGATCGATCTTGGTCAGAGCGAACAGCTCGTCCACCGGCATCTTCCGCCGCAGCGCCTCGGCGACGTACCAGAGCTTGTCCCAGCAGTGGCTCCGCAGCTTGTCTTTCAACTGGTTCGGCGGGACCGTTTCGTCGATGTGCTTGGCCGCCAGGGCGTGCCGGTCGATCTCCAGCGAGCGGATGGCCTTCTGGAGGGCCTCCTTGAAGGTCCGTCCGATGGCCATCGCCTCGCCGACCGACTTCATCTGCACCGTCAGCTCGGGCGAGGTCTGCGGAAACTTCTCGAACGTGAATCGCGGCCACTTGACCACGCAGTAGTCGATCGTCGGCTCGAAGCAGGCGGGCGTCTTCTTCGTGATGTCGTTGGGGATCTCATCGAGCGTGTAGCCGACCGCCAGGAGCGAGGCGATCTTGGCGATGGCGAACCCCGTGGCCTTCGACGCCAGCGCCGAGCTACGCGAGACGCGAGGGTTCATCTCGATGACGTAGAGCCTGCCGTCGGCCGGGTTGACCGCGAACTGGATGTTCGAGCCGCCCGTCTCGACGCCGATGGCCCGGATGATCTTCAGCGAGGCCTCGCGCATGATCTGGTATTCTTTGTCGGTCAGCGTCTGGGCCGGCGCGACGGTGATGCTGTCGCCCGTGTGGATGCCCATCGGGTCGAGGTTCTCGATGGAGCAGACGATGACCACGTTGTCCTTGCGGTCCCGCATGACCTCGAGCTCGTATTCCTTCCACCCGGCCACCGACTCCTCGACGAGCACCTGGCTGTGCGGGCTCAGCGCCAGGCCCCATCGGATGTACTTCTCGTACTCCTCGGTGTTGTAGGCGACGTTGCCGCCGGTGCCGCCGAGGGTATAGGACGGACGGATGATGGCGGGAAAGCCGATCTCCTCGACGACGCGTTTGGCCTCTTCCCAGTTGTGGACGTAGCCGCTCTTGGGGACCTCCAGGCCGATGTCCTGGATGGTCTTCTTGAACCGATCGCGCTCTTCGGCCTTCTTGATCGAGCGAAGGTTGGCGCCGAGCAGCTTGACGCCGTACTTCTTCAGCACGCCGCCTTCGGCCAGGGCCACGGCGGTGTTCAGGCCGGTCTGTCCGCCCAGCGTCGGCAGCAGGCTGTCGGGCTTCTCACGGCGGATGACCATCTCGACGATTTCCGGCGTGATCGGCTCGATGTACGTGCGGTCGGCCAGCTCCGGATCGGTCATGATCGTGGCCGGATTGCTGTTGACCAGCACGACCTCGAAGCCCTCCCGGCGGAGCACTTTGCAGGCCTGGGCGCCCGAATAGTCGAACTCGCAGGCCTGGCCGATGATGATGGGCCCCGAACCGATGATCAGAATCTTATGGATGTCCTTGCGTTTTGGCATCGACCTGCACTGTCCTCGTAATCGACTCCCTTGATGCGGATAGTGGGCTACTGCCCCCGATGCTCCTGTCGCAGCCACCGATCCATGGCCGCCGCGGCGTCCTGCCCACTGCGGATGGCGTGGACCACAAGCGAGGCCCCGCGCACGGCGTCGCCGGCGGCGAAGACCCACGGCTCGCTGGTTTGGTGATGATTTACCAGGACATTGCCCCTTTCGTCAAGCCGCAAGCCGAGATTCTGGACGAGCCCGGCGTGGGTGACGTGCACGAAGCCCATCGCCAGCAGGACCAGATCGACCGGGAGCCTGAATTCCGTGCCGGACACTTCCTTCACCTCCCAGCCCTGCGGGCCCGTGATCCACTCGACCTGACAGCCCAGCAACTGGCTGACGAGGATGTCGGTGCCGATGAATCTCTTGGTCATCACGGACCAGAGCCGCTCGCATCCTTCTTCTTGGGAGCTGCTGGTGCGCATGATCCTCGGCCAGTTGGGCCAGGGGGTGTCGGACGGGCGCTGCTCCGGCGGCTTGGGCAGGATCTCCAACTGGTAGATCTTCCGCGCCCCTTGGCGGCGGGCGGTGCCCACGCAGTCGCTGCCCGTGTCGCCGCCGCCGATCACCACGACGACCTTGTCCTTGGCCGAGATGGGAGCGGCCCCTTCCAGCGGCTCGCCGGCGCAGAGCTTGTTCTGCGCGGTGAGATATTCCATGGCGTAGACGATGTTGTCGAACCCTCGGCCCGGCACGTTCAGGTCGCGAGGCTGGCCGGCCCCCATCGCCAGGCACACGCCGTCGAAGCGTTTACGCAGATACCGGACGGAGATGTCCTCTCCGACGGTTACGCCGCACTGGAATTGCACGCCTTCGGCCCGCATCTGATCCAGACGCCGGTCGATGACCCCCTTGTCCAGTTTGAAGTCGGGAATCCCGTAGCGCAGCAGCCCGCCGGGACGCTCGTCTTTCTCAATCACCATCACGTCGTGGCCGGTGCGCGCCAGGTTCTGTGCGGCCGCCAGGCCGGCTGGGCCCGAACCGATCACTGCCACGCGCTTGCCCGTACGCACCCTGGGCGGTTGCGGGACGATCCATCCCTCCTCGAAGCCCCGCTCGACGATCTGATACTCGATGTGCTTGATCATCACCGGGTTGTCGTTGACGTTCAGCGTGCAGGCGTTCTCACAGGGCGCCGGGCAGACGCGGCCGGTGATCTCCGGGAAGTTGTTCGTGCGGTGCAGCAGGCTGCATGCGTCCTTCCACCGCCCCCGATAGACCAGGTCGTTGAAGTCGGGGATGCAGTTGACCACGGGGCAGCCGGCCCCCTGACAGAAGGGAATGCCGCAGTTCATGCAGCGGGCCGCCTGGTTCCGCATCGCTTCGGGCGTCAGCGGCAGGTCGATCTCATGGAAGTCGGTGACGCGCTCGACGACCGGGCGATGGCCGACCTCGCTTCGTGCGTATCTCAAGAAGCCGCGTGGCTCACCCATGGAACACCTCCTCGGTCGCCGGCGTGGTTTCCGTGCCGCGTCGTTCTTCTGCTTTCATTCGCTCCAGCGCCTTTCGGTAGTCGATGGGCACGACCTTGACGAACCGGCCGATCATCCCGGACCAGTGGTCCAGCACGTACTTCGCCCGCACGCTGTTGGTGAACGTCCGGTGACGTTCGATCAGTTGCCGCAACACGCTCTTGTCCTCCTCGCGCCAGACCGTTTCGAGGTCCACCATGTCGAGGTTGCACAGCGTGTCGAAGAGTTGTCGCTCGTCGAGGACGTAGGCGATGCCGCCGCTCATGCCGGCCGCGAAGTTGCACCCGGTTCCGCCGAGCACGACCACACAGCCGCCGGTCATGTATTCGCAGCCGTGGTCGCCGACGCCCTCGACGACCGCCACCGTGCCGCTGTTGCGTACGGCGAACCGCTCCCCGGCCATGCCGTTGATGAATGCCTCGCCGCCGGTTGCCCCGTAGAGCAGCGTGTTGCCGACGATGATGTTCTCGTGGGGCAGATACGTCGCCTCCGGAGGCGTCTTGACCACGATCCGCCCGCCGGAAAGGCCCTTGCCCAGATAGTCGTTCGACTCGCCGATCAGCGTCAGCGTCGCCCCCCCGATCAGGAAGGCGCCGAAGCTTTGGCCGGCCGAGCCCCGGAAGACCACGTTCAGCGTGTCGTCGGGCAGACCTTCCGGCCCGTGCGCCAGCACGATCCGATTGCTGAGAATCGCTCCGATGGTGCGATCGGTGTTCCGGATCGGCAACTCCAGCGTCACGGGCTTCTTGTTCTCGATTGCGTCGCGGGCCAGCTCGATGATCTTCCAGTCCATGTGGTCCTGATGCTTGTCCTGCTGTCGCTCGCAGAACCGCACGGGCCGGCCGTCCGACGTGTCCACCTGGTGGAAGATCGCCGACAGGTCGAGCCCCTTGGCCTTCCAATGGCCGATCGCCTTGGCCGTCTTGAGCCGGTCGACGCGGCCGACCATGTCCTCGAACTTCTCGAATCCGAGTTCGGCCATGATCTGCCGGACCTCCTCGGCCACGAACGTCAGATAGCGCGTCAGGTGCTCGGGCTTGCCGGCGAACCGCTTCCGCAGCTCCGGGTCCTGTGTGGCGATCCCGTAGATGCAGCCGCCCTCGTGACATTTCCGCAGCAGCGTGCAGCCGAGCGTCACCAGGGCGGCGGTGCCGAACCCGAACTGCTCGGCCCCGAGCAGGGCTCCCACGACAATGTCACGGCCCGTCCGCATCTGCCCGTCGGTCTGCAATCGCGTCCGGCCGCGCAGGTTGTTCAGGACCAGCGTCTGCTGCGTCTCGGCCAGCCCCAGCTCCCAGGGACAGCCGGCGTGCATGATCGACGACAGCGGACTGGCCCCGGTGCCGCCGTCGTGTCCGCTGACGAGCACCTCGTCGGCGTTGCCCTTGACCACACCGGCCGCAATGGTCCCCACCCCGACCTCGGCGACCAGCTTGACCGACACCTTGCAGCCCGGACAGGCGCATTTGAGGTCGTAAATCAACTGGGCCAGGTCCTCAATCGAGTAGATGTCGTGGTGCGGCGGCGGCGAGATCAGCGTCACGCCCGGCGTCGAGAACCGCAGCGTCGCGATCTCCCCTGTCACCTTGTGACCGGGCAACTGCCCGCCCTCGCCCGGCTTGGCGCCCTGGGCGACCTTGATCTGCAGCTCCCTGGCGTGCGCGAGATAGTTGATCGTCACCCCGAACCGCGCGCTGGCGACCTGCTTGATCGCGCTGTTCTTCGAGTCGCCGTTCGATTCGACGACGTACCGGGCCGGGTCCTCACCCCCCTCGCCCGTATTGCTCATGCCGCCAAGGCGGTTCATCGCCACGGCCATGCACTCATGGGCCTCCTTGCTGATCGACCCGTGGCTCATCGCCCCGGTGCAGAACCGCTTGACGATCTCGCTGGCCGGCTCGACCTTCTCGATGGGGACCGGCTTGCCCGCCTGGAAATCGAACAGACCCCGCAGCGTGCAAAGCCGCTCCGACTGGGCGTTCACCGCCTCGGCGAATTCGGCGTACGCCTCCGCATCGTCGTTCCGCACGGCCTCCTGGAGTTTGGCGACCGTCGTCGGGTTCCACAGGTGCCGCTCGCCCTGGTAACGGAAGGCGTAGTCGCCGCCCATGTCGATCTCGGGATAGCTGTAGTCGTCGTTGTCGTACGCATAGGCGTGCCGGCTCAGCGCCTCCCGGGCGACCTCGTCGAGCCCGATCCCCCCGATCCGTGACGTGGTGCCCGTGAAATACTCGTCCACAAAGCTCTTCTTCAGGCCAATGGCCTCGAACAACTGGGCGTACAGGTAGCTGCGCAGGGTCGAGATGCCCATCTTGCTCATCGTCTTGAGGATGCCCTTCTTGATCGCCGCGATGTAATGGTCCGACACGGCGACCGGCTCGATCGCCTCGCCCAGGTCCCCGCACTGGTTCATCTCCGCCAGCGCGTCGAACGCCAGATAGGGATTCACCGCATTGGCCCCGTAGCCGGCCAGCAGGCAGAAGTGCATCACCTCGCGCGGCTCGGCGCTCTCGACGATCAGCCCGCACTCGTTGCGAAGGGCCTCGCGAAGCAGGTGATGGTGCACCGCCGAGACCGCCAGCAGCGACGGGATCGCCGCCTGCGTCTGCGATACGCCCCGGTCGCTGAGGATCACCAGCGACGCCCCATCGACCACCGCCGCCTGGGCCGCCTTGACCAGGGCGTCCAGGCCCTTGCGCAGGGCCTTGCCCGGACTGCGGCGGTTCACGTCGAACAGCATCGGGACCGTGGCGACCTTGAAATCGGCCCGGCTGACCGCACGAAGACGCGCCATGTCCGCACTGGTCAGGATCGGATGCGGCAGCTTCAGTTGCCGACAGTGCACAGGCGACTCGTCCAGCACGTTCTGCTTCTTGCCGGTGAACAGCGTCAGGCTCATCACCAATCCCTCGCGGAGCGGGTCGATCGCCGGGTTGGTCACCTGGGCGAACAACTGACGGAAGTAGCTGAACAGCAGCTTCGGGCGGTCGCTGAGCACCGCCAGCGGCGTGTCGTTGCCCATCGACCCGACCGGCTCCTGTCCGTTGACCGCCATCGGGGCGAGAATCATGCGTTTCTCCTCGGCGGTGTACCCGAAGGCCCGCATCCGCTTGATTGTCTCGACCGGATCGGTCTCCACAAGGTCGGGCGCATCGAACAGGCCCCGCAGCTCGATCCGGTTCTCCTCCAGCCAGCGTCGGTACGGGCTCTGGCGGGCGATTCGGCTCTTGATCTCGTTGTCTGAGATGATGCGTCCTTCGGTGGTGTCGATCAGGAACAGGTGGCCCGGACGCAGACGGCCTTTGGCGCTGATCTGCTCCGGCGGGAATTCCACCACACCCGCCTCGCTGCCGATGATCGCCAGCCCGTCCTTGGTCACCAGGTAGCGGCAGGGTCGCAGCCCATTGCGGTCGAGGGTGCCCCCGATGATCCGTCCATCGGTGAAGACCATCGCCGCCGGACCGTCCCACGGCTCCATTACCGCCGCGTGATACTCGTAGAACGCCCGCTTGTCGGTGCTGATGTGGTACTTGGCACCGAACGCCTCCGGAATCATCATCATCAGCGCGTGCGGCATGCTCCGGCCCGATTGCACCAGCAATTCCAGTGCGTTGTCGAACGCCGCCGAGTCGCTGCCCGTCGGATCGACGACCGGGAACAGGTCCGTCAGGTCGTCGCCCAAGGTCGGGCTGACCATCTTGGGCTCGCGGCCTCGCATCGAGTTGCGGTTGCCGCTGAGGGTGTTGATCTCCCCGTTGTGGGCGATGCAGCGGAACGGCTGCGCCAGACGCCAGTTGGGGAAGGTGTTCGTGCTGTATCGCTGGTGGATGATGCACAGCGACGTAGTCGTCCGCTTGTCCGCCAGGTCGGGGTAATAGGCGAACAACTGCCAGTCCATGAACATGCCCTTGTAGCAGATCGTGCGGCAGGACATGCTGACGACGTAGAATTCCTCGGCCTCCGTCCCGCCGTCTTCGCGGACGAGGCGCTCGGTGCGTTTGCGGGCCCGATAGAGCCGTCGTTCGAGGTCTACGTCGGCCAGGCCGTTGCCGTCGATGAAGACCTGGCGGATCGCCGGTTCGGCCGCCAGGGCGATCGGACCCAGGCAGTCCGGTTGCGTCGGCACCTCGCGCCAGCCGATCACGTCCAAACCATAATGTCCCATCGCCTGCGCCAGCAGGGCGTCCCATTTCGCTCGCAGCAGGGCGTCCTTGCTCGTGAACACCATGCCGACCCCATAGCGTCCGGGGGCGGGCAGCACGATGCCGTTCGTCTGACATTCGGCGGCGAACAGCTCGTGGGGGATCTGCAGGAGGATGCCTGCGCCGTCACCGGTCACGTTATCGGCCCCGGCCGCCCCGCGATGCCGCAGGTTCTTCAGCACCTGCTGGCCATATTCGAGAATGGCGTGGTTCGGCCGCCCGGCGATGTCCACCACGGCCCCGATGCCGCAGGCGTCGTGCTCGAACTGCCTGTCGTAGAGACCCTGGTTCTTCGGATTCACGATCATCGGTACTCCATGCGAGCACTACGGACTCGCAAAGCGAGGAACAACTCGTCTGGTCTCTGCGACGGACAGAGACCTTGCACTTGACAATTGTACGAGATTCGTCGGATTCCTGCCTGCCATTTTCGCAGATACAAGAAATAAGAAATAGCAATACTGATATCAGGGCGATGGATGTCGCTGCGGAGCGGAGTGCTGCTATGTGGTTCACAATGATATCTATGCAGCCCATAAAGTCTTTCATAGAAATGAGTAAAGGATTCCGTGTCTTCGCCTCCGCGAGTGGCAGGTTTAGATAATCTTATAATGCAATGCAGGGTGCACCTTGTGCAAGGCTGTCGAAGACAAGGAGAAATCCCGTCGCTTGCCGTGGGGTGCCGGCGCGGAACTGCCTCAAGTGTGTGGTTTGCGGCGTCTTCGGCGGCGGTTGGGGCCACTCGTACGCCGCAACTGCGGCGAAGCCCGCTCGGAAGTCTTGCGGACCAGATCGACGGCGGGGGCCAGATCGAGCTGGCCCCCGGCAGGGGCAACGGCCACGATTCGCACGCGGACCGGTTGGGCCAGCCGTACGATCGCCCCCGTGTGCCGGCCGACCAGGCACTGGCTCTGTTCGTCGAACCGCCAACGGTCCGGGCCCAGCGCCTCGCACGGAATCAGCCCCTCAACGCCATATTCGGGCAGATGCACCGCCGCCCCAAAGCGGCTCAGCGACACGACGACGCCGTCCATGATGCTGCCGACCTTCTGCTGCAACAGGCCGAGGATGAGGATCGTCTTGAGCTCCTGCTCGGCCTCGTCGGCCGTCTGCTCGGTTTCGCTGATGTGCTCGCCAATGGCCGCCAGTTCAGGAAATGTGTATTGCCGTCGGGCCCGGTCCAACTGGCCGATCAGATACGCCTGGAGCGCCCGATGGACGATCAGGTCGGCGTAGCGGCGAATCGGACTGGTGAAATGGCAGTATTTCGAGGCGGCCAGCGCGTAATGCCCGATGCTGGCGGGGGCGTAGGTCGCCTTGGCCAGGCTTCGCAGGACCAGCAGATTGACCGGCAGCGACATCCGGCTGCCTTGCACCTGACCGAGCAGGGCCTGCAGGTCGCCTCGCTGAGGCCGGCGCGACAACGTCACGCCCAGCAGACGCAACGTCTGACTGAGCCGGTTGAAGACCTTGCCGTCCGGCTCGGGATGGACCCGACGCATGAACGGCACGCAGTGGCGATCCAGCAGGGTCGCCACCGCCACGTTGGCCTCGACCATGAACATCTCGATGATCGTGTGTGGATAGCTCGCATCGGCCGGCCGGACGCCGACGACCCGCCCGGACTCATCGGTCACGACCTCCGTCTCGGGCATCTTCAGTTGCAGCATCCCCGCTCGGCGCCGCCGCGTCTCGATGAGGCGGGCCAGGGCGTCCATTTCGCCCAGCAGGGCCACGACGTCGTTGGCCAGCCCGCCCGTGTGGCCCTTGAGCGCCGCATCGGCCTGCTGATAGCTCAGGCGGGCCTTCGACTCGATCATCGTGTTGGCGAAGCGGACCGACTGCATTTGCCCGTCCTTGTTGTAGGTCAGGTACACGCTCTTGGTGTACCGGCGTTTGCCCGGCTGGAGCGAGCAGATTTCGTTGCTGAGCATCTCGGGCAGCATGGGCAGGGTGCGGCCGGGCAGATAGACGCTGTTGCCGCGTTGCCGGGCGCAGCGATCGAGGGCCGAGCCGGCCGGAACGAAATGGCTCACGTCGGCGATGTGCACCCCGAGGTGCCAGCCGCCTTGCCGCGTGCGGGTCAGACTAATCGCGTCGTCGAAGTCCTGGGCGTCCGGCGGGTCGATTGTGACGACCAGCTCGTCGGTGATGTCCTTGCGTCCCTGCGAGGGCTGCGGTCGGAAGTTCTCTCGCGCGTTGCTCGCCTCGACCAGGGCGCTGGGCTCGAATTCCTCCAGCAGCCCGTGGCGGCGGATGATCGCCGAGGTCTCGGCGTCGAAGCGGCCGGGGCGGCCCAACACCTCGCGAATCGTGCCCGTGGCCGCCTCGCTGCGCGTCGGATACGTGCGAATTGTCACCGCCACCTTGTCCCCGTGGCGGACGGTTCGGGTGTCGAGCCCCTCGATCTCGATCGGGCGGAGGAAGTCGCCGCCGTCGGGGCGCACTTGCCAGCAGTCCTGCTCGTGCCGCAGCGTCCCGACGACCGCCGTGTGCGCCCGGTCGAGCACCTTGACGATCCGGCCGGTCAGGCGGTCGGGGTCTGCCTTCGAGCCCCGCGTGACCTGCGCGACGACGCGGTCGCCCGTCATGGCGCTGCCGGTGGCCTTGGCGGGGATGAACACGTCGCCTTCGTCGCCGAACTGCTGCGGACTGACGAACCCGTGGCCGCGCGGGTTGGCCCGGAAGACACCCGTGACCTCGCTCGACAGCGACGGCAGGGCGATGGTGTTTCGCGGGCCCAGGATCACACGGCCTTCGGCGCCCAGCGATTCGACCGCCTCGCGAAAGGCCCCACGCAGCGACCCGCCGACGCCCAACTCTTCGGCCAGGTGGGCAAGGTTTCGCGGCGTTCCATCCTTCTGGAGCAGTTGGAGAATATGGTTCTTCAGGACGTCGTGCATCCCGCTATCATACCTCAGATCGACTCCGATCGCGCGATGATCCTCGCGCGAGGTCGAGGCCGTCAGCCGACGACGCGGCTGAGGATGTCGTCGATGCGGGCGAAGACGTCATCACCTGCATGGGCCCGCAGCGCGTCGGGCATTGTGTAGCCCCAGCTCGCGCCGCCGAACGCGATGCCCATGTCCCTGGCCGCCTTGCAGTCGCGGATCTCGTCGCCGATGTAGATCGCCTCGCGCGGGGCGATGCCGCTCTGGCGAAGGACCTTCTTGAGCTTGGCCTCCTTGCCGAAGACCGAGACCCCGCACTCATAATACGAGACCAGGGCGGCGACCTCCGCTCCGAGGACGTGGCGGATGTTCGCACGCGAGTTCGAGCTGACCACTGCCAGCGTCGCCCCGAGGCTGGACAACCGCCGCAGCAGGTCGTCGATCCCTTCGAACAGGCGGATCTGGTGGATGTCGCGCGACATCAGCTTCCGCATGTGGCCGGCGATCAAGGGGATCTTCCACATGGGCACGCCGAGGTGTTTGAGCACGGCGCGGGCATCGAAGCCGCGGACGGTGTCGTGCTCGCTCGGATCGACCTTCCGGAAATGGTACTTCTCGGCGATCTTGTTGATCGTCAGCGCGAACCAGCCGAACGTGTCGGCAAGAGTCCCGTCGAAATCGAATATGACAAGTCTGTATTTCACGACGATTCGCCACCGGCCCCGTGAGGACAGAAAACCACGCCCAATGCGGCAGCCCCGCGTCGCAACCGACGCGGGGGAAGCGATCTTATGGCTGATGCGGCCCTGAGGCAACAAAAATACCTGCCTCGTTGGTACAGACCCCGTCGCAGCAGGATGAGTCGTATGGCTATCGACTCGGTCTTTTCAGAGGCCAAGCTGTTCTGCCGCGCGGGTATAGACCTCGTCGGGTGTGATGTAGTCGATCGCGTGGGCCCGGTCGGTACTGCGGACGGCCATGCCGCGAGCTTCGATGTCGCGGCCGACGACGCATTCGGGCCGGCGATAGGGGCCGACGCGGAGCGGGTTGGACCAACTGAACATCATCACGAGCGGCCGGCCGAGGGCGGCGGCGATGTGGCCGGGCCCGGTGTCGTTGGCGACGACGAGCCGGGCGGACCGGAGCACCTCCACCAGTTGGGGCAGTGAGGTCTCACCGGCCAGGTTCACGATTCGGCAGGCGGCATGGGTCTGGACCTGTTCGACCATGACGCGCTCGGCCTGGCTTCCGATGGCGACAACGGCCAGACCGTGGTCCGACGCCAGCCGGTCGGCCAGGGCGGCGAACCGTTCGGCGGGCCAGCACTTGCTGACTTGGGCCGAGCCGGGGATCAAGACGGCATATCCCAGCGGCGTCAAATCGTTCTGTGCCAGCAGCGCGGCCGTGGAGGCAACCGCATCGGGCTTCCGGGGCATGACAAACTCGACGCTGAGGTCTCGGCCGCCCATCGCCTCGACGAGCTTCATGTAGTAGTCGATCACGTGGACCCACTCGATGCGTCGCGGCACGGTCGTGGTGTAGAAATGGTGGGCAAACTCGCGGCCCCAGACCGGCCCGAACCGGTGCGGGCAGCCAGATAGCCATGCCAGCGACGCCGTGCGAAGCAGGCCCTGGAGGTCGAGCGCCGCGTCGAACCGTCGGCGGCGCAGGTCTGCGATCAGTCCCACAAGAGCCTTCATCGCGCCCGGATGGTACCAGGCCTTGCCCAGCGTCTTGCGGTCGAAATGAACGATCTCGTCGAGGTGCGGGTGGCCCTCGATCAGCGGCGCAAACGCCGGACGCACCAGCCAGGTGAGCCGCGCGGCCGGAAAGCTGCGACGCAGCGCCGACAGCGCCGGCAGCGCCATCACGATGTCACCCAGCGAACTGGGCTTGATCAGGAGAATGTTCTTCCATCCATCGGACATAAGCTGCGGATTGTACGCCGGTGTCGGCCCTTCGGCAACGACGATCCGGCATCGACGGTTGAAATGGGTGCACTGCACGTTTGTGGGTAGAATAATCGGGCCCTTTTTGTAGGATCGAAGGATTTCAAGAGATTCCAGGAACCTGCAAAGGAAGGGCCCAATCATGGATAACCGAATTCTCGATCA
>Ga0334890_1002844_pt1 | contig 18858 bp, 17 predicted proteins | sample GraSluR1_MG_3_FD_207220 | JGI IMG/M metagenome (GOLD analysis project Ga0334890, IMG submission 207220) | Sludge microbial communities from methane-producing bioreactor in Wageningen University, Netherlands - Granular Sludge_31_08-R1 | ecosystem: Engineered > Bioreactor > Anaerobic >... | reverse complement strand
AGAAAGGATATATTTAATTAATCCTGTAATTCTTACAGCTTTAATTATACGTGCGTAATTGTATTAAAATAGGTTATACAACCCATATAACAAGCATAGGTTTGACTTTCAAAGAAATGTCAATACCTAATAATATATATTATGAATAGAAAGTAAAACATAGATAAAAAATCACAAAAAGTGAATATTTTTATCAAAAGTATGGTAATATTATTTTGTAAAAGTACGTTCGTACGTAAGCGTCAAGCCACTGATGGTTTGACGCTTACCACTAGATATAACAAAATGTTGATATCTAAATGTATACTAAAATCTTACATGATACAATTCGCATTAGGCGTTTTTTTGCTTTAATAAGGGCTTTTTCTCACTTTGACATTTAAATTCTACTACAAAAAGTTAGTTAATTATGATGCAAATTATGCTGAACGACAAGTTTTTTTTACACGATTACGAATAGATTTACACGATTTGCCTTAAGTTTACACGATATGGAAAGATTTTTACACGATTAACATTTGTACATGTGCAATACATCATATACTTAAATAATCGACAGACAAGTTGATTAAAAATATAACGACAAAAACATCAAATATATAATGACAAATACATCAATAAATAATTGCTTTTTGGGTTAAATGTGTTATAATTATCTAAAGTGGGTGATCATATGTACAAACATAGATTATTAGAAAAAACATTAAAAGAGTATCTAGACACATTTAAAGCTGTTGCACTTGTAGGGCCTAAATTTTGTGGAAAGACAACGTTATCTGAACAATTTTCAAAATCAAATATCTATTTAAATCCATTAAACAAAAATGATTATAAGACAATGTTACAACTAAACAAAGATGAATTTTTATCCTCACCATATCCTAAACTAATTGATGAATGGCAACTTATCCCTGAAATTTGGGATGTTATTAGACATGAAGTGGATCATATAGATGGTAGGGGTTTTTTCATATTAACTGGATCTTCGGCAGCAAATCTAGATGAAACAGCACATTCAGGGGCTGGAAGAATTAGCCGCTTAACACTTAGGCCGATGAGTTTATATGAAACCGGGACTTCATCGGGTGATGTATCTTTACATAAGTTATTTTCAAAACCCTCTATACCATACAAAAAATGTAATGTAACAGTAGAAAATTATGCGAAGTGGATAATAAAAGGTGGTTGGCCAGAAAGTATTGATGACACCGAACAACAATCCATTAGAAGAATGCAATCATATATTGATGCTTTGGTAAAGGAAGATATAAATAAAGTAACATCAAAGAAGTATAATGAAAATAGAACTAGAAAAATTTTGGAATCTTTAGCAAGGTATACTGCATCTGAAACAACCAATCATAAAATATTATCCGATCTATCTGCAATTGAGACATCGACTGCTGAAAATACACTACTTGATTATTTAGATGTCTTAAACAAGTTATATATTATCGAAGATTTGAAAGCATGGAATCCTAATCTTAGAAGCAAAACAGTCATCAGAAGCACACCAGCAAGGTTCTTCATCGATCCATCGATTGGAGCCACTGTGCTTAAATTAACAAGTTCAAAACTACTAAAAGATTTTGAAACCTTCGGCTTATTTTTTGAGGCGCTAGTTATACGTGATTTAAGAATCTATGCTGAAGTCTTAGGTGGCGAAGTCTATAGATATAAGGATAAATCAGGTTTAGAAATTGACGCAATCATTCAATTAGATGATGGTAGATGGGGTGCTGTTCAAGTCAAAATGGGATCTCACTTGTTCGATGAAGCAGCTGGGAAATTAAGGAAGTTTGCGGATAAACTTGATTTAAGTAAAATGGAAGCTCCCTCTTTTCTTGCAATTATTTCAGCTACCGAATATGCTTATCAAAGAGAAGATGGCGTATATGTTATTCCAATTGGAATGCTGAGAGATTAATGTCTGTATACTTACTAAGACAAGGATGATACATTAATCTATATAATGATTATTTAAAAAAGTATTTTTAAAACAGTCATAATTACAACATATGATCATAACATTAAAAAAGTTGTAGAAATGACTCAATTTCATGGTTTGAATAATTACTGTTTAGGCTGTTTTAAGTAGAAAAAATTGTTTTTTTAGTATTGGTTGATAAATTCGTGAATTAGGAGTAATAGGAATGACAAAAATGTATTTTGTACGACATGCAACACCAGATTTGAGAAACAAATCTGAAGATAGAGTTTTAAGCAAAAAAGGTATTAAAGATAGTAAACTTGTTTTAAATTATTTACTAGATAAAGATATTGATGTATTTGTATCAAGTCCATACCCACGGTCTATACAGACTATTGAACCATTAGCAAGAGTGTTAAAAAAAGAGATGACTTTAATAGAAGATTTAAAAGAACGTAAAGTAGGAAAATGGGTAGATGACTTTAATGAATATTCTAGAAAACAATGGAACGATTTTGATTATAAAGTATTAGAAGGTGAATCATTAAATGAAGTCCAAACACGTAACATTAAGGCGTTGAATAACGTGCTATTAGAAAATAAAAACAGTAATATTTGTGTGGGAACTCATGGTACAGCACTAAGTACAATTATTAACTATTATGATCGCAATTTTGGATATAATGATTTTAATAGAATAAAAAATATCATGCCTTGGATTGTGGTTATTAGTTTTGATGAACAAGATAGTATTATAAATATAGAAGAAGTAGATTTATTAGGAACTGTATAGGGTATTCTCAACAGTCATTTTCGACAGTTTTCATCACCTTTGAAAAAACTTCTTAGTTAAGCCGTAATTCAAGGGTGCTGTAAATTTCGCTAGGGGTGCGTAAAAAACGTTCAAGGGTGCGCAATTGTATTAAAATAGTTTACACGTTCCATATAAGAAGCATTGGTTTGATACAACTTATCAGACCTTTTTTCTATGCAGAAAGGGCATATTCTTTCTATCTGCAAATTTCCAAGTGAGGATTTTTAATTGAATTTGGAGTTTTTTGAGAGCTGATTTTTTGTCGATGTTTAACCTTTTAACGATTAACTAACTATTTACACGATTACTATGAGATTACTTGAGTGAGGAGTTGAAATCCATTGATTTAGAAAACGGGACAAAATATCCATAAAATGCATTGTAAAACGGGACAAATAGTTGTACAAAATGATCATGGAGGTGGTTAATGTGTTGTTTAGAAAAATTAAAAAGCAAATTGAAGATTGGATTCAGAAGGGAAATGACGCACTATTAATTACAGGGGCCCGACAAGTTGGTAAGTCATTCATCATTCGAGAAACTCTAAAAGAGAGAGCAGAGGACTTCATTGAATTTAACTTTATTAAGCAAACTAAATTATTGGAGATTTTTAAATCCGCGATTGAAGGAGATGCTGATAAGTTCTTAATGGCTTTGCGAGTTGCAGCTAATAGATAGCTCAAAGACGGAACGATAATCTTCTTTGACGAAATACAAGAATGCAAGGAAATCGTTACAATCATAAAATTCCTAGTTGAACAAGGAAAATTTAATATGTATTAAGTGGGTCACTGCTCGGAGTAGAGCTGGTGGATTTACGTTCTGCCCACGTTGGATATCTTACAACCATTGATATGTATCCAATGGATTTTGAAGAATTCTTAATCGCGAATGGACTTGGAGACGATGTAATCAGTAATCTAAAACAATGTTACACACGATTATCTCATGTCGATGATTTTGTTCATGATAAAATCATTGAAGCATTCTACACGTATTTGATCGTTGGTGGAATGCCTGAAGCTTTGCAAACCTACCTTGATTCAAATGATTTAGTTCAAGTTTCAAAAGTCCATGGGAAAATACAAAGGGAGTATCGAAAAGACTTCACAAGATATGAACAGTCAAAGAAACTGAAACTCATTAAAAATTATGATTTAATCCCAGTTGAGTTGAACACCAAAAACAAACGCTACATTTTTACTAAACTTGATAAGGAACTTCGTTTTGACTGTTATGAAAACAGTTTTAATTAGTTAATCGATGCGGTTGTATCATTACCTGTTTATAATGTAACTGAATTCGAAATTCCTTTGGAAGCAAGTAAGAAGAGCAATCTTTTCAAATTATTTCTTTCAGATGTTGGAATGTTAACTAGCGCATATGGATCAGCGACCATTTTAAGGCTTCTTGAAAAAGGTAAAGATATCAATTGTGGCTCAATGTTTGAAAATGCCATTGCACAAGAATTAACTGCACACGGGTATAAAAATTACTATTTTAATAGCAAAAAGCATGGCGAAGTAGATTTTCTTGTCGAACATAACAATGAGTTGCTTCCAATCGAAGTAAAAAGTGGTAAGGATTATCAAAAGCACTCTGCTTTATCCTATTTCATGTCAACACGACAGTTTAATAACGCAATCGTCCTATCTAACTTCAACGTGAGTAAAAAAGATAAAATCATTTACTTACCTATATATATGATCATGTTTATCGAAAAAAATGAAGTGATTGAAAAGAGAAAGCCGCTCAATCTGAGTGCATTATCACTTTAGAAAACGGGACAATAGCAGGTTATTTATTGTTCGAAAACGGGATATTATTTTGTTAGAGAATCAATGATTTTCCTCTAATAGATTAAAAATCACGTTACGCTTTATTATTAAATATTAGTTATTTCAGGGATGCTAAAAATTCGATAGGGTGTATATATTACTGCTCTAGATTTTATTTGGACATTCATTAAAACACAATAAATCGATTTAAGACCTTATTTAAAATTCTATTTACACAAAATATTTAATACTAAGAGTAAACAGATATATTATAAATGGATTTTTCATGTTAAAATGATAATGAGTAAGAATTATTTTCTTTTACAGTATATTTTAATAATACACAATTTGCTAAGCTTATTTTTACTAAAACTATAAGTAAGCAATATCAAAAAAATTAAGTTACTAGTAGTTAACTATCAAATCTTTAGTGTGGATAATTAGGATTATTGATATTGAATCATGAATGGAGGTGTTTCTAATGGCTTTTAATAGATTAAATGACAATTCTGTTTCTTTTATTAAAGGTGAATTCTTTGACGAGTTGACTGAAACTAATTATGTAAACTACGATATTGAGAAAACTAAAAGATTTATAAAACCTTTGATTTTATTCTTTGGAATCTTATATTTTCTATTCATCATACCAGACTACATAAATCTCATTAATAGCAGGTTCTTTTACTGGATTTTAGCAAACCGAACTTTAGTTTTTATTTTAATCATGATTCTTTATTTCAAACTGAGTTTTGCTAAATCCTATACCTTCTTCTATAAATGGATTGCAATTTATGAGATAGTTTTGTTTGCTTCTTTTCTTTTTACATTAAGTATATATGAAAGTCCTAATGTTTTGATTCAAACATTTGGGATGATGCTTATTGTTATTTCTTTGTTCCTTGTTCCTAGCAGATGGTTATATACTCTTTTTATCTCACTCTTTAACATATTTGCTTTTTATGTAATAACTGGTTTATTAGATGATAACTCTCAATCAAAAGAAAGATTTGTTTCAATTGTTTTTTTGCTGATAGTATTAATCATTTCTAGTATTTCATCTTTAAGAACCAATTATTTTAAGAGATTGCAATATAATCAAGAAAAGAAACTGATGGAGATATCGATTACTGATCCATTGACTGGTTGTTACAACCGCCTTTTATTAAATGAAGAGTTTCAAAAGATATATGCGAATGATGAAACGAAGGAAGAAGTTTCGATTATTCTATTCGATATTGATGACTTCAAAGTTATTAACGATGAATACGGTCATTTAGTAGGCGATAAGATTTTAATAGAGATTGTTAATTTATTCAAACCTTTAATCGATAATAATAATCTTTTGGTAAGGTGGGGTGGAGAAGAGTTCATGATTTTAATTAAAAATTCAGGAATAAGTAAAACTGCTTCATTAGCTAAAGATTTAAAAGATTTGCTTGTTAAGCATGATTTTGGGATAGAAATAGAAGTAACATGTAGTTTTGGAATAGCTTCATCAAAAGAGTGTTCTAGTATTGACGAATTATTGATCAAGGTTGATGAGCGTATGTATAAAGCAAAAGCTTTAGGAAAAAATTGTGTAGTAAGCAGTTTATAATATAAACAATGATTTAGAAATTTTTCAACAATCAAAAAAAGCAAAATACTAGTAATGTAGTAAATCAGATTAATAAAATATCTATTTGAAAGGAAAAATCATGAAGAAAATATTAGTATTGATAATTCTTAGTTTTTTATCTTTAAGTATGTTTGGATGCGAGAAAACCAGTTACTATCTATCTCGCCCAGTAGGTTATAGTCTTTTATCCGATGATTATGCCGCAAGAGGTTCATTCCTTTTTGATAGCAGTTCTCCATACAATATAAATGAGATAGGATTGGATTTGTTTTTACTACCACATCTTTGGGCAGAAATAAAAGAATCACAAGCAACTATGATTGAGTTGGATAACCCTAACTTCATCGTTTTTGATGAAATGATTTCTTCAACCATTACAAGAAGAGCTTTTGTAAAGTATATACTTATAGGTGAAACTGTCTGGACAGCTCATCTTGAAGGTGGAGAAATCGTATATATGAATGATCAAGGTATCAATATTATAGATACTTTGATAGATGAGCAAGCAATAAGAGAGTATATCGATGCAATCGAAATGAGCAATGCATATTATATTGATGAAGAACAAGTAATGCTTACTGACTTTGAAAGTGTTTACGACGATGGCGATTCAATATATCAATTAAATTCATCTAGTAAAATAATGATTAACTATGCAAGTACAAATAGTGAAATGCCAGATTTATCATCACATTTTAGCGATTTTGATGCTCAAGAGATTAACGTTTTATATTCAAGAGTATATGAAAAAAGAGAAGTAGCTGAATTTAAAATTCAAGTATTCTCTAAATCAAACTAATATAAAACTAAAAATATAGATAAGAGCAAATGAAAATATCAAAGCCTAAATTTGAACAATCAAATAAAGGTTCTAAGATATTTTCTTTTTTTATCTTGGATCAGTATTCTTCAAAAAAACTTGATGATACATTAGTTTTTAAAAAAGAAAGGTTTAACATTTAAGCAAAGTTAATCCTCAAAGTTATAACTATTAAAATATTGAAATATCGTTTCAAAACCAATATGCTTCACATTTACAAACTCATAAACTAATCGAAGAAAGCAAAAAAACATGTATGAGTCTAAGCTATCAGTTGAACAATAATTCGATATATCTTCTCAGATAATCTGAAGTATTTTTGGAATAAGCAATTTCTCTAGTCAAGATTGGTCTCTTTGTAATGAAACCATCAACATCGGCGTTTACTCCTATATTAATTGCATTTCTATCATCAACACCCCAAGCGTATACCTTTTTTCCTTGGTTGTGAGTTACAAAAACTAAATCTGGATTGTTTTTTATGACTTGAATTTGGATTGCTACATGGTCAATTCGCTCATCTAAAATATAGTTATAGATGTTTAGATCATAAACGCCTACTAAAAGAACTGTTTCTATTTCAGAGTTCATTTCTTTGAATCTGAATAGTTGATTAGCATCGAAAGACATGACTTTAACTTCATTAATCATGTCGTATTCTTCGATTAACCTAAGAACTTCAATTTCAACAGCTTGATTTTTTGTTTTAATATCAATATAGCCAGTAGTTCTTCCTTTTATCGTTTGTAAAGTCTCTTCAAATGAAGGGACTAATTCACCTATAAAATCTGTTGAAAACCAACTACCAGCATCATATTCTTGTAGTTTTTCATAAGTCAAGTCACTAACATATATATTTTCTGTTTCATTTGTAGTTCTTCGAATAGAAGCATCGTGAATGACAACTGGAATTAGATCTTTTGTTGCATAAATATCAAACTCAACTCCACTGCTTCCTTGTAAAATCGCCATTTCAAATGCAGATATTGTATTCTCAGGAGCGTAATAGGAAGCACCTCTATGAGCGATAATCTCTTCTTGTTTTAAAAACTGAGTTTGATTATCAGTTGCTTTTATCTCTTCAATTATTGTAACTATGTTTAACATAAATACTAAGAAAAAACTAAGCACAAAAACTCTAAATAACCATTTTTTGTTATTGGATTTGACTACTTTTAATTTGATCACTTGTTCTTCATTAGGTTTGATTTCTTTAGCTAAGTTATAGTAATAAATAGTATAAGAAATATTTAAGGGGATTAAAAACATTGAAAATAGCAACGTAATAATCCAATATATACTATAAAAAGAAGTTATTATAAAACCAAAAACAACTTCTTGTCCTCTATAAAAACCAATTACTTGACCTAAAGTTACCAACAGCAATGAATAAACTATAAACATTATTAGATGGGCTATACCATTAATAGCGATTATTTTAATAAGAAAAAACTTTAGTTTCCCTTTTAATACTGAAAATGTAGTTTTAATTGAATCTTTTACAGATCTTTTACCTTGGATATATTCCATAATTACAAAAATACTTAAGGAATATATTACAAATAAAATAAGAAAGATAATAAGGTAGTTATCTCTTACAATAGTAATCCCTTTTAACTGATCTGATATTTCTTGGGGAACCTTAAGGGTTGATGCAAAAAAAGCAATTTGGATAAACTCGATAACTATAAAAAAAACAAAGATAGGAAAGATGATAAATAGATGGTATTTCTTAAGTGCTTTATAGAGTTGGTTTAATCCGGATAGTAAGAACTCTTTCCATGTTGATAAGTATCTATGATAAGAGAAGTCGAATAAGACACCTAAAAATACAAACTCAATCACAAAATATAAAGCTAATGTCAATAGTAAAACAAAAATAGTAAGAACTGTAATGGGATTGCTCAGGAATTGTGATAATGTATCGTTAGCTAAATAATTTAAACCAGAGGATTTTAAAGATAGATAGAAACCAAGTTTAAGCATCGGAAAGATTATCAAAAGACCAAATAAACGAATAAAGACTTCAAAAATTAAGAGTTTTTTGAAGTCGAAAAATATCATAGTTTTAAAAAAATGTTTAATAGATTTCAAAGTTTCACCAACTTATCTGATATCATTATATCATGCTAAACTTAATTAATTAATAGCTCATTAAACTTTTCTTATGTCAAATCTAGATAATGTGATAGAATAGATTAAATGATAAAATTAGAAAGGAGATTAATCACTAGATTAATACTTTATGATGATTACAAACTATTTATTTGATCTTGATGGTACTTTACTACCGTTGAATGAAACTGAATTTTTAAACAAATATATCAAATTGATTGGATACAAGTTTCTAGAAATGGGTTTCAATCCCAAAGAGATGATCGACAAGCTCTGGTTAGGAACTGATGCAATGATAAAGAATAATGGTGAAAAAACAAATGAAGAAGTTTTCTGGGAAGTGTTTTATCCTGAAAAAAGCAATCAAGCTAATATAAAAACTTCTTTGGAGAAGTTTTATCTCAATGAGTTTAATCAAGTGAAGGATACAACTACACCCAATGAGTATGCAAAAAGAATTATTTCCTTATTAAAAATGAGGAATTCTAGGATTATATTAGCAACCAATCCCTTGTTTCCAAGAGTAGCTACTAATAATAGGATTAATTGGGCCGGGTTAACAATCACTGATTTCGCTTGTGTTACAACTTATGAGAACAGTTCATATACAAAACCAAACTTAAATTACTATCGAAACATCTTAGAGAAAAACTCTCTTAACCCTGAAGAAACAATCATGATAGGGAATGATGTTGATGAAGATATGGTTGCAAAGCATTTAGGATTAAAAACTTTTCTTGTGACAGATTGTCTCAATAATCGCAAAGGCAAAGATATCAAGAATTATCACAAAGGATCATTAAAAGACTTATATGAGTACCTGCTTAAAAACAACTAAACTCTAAAAAAAACACTCGATTATGAGTGTTTTGTCTTTTTATATTTTCTATTCTCTGCGCTGATTCTTCATAAAATTCAAGTACTCTTCCAAACAGAATATTTCATAAAAAGTTTCAGGATTCTTTTTAGTTCGATACATGGCAAAATCAGCATAATCAATCAACAAATGAACATCAGAGGTATCTTTATTGTAAATCGAAATACCTAAGGAAAAATTTAAGTTGAGTTTGAGATTACTTATCTCAATTGGAAAACATAAACTATCATGGATATTGATTGCAACTTGTTTAATAGTCAGTTCATCAACATCGTGGATATTTGGAATGTATAAGCCGAATTCGTCACCAGCGATACGCATCTTGATTGAATTAGGATAGTTAAGACTCTTAAGTCTTTTTGCAAATTCAACTAGATACAAATCTCCAATACTATGACCATACTCATCATTGACGTCTTTAAACTTATCTATATCAATAAAACAGAAAATGCCATATGCATTGGGGTTTTTCTTGATTGCTAAATCAATTTCGTCACTATATTGATATCTAGATATTAAACCAGTCAATGGGTCTTTAACTAAACGACTGTTTAAAATGCTATTAACTCTATTTAATTGGCTGTTAAGCTTTTCTGTTTCCCTAGTTTTATTGAGTAAATCATTATTGAGTTTTTGGATACTGTTATAGATGAAACTGTAGTCTTCTTTATCTATTCCACTTGGTCTGACATAATGGTATGCTAGTATTGATAAAAGATTAATGAAGTAATCCTGTACTTCCTTAAAGTTTGGTAAATCATTCCCATAAAAAAGAAACTGACTGCCAATTGGTTGAATTACAATATTAAAATCCTTTTCAAAAATTCTTGTGGCAAATTGGGTAAGTTTTTTTGTAGAAATCAGACAATTACTGACTTGCTCTGTTGCTTGGTCATCCAAAAAAGCATAAACTGTCAGAGGGAGTTTTCTTTTAGTATCGCAGTTTATATAATAGGTAAAATCAACAACACCCAAATCATTAATTCGAAACAAAAAATCAGACATAACTAAACTCCGTGCTAGCCCAATCTAAAAGTTTTTTTGCGTTTTCAACAGATATATCTACCGGCCATTTTTTCCAGACATTGTCACTTGTCAAAAAAGCTCTACCTCCAACTGCTATTTTCGGAGGGTTTTCAAGATTTTTTAACATATTAACGATATCTAAACATTGAGTTAAGTGTTGAGGCATGGTGACCGATAGAATTACTAAATCTGGTTTATCTTTTTTGATTCTTTCCAATAAAGTTTTATTAGGGATTGCAGCACCAAGATAAATACTGTCCCAACCATTATACTCAAAAAGATCAGAAATCATTCTTGCGCCCATCTCATGTAATTCACTTCCTACACTACAAGCCACTAAAGTATGATTATTTCTTTTTGTTGAAAAGACTTTATCATAGAATTGAGATAGAACCATTTGAGTTATGGAAGTCATATAATGTTCTTGATCTACAGTGATTTTATTTTCATGCCAAAGATTACCAATTTCAATCATTACTTCTTGGAGGATTTCTACATAGATATCTTCCAAGGGTATACCAATTTTTTCAATCTCTAGAATGTAATCAATTGCTTTTCGAGCATTGTTCTTTATCAAATAATCAAGGTATGTTTTCTTGATATTTCCATATTTTCCTTGATCAATTACTCTTGTTTTGTCGGTTTTTTGATAATTTAAGGTAGCGTTAATAGCTCTTTGAATGTAATTATTAATCTGTTTATATTTCTCTGGCAAAAGCATTTTTTTCAACTCGTTATCAAGAATCTTATAATGATCAAGCATTTGTTCTTTTATTCTTTTTGGACTAATGTCTGGCATAAGATTCATCATCAGTTCGTATAGCCAAACTGAGTATTCTTCAAATAACTTATTGTCTTCGATTGTGTAACTAACTTCTAAAAAAGAAAGATTATAAAGAATATCTTCAAACATTCTTTTTTTTCGATAGTCGTCATACTCCGTTTCCAGTACTTTGTCATGTTGGAAATGGATATCATAGACATTATAGGCTACTTCATAAAACTCTTTGGACAAATTTGTATTTAGCAAACTCATATCTTCACCTCCACAACATAATATTATATTATGATTATATCACTTTATGGAAAATAAGAAATGATTTCCATAAAAAAGTAATTATAAACTACGATAATTCTTTACAATTGGCAGTTTTTCTCTCACATCACAAATCTTATTTAAATTAATAGTTACTTCAATTATGCCTTCATACCCGTCAAGTTCTTCAATGACTTGACCTAAAGGATCAATAACTATCGAGTGACCATAACTGTTATAATTACCAAATGATGTTTTACTTGGACTACAGCCGATTACAAACAATTGATTATCGATTGCTCTTGCTCTTAATGTTGTTTGCCAATGCAAAGGGCCGGTATAGTCATTAAAAGCACCCGGAATAAATATTACCTGACATAAAGCATTCATTAATTTAGTTGCTAGATAAGGAAATCTAACATCAAAGCAAATCATTACACCCATTTTACCGTATTTTGTATTAAAAACGCCTAAAGATTCTCCTTGAGTTAAAACATCACTTTCATTGAAAGATTTTCCACTGGGATACTTGATTTGGAATAAGTGAATTTTCCGGTATTTATGAATGATGTTTTCTGATGGATCGATGATATAAGTTGTATTGAAGAGCTTTTCTTCAAATAGTTCAGGTACACTGCCACCAATAATATAAGCTTGGTTTTCCTTTGCTAAATCTTTTAAAAATTTAATTGCTTCAGATTCATCGTTTTGCGCATAATCAATAAATTTATCTGTTTCATAAGGGCTCATGAACATTTCGGGTAAGACAATAAAATCAGGCTTTTGTTTTGCTTTAGCAACTAGAGCTTTAATATTATCAAAACTTTTCTCAATTACTTGTTTAACAGAATTTTGAATAACTAGAATTTTCATATATTATCACCAGTTCTATTTTATCAAATTAATTCACTTTAGTAAATTTACAATAATCTCTTTTGAAGAAAACCATTATATGGAGTATAATAGTTGTTGAGGTTATCTATGAAATTTTGTAAACATTGCCAATATGATAATTTAGTAGGAAAAATTATTGAACTAGATGATAAAGAAATCATCTTTTTTGAGGGGGATGAGTTAAAATATATCTTTCAAGTTTATCAGGGATATGTAAAGATGGTGAGATATCTTGAAAATGGTGATGAGAGAATTATTGGGATATTAGGACCAGGTGATTATCTTGGACTTTTAGCTTTATTACAAGAAAGAAAAGAATTCTTAGCTACAGCTATCCCTTTAACAAAAGTTTCCTTAAAAAAAATACCAAAATTTGAAGTTGTTAATGCTTATGAATCAAATCTAAAGTTTAGAGATTCTTGCTTAAAATGTGCAGTAACTAGATCAAATCTCTTTCAAAACTCACTCGTAAACTCTGCTAATTCAGATACATTAGATAAGATAATCAATACATTGAACAGCTTGTTTGAAAGGTTTGGATTAATTGAAAAAGCAAACAAGGTTTTGATCTTACCATTCTCTAAAACGGTATTAGCAAACATAATCGGTATTAGAAGAGAGACTCTATCAAGATATTTGTCTAAGCTTCAGCAAGAAAAAGTAATTAGAATTGAGAAGAATAAATATTATCTCTTATATGTGATTTAAATCACATAAAGCAACCCCTCTTTATGCTATATTTATGGCATAAGGAGGGTTTTTTTATGAGTGAGTTGATAAACAATTCAAAATTAAGACAAGATAAACTTAAGTTATTAATAAAAGAAATACATCAAGGTATGCCGATAAATCTAGCAAAAGAAAGATTTATCAAGGATTTTAAAGAGATTTCGACTGATGAAATAGTTGCATTAGAACAAAGCTTAGTTGATGAAGGAATGAGTGTTGAAGAGATTCAAAGTCTATGTGATGTGCATGCTGCCGTCTTTAACACAAATATAAGTGACTTGCATAAGCCAAGAGAAATAACAGAAATCCCTGGTCATCCTGCAAAGGTATTTTTGGATGAGAATATTGAGATTTCAAAACTTATCGAAGAGGAAATTGAAAAATACTTAGATAAAACAGACCAAAACAGCTTTTTGATGCTTAGAATTGGCATCGATAGATTAAGCAATATAAAGAACCACTATGCTAGAAAAGAATATCTATTTTTTCCCACTCTGGAAAAGAAAGGAATTACCTCGATTCCAAAGGTGATGTGGGGTGTTGATGATGAGATTAGAGCAGACGTAAAAAAAGTTATAAATCTCTTAAATAATAAAGATGCTCCTCGAGAAAAAAGTGAAAAACATATCAAAGATTTGCTTGTTAGGATTAAAGATATGATTATTAAGGAGAATAACATCCTTTTACCAAAGTTAGTTGATATTATGAGTTTCTATGATTGGATTTTGGCTGACCAAGGTAGTCAGGATATCGGTTATTTCTTAAGTAAGCCTAAAGAAAGTTGGAAAAAAGAATTTCAAGAGAACAAATCAACAGAAGAAGAGACTAAAGTTTTTGCTAATGTAGGGTTATTAGAATCAAATGAGGTAAATCAAATCCTTAACACTTTGCCTTTAGATTTGACTTTCATCGATAAAGATGGGTATGTTAAGTATTTTTCTAAGGGAAAAGAAAGGATTTTTGAAAGACCTCAAACCATAATTGGTAGACATGTAAATCTTTGCCATCCACCAAAAAGTGTCGATAAGGTAGAAGCAATTATTGAGAGTTTTAGAAAGTGTGAAAAGGATAACGAAGATTTCTATATCCACTTAAAAGATAAATATGTATTAATCAGATATTTTGCTATTAGAGATCATGAAGGAGAGTATATGGGTACCTTAGAAATCACTCAAGATATAAAACCTATTCAAGCTATTCAAGGTGAAAAGAGATTGATTGATTAGGTATGAAATTAGTTTTTCTATTATTAGCTATATTTTCTTTAGGAATAGGTTTTCTAGGTGTTTTCTTACCGGTTTTACCAACTACACCTTTTATTTTGTTCTCAACATTTTTGTTATCAAAATCGTCTGAAAAAGTGTATAAAAAATTAGTAAAATCACAAGTCTATCAAAGATATTTCAAGGATTTTATCGAGAATAAAGTGATGAGTAAAAAGAAAAAGTGGACTTTGTTAATACTGGTTGATGCAATGCTTTTGATTACTTATATAAGTATTAGTCTTCTTTGGATAAGAATAATTATTGTAGTTTTATTTTTGTTAAAACATTGGTACTTCGCTAAGTATATTAAGGCCATATAAAAAACGCTGATTTTATTCGACATAAAATCAGCGTTTAATATACTATCTCATAAGGCCAATCAATAATTCCGCCCATATCATAAATATTAAGATAACCCATTTCTAACAAAATATCAGCTGCTTGTCTAGAGCGATTACCACTGCGACAATAGATGATATAAGTCTTTGCTTTATCTGGAATAACTGTTTCAGCAGTTGTCTGAATCTCTGCAAGCGGTAGTAGTAATGCATTCTCGATGTGACCTTCATTATATTCGCTTAGCGTCCTAACATCAAGTAATATGATGGATTCAGATTCATCCAGCATTGTTTTACCTACTGAAGCACTGATGATTTGAACCTTATTTTCAGTTTTTGTATTTGTCTCGCAACCTAAAAGAAATAGCATAATCAAAAATATCAATATTTTTTTCATAATATCACCAAAATTATTATATCATATAACCTCTTAACTTAGCAATCAAACTGCTTTTGTGAGGTTGGGTTAGCAACAAATGAAAATAAGCATATTTTCTTTTGTTTAAGATGAGATTAAAATTTTAAACATAGCATTTAGAAATTGTTGTGAAATTAGCACAAAATATTTTTTCACATGGTATAATAATTTTTAGGAGTGATAAAGATGAATATTGTAGAACTAGTTCAAAAACAAAGAGAGTATTATAAAAATCATCATACCTTAGATTACACTTTTAGAATATCTGCTTTGAAGAAACTAAAAGATGCTTTGATAAACTATCAAGATGATTTAAAGAATGTCTTATATCAAGATTTAGGTAAATCTTCTTTTGAAGCTTTTCTTACCGAAATCGGAGTTTCGATTAAAGAGATAAGTTTTATGATGAAGCACTTAAAAAAACTAATGAAACCAAAGAAAGTTAGAACATCACTTGTTGATTTTCCAGCAAAGAGTTTTCGTTTAGCTCATCCTTATGGGGTTTCTTTGATAATAAGTCCTTGGAATTATCCTGTATACTTGACTTTTGCGCCTTTAATAGGAACTATAGCTGCAGGAAACACTGCAATTATTAAGCCGAGCAATTACAGTCCAAACACTTCAAATCTTATCAAGAAGCTGATAAATGAGATATATCCAGAAGAATACATAGCCGTTGTACTAGGTGGTAGAGAAGAAAACCAAGCTCTTTTGGAACAAAAATTTGATTATATCTTTTTCACCGGAAGTACGCATGTAGGCAAACTTGTCATGGAAAAAGCCTCTAAAAATCTTACTCCAGTTAGTCTTGAGTTAGGCGGTAAAAGCCCAACAATAGTAACAAAGGATGCTAATCTAAAAATTGCAGCCAGGCGAATTGCTTTTGGGAAACTTCTAAACTCAGGACAGACTTGTGTTGCCCCGGATTATCTATACATTGATAAAGAGATTAAAGATGAGTTTATCAAACATTATAAGAACTCTGTTAAAGAGTTTTATGGAGAGATACCTTTGGATAATCCTAATTATCCAAAAATTATCAATAAAAGACACTTTGAAAGACTTCTTGCTCTAATTGATGGAGAAGAAATCATTATGGGTGGTGAATCAAAAAATCAACAAATCGCTCCAACACTATTAGATAATGTAAAAATAGATGCATCAATTATGCAAGAAGAAATATTTGGACCTATTTTGCCGATAATAACCTTTAGCGATATCTTAGAGCCAATAACGTACATAAACAACAATCCTCATCCTTTAGCTCTTTATCTCTTTACAGAAGATAAAACTATTCAAAACCGTATTTTGAAAGAATGTAATTTTGGTGGAGGTTGTATCAATGATACAATAATGCAAGTAGCAAGTGATTACTTACCTTTTGGTGGTGTGTTAGAAAGTGGAATGGGAGCATATCATGGCAAAGCAAGTTTCGAGACTTTCTCACATTATCGATCAATAATTAAGAAATCGACCAAGTTTGATCTTTTAGTTAGATATCATCCGATGTCTAGTTTAAAAGAAAAACTAGCAAGATTCTTCTTGAAATAGAGTTTAAGATGATTAGCGACTATTCACACAAAAGATGGATTTACTTAACACTTGCTTTAACAGCACTTTTAGGAGTTATTCTTCATCTTGTCCAATCAGACGAACCATTGAAAAGCTTCATCTATTTCACATTGCAATCAAATTTATTAGTTGTTATTGTCTTTTTTTGGCTTTTTTTAGCAAAGAAAGAAAATAAATTGCTAAACTTCTTTGTCAATCAGGCTTTTGTTGGAATATTCTTAACTGGTTTAGTATTCAATATTATGTTAAGGCCTACTATAGATCCATCAACATATGAATTGGATTCTTTAGCAGATCTCTTGATTCATACGGTTGTTCCTTCATTGGTTCTTCTGAATCAACTCCTGTTGATTAAACCAATTTCAATTAATAGGATTGAACCTCTAATGTATTTGTTTTTCCCTTTGATTTATTGGTTGTTCACAATAGTCTATGTTTGGCTTGGAGGTAATTTCAATGGGGATAACTATGAGTCAAATTACCCTTATTTCTTTATGAATCTAGAAGAATATGGTGTAGGATATTTTATTTTAGTAATAATCTTTGTTATTTTAGTTGGTTATTTTGTTTATTTTATTAATTTGATAAAAAAAAGATTTCGATCAACAATGTAAATAGACCATGATTTGGTCAATAGAGAATTTTATGGTATAATTAATTGATGGCTAAAGTCATCAATTTTTTTTGAGGTGATTGTAATGAATAATATTGGAAAAACTCCTTTGTTAAGAGCTAGAAATATTGAAAGAAGATTAGGTGTAAGTAAAATATACATTAAATTGGAGGGCAATAATCCCTCGAAAAGTATCTATGATAGATATGCAAAAAATGTTATTAACTATCTTAAAACTAGTGATAATTTTAAGGTTTTAATTGATGGAAACAAGAATATATTAAAATCGCTATTGAGTATAGCACAAGAACAAAATATTCAGATTATTGTTCCAGTTTACAAGAATCAAAGATTCAAGAAACAAATTCTAAAAGCAGACAATATCCTTGATTTAGTCAGCTTAACAAAGAACCAAGCTAATCAGAAAATTAATGAATATATTGCTGGCAATGATGTTTTAAATCTGCTTGATAATGATGTTAGTCATGAGTTATACGATTTAGCGCAGTTAGAAGTTATCAAGGAGATTACAGATAGAGTTACCGATATTCAAGAAGTTTATCTAATCGATGATGACAAGATAAGAGTCAAAGCATATACAAGGCATTTTTTGCAAAGACAAATAGTCGAAAAAACACTTATGCCAAAGATTTTCTCGACAAAAGCAAACGAACTTAAAAAAGACATTGATAATGAACTGTTTGATGAAGCTTATGATTTGCTAAGAAAAGAAGAGTTTTTAAAAGTAAAAAAAGGTGATATCTATGTTTTTTCCAAGTTTCTAAAAAGTATAAAAGAAGAAAAAAAACAGAATGGAGTCTATGTAGTAATTTTAGATACAGCAAGAACTTATACAAACATCAAGCAAATTACCGATTATCAAGATATCCAAAAAGTTGAACTTATTAAGTATGTGGATAATTATCTAGGCAGATATAGTGACCCAATTTGGGAGGTTGAAGATGCCATTGACAATGCCATTGAAAAAGGTTTTATTCTCTTAGCAAAAAAAGAA
>Ga0334890_1002843_pt1 | contig 18863 bp, 15 predicted proteins | sample GraSluR1_MG_3_FD_207220 | JGI IMG/M metagenome (GOLD analysis project Ga0334890, IMG submission 207220) | Sludge microbial communities from methane-producing bioreactor in Wageningen University, Netherlands - Granular Sludge_31_08-R1 | ecosystem: Engineered > Bioreactor > Anaerobic >... | reverse complement strand
ACGATCAAGGACCTGAACGGGCGCAAGATGAGCCTGTGGGGAGATCACTTCTCCGGCGGATACAAGAAGGCGTTCAGCGACAACGGCATCTGGCCCGTCATCTTTCCGCAGTTCATCTCCGTGGAGGTCTTTCTTCGCGGAGGGGTGGACGCCTGCTCCGCGATGAGCTACAATGAGTATTTGCGCATTCTTCAGGCGGGACGCCGTCCCGAGGAGCTGACGGTGATTTCGCTGCGCGACCACGGATACGACTTCCCGGAGGACGGAATCTACTGCACCGAGGAGACGTGGAGAAAGAACCCCCAACTGGCCCGCGATCTTCGCGAGGCCTCTCTCGAAGGGTGGCGCTACGCCGCCGAGCATCCTGACGAGGCCGTCGAGCTGATCCTCGGAGAGGCCGACAAGGCCGGGTATATCGTGAACCGTCTTCTTTTGCGCCGGATGCTCGACACGATCCTCCCCTCGATCTTCCCGGAGGACCCCTCCGCATGGACGCCCGGCGTCCTCTCACGCGCCGACTACGAGCGCACCTCCGAAATGATGAAGAGCGTCTTCGTCGATATGATGGAGACAGCCCCGTACGACGTCTTTTTCCCCGGGGGTGAGGAGCGATGAAGGAGCGTTTTTTCCCTCTCTTTCCCGACGGACGCAGAGGCGTCTCCATAGCGGCGAAGCTGGCGCTGATGATTGTCGCGGGCGTCGGCGCCGTTTTTCTCGCCATCGTCTTCTACGGCTACTCCACATCGCGGGAAGCGCTGGAGGAGGAGTTCCAGGGGCGGATGGAGAACCTCGGCAGGGCCGCAGAGAGTCAGTTCCTCCAGATTCCCATGGTGGCGGAGGCCGTGACTCGCGATCTTGCTACCATGATCACCCTCTTCGAGCCGCCTCCGGAGAAGATGCCGGAGATGATGAAGGAGCTTCTTGCGTCCCATTCGCAGGTCACCGGGCTGTACGTCGGCTTTTCAAAGCAGGCGACGAATCCGCTCTTTCGCAATTTCTGTCCGTTGGTTTTTCGCCAGGGGAATTCCATTCAGTATAAGAACCTTGCAGGCGAAATGGACTGGACGGTGCAGGATTGGTACCAGCTTCCGTTGCAGATGGGCAAGCCTTTGTGGACGGAGCCGTTCTTCGCCGACGAACGCGCCGAATCGATGATGATCAGTTACGGTATTCCTCTCTACGACGCGAACTGGCGTTATTTGGCCTCTATCGGCGCGTCGCTCGAACTCAACTGGCTGGCCGACATCATCTCCACGATGGAGGTCGGAGGTCACGGCTACGTCTTTCTTGTGACGTCCAACGGCGCGTTTGTCTCCCATCCGCGGCGGGAGCTGCTGATGCGCGAAACGCTCTTCACCGTGGCCGAGATGGAGAACCGCCCCGACCTCATCCCTCTCGGCCACAGAATGATACGGGGCGAGAAGGGGGTAGCGTCCCTGTACGATCCCCTCCGCGGCGACCTCCTGGTCTTTTTCCGTCCGGTGGGAAATATCGGATGGTCGCTCGGCATCGTCTTCCCCGAAGAAGAGGTTCTCGACGACATCATCCATCTGCGCCGGGTGCAGACTTTCCTCGGTCTGGGGGGAGTATTCGCCATGCTGCTGATGGTTTTTTTCATCTCGAACAGAATCAGCGGGCCGATCCGAAAACTGAAGGACGCCACCATGCTCCTCGCCTCCGGCGATCTCCACGCGCCGCTTCCTCCCGTGAGGGGCCGCGACGAGGTCGCGCTGCTCACCGGCTCGTTCGCCTCCATGCGGGAAAATCTTCTGCTTCACCTTGAACGTCTGAAGAACGAGACCGCGGCGCGCGAGCGCATCGCCAGCGAGCTGGACATCGCCCGGTCCATTCAGATGAGCCTTGTTCCGCGCACCTTCCCCCCGTTCCCGAAGGACGGCCGCATCGATCTCTTCGCCAAGCTCGAACCGGCGCGCGAAGTCGGCGGCGATTTTTACGACTTCTTCCACACGGATGAAGATCATCTGCTGCTCGTCGTCGGCGACGTCTCCGGCAAGGGGATCCCCGCCGCGCTCTTCATGGCCGTGACGCGGAGCTTCGTCAAGGCGCTTGCCATCTCCTCCGGAAGCTGCGTTCCTCCCGGAGAGCTGATGGCCGCCGTCAACGACCGCATCGCCGAGGGGAACGACGCCTGCATGTTCGTCACGCTCTGCTTCGTCCTCGTGGATCTTCGGGACGGTTCGTTCAGCTACGCCTGCGGAGGGCATCCCTTCCCCAGACTGCTGGGCGGCGACGCTGCGCTGCCGTTAGCTCCGGTGAAAGGGCCGCTCGTCGGGGCGATGGAGGGAATGTTCTTTGAAGAGGGAGGCGGACGACTGAAGGAAGGGGAGGGCATCTTCCTCTTCACCGACGGCGTGACGGAGGCGTTCGATGTCGACGAGTCGCTGTTAAGCGAAGGGCTCATGGATCGCTGGCTCGGCGAGATGCGGACGCTCGGGAGCGAGGCGCTCGTCCGGGAGATGCGGAATCGGATTACTCGCTTCGCCGGAGGGGCGGAGCAGTCCGATGATATTACGCTGCTCTGCTTCCGCTACACGGGAGGGAACAAAAAGGTATAGGAGCGGGAACTGAAAGGATGGCGCGCACAACGGAGGGCGTCCGAAAAGGGCCCCTCCGTTGTGTCTGTGTATTATTTAAAAAAGGGGAACATCGCCCGTTTTTCGCTGATCCATCGGATGGCAAGAGAATCCGACCATGTTTTGGCGGGATTGATGACAAGATCCAGCGTCACCGCGAGAAGAACGATGGTAATGCAGATAAAGACGGTATAGAACACGATGCGAAGCTGTTTTGCGAAGAGGGATGTCTGCTGCGCTTTCTGGATCTTCTTCTTCTGTTCGACCATGCGCGATCATCTCCTTTGTCTCTCTGTTGCGTTCTTTGAATTATACACGTTTTCTTTCCGTTTGATCGGGACTTTTGCCCCGTGCGGGGGAAGATGAGAGAACGGAGCGGAACGCGACCTCGGATGTTCCGCGAGGAGGAAGAGATATCCGGGAGCATCGCGTGGCGCCGTGTGCCGGAGAGCGTTGGAGCCGCCCCCTGCGCGGCGGGTGCGAAAAAGAAAAACCCCGGAGCGGCATCTCCGGGGCGTTGTCCTTCGCGGGCTAAATGTCCAGGTTCCTGACCTCGTGCGCGTGGGCGGTGATGAAGTCCCTGCGGGGCTCGACCTTGTCCCCCATCAGGATGCTGAAATACTCGTCCACCTCGACCTCGTCGTCGATCTCGACCTTCCTGAGAATGCGGTTCTTCGGGTCCATCGTGGTCTCCCAGAGCTGTTCGGGGTTCATCTCTCCCAAGCCTTTGTAGCGCTGCACCACGATCTTGGCGGATTCGCCCGCCTCGTCCAGAAGCGCCCGCATCTCCTTCTCGTTGTAGCAGTAGGTGACGTTTTTCCCCCGCTGCACCCTGTAGAGCGGCGGCTGCGCCATGTACAGGTACCCCTTTTCGATCAGCGCGGGCATGTACCTGTAGAAGAAGGTCAGCAGCAGGGTGCCGATGTGCGCGCCGTCGACGTCGGCGTCGGTCATGATGATGACCTTGTGGTAGCGCAGCTTCGACGTGTCGAAGTCGTCCCCCACGCCGGCGCCCAGCGTCTGGATCATCGTGCGGATCTCCGCGTTCGCCAGCGCCTTGTCCAGGCGCGCCTTCTCGACGTTGAGGATTTTTCCGCGCAGCGGAAGGATCGCCTGGAAGCTCCTGTCGCGTCCCTGCTTTGCGCTGCCGCCGGCGCTGTTTCCCTCAACGATGTACACTTCGGTGTTCTCGGGGTTTCTGCCGGAGCAGTCCGCCAGCTTACCGGGGAGCGTCAGTCCCGTCATCGCGGTCTTGCGGACCAGTTCGCGGGCGCGTTTTGCCGCCTCGCGGGCCTGCCGCGCCTTGATGGCCTTCTCGACTACGGTTTTGATGATCTGCGGATGATCGTCGAACCAGGCGACCAGCCCCTCGTAGACGATGGAGTCGGCGATTCCCTTCACGTCGCTGTTGCCCAGCTTCGTCTTCGTCTGCCCCTCGAACTGCGGGTTCCCAAGCTTCACGGAGATGACGGAGGTCAGTCCCTCCTTGAGGTCGTCGCCGGAGAGGTTTTCTTCCTTCTCCTTCAGCAGCTTGGCCCGGCGAGCGGCTTCGTTCACTGCGCGGGTGAGCGCCGTCCGGAGACCGGAGACGTGCGTCCCTCCCTCGATCGTGTGGATCAGGTTGGCGAAGCCGAAGACGCGCTCCTGGTAGCCGTCGTTGTACTGAAGGCCGATGTCCACGGAGACGCCGTCCTTCTCGCCCGAGATGACGATGGGATCGGGGAAGAGCACGGTCTTGCCGCGGTTGAGGTATTCGATGAAGGAGCGCATTCCCCCTTCGTAGCGGTACTCTTTGACCCGTCCGCCCTCTCTCTTGTCGTCGAGCGTGATGGAGAGCCCCGGGTTCAAAAAGGCCATCTCGCGGAATCGCGCGCCGAGTACGTCGAAGGTGTACTTCACCTCTTCAAAGATCGTCGCGTCGGCCAGGAAGTGGACCTTGGTCCCGGTGCGTTCGGTCGGAACGCCTTCGGAGAGATCCGTCACCGGAATCCCCTTCTCGAAACGCTGGCTTCGCGACTCTCCGTTGCGGCATATCGTTATTTCAAGCCATTCGGAGAGGGCGTTCACTACCGAGACGCCAACCCCGTGGAGGCCGCCGCTGACCTTGTATGCGCCGCCGTCGAACTTGCCGCCTGCATGGAGCGTGGTGAGCACCACTTCCGAGGCCGGACGGCCGTTTGAAGGATGAGGGTCCGTGGGGATGCCGCGGCCGTTGTCCTCGACCGAGACGCTTTCGTTTTCGTGGATGGTTACTGCGATCCGGGTACAGAAGCCGCCGATCGCCTCGTCCACCGAGTTGTCCACCACTTCGTAGACCAGGTGATGAAGTCCCCGGACGGATGTGTCCCCGATGTACATTCCCGGCCGCTTGCGAACCGCCTGAAGGCCTTCAAGGACCTGGATATCCTTAGCGGTGTACTGAAGAGCCGAAGGGCTCGTTATCATGTTCTCTTTCCTCCGTTTCGTTGCGCGCGAAGAGGCTCGGCGTTCGCTCTTGCCTCTTTGCAGAAAGCGTTGTATCTTTTCCTCAGTGTTTCGGGTTTGAATCCGGTGGCGAGGAGTGAGCCGTCGCGCAAATAGACCGCCGTTTCGTTCTCATGACGAACCAGTGCGACTATGCGGCGTATGGAGACAAGACCGTCTCCTTCGAGGGGGATGAACATGTTGTTTCACTCCATTTCGCAAGTCTTTAACTGAACTATTATACCAGAAAGCCGCGGAGAGTGCGCGGAAATGCCCTCCGAATCCGTTGGAGTCGGAGAATTTGAAAGAAGCAAGAGGAGTGGTCGCAATGGAAATAAAAAGAATGCGCACATTGGCGCGCAGAGGCGCCGCGAGAGTTTTGAGCGAAATACGCGACGAGTGGAAGGCGTTCCTCGCCGTCACGATAGGCGTCTCCATTCAGGCGGTCGCGGTGGTGCTCTTCGTGCTGCCCAACCGCTTCCCCGATCTTGGCGTTTCGGGTATCGCGGTGCTGTCGAACTACGTCTTCGGAATCTCCCCCTCCTGGGTGATACTGATACTGAACGCCCTGCTGATGATCTGGGCGTGGAGGGAGCTTTCGCCGCGCTTCGTGATGTGGACCATGTGGGCGGTGCTCCTCTTCTCGCTGCTGCTGAAGCTCTTTGAATTCGTCCCCGTTCCCGTGATCGGCGACAAATTCCTTGCCGCCATGGTCTCCGGCGTGCTGCGCGGTCTCGGCGCTGGGCTCGTCTTCCGCGTGGGCGGCTCCACCGGAGGCCTCGACATCCCCGGCGTCGCCCTGCGGAAGCGCTACGGTATCGAGATGGGGCAGTTCAGCATCTACATCAACATGGGGCTTCTCGGGCTCTCCTTCTTCGTCGTGGGCCTGGACGCGGCCATTTACGGCGCGGTGGGGTTGTACGTCTTCGGGATCGTCGTCGACAACACGACGCGCTCGTTCGACCGCAGAAAGCAGGTCTTTATCATCACGAACATCCCCGAGGAAGTTTCGGCGTACATCAACCTCTCGCTGCACCGGGGGACGACCCGTTTCGAGGGTGTGGGCGGGTACTCCAAGCAGAAGCGCCCCGTCTTGATGACTTTGCTCGAACCGCGCCAGGTCATTCCGCTGAAGCGGTTTCTCGCCGAAAACGACCCCAAGGCCTTTATGTCCGTCTCCGACGCCTCGGAGGTCGTAGGGAAGGGGTTTAAAAGCTGGAAGAGCCTCTAGAGCCTACTCCGATTCTCTAAAGCCTTGCAGTGACTGGAATGAGCGCCTCTTTCCCCTTGCGGAAGAGGCGTTTTGTTTACTAACCGTTGAATTGCACTACAAACAGCCTTTTCTCCGAATGTCAAGGTTCCCTGTATCCGAATAACGATTCCTTCATTTTTCTTGTGGCTTACAAATTGTTTAACACAAAACAACTCCCAAATGTGGAGACCCGCTACCTCCATCCGATAGAGACTTTTGTCTCGGCAGTCCACTTGCCAAGGCATGCAGATAGTGGTAGTCTCTTCTTACACAAACAGTTTCACGATTCTAAACCGTAAAGGAGGTGATGGCAAGATGGCGGGGTTCAAATCCGCACTGACATTCGAGAGGATGAAAAAAGGCTACACGCAGAGAGCATTATCGAAGCTGGCCGGGGTGAACAACACGACGCTTTCGAGTATCGAGAATCGAAAGCTGGTGGCATCTCCCAGGCATAGATCGGCCATTCTGGAAGTGATCGGCGGGGCCGAAGCGGATTTTTTCGATGAGCACACCGGGTTGGCACGGTAATGATAGGGGAACAAAAAAGCCCGCCGGAGATTGACGGGCGACACATGAAAGGAGTATTGGACTATGAGTAATTATAGCAAAACAGTAGAGTATGATCAACCATTCTGGGAGGAAGAGGATGTTCTGTCTCCCGAAGCACAGCGACTTCACGCAGCGATGGAAGCAGACCAAGAGGCGAACTTCCGGGCGATTCTCAAGCAGGAGGAGCGCCACAATGCAAAGGTGGCCCGAATGATCAAGAGAGAGCGGGTACGTTTTTCTCTCGTGCGCATTGTGCGCATTCTCGCAACGCCGCTCCGGGTGTTCCGTGCGTCTTCGGCAGAGGCAGCTTCCAGGCACCGACAGGAAGACGACGCCGGAGGCGAAGACGACCCGGACGACGACTTACCACATTGGCGCTGGCTCCTTCCCCCTCTGACTGACAACAGGGCTTCTCTCCTCCTTGCGGGAGGCGTAGCCCGATGAATAACAGCATCCTCCTCTATACGCAATACGGCGGCAAGCCCGTTGTAGGCGGCTCGTACAGCCCTTCCAAGAGATTCTACACAAAAAAATGCAAGCATCCCAACGCCGGGCGGCATCCTCACAAGTGCGCTTTTGGCGGCATAGACGACGACGTTATTCAGCAGCTTGAACAGCATGGGTGCTGGATGATGAAGTTATGCCTTGTCGATGGTACGACGCTCTACATTCGCTATTCCATCTTCCGAGCGCAGGGCTTCTCTGTGAACTGGAAAGACCCTCGCTTTGGTCCTCGGTGGTACGCTCCTTCCCATTTGTGGCATGGCACTATCGAACAGGCAAAGGCGGCGAAGGCACCGGAACAGGTAGCAGCACCGGCGCCGGAACCCGCAAGGAAGAAGGAGCCTCATCAGGGCTTCTTGTTCGACGTGGATCCTACGCCGGGCGAACGTCGGCAGACCTACGAGACGGGCGGTAATTGCCTCTTTCGCAGAGCGGCAGGAGAGTACCCGAAATGAAGCGCTGGCTTGAATCCACCTTTCCGGGCGGACGCTGGCAGAGCGGCGGCGACTACCTTGTCTCCTCTCCTTTGCGGGAAGATCGGCACCCCTCGTTTTCAATCCATCCCGAAAAGCGGGTATGGCACGACTTCGCCACGGGTGAGCACGGCCTACTCTCCGAACTGTGCAAGACGCTTGGTATCGAGGAGCCGGGAAGAGAAAGAAGGGCGAAAGCCCTTCCCTCTCCCGTCAGCGAGATCAAGAGAGATGCCACACCTGAGGATGCCCGGCGGCTCTGGGATAGTTGCAGTCCTGTAAAGGCGCATCCATACGCCGAGAAAAAGCGGATCCCTCTTGACGGCTTGCGCCTCACTCCGGGCGGGTACCTTGCCATTCCACAAGTTGACCCTCTGACGGGGGAGATATGCGGCATCGAGCGCATAGCAAAGGACGGAAAGAAATTCCAGTTCTCGGGGCGTGGAGGCATTCACGTGATCGGTACGGGAAGTGAAACAACGCCTGTTCTCATCTGCGAGGGGGTAGCAACAGGGCACGCTCTTTATCGCCTTACTAAAAACTGGACTGTTGTCGTGGCGTTCAGCGCAGGGATGCTCCCGGCGTGTTTTCAAGCGGTGCGTTCTCTCTTCCCGGGCAGGGATATCTACACCGCACCGGACAATGACGGCGCCGGTTTGGGAAAAGCGAGAGAGGCGGCGGCTCTCGGCGCTGGCATTGTTGCGGTTCCTCAGGAGGAAGGGAAGGGGGATGACTGGCTCGACCTTGAGCAACGGTACGGGACTGAAAAGACGAGAAAAATCTTTACGTCCCAGTGGGAAGCACGAACCACGCCCGAGAAGAAGGAGCCCGTGAGACCCTCGGCAGCATTCACCTTGCGCCGTATCGGAGACATACCGCTGACGGAACCGGAATTTCTCGTTGACGACCTTCTCGAAACGGATGTACTGGCACTCTTCTTCGGGGAAAGCGGATGCAGAAAGACATTTCTCGTCTTCGACCTCGCCGCTTCCATCGCCACGGGAGCGCCGTATGCAGGCCGACAGACGAAAGAGGGAACCGTCATCTACCTTGCGGGAGAAGGTACCGGCGGCTTGCCCCGCAGAGCGAAAGCATGGGAGATGCACCGGGGTATCAGTTTGAAGGATGCGCCGCTCTACACTTCGAGCAGGGCGGCGTTGCTCATGGACGAACACGGAGCAAGGGCCGTGGAGGACGAAGTAGACCGGATAGCATCGGAAGCCGGGGCTCCCTCGCTGATTGTGATCGACACAGTAGCCCGTTCAATGGTGGGGGGCGACGAGAACAGCGCAAAGGACACCGGAATCTTCATTGAGCGAGTAGACGCACTCCGCCGGAAATACGGCGCTTCCTGCATCCTTATTCATCACAACGGCCTCTCCGATAAAGGCAGGCTCAGAGGCTCATCGGCATGGAAAGGCGCTCTTGACGCCGAATTTCTTGTATCGCTCGACGGGGATATTGTCACGCTCACATGCCAGAAGATGAAAGAAGCGGCGGAGCCTGCGCCGGTATCTTTCCGCAGCCGGGAGTACGTGGTCATGGAGGGCAAGACGGGCAAGCAGATAACATCTCTTGCGCTCGAACGGACGGACGAGAAGCCCGCAAGGATGAGAAACCTTTCCCCAGGACTGAAACGGGCGCTCGACTCCTACTATGAAGCGGCGAAGGAAAAGCCGACGCTCCACGCTGACGGAAACTTCAAGGGCGTGCATATCGAGAACTGGCGGCCCTATTTCTACGAGAAGTCAACCGCTGATTCTCAGAGCGGGAAAAGAGGAGCGTTCAATCGTGCTATCAGGGAGCTCGTAGATTCCGGTCGCCTTACCGTGAGAAGCGATGTTTATTCACCTGTCGAACAGGAGGAGCCGCTTTCAGAAAATGAGTACGCCAAGAAGGTTGGCGACGTCTCAGAGCGTTTCAGCGTTTCATAGGCGTTTCATAAGCGTTTCATGCAACGCTTGTGAATGTAGGTATTAGCGTTTCATGCGTTTCATCATCCTTAGGGATGAAACGCTGAAACGCCTACATGAAACGCTGAAGGACGGAAAACGGAGGGAAAGAAGACAATCCCTTCCCTTGCGGGAAAAGAAGCGAAGAGAACTAAGCTCGGAGGAGGCCTGTATGTTCCTTCAGTCGAAGATAAGGAGTGATTTATTGTGAATGTCTTGGATACCGGGAATGCACGTGCGGACTATGCGACTGCTTGTATCATCGAGGCGGCACGGAGGTGATTCTATGACGCCGAAGCAGCAACGATTTGTTGAGGAGTATATGGTTGACCTGAATGCTTGCGCCGCAGCGAAGAGAGCAGGGTACAGCGAAAGAACGGCGGAGTGGATAGGGCCGCAGTTGCTCGGGAAAAATCACGTGAAGGAGGCCGTTCAGATGGGCTTGGAGGAAAAGAAAATCAAGAGCGGAATATCTGCGGAGTACGTTCTGGAACGGCTGAAATACGAGGCTGAACTGGAAGGCGAGGGGGCGACGCACGCCGCAAGGGTGAGAGCTCTTGAATTGCTCGGAAAGCACATAGGACTTTTCCCGGCGAACTCCCGTTTGGAAGTGTCGCTCCCTTCCTTCGATGCGGAGAGTACCCCGGAGGATAGGAGTATTGCCCGGCGGCTGATTCTCGAAGAAGTGAGAGAGTTGCGCAGCGACAACGAGTAAGCACGTTGCATGGCAGGGGGGTGGCGTTTTGCCGCTCCCCTTTTTTGCTTGGGGGTGGACGGGTGCATAAGGACGGCATAGCGTTTCTTCAAAGGTGCAGGCAGAGGACGCTCGAACTCATAGCGCACTATCAAGACCCGGAAGACGAAGCGGCGTTTCACAGTTGGATTGTCGCCGTGACGAACCCGCAAGTCTCGAGAGAGCGTATCCAGAAGAGCAGAGGCACGTATCAGGCAGAGGCCGTGACTGACTACATGATCGAATACCGGCGACTGCGGGAAAGCAAGGTGCGGGCTTTACGGCGTGAACTGGAACGCCTCGACATGGTTATCAGCGGCGAAGTGGAGTTTATGAACTCCATGCGGGCGCTGGCGTGGTGCAGGGAGTAGCGGACATCCGAAGGACATCCGAAGGATGGGCGTAGGTTGACTCCACAGAGTTGTGGTGTCCTGATCGGCGGCCTACTTTCCGGCAGCGAGATTGTAGGACGATGCAATTTTGCACGGACGCATGACGGGCATACTGTGCTCCTCAAGGGGTAGGAAATTTTACCACCCCTTCATCGAAGGGTGTGTCACAAACGAGACGGCCTAACGAATCGTTAGTTCGTCTTCGCTGATCGGCGGCGTGACCGGCTCAATAGTCCGCTCATAATAGCATCGTGAAACACGACGGTACCCCGTTTCGGGGTGGTGTAGCGTTTCACGACGGAATCAGGGGTGTAGCGTTTCACGACACCCCCGCAGCGGGTACCGTGACCTCGTGATTCACAATGGCAGATCAAAAGTAACGAATCGTTATCTTTGCCCCGGCTCGGAAGGGTACAAAGATTCCTTAGACCCTCCACCGTAGGCTGTAGGGTACGCTGGAAGCCCTCAGAACGAACGATACGCTACAAGAGGATGATTGATACCTCTCCTTGCGGGATTGCCTCTACAGGATGCCGTAGTGGGGGCTGGCGTATCGCTGAAAGGGGATAGAGAGTATCTATACCCTTACCAGAAGATCAATGCTCCCGGAATGCTCGTAGCATACGCTATGCATAACGTGCGCATAACGAACGCATAGCCTATGCGCAGCCTACGCATAGGGTATCCATTGGGTAGGGTATGGGTACCCATTGGGCAGGCATGGTGTGCAGGGGGTGTATAGGGGGTGTGGATACCCCTTGAAGGGGTATGGTAGGGGCTTCAAGGGGTATGGGTACCCCTTATTCTGTCCTAGTCAATCACCCCGACTGTACAAAAGGGAGCGGATTTGTACATGGTAGACAAACGGCCTTAAATAACTTCAAATAGTATTGACAGGTAGTAAAAGGGATGATAGTATCTGCTCATCTCATCCAAGAGGGGGCGGCGGACATGGCACGGAAGGCAAACGGGAGCAACGAGAAAGCGGCTGTTATCTACATCAGGGTTTCGACCGCTGACCAAGCGGAGCACGGCGTATCTCTCGACGCCCAGGCTGAACGCCTTTCCGCCTACGCCGTCGCCTGTGGTCTGGATGTTGTGGCGGTTGTCCGGGAAGAAGGGGTATCGGGTACCGTTCCTCTTGCGGAAAGACCGGAAGGCTCGAAGGTTGCTCAGATGGTAACGTCCGGGAGAGTGCGGCACGTGATAGCCCTCAAGCTGGATAGGCTTTTCCGCTCGGCGGTTGACGCTCTTTCAGTGACGGCTCAGTGGGATAAGGCCGGGATAGCCCTTCACCTTGTGGACATGGGCGGGCAATCGCTCAACACAGGCTCGGCTATGGGGCGAATGGTGCTTACTATGATGGCGGGATTTGCTCAGTTCGAGCGTGACCTTACGGCAGAGAGGACAACGGCGGCGCTTTCCCACAAGAAGAGGAACGGACAGGCGTACTCCCCGACTCCTTACGGGAAAGATCGGCGGGGCGATACCCTGACCGTCAACGAGAAGGAAGCCGAAGTAGTCCGCTCTATCAGGACATGGAGAGAAGAGGGCGTATCTCTCCGGGGGATAGCGGAACGGTTGAACGAGGCGGGAGTACCGACGAAGCAGGGCAAGACGTGGCACGCCTCGACAGTGCGGTACATCGTGGAGAATGCGGCGTAAGGGGGTGAGGCTGTGGCACCGGAGAGGCTTTACACTGTTCCAGAAGCGGCGGGGCTTCTTTCAATCGCACCGAAAACACTTACAGATTGGCTCAGAGCGGGAAAGATAAGAGGAGTGAAGATTGGAAGGGCTTGGAGGGTACCGGAATCGGCAATAGACGAAGTTGCACAATCGGGAACACGGAAGGAATAGAAGAAGGGGCTCCCCGTCCAAGGAATAGGCCCCTTCTCATACACTCTCTCCCCTTGCGGGAAGAAAGGAGCAACACAATGATATCACGCAACGAGAATTTGGAAAGCGTAGGCTCTCTCCCGTTTTCTTCGATGGATGTAGGGCTTTCTCCGCACTTTGACAAGATCGACATCTTTAACATCTGCGATACGTTCTCACTTATGGCGGAAGCCCTCGAACAAGCGGAAGCGGCTGTATGCGCACTTGGGGAAACAGCATACACGACAACTGAAAAGGGCGGGGCGAGGACTCCCGAAAAACTGGTGATGAGCAGGTACACTCTCGCACATGACGGCGCCCTGATTCTTCCCTTACTCGAAACACACCTTGCAGCGTTGAAGATGACCGCTCGGGCGATGGTTGAAGGGCTTAGAGACGTTGCAAACGCAGAGATAGTATCCAAGGGCGAAAGAGTATAGATCGTCCGTAAGGAGAAGGGGAGCCTTGGAAGATAGGGGCTCCCTTTTCCGTCACTGACCGCTCAGAACGGCCCTAGATTGAATGAAATCCCGCAAGAGGGGAATGATCCTCTCGACCGGTAAAACGCCGATACAGGGGCTCTACACGCCTATATTTTCCCCATGCGTTTCTTCTTCTCGGGGAAGAGCGTTTGCACCGGAGAAGCTTTTTCGTGGGCTTTCCGCAGATCGTCCGAAGACAGAGCGATGTATCGCTGAGTCATGGAGATGTTGGCGTGACCCATGCCCCTTTGGAGACTGAATACGTCCATCCCGTTTCGGAGCGATTCAAGGGCGTGTTGATGACGGAGATCATAGGCAGAGAATCGCTTCAACCCGGCCTTCTTCGCATATTTAGCAAGCGCTATTGTCCACTCCTGAGAGCTCCACCTGTCGCCAAAGACCGTGCAGAAGATCGGCGTTTCGTTGTCCCATTCCTCGGGGCGAACTTCAATCAGGTGAATCAGAAAGGCGGCTGTATGCTCGGAGAAGTAGACCGTTCTCCCTTGTCGTGTCTTCGCAGTGGCGGGGCGGATGAAGGCTTTCCGGGTGCGGGTGTCTACATCGGAGGGGCGTAGTTGCAGCGCCTCGTTCGGTCGTGTTCCCGTATCCAGAGAGAAGAGAATGAGCGTTGTATTCCGCAAGGTGGCGAATGTTTTTGTACCGATGGAGTCAAGCAGCTTCCTGATATCCTCCATAGGATGATCGACAATGCGGGGTGAATCTTTCCTGTACTTCAAGCCCTCGCAGGGAGAGGAAGAAAAGACCCCCTCGCTGACACAGAAGGAGAAGAACGGGCGGAATGTCTTCAACCGGGCGTTGTACGTGGCGGGGGCGATTCCGTCCTGTGCCATGTGTTGAAGCAGACACTCCCGACAGGTAGAACTCCATGCAGAAGGAAAACGCTTGAAGAAGGCTGTGAGGACAACGGAGTATCCATGCAGTGAACTTTTCGCCGCTCCCTGCGACTTCTTCCACGACAAGAAGCGCTCTACCCCCTCTTCCCAAGTGCGGGGCGGTTGTTGGCGAATGTCAATAATGGGGGCTCTTTTCATGGTGATCCCTCCCTTAAAAGTAAGGGGAAGTGGCATCCGGGAGGCTGTTTGAGGTTTAATAGCCGAAGTGGTTTTAGGGGTGATTTTTGGCGTTTTTTGGGGTGATGTTAGAGGTGACGAAAAGTGCCATAAGTCCTTTGATTGCACCGTCTCCGACGCCTCGGAGGTCGTAGGGAAGGGGTTTAAAAGCTGGAAGAGCCTCTAGACCGGCAAGGGGTCACAAAAAAGCGGAGGCCGGACCACGGGAAACGCCGCGTCCGGTCTCCGCTTTTTGTGTCTGCTACACTCCCTGCGCCAGCCACTCCTTGGCTCCGGGGATTGTCGACCAAGGAGCGCCGAACTCAAGCGCGTAGACCACGGCCTCGCTCTCGTCTTTGAATCCGTACGAGTCGGGCGTTTTCTTCGGCAGCTTCTTTTTCCCGAGGAGGAACGCCGGGACGTGCGGATTGTTCCGGATCGCCTCGGCGCGCAGCTTTTGCGCCGCCTTCGAATCGCCGTTCTTCACAAATTCCAGGAGAGCCTTCGGGTAGAGCATGAACGCGCTCTCCTCATCGTACTGCTTCAGGAGCGCGTCCGCGTCCTGGTGCTCTCCGAGGAGCAGCAGCGCTTCGATGAGCATGTAGCGCACTCCCTGGTTGTCGTTCGGGTTCAGTTCGAGCATCGCCTTGTAGTGTTCCGAGGCCTCGCGTACGCTGCCGCTTTTGTGCAGCGCCGAGGCAAGACCGAAGCGGGCGCGCATGTAGGGGCGGGTTTCCAGAAGGCCCCAGAAATGCCCTTTGTCGTCGGTAAAGGCTTCCGCGCCCAGCTCCCTTTCTCCGGCCTCTACCCCTCTGCGGTAGTGTTCGATCGCTTCTTCCGGCTTCCCGGAATCAAGAGCGTCGTTGCCCAGAATGACATACGCGTCGGCGATATCTGGGCAGAGCGCGAGCGCCTTTTTCACCAGCGTTGCCCGCTTCTTCACCGACGTCTCCCCCCACGCCTTGTCGAGGATTTCCATCGCCTGCCCGTACTCATTCCCGCGGCCGCCGGAACCGCCGGAGGGAGACGCGGGCGAGGTCTCATGTTCGGCGTACAGCTCCTCCAGCTTCTTGTCGATGAACTCGCCGAGGATCTTCTCGGCTTTTACCGTCGCCTTGAAGGCGGATTCGGCGACCTTGAAGATGTCCTCGTCGAACGCTCCCGCCGCGGCGGCCTTCTTCAGCGGGGTCAGGGGGCCGAGCGTACGGCGAAGATCGGGCGCCTTCTCCGCGATGAACTTGATATACTCGTCGACATTCGTCCAGGATTGCTTCGAGGCGCCCAATAGCTGTACGGCCAGAAAGAGCAGGTATTCCGTCGCTATGAGCGAGTGAGGTATCGAGGGCATGGCCAGTGGCGGATCAGCGTTCAGCAGCATCTCCGCCGCACGTATTTCGTTGTCGACCAGGTCGAGGAATCCGTCGGCCATATCGTCCCATTCAAGCGGGCTTATCTCGTGTACATCAAACGTCATCTCGATCCATCCCTTCCTTCCGTCTTCGACTCCCGAGGGAGGATGTGCGGTTCGGCGCGCGCACCGAATGCCGGATCGTCCCGGGGAAAGTCCGGACGCACGCGGCGAACGAAGCGGTTTATCGTTCACACATCCACTCAATACTAAGCGTCTCTTTCTCTCTCGTCAATTTCTTTTTTGCAGTTTTTTATTCTCCTGTAGAGATTTCGATCCGGTACGGGCAATCGAGACGGAAAAAACAGCGGGGGCAACGGTCCGCAGCCGCTGGAAACGGCCCCGTCGCGCAGGCGGAGGCAGTGGACAGAATGGAGCCGCCCACCTCGTTCCACGATGCCGGTGTCTTGATCCGTTCTCCTTCGCGCCCCTCGCGAAGATGGAGCAGCCTGATGTCCTGCTTCCGCCCGGGGAAGGCCAGCGAAGCGGCGTAGCCGTAGAAGAGAAGCTGCTCCCGGTAGAGAATCTCCCAGGCCGCGGCGCCGTCGATCTCTCCCGCAGTGATCTTGTAGTCCCTTATATAGACCGTATCTCCCTCGACCCAGAGGACGTCCACGGAGCCGACAAGGCGAATACTTCCGGCGCCCCCCTCTATCTGTACGCGGAACGGAAGCTCGCGCCGGAGCGAGAGCGTTTGGTGCAGGGCGGCCAGTTTCCGGCCCTCCGGAAGCTCCGCGAAGCGCTCCAGCCACCCTTTCAGAGCGTTTCTTCCCCGTTCATCCCTCCATGCGGGACGAAGCCCCTGCGGCAGACGCGGATGCTGTTCGTCGATCAGGGCGGGAAGGGAGGCGGCGCGGAAGTCCCACCGCGAAAGGAGCCAGTGAGCCAGCGAGCCGAGGTCGGCTCCCCCGGCCTCCTCGGAGGAGGGAAGCTCCCAGGTCATCTCGATCCCCTGACGGAACTTCATCCGCCACGCGGCGGGGCAGTAGCGGAAGAGCGAGTACGACGTGGCGCTCATCCGCTCCACAAACCGGGGTGCAGCAACCGGGGGATGGACGGAGACGCTCTGCTTCCGTTCCTCTTCCCGGGGCGTCCGCCGGAGAGGCCTCTGTTCCGGTTCGTCCTCCGGGATTTCCGGGTGCAGCAGCGAGAGCCACGATCCGGAAACGGGGGAGGGGGCGTCCTCCTTCATGCCGCAGGGGGAGCAGAGGACGAGACAGTCCATGGCCCTGGTCGCCGCGACGTAAAAGAGGCGTTCCCACTCCTCCCTGACTTCGACGTCCTCCAAAAAACGGGCGATCTTTCCTGTCTCGGAGGCGCTCTTCTCGCTCCATGCCTCGGGGTGGCGCGAAGCGCCCGCGCCCAGCAGCGCGGAGGGAACGAGCGCGCCCCGTCCGCCGCCGCCTCCCGGCGTGTTGTTCAGGTCCATCACCACCGTGATCGGGAATTCCAGCCCCTTCGCGCTGTGGACGGTGAGCACGCGGACCACGTCCTCCTCCTCGCCGAGGGGCGTGCTCTCCTCGCCGGCCCCCTTGCGCCCCGCCATGCGGGCAACGTAGGCGGCGCACCCGGCCGGGTCGTTGCCGAAGACGTTCTCGTACTCGCGGACGAGGTCGAGCCCCTTCCAGAGGTTGGCCAGCGCGCTCTTCCGGTTCCACAGCGGGTACGCTCCCAGGAACGACTGGTCTTTCAGCAGCAGCACCAGCGCCGCGAAGAGGCCGGAGTAGCGCGCGACGCTCCGCAGCTCCTCGATCCTGGCCGCCGTCTCCGGAAAGACCTCCGCAAGCGAGGGGGCCTCCGGCCCGAGGAAGCGGGCGAACTGCTCCATGTTCAGCCCGGAGAAGGGGGAGGCCAGAAAACCGAGCGCGGCCGCCCTGTCGTCGGGGAACGCGAGCATCCGGATGGCAGTCGTCAGATCGCCGATCTCTCCCCTGTCGAAGTAGCGCTTTCCCTTCTCGAAGGCGACGGGGATGCCGAAAAGAGGGTGCAGCGTCTCCTCGAGCGCGGCGAAGGAGGAGCGCGACGGCACGAGAATGGTCATGTCGCGCCACTCAGCAGGGAGCATCTGTTTGTTCTTTTTGTTCCAGACGGGCTGGCCGTGCAGCTCCAACAGCTTCTCTCCGAGAGCAAGCGCCACCCGTTTTCGAGTCTCCGCGACCGGTTCGTTTTCCCGCTGACGGCGAAAGACCGGAAGGAGCGGAGGGAGGGACGTCTCCTCGCGCAGCTCCCGCATCTCGGGATTCTCCGGGAAGAGCAGCTCCTCGTAGGGGGTGGGAAGCGTGGAGGCGATGCCGTTCCGCCAGATGCCGCCGAAGAGTCCGTTGATCTCCTTCAACAGCGCGGGGCGGGTGCGGAAGCTCGTTTGCAGCGGGATGTAGCGCGTCTCCTCGGACGGCGAGGCGATACGTTCTCCGAACAGCGTCGGGTCGGCGTGGCGGAAGCGGTAGATCGACTGCTTCGGGTCGCCGACAAGAAAGCGCCTGCACCCTTCGGCGGCGACGGAGTCGATCAGACGGTCCTGCAGCGGGTTCGTATCCTGATACTCGTCCACGAGGATCTCGCGGAACGTGCGCACGGAGCGCGCCGAATTTTCGGACGCGGCGATATCAGCCGCCAGACGGATCATGTCGTCGTACGACAACAGCCCTCGTCTGCGGCGGAACTCCCTGTAGGTCTCCCAGACCATGGCCGAGGTCCGCAGCAGCACGGAGCGCAGCCTGACGTCGAACTCCGGCGGTTCCTGCGACAGGAAGCGCAGTCCCGTCCAGAGCGTGCCGAAGCGCTCCCGGTGCTCCGCAAAGGAGCAGCCGAGCGCCTCCTGCGCCAACTTCCCGCTCTGGCTCGTCGTCGCACCCCTGAGATTGCCGAGGATGCCGTCGAAGAGCCGAGTCGCGAAGGCGAGCAGTCCATCCGGCTCTTCCGGCGGCAGAGCGTCCTCGGGCCACTCCTTCCGCAAGGCGTCGAGCCGTTCGTTGAACGCGCTCTTCCCCGGCAGAGCGGACGGAAGCTGTGCAAAGACCCTCTCCCAATCCCCGGCAACCTCGCGGCAGAGGGGAAGGCAGATATCGCGAATGCGATTCTTCACCGCGTCGAAGTAGTGCGGGTCGTCCGCG
>Ga0334890_1002837_pt1 | contig 18892 bp, 18 predicted proteins | sample GraSluR1_MG_3_FD_207220 | JGI IMG/M metagenome (GOLD analysis project Ga0334890, IMG submission 207220) | Sludge microbial communities from methane-producing bioreactor in Wageningen University, Netherlands - Granular Sludge_31_08-R1 | ecosystem: Engineered > Bioreactor > Anaerobic >... | reverse complement strand
CTGGCTGGGTGAGCAGAAACCGGCCCTGGACACCGACTACCTGTTGGTGGCCGACGCCAACCTGGGCAACAAGGCCAACCGCTCGGTCAAGCGCCAGTTTACCTATGACGTGACCATTGAGGACGACGGCTCGCTGAGCAGCAGCCTGGCGATTGCCTACGACTTCTCAGAGCGCGTCGCCGAGCTAGACCCCGCCGTTGGGCCGGAGCACGGCGACACCAACTACCGCAGCCTGACCCAGGTCTTCGTGCCGGCCAACAGCACCCTGACCCAGACCGAAGACCTGAGCGGCCCTCCGACCGTCGTCAACACGGACACGCACACGGCCTTTGTGGCACGCCTGGGCGTGGACTACAACGAGAGCGAGCGTTACCAGTTCTTCTACACCACGCCCCCCCTGGTTGAGCCTTTCGGGTCGTTCTACCGCTACCGGCTCCTGGTGCAGAAGCAGCCCGGCACGCTCAGCGATCCGGTCAGCGTGCAACTCCGGCTGCCCCCTGGCGCGCGGACGGTCTACACCGATCCAGCGCCAGCGGCCAGTTACAGCCTGGATCAGCCGGTGCTGGAGTTCCGCCTCAGCCTGACTTCCGACCAGGCCATCGAGGTGGTCTTCACGCGGTAAGGCCGGGCCTGCCGCGCCCAACTGCGATACGTCAAGCCTGTGTGCACAGGCCTCTCCCCTTCAATTCCCCTCTCCAGCAGGGCTAGAGAGGGGAAATTGCTCTTTTCCCCATTTCTCGGACACGGAAAATGTCGTAGACTGGAAAAAATCAGGGGCGAACAACGGACAGGCAATGCCGTACCCACATCGGGGAACTCAGACGGGGGGTCTGAGACTGTGGTGAAGGAGTAGAAAGGGCATGGCGATGGAGACACTGAGGTTAACTGCTCGTGTGGGAAGCGATGGGTTGGTCAAGCTGGAAATCCCCACCGATCTGACGAACCAGGACGTGGAGATCGTGGTGGTCATGCAGCCATTGGAGCGCGAGGCGCTGGACGCTATGGGCTATCCCGTAGGCTACTTTGAGGAGACTTACGGTATGTTCGCCGCCGATCCCCTGGAACGGAACCAGCCGCCGCAACCGGACGCAAGGGACGCGCTCGAATGAAATACTCGCTGGATACGAATACCTGCATCCGCTACCTGAATGGGCAGTCAGAGGGCATTCGCCGCAAGCTGCCCACCGTCCCCGCTCGTGAAATTGTCGTGTGAGCATCGTGCGAGCCGAGCTTGCCTATGGCGCGGCAAAGAGTAGGACGCCGGACGCCTCGGCGGCGAAGCAGCAACGCTTCCTGAGGCCCTACGCCACCCTACCGTTTGATGATACGGCAGCGGTTGCCTTCGGGCAGATTCGGGCCGCGCTCGAAGCCGCCGGGACGCCCATTGGCCCCTACGACCTGCAGATCGCGGCCATTGCCCTGGCGCACGGCCTGATCGTCGTCATCCATAACACGCGCGAGTTCGGTCGGGTGGCAGGGCTACTGCTCGAAGACTGGGACGAGTGACGTTTGAGCCATCGGGATCGGAGCCTGACCGCTTTCCGGCTGCACCGGCGCGTGATCCAGACTTATCTCGACTACGCGACGAACTTCATCAACATCAAGGAACAACGTCAAGGACGAAGACATCAACCGTTTCGTCTGTGCAGAAGGACCTGGGCGCTCTGCGGCGTCCCGCGTTTTTGGATCGGGCGTTTTATGCTACTATGAGGGTGCGCGGGCCTGCTCCGCCTCTTGACTGTCTCCAACCCACAGGTGAAGCCCATGATCCAATCCGACCGCATCGTGCGCACCGTCTGCCCGTACTGCGGCGTGGGATGCAAGATTGACCTGCATATCAAGGATCGCCGCGTCTACCGTGTCACCGCGCCCTTCGACGCGCCGCCCAACTTCGGCAAGCTGTGCGTCAAGGGGCGCTTCGGCCACGACTTCCTGTGGCATCCCGACCGCCTGACCACGCCGCTGATCCGCCGCGAGGGGACGCTGCAACCGGCCACCTGGGACGAGGCGCTCGACCTCGTAGCCGCGCGGCTGGGCGCGATCAAGGCCGAGAGCGGCCCAGACACCATCGCGCTGCTGTGCAGCGCCAAGTGCACCAACGAAGAGAACTACCTGATGCAGAAGCTGGCGCGGCAGGTGATCGGCACGCACAACATAGACCACTGCGCCCGCCTTTGACACAGCAGCACCGTGACAGGCCTCGTGCAGGCCTTCGGCAGCGGCGCGATGACCAACTCCATCGCCGACATTCCCCAGGCGCGGGCCATCCTCGCCATCGGCACCAACACGACCGAGCAGCACCCTGTCCTCAGCCTGCAGATTAAGAAGGCGGTGCGTCAGCACGGCGCGCAGCTCATCGTCGCCGACCCGCGCCGCATCGAGCTGGCCGATTTCGCGGCGCTGTACCTGCGCGTCCGTCCGGGGACGAACCCCGCCCTGCTCAACGGGCTGGCGCACGTCATCCTGGCCGAGAACCTGCACGACCAGGCGTTCATTGACGCGCGCACCGAGAACTTCGACGCATGGCGCGCAGTTGTGGCCGAGTATCCGCCGGAGCGCGTCAGCGGGATCACCGGCGTGCCCGCCGACGACATCATCCGCGCGGCGCGCCTCTACGCTGAGAATAAGCCCGCCGCCATCTTCTACGCGATGGGCATCACCCAGCACGCGGACGGACACCAAAACGTGCTGGCCGTGGCCAACCTGGCCCTGCTGACCGGTAACCTGGGCATCGCTGGCGGCGGCGTCAACCCGCTGCGCGGGCAGAACAACGTGCAGGGATCGTGCGATGTGGGCGGCCTGCCCAACGTCTACCCCGGCTACCAGCGCGTCAATGACGAGGCCGTGCGCGCCAGGTTCGCCGCTTTTCACGGCGTGGAGCAGCCGCCCCCGCGCCCCGGCCTGACGTTGAGCGAGATGCTGCCCGCCGCCAGGCGCGGAGACGTGCGCGCCATGCTGATCATGGGCGAGAACCCGGTCATGAGCGACCCGAACTCGGCCCATGTCCGCGAGTGCCTGGCCGCGCTGGACTTCCTGGCCGTGCAGGATATTTTCCTCAACGAGACGGCTGAGTATGCCGACGTGGTGCTGCCCGCCGCCGCCTACGCCGAGAAGGACGGCACCTTCACCAACACCGAGCGCCGCGTGCAGCGCGTGCGCCAGGCGTTCGACCCGCCCGGCGACGCCCGCCCGGACTGGCAGATCACCCGCGACCTGGCCCGGCGCATGGGCGCGTCTGGCTGGGACTATGCCGGCCCTGCCGAGATCATGGCCGAAATCGCGGCGCTGACCCCGATCTACGGCGGCATCACCTTCGACCGGTTGGACGGAGACGGTTTGCAGTGGCCGTGCCCTGACGCCGCGCATCCCGGCACGCCGATCCTGCACACAGCGACATTCCCGCGCGGGCGTGGGCTGTTCAGCCCCGTGCAGCACCAGCCGCCGCCCGAGCTGCCCGACGACGAATACCCCTTCATCCTGACCACGGGGCGTGTGCTCCAGCACTGGCACACGCGGACGATGACCGGGCGCGTGGGCGGGCTGGAGTTCCTCGCCCCGGAGGAGCGCGTCGAGGTGCACACGCAGGACGCGGCGCGGCTGGGCATCGCCGATGGCGACTGGATTCGCGTCACGTCGCGGCGCGGCTCGGTGACGGCGCGAGCGCGCGTGTTCAACCGGCCCCAGCAGGGCGTCGTCTTCATGACCTTCCACTACGCTGAGGCGCTGGCCAATGAGCTAACGCTCAACGTCTTCGATCCTGTTTCCAAGATTCCGGAGTTCAAGGTGTGCGCCGTGCGCGTGGAGAAGGTCCCCGCGCCGGAGGGGGTGAGTCTGGAGTCTTGAGTCTGGAGTCAGGAGAGGGGGCGACTCTGCCGCAGTTCAGGCCTCACCCCCGCTCGGCGCTAACGCGCGTTGGCGATACGCCCCATGCGCATCAAGTGAAGGCTTCCGGGTGCGTGGTATGGGCACAATGCCCCTCCCCCTGCCCCCCTCCCCGGCCAAGCCAGGGGAAGGGGAGAACCGCCTACCAGATCATCCCCCCTCTAGCTCGGCTGGAGGGGGGACTGAGGGGGGAGGCGTTCAGTGAGCATTCCTGAACTTCCCTTAGCGACAGGTTGTTCGTGCACCCGATGTCTGGTGAAGCTGGCAGCGTCCCCCGCGGTGCGCTATCCTCTAGAGCGTGTTATGCACTTTTCAACCCCTATCCCCCGGCCCCTTTCCCCGCAAGCAGGGAAAGGGGAGCCTCCCCGCCAGCGGGGAGGGATTACAGGGTGGGGTCAGGGCGCTATCCATGCACTGTACCCTGCACGCTACGCCGAGCGTGCGGAGTGCATAACACGCTCTAGGCGCTGAGACCCGTACCGCAGCGAGAGACCTCATGCCCGTCTACGAAGCCGTAATCGGCCTGGAAGTCCACGCCGAACTGGAAACCGCCTCCAAGATGTTCTGCGCCTGCGCGGTGGTAGACAGCACGTCCGCCGAGCCGAACACGGTCGTCTGTCCCGTCTGCCTGGGGATGCCCGGCGTGCTGCCGGTGATCAACCAGCGGGCGGTGGAGATGGGGCTGCGCGTCGGGCTGGCGCTCAACTGCACCATCCCGCCGTTCAGCCAGTTCGCGCGCAAGAGCTATTTCTACCCCGACCTGCCCAAAGGCTACCAGATCAGCCAGTACGAGTACCCGCTGGCGGTCAATGGCTGGCTGGAAATTGACCTGCCCGACGGCACGACCCGGCGCGTGCGCATCCGGCGCGCGCACCTGGAAGAAGACACCGGCAAGCTCACCCACACCGACGGGCACAGCCTGGTAGACCTCAACCGCGCCGGCGTGCCGCTGTTGGAGATCGTGTCCGAAGCGGACCTGCGCAGCGCCGAAGAAGCCGAAATCTACGCGCGCAAGCTGGTGGCCATCCTGCGCTACCTGGGCGTCAACAGCGGCGACATGAGCAAGGGCGTGCTGCGCATCGAGCCGAACATCAGCGTGCGCCCGGTCGGCTCCAGCGAGTTTCGCACGCGCACCGAGATCAAGAACCTCAACAGCATCCGCAGCCTGGCCCGCGCCTCCGCCTACGAGATCGAGCGCCAGATCGCGCTTTGGGAATCCGGCGGCCAGGTGCAGCAGGCGACGATGGGCTGGGACGAGGCGCGCCAGGTCACGGTTGTGCAGCGCGTCAAAGAGAGCGCCGACGATTACCGCTACTTCCCGGAGCCAGACCTGCCCGTGCTGGAGATCAGCCCGGCGTGGGTGGAGGAGGTGCGCGCGAGCCTGCCGGAGCTGCCCGACGCCAAGCGCGACCGCTTCATGGGGCAGTTTGGCTTGAGCCGCTACGACGCCTCGGTGCTCGTCGCCGAGCAGGCCGTCGCCGCGTACTTCGAGGCAGCGGTGACGGCGGGCGGCGATCCCAAGAGGGTCGCCAACTACCTGACCGGCGAGGTCTTCCGCCTGATGAACAGCGAGGGCCGCGACCGGCAGGACATCGGCGCGATCAGGCTGACGCCGGAGGCCCTGGCCGCCCTGGTGACGCTGGTCGGGCAGGGGACGATCACTCACGGCGTGGCCAGGCAGCTTGTGGAGACGCTCTACGCGGAGGGCGGCGACCCGGCGGCCCTGGTCGCGGCGCGTGGGCTGGCCCAGGTCAGCGACGCGGGCGTGCTGGGCGAGGCCGTCGCCCGTGTGTTGGACGCGCACCCCGGCGAGGTGGCGCGCTACCTGGCGGGCGAGGAGAAGCTGCTTAAGTTCCTGATGGGCCTGGTCATGCGCGAGATGCGCGGCCAGGCCGATGCCCAGGTGGTAGCGCGGCTGCTCGCCGAGCAGCTTGCGCAGCGGCGCGGTTAGGGGGCGTCCTCATGGCTGGGGCGGAAGATCACCGCCGAGGCGCAGAGGACGCGGAGAAGAAGCCAGAGAATCTTACTCTCTTACCTCTGCGTTCTCTGCGTCTCTGTGGTTCAGGAACTTCGCCTCCTCGTGAGAGGGACGCAGGCGGGCGATAACTGGAACAGACGTTCTATTTCTGCTATAATCTGGACAATCTCTCGCTACGAGCAACGCCATAGTGCGGCTTTCCAGGAGGTCATCATGGCAGGGTATCAATACACGGTGATCATTGGCAACGTAGGGCGCGACCCGGAACTGCGTTACACCCAGTCTGGCGTGGCCGTGTGCGACTTCAGTGTGGCGGTCAGCCGCCGCTGGACGGACAGAAACTCCAACGAGCAGCGCGAAAAAACGACCTGGTTCCGTGTCTCGGCCTGGCGGCAGTTGGCCGAGACAGTCAACCAGTACGTGCACAAGGGGATGCAGATCATGGTCGCCGGTGAAGTAGATGCGTCCGCCTACGTGGGCCAGGATGGGCAGCCGCGCGCTACGCTCGAACTAACCGCCCGCGACATCAAATTCCTGGGTCGGCGCGGCGAGGCAGAAGAAGTCGCCGGCGAAGCACCGACGGAAGCCGACGATTTGCCCTTCTAGAGTGTGCTATGTACTTTTGAACCCCTATCCCCCGCTCCTTTCCCCGCAAGCAGGGAAAGGGGAGAAACTCGTCCCTCCCCGCCAGCGGGGAGGGACCACAGGGTGGGGTCATGCGCCGCACATGGCGTTGCGCGCTTCCCGCTGCGCCGAGCGTGCGGAGTTCATAACGCGCTCCTACAAGACCTGGCTCGCCCGGAGGATGCCATGCGCCCGCTGATGTTGCTGCGCGCCGCACCGGTGTAGAATACGCATGAGAGCAGCCGAGTCGGGGTTGCACGCGCGGCTGTTTCTGGTGCGCAACGCCAACCCACCTGGGGGTACATCCCTCACAAGGAGGATCGCCTGACATGGCCGAACCGCAGCAGCCCGTCCAGCGACGGCTCAGCCTGGAAATCCCCGCCGACCTCGCCGCCACTTACGCCAACTTCGCCATCATCACCCATTCGCCCTGGGAGGTCTTCCTGGACTTCGCCCAGATTCTGCCCAACGTGCCTAAAGCGCGCGTGCAGGCGCGCCTGGTGCTCACGCCGACCAACGCCAAGATGCTGCTGATTGCGCTGCAAGACAACATCGCTCGCTACGAGGATCAGCACGGCGAGATCAAGGTGCCGCCACGCCCCCAGACGCTCGCCGACCAGCTTTTCGGCGCCATCCGCCCGCCGGACGAGGGCGAGGGCGGGCCAGAGGACAAGGACATCCCCAATGGATAACCTGGACATCCTCGACGCCATCGTTGAGGACATCCGCGCCCAGTTCGAGGCCAAGAACGCCGCCCGCGACGCGGCGATCAACCAGTCGCGCGGGCTGATCCAGCACTGCGCCAACGCCATCCGCGCCGTGCACCGCCACGAGTGGGACGCCGCGCGCGCCCGCCTGGACACGGCCCGCGACGCCGCCAACGCCATTCGCGCAATGGTAGCCGACTACGCCGACCTGTATCACAGCGGCTACACGCAGGACGCGCTCAAAGAGTACGTCGAGGCGTGCGTGATCTACGCCCTGGCCCGCGACGAGGCCCTGCCCACGCCGCAGTCGCTCGGCGTGGAGCCGTCCACGTACCTCAACGGGCTGTGCGAGGCGGCCAGCGAGCTGCGCCGGCAGATTCTCGACATCCTGCGCCGGGGGCACTCCGACGACGCCGAGCGCCTGCTGGCGGCGATGGATACCATCTACGGGCTGCTGATCGGCTTCGACTTCCACGACGCGATCACCGGCGGGCTGCGCCGCCGCGTGGACGCACTGCGCGCGGTGCTGGAGCGCACGCGCGGCGACGTGACCAACAGCGTGCGCCAGGGGGCGCTCCAGGCGGCGCTGGCCGACTTCGAGCGGCGCATCGGGTTGGAGACGGCCTTCGGCGATGTGGAGACCGATTTCAGCGACGACGAGGGAGACGCGGCCTAGCGCCTCCTCTGTGGGACAGCGCATCACCGCCGAGGCACAGAGAGCGCAGAGAAGAGATAGATGCAAAACCCATTCAGGCTTTCTCCGCGTCCTCGGCGTCTCTGCGGTTCAAGACTCTTGCTGCCGTCGTGAGGCATTCCCTACTGGGGACGGCGCGATCAGCATGAGCAGGCAGGGAAGACCATGCCATCCACCCAGCGATTCCTGATCAAAGAAGGCCCGAACGCGGGCAAGACCGTTGAGCTGGCCCATTTCCCGTTCACCATCGGGCGCGCCCGCGACTGCGACTACGTGCTGGACTCGACGGCCATCTCGCGGCTGCACGCCCGCTGCACCAGCGATCACCAGAACATCTACCTGGAAGACCCCGGCAGCACCAACGGTACGTTCGTCAACGGGCGGCGGCTGGCCCCCGGTGAGCAATACCGGCTGCGCGCCGGCGATGAAGTCACCTTCGGCCAGGTCTGCGCCTGGGTCTTCGACGACCCGGCGACGACTGCGCAGATCGCCCCGGTGCGGCTGCCCCGGCCCGGCCTGGAGATTGACGAAGCGGCGGCGCGGGTCATGGTCGGCGGGACGCTGCTCTACCCCCCGCTCAGCCCCAACCAGTTCGCGCTGCTGGCGCTGCTGGCCGCCAACCCAGGGCGCATCGTCACCCGCGACGAGGTGATCAGCGCTGTGTGGGGCGCGGGCGTGGAGGTCAGCGACCAGACGATTGATGCGCTGGTCAGCCGCTTGCGGCGGCGGCTGCTGGAGGCCGATCCGGATCACGACTACATCATCACGCGGCGCGGCTTTGGCCTGATGTTCCAGAATCGCTGACGGCACGCTGTGACTCACGCTACGCTCAGGATCGCCCCGTGACCTCACACCCCACCCTCCTGCTCGCTTCCGGGTCGCCCCGCCGCCGCGAACTGCTGCACCTGATGGGGCTGGGCTTCGCCACCACCAACGCCGACATTGACGAAACGCCGCTCCCTGGCGAGTCGGCGCGCGCCTACACCATCCGGCTCAGCCAGGAGAAGGCATGCGCGGCGCTCGCCGCTGCTGCCGGGCACGCGCTGGTGCTGGCCGCCGATACCACCGTCGCCGACGGTGAGGCCATCCTGGGCAAGCCTGCCAACGCGGACGAGGCGTGGGCCATGCTGCGCCAACTGCGCGGGCGGGCGCACCAGGTCTACACGGCGCTGACGGTGATTGATGTGGCGACGGGGCGGGCGATCACCGACATCGCCGTGACCGATGTGCCCATGCGCCCCTACAGCGACGACGAGATCGCCGCCTACATCGCCAGCGGCGACCCCTTCGACAAGGCGGGCGGCTACGCCATCCAGCACGCGGGCTTCCGTCCCGCCGCGCTGACGAGCGGCTGCTTTGCCAACGTGGTCGGGCTGCCACTGTGTCACCTGTTGCGCGTCCTGCGCCGGTTTGGGATCGAGGCGCGCGCGGACGTGCCGGAGCGTTGCCAGGCGCACTTCGCCTATGCGTGCGATGTCAGCGCGGCGATTCTGGACACGCCTCTCCTCCTAAATCCCCCTCTCCAGCCGAGCTAGAGAGGGGGATTTGGACCGCTGGTCGGGGCGTTTTCCCCCTCCCTGGCTTGGCCGGGGAGGGGGCCAGGGGGAGGGGCATTCTGTCCATACCACGCACCCGGAAGCCTTAACCTGACGCACATGGGGCGTATGGCCATACGCCCCCGCCAGACTTCCGAAGTCTCCGAAAACTTCGGAAGTCTTTAGAGGGAACCAGGGTTCAGGGGCGGACAGCAGTGTGGGAAGCACTGAGATGGCGTCCGGTTAACCTCACCCCCTGGCCTCGCTACGCTCGGCCTTTCCCCCTCTCCGTAAACGGAGAGGGGGAGGCGAGGCGCGTTAGCGCCGAGCGGGGATGAGGTAAAGTGAAGGGCCACTCCAGACTACACACCAACCTCAATGCCTGTCCGCCCCTGAAGGAGGCCAGGGGGAGGGGCGTCCTGTGCCTCAAATCGCGTACACGTCGTGGTCTTTGGCCAGCGTCACCGGGCCGGCGAACGTCGTGCGCGCCTCCGCGATGAGCACCTCCGTATCGGCGTCGCCCACCGGATAGTGCACCAGCGCCAGCCGCCGCGCGCCAGCCAGCGTCGCTACCTCGCCCGCCTGCGCCGCGCTCGAATGGCCGAAGCCCTCACCGGCGGCCTCGTGTAGCAGCAGGTCGGCGTCGCGGGCCAGGGTGATGATGTGGGGGATCGGCTCGGTGTCGCCCGAATAGGCGATGACCTGGCCGGACGACTTGACCTCCACGCGCAGCCCAACCGTCGGGATGAAGTGTCGCGTCGGCCAGGCGCGAATGTGGAAGGCGTCGCTGTCCAGCAGGGGCACGTCGGGCTGCTCGGCCAGGCGGTGGACGCGCACCTCAAAGAAATCGGGCCAGGTGTTGACCATGAAGGCGTCGAGCATGTGCTCGAAACGCTGCATACAGTGGTGCAGCCCATAGACATCCAGCGCCCTGCGCCGCCCCACCAGCCACAACTGCATCAGCAGGATGGGCACGCCGTAGACGTGATCGGGGTGGAAGTGCGTGAGGATCAGGTCGGTCAGGTCGTCAGGGCCGATGTCATGCTGAGCCAGCTTGCTCAGGGGGTTCGAGCCGCAGTCCACCAGCACGGCCCGGTCGTGATCGCCTTGCAGCACAAAATGCGTGTTATCGTGCTCGGCGTCCGAGACCGCTGCCGCCGAGCCGAGGATGATCAGACGGGCCATCGCGTGTCCTGTGGAGGTGCCCTCAACCGTCAGCGAGAACCCGGCGCAGGGGCATATGGCAAGACGCCCCCCTGTATAGCACGGATCACAGCGTTAAGACAAATTCGACGACGCGCGGCGTGAGCGTCACTTCCAGCAACGCCGCCAGCACCAGCAGCGGCAGCACCAGCCCCACCCCAATCTTCACCACGTCCGCCGCCGCCGCCAGCCACGCTTCGCTGGCGGTCAGGTCGGCGGGCGGGCGCGTGACCACGCTGCCCAGGCGCAGCGCCGCCGCCCCAGCCAGCACAATCGCCGGAATCTCCAGCGCACCGTGCGGGATCACAGCCAGCAGGAACGGCAGCGGGCTGAGGCCGGCTATCGTCACCTGGCCCAGGATGAAGCCCAGGATGCCAAACGGCACGGCGACCAGCACCAGCCCCATCACCCCAAAGGTGAACATGCCCAGCAGCGTCGCCGCCAGCAGCACACGGGCATTCTGCGCCAGCGCCAGGACGACCAGGTGCGGGTTGTCCTGGCCCAGGTCGAACCAGGAGCGCAGGTTATCCAGCAGCGTCTTGTCGTTGGCGGCGAACTGGTCGAGCGGGATGCGCCACTGCCCCGCCGCGATCCAGCCGCCCACGAACGCACCGGTCACGCAGATCAGCACGACGGCGGCGCTCCCGCGCAGACCCCATGCGGCGGGGAACACACTCCGCCGGTACCAGCGCCGCAGCGAGAAGGCTTCCCCCGCCGGGCCGCGCACGCCCTGCCAGAACGTGCGCCCGATCCAGCGCAGGTTGAGCTGATCCAGCGCGCGGCCCAGCAATTCCTCGCGGTTGAAGAGGCGCGCGCCCATGCGCACCAGCAGGATCACCGCGACCAGCACGCCGGCCATGATCGCCCACAGCAAAGAGCGGCGGTGCGGCTGCACCATGATCGTCGCTTCCAGCATGACCAGCAGAGACATGGGGATGATAATGAAACTGGCCAGCAGGTTGGCGGCGCGCGTCGAGGTGGTCTGGCTGGAGACGACGACCGCCCCGGTGACCATCATCAGCGCCTGGGCTGTGGTCAGCAGCACGATCTGCACGACGAGCAGCGGGGCCGGACGCCACTGCTGCTCGCCCAGGATGAGCGCGCCCATGTAGATGGCCATGCCGCTGTAGCTGGCCAGCAACGGCGGCAGCATGGCCGCGAACGACTTGCCCAGGTACAGTTCCGTGTTGGTCAGCGGGGTAGAGAGCAGTGGCTCCAGGCTGCGCCGCTCCTTTTCGCCGACGAACGTCTCCAGGGCGATGACCAGCGAAATGGACACGGGGAAGAAGCCGACGATCATCGGCATGAGCGGCAGCAGCGACGGCAACAGGTCTTCCGCGCCGTTGTCCTCAAAGAAGCCGGTGAAGATGCGCGTCATCTCATTGGCCAGCAGCGGGAAGATGAGCGTCAGCAGGAAGATGGGGGTCATGATCCGCCAGTCGCGCAGGCTGTCGCGTACCTCACGGCGGGTGATGATCAGGGCGTGGCGCAGCGTGCGAGCGACTGCCGCCCGGCTCCACTGGCCGTCCGGCTCGACGAGCGGGACTCTGTCCTGCGTCATGCGCTCACTCAGGCTGGCCATGTGAAGCCGTCCCTTCGTCCTCGGCGACGATCTGCAGGTACACGTCTTCGAGCGTGCGCGAGACCTCGCTCAGCGTCACAATGTCCAGCCCGGCCCCGGTCAGGCGGCGGATCACCTGGGGGTTGGTCAGCGCCGGGTCGGGCGTGCGGTAGCGCAACCAGCAATCGCCCGTCTCAACGATGGTGACCATCTCGCGCAGGGTGTCAATCGCCCCGTTGAGGTGTCGCGTCAGGCGCAGCTCCATCAGCGGCGCGCCGACGAAGCGCCCCGAAAGCTCGGCGAAGGTGCCGTGCGCGATGATCCGCCCCTGGCGAATGACGGCGATGTGATCGGCCAAGTCTTCGGCTTCGATCAGGTTGTGGGTGGTTATGGCAATGGTGCGCTCCTCGCGGCGTAGCTCTTTGATCGCCTCGCGCACCAGCTTGGCGCTCTGCGGGTCCATCGCCGAGGTTGGCTCGTCGAGCAGCAGCACGGGCGGGTCGTGCAGCATGGCCCGCACCAGGGCCAGCTTCTGCTTCATGCCCTTCGAGTACTCGCCCAGCCGCTTGTCGAGCGCGTCGCCCAGGCCGAAGTGCTCCATCAACTGGCGCGGGCGTCGCCGCCGGACTTCGGGCGGCAGGTCGTAGATGCGCGCGAAGAAGTCGAGGTATTCCTCGCCCTTCATGCGCTCGTAGAGGCCGTGCTGCTCGGTGAGCACGCCCACCAACGCGCGCACCGCCGTCGGCTGGGCGACCACATCATAACCGGCCACGCGCGCCCAGCCCGCCGTCGGTTTGAGGATCGAGGTGAGCATCCGCACGGTCGTCGTCTTGCCCGCGCCGTTCGGCCCCAGCATGGCGAAGATCGTCCCCGGCATGACCGTGAACGTTACGCGGTCAACGGCGCGGAAGTCCTTGAAGTCCTTGCATAGCTCGAAGGTCTCGATCATGGTGGTGGGTCGTCGGTGGTTGGTTGTTGGTCATTGGTTGTTGGTGGTGAGTCTGGAGGCAGGAGTCCGGGGTGTGTCATCCTCCTGACTCATGACTCCGGACTCACGTCTCACCTCTCTAGATTGTATGCGCGGGCGAAGGCTGCTCCAAGCGGCGCGTGTGAATTCCGCCTGAAAAAGAGGCGTAGCCCTGGTTGACCTCATCCCCACTGCGTTGCGGAGAGGGAACTTCTGCCTGCGCGGAAGGCCACCCGTAGGGGCGTATTGCAGCACGCCCCATGCGCGTCAAGGTAAGGCTTCCGGGTGCGTGGTATGGGCACAATGCCCCTCCCCCTGGCCCCCTCCCCGGACAAGCCAGGGAGGGGGAAAACGCCCCAACCAGCGGTCCAAGTCCCCCTCTCCAGCAGAGCTAGAGAGGGGGATTGAGGGGGTGAGGCCCGCACAGCCAGGCTTAAGGTGACGCATAGGGCGTATGGCGATACACCCTACGAACCTCGCCCCCGCTCGGTGCTGGCAAGCCGAGCGCAGCGAGGCTGGGGGGTGAGGCTATTAGGGTGTGCGGCCCCTACCTCGCCTCCACTGCCGCCGGCTGGCTCACCCGCTGCCTGTGCCAGTTGACGACCACCACGCCAGCCAGGATCATCGCCGCGCCCACGATGATCTTCCAGTCCACTGCCTCGTCGAGGAACAGTGCGCCCAACGTCACCCCGACGGGCGGCATCACATAGGTGACCAGCGTGGTGCGCGTCGCGCCCCAGGTGGAGATCAGCGTGTAGAACAGGAAGTAAGCCAGCACCGTGTTGACCAGGGCCAGTGTCACCACGGCCAGCACGTCCTGCGCACCCAGGTCGGCAACGGCGGGCAGCGGCGCGGCGGCCAACGTGACGGCGACGATCAGCACACCGCCGATGATCAACGAGCCGCCAGCGATGGTGTAGGGGTCTACGCCGCGCAGGTAGCGGCGGATGACGACCGCTGACATGGCGTAGCAGGCCGATGCAGCCAGCACAGCGACCTGACCCGCCAGCGGGTTGGGGCTGCTGGAGTCGGAGCTGCGGCTGGCCAGCAGGGCCACGCCCGCAAAGCCCAACACCAGGCCCAGCACCTTCTGAGGGGTGATGCGCTCGTCGGGCAGGCCCACATGGGCGATGACCAGCGTAAAGAGGGGCACCGTTGCGTTGAGCACGGTCGCCAGGCCGCTGTCAATGTCCTGCTCGCCCCAGGTGATCAGCGAGAAGGGCACGGCAGTGTTCGCCACGCCGACAAAGAGCAGGGCTGCCCGCTCGCGGGGGTTGGTTGGCCAGCGGCGTCTGGTGACGCGCAGGAAAACGGCCATGAATGCCGCCGCCAGCCCGATCCGCAGCGATACCAGCGGCAGCGGGCCAAAAGCGTCCACAGCCACTTTGATCAACAGGAACGACGATCCCCAGATGAGGCCCAGCCCCCAGAATAGCAGCCAGTTGCGCATCGTGTGCCCTCAAGACAGTCATCAGCGGTCAGTGGTCAACGATCAGATAGAGCGGCGCGGGCGGGCTTGCCGCCCCCTGGTTCCAGCGAGAAAAACGAACGCCCTGCCCGGCGGCAGAGCGTAAGGGGCACTCCTGGCGCGCCCGCGGGTTAGCGTTGCGGCGGCGCTTCCTCGATGGTGATGTCGGGGAAAAACTGGCGCACCGTCCCGGCGATCCAGCCATGCAGCGTGTTCAGCGAAAGCGGGCAGCCTTCGCAGGCCCCGCCTAGCTCGACGCGGGCCACCTTGCCGTCGAAGGACACCAGGCGGCACCACCCACCGTGATAATACTCGATGTATGAGGACAGGTTCTCGATCAGGCTCTGCAGGCGCTGTTCAACCGGCGCGTCGGCGTTCACCCCGTTCTCTATCGTTTCCGCCATCACCTTCTCTCCTGCGTCACTCGTAACCCCTATCCAATCTTAAACGATTGCGGCGGCGGCGACAATACATAGGTTCGGAGTGTGTGCACAATCTGTTTTGAAAAGGCCTGCAACCCCACCCTAAGTCCCTCCCCGCCTGCGGGGAGGGATTTCAAGAGCAATCCTTTCTCCCTTCCCTCGCTTGCGGGGGAAGGGCCGGGGAGGGGGTAAAGATACCTCTCAAACGGCCTCTCAGAAGCCTACTCTGGCTCTGCTTCCTTGTCCGGTTTTTCCAGTTCTGGGAAGCAGCCGAGGAGCGTCCAGTAGATCACGTTCGTCTTGGCTTCCTTGAGTTCTTCCCACTCTTTGGGAATCTCCATGTCCTCAAGCTGCTCTTTGGGCACGGTGAGGTAGAGATACATGGTGGCCCCCATGTAGGGGTCGTCATCGAGCGCCACGCACAGCGAGAACTCGCTCTCCTCGTCAATCTTCAGGTTCTCCGGCTCAGCCAGGTCTTCTTCCTCCAGCCCGGTCAGCGCGCCGTAGACATAGGGCAGCAGGTAGCTGATGTCCTCTTCGACGAGCGCGAAATCGCGGTCGAACAGCGCCTCGTCGTCAACGAACTTGGCCATGGTGTCCACCGTCAGCTTTAGGTCTTCGGTGGTATCCGGGTAGTACTCAACCAGCCACTCCTCGATGTCGGCCAGCGGCACCTGGAAGTAGGCAAAGTCTTTCTTGTCCTTCTTGCCATCGCCTGGTGCTCCAAGCAGCGAATCGCTCAAATCCTCGCTGGTGCTCACCAGAACCATGCCGGTTAACAGCCCAACGACAAACCCTGCCAGCACAATGATCATACTGCGACGGTTCATGGCACATCTCCCTTTTCCGCAGCGCGTTGATCGCGCTTTGTCTATGATACCTCTTCATATGTTACGACATATGTTATCGAGAAATCAACTCAAAAGGGTGTGCAAAAATCCGGCAGGTAGCTGGCTGCGCCCTGGTTACCCTCCCCCTCGCTCGGCACTAACGCGCCTCGTCGCCCCCGCCGTTGTGGAGAGAGGTAAGCCGTGCGCAGCGATGATCATCACCGGCGCAACGCCTGCCGCCAACCACAGCCCACGCCGCTGAGCCGGATACTGCGCTCATCCGGGGACAAGCGCGCCGGAATCATAACGCAGGAGTTCCTAGGACTTCGGAAGTCCGGGGAGACTTCCGAAACCTGTTATCGCGGAGTGTAGATGGCGACCCCTTCAAGAGGCGCTCACAAGCCAGTCAGCGCGGCCTCAACCGACTCGTAGTGATCGAAGAAGCGGTCGAAGCCAATGATCTTGAAGACGCGCTCAACCTTTGGGGTGAGCGATACCAGGCGCAGGTCGCCGTCGTTGGCGCGGTTGCGCGTAAGGATGTCGGCCAGCGTGCGCAGCCCCGCGCTGTTGATGTACGTGACGCCCGCCATATCGAGCACGATCTTATGCTTGCCCTCGCCGACGGCAGCCTGGAGCACGGCGTCCATCTCGCCAGCCCCCACGCTGTCCACGCGCCCTTCGAGGACGAAGACGGTAATGCCGTTGTGAAGACGCTCCGTGATCCGCATCAGCCCTCCTCCCTTATGCATGGCAAAGACTGACAGTTGGAATGGCTTCCGGTAGGGGCGCTGCCCTGCTGCGCCCCCGTAGGGGCGTGTTGCAATACGCCCCTACGGGCCTTGTCTTGTTCGGCGTCAAGCGAGTCACTGACAATCTTTGCACACACTCATTTGCGAGCCGGGGGACGGGGGGCAATCTCAGCAACCAAGTAGCCAGTCCCTAACATGCCGTTCGCACACCCTCCCTGCCGGCGATCAGTCGCGGCCCGCCACCAGGCGACGGTCAATCTCCTCCTGCGCCACCAACTGCCCGTCGCGCACCTCTTCGACGCGCGGAATCTGCCCGGCCAGGTCGCGGTCGTGGGTGACCATGACGATGGTCGTGCCCTGGGCCACCAGGTCTTCGAACATGGCGAAGACCAGGCCCGCCGAGACTGCATCGAGGTTGCCCGTCGGCTCGTCGCCCACGAGCACCTTCGGGTGGTTGGCCAGGGCGCGGGCGATGGCCGCGCGCTGCTGCTGCCCGCCCGAAATCTGGCTGGGGTATTTGTGAGCCACGTCGGGCAGGTCTACCATCTCCAGCAGCTCCATCGCCCGCTCTTTGCGCTTGCCGCGAAAGGTGCCCGTGTAGTGCATGGGCATCATCACGTTCTCCAACACGGTAAGCGTGGGCAGAAGCTGGAAGAACTGGAAGACGACGCCCACATTGCGCCCGCGCCACTTGGCGACCTGGTTTTCGCTCAGGTTCGTCAGGCGCTGGCCGGCGACGAAGACCTCGCCAGAGGTGGGGCGGTCAATGCCGGTGATCATGTTGATCAGCGTGCTCTTGCCGCTGCCCGACGGCCCGACAATGGCCACGAACTCGCCCTCTTTGATCTCCAGGTTCACACCCTTCAGCACCTTGAGCGGGCCGGCCTTAGTCTTGTAGACCTTCTCGACGCCTTGCAGCGAGATGACGGATCCGTTATGCGCGTTGCCCATGATCTGTTTTCTCCCACACGCTGATTGTTCGCGCGCTTATTGGTAGCGTAGAATGTCCGACACGGTGCGCCGGGCAGCGGCGATGGACGGCCACAGGCTGGCGACCGTCGCCACGATGATCATACCCACCAACCCCAGGCCCAGCACCCAGATCGGATAGCTGAACTCGATGAAGTCGGCGAAGCCCAGCCCGTTCAGCAGGCTGACGGCCAGCAGGTAGCTCAGCGGGATGGCGAGCACCCAGGCCAGCACGCCGATCAGAATGCCCTCCACCAGGAACTGCGTGACGATGGTGCCCGACCCCGCGCCAATCGAGCGCATCACGCCGATCTCTTTCTGGCGCTCGTAGACAGCCATCGAAAGGGTCGTCAGCAGGCCGATGGCTCCTACGGCGGCCATCACCGCCGAGGTGATCTGGAAGATCATATTGAAGACCAGGATGCCGTCGGTAATCTGCTCTTGCTGCTCCACCTGGTTGACGAAGCTGGCCGTCACGCCACCAGCGAGCAGTGTGTCGGAGATGTCGGCGATCACGTCGTCCACCTCAGCGGCGCTGGGGTTTTCGGCGCTCACCGCCACCAGGTAGCCGGTGGGCAGCGGCGGGTCGTCAGACGGGTCATCAGGAGTGCCTGCGTCGCCCAACACAAAACCGGCCTGGCGGGATAGGTCTTCCCAGTTCATGAAGACGAGGGGGAACGGATACGAGGCAACGCCGATGATCTCGTATTCGCCCGTGCGCCCGCCCGCCGACACCACGATGCGGTCGCCCGTCGTCTTGCCAACAGAGTCGGCGGCCGGCGTGGTCAGCACCACGCCCTCGCGCTCTGGGTCGCCCTCCCAACCGGTGCCGCTGTCGTAGGTCAGGTCAGCCGCTGGCGTTCGCGGGTCATAGCCGAGCGCCTGCAGCTCGTCGCTGCCCTCAAAGCCAGCCCCAATGCTGATCTCCGTCCCGCTCAGGTCGAACAGGCGCACCAGGAAGCCCGCCCCTGGATAGACGCCTTCGACGCCCTCCACGCTGTTGATACGCTGCGAGACCTGGGTGAAGTCCTGCGCCTCGCTGGGAATGGCCATGATCTGGTAGTTGATCGTCTCGAAGACGTTGTTGATCTCAGCGTTGATCAGGGTGAACATGGCGAAGACGCCCATGAACGCGGACGCAGCCAGCGTCAGCGTGATCACGGTCAGGGCCAGGCGTCCTTTCTTCTGCACGACGTTGCTCAGCGCCTGGCGGATGGTGATCGGCACCGGCAGCGCCTTGATCACGCGGGCGCTCAGGCCCCGCCCCCACGTACCCGCAATGCCCAGATCGGTCATGGCGTCC
>Ga0334890_1002832_pt1 | contig 18930 bp, 13 predicted proteins | sample GraSluR1_MG_3_FD_207220 | JGI IMG/M metagenome (GOLD analysis project Ga0334890, IMG submission 207220) | Sludge microbial communities from methane-producing bioreactor in Wageningen University, Netherlands - Granular Sludge_31_08-R1 | ecosystem: Engineered > Bioreactor > Anaerobic >... | reverse complement strand
CTCATAATTCCCCTGGTAAAAAGGAAAAATACACTTTATGCAATGGTGAATTAGTTGAAAGCATTGAACACAGTTACAACAGAAAAACGCATACTATTTTTGGACAATTCCGCAAAACCTACTATAGAGGGAAACTAAGGAAAGAAGAATATTATGAAATAGATTGGAGAATAAAATGGAAAGGACTATTTTTTCGGGAAGTTAGTAAGAATCATATTATAGAAAGATATGCATCAGGAGGCAGTATTTCCCGAGAGATAGTCTATTGGAAAAATGGAAAACTGATGTATAACCTGGGTAAGGGAAATAAGAATATCCAGATATTCAACAAAGATGGTTCGTTATTAGCCTTGATATCCCTGGATAAAGGTCTATCCATGTACAGCGGAAGATATGGCTTGCATCTAAATCTAAAAGAAATTAAAAGACTGGAAATTACTTTTACAGGAGAATGGTATTACCAATTGTATGATGATCAAGGGAATGTCCGTTCCTGGTTAAAAGGAAAGAGCCTGAGGCCAGAAGAGGGAGTCAAAAACGGACGTAAGCTATACTTTCTTAGAGGGATCCAAGTTCCCAAAAAGGTAATTGCTGGAAATTATGACGCCAACTATATCCTCTCCTATCCCAATGCCACCATTCGAAGTGAAATGATGAAAAGTTATGGCATAGACCGCGTTGTTCAGGAATTGCAGGGCGAAACCCTCGAAAAAAGAGAGGAATATGAATTACTCCAATTTCCCATTCCTGGAGGGAGAGATCCGGATAATATCATGAAGGTTTTGAAAATGAGATGCCCCTCAACGAAAGTTTATTACACCTTAAGGATTCCACCAGAATGCCAGAATATCCATGAGGCTATTAACTGGATCTACGGATTAAATTTAGATGAGATACGGAATGAGCAAAAGGAAGTAAAGATTCTAGCAGCCACTTAGGTATTAACCATTTTCTGACCTAGAGGAAGTTTATGTACATTTTGATAAATAGGAGGTGTGAGATGATTAAATTGACCGGTAATGTTAGTCGTAAAGTTCCGATTCCCGGGACAGAGTATTCTTCACAATCTTTCAGCGCTGGCATGGAAATAGAAGTGGGTAATGATGCTTCTTTAGATGTAGTGCAAAAGAAATTCAAAGAGATGTATGCGGTATTGGAGAATGCCATTAAAGCGCAGTTAATATCCAATGGCATATGTTTATCTGGCAATAACAATTCCAATCATTCAAAGAATAATCACCAATACGAGAAAGATCCAATAACTCCAAACCAAAAGAGATTGATTGAAAAATTGGTAAAAGAGCAGCAAATATTTGGAAAAGAAAGAATCCGTCTGCTCAATATCAAGAGCAAAGAAGAGGCCAAGACAGAGATTAAAGGTCTTCTTGCCAAAGGAGTGCCGAGGAGGTGATAATGACCATGAAAAACAATCCTTTAGACTATATCACCGCCACAATGGTTATCTGCTATGACTGCCCCAGAAAATACTACTACGAATATGTGGAATGCTGGAAGTCAGTTAAACCTTCAGCAAATCTTGTTTTCGGCAGTATCCTGCATGAAAGTATTGCAGAAGAATTCTTGAATGGCAGGAAAGCCATAGATGTTTTTTTGGAAAGATGGAGCAAGGCAGGAGAGTTAACTTATTCCAGGGCTGATAAGCATGAATCTCTAAGAAAAATTGGTATTGCATTGATTGAAAAGGTGCAGAGGACGGAAATTTATCAACGAGTGGTAGCGGTAGAAAAAGCTTATCAGACAGAACTGCCGGACGGCACTATCTTTAAAGGCAAAGTAGACCTGATTTATGATAACGGCAAAGAAGAGGTTCTCCTGGACTGGAAAACCTCAAGCAGTTTATTTTTGGACCACCGGCCGGACCTGGATGATCAGTTAACTGCTTATAGTATGCTTTCCGGAATTTCAAAGGTAGCCTATGGAGTGCTTTTAAAAAAGAAAAATCCAGAAATAAGATTACTTTATGCCAAGAGAACCTATCAGGACTATCTTGACTATCAGTTTAAGGTAATGAAGGTAGTAGCAGATATAGAAGCAGGGTTCTTTTTCAAAAAACCTTCACTCTATTGCGGATTTTGTCCCTTTGTTCCTCTTTGTCGGAATCAGAAAGAAAAAATTAATACAGAATTAAAAAAGGCTCCAGTTGAAGACAGATATGTTGGAATAGAATGTGAAGAAGTTGCAACTTGTTTGGTATAAATTATCCTCCTCAGTTAAAAAATATCTTTATAGCAAATTAATACTTTTAATCTTGAGGAGGAAATCTTTTTTAAAGGAGATTAAAATGTATAAACCTAAAATACCCCAGGATATAATCCAAAAGCTCTATCGCATCCGGGAAAAATTAGCCAAAAGGGGAATCAAAAAACCCATTACCGTTTTGGTGAGGGAAGCGATTGAAGAGTATTTAAGAAAACTGAAAGAAATCTAAAATCATTTAAAGTTAAATTACTTATGAGCCAATGTTAATCTTTGCATTGGCTCTTTTTCTTTGGTACAGGAGAAAATATTTGATGTTTTAGATAAATTGGCATTTGGTATAGTAATTTGTTAAAATTAAAAAATAAACAAAAAACAAAGTAAAATTGATTGCTACAAAATTTATCTCATAATATATTACAAGAATGCTAATTTCAAAAGATTAAAATGTCATTAAGTGGTAACTGAAAGAAATTAATTAATATGAAAAACTTTATCACCAATAGCAATTATGTAAGGCTCAAAAAAAGAATCATCGATTTGATTGAAAAATCTGATGAATTAAAGTTTTTGGTTGGTTTTTTCTATTTTTCAGGCATAAGAGAACTCTATGAGGGCTTAAAAGATAATCCAGATGTAAAAATCAAGGTATTAGTTGGTTTAGATGTTGATAAAACAAATCATAATTTGATTGAATATGCAGATGATCATCAACAGGTATCTGATGAAGAGAAAAGTTACAGGTTTTTTCAGTCTGTTAAAAAATCAATCAACTCAAATGAATTTGATACAAAAGAGTTCTATGAACAAGTTCGCTACTTTATAAAATTAATTAAAGACGATAGATTAATCATAAGAAAAACTTATCATCCTAATCATGCCAAACTGTATATCTTCAAATTAATGGAAACCCAGATTGCCAGAAACCAGCTTTTTATTACCGGAAGTAGTAATTTAACCAAAGCTGGTTTAACTACTCAAGCAGAATTTAATGTGGAAATTAGTGATTATGGAGTTGAAGATGCTGAAGAATATTTTGATCATCTATGGGATGAGGCAGTACCCATAACAGAACATAATGAAACAAGAAAAAAATTGATTGAAACTATTGAAAACGAAACCCTAATAACAGAAATAACCCCCTTTGAAGCCTTTGTCTTAATATTGAAAACCTATCTTTCTTCTTTTGAATATAAAAATATTGGCGAATCTGTTATTGACACTTTAAAAAGAAATAATTACAAGGTATATCAATATCAATTGGATGCGGTAAAACAAGCCTTGGCCATTATTGAAAAGAACAATGGAGTTATTATTGCTGATGTTGTAGGACTTGGTAAAACCATTATTGCCTGTGCGGTAGCAAAGCAATTAAGAAAGAGAGGTGTTATTATTTGCCCGCCAGGCATTATGGGGGATAAAAATAAGACTTCCGGTTGGCAAAGATATCAAGAAGAGTTTGGCCTGTATGATTGGGAGGTTCGTTCCTGTGGTGACCTGGAAAACATTGCTAAATTCATTAAAGATAAAAGCGATATTGAGATAGTAATTATTGACGAAGCCCATCGTTTCCGAAATCAAGATACCAAAGGTTATGAATTACTAAAAAACATATGCCGTAACAAAATTGTCATATTGTTAACCGCTACACCTTTTAATAATCGACCTGGCGATATATTGTCATTATTAAATTTATTTATTATTCCTAAAAAATCAATAATAACCCTGGAAGATAATATTATCAATAAGTTTCGCCATTTCAAAATTATCTTTGATCGACTCGGCTATATTAAAAAATATCATAATTCTTCTGATGTTAATAAAAAAAGAAAAGCAGAGAGTTTTTATGAGAAGTTATTTGAAGAAAAGGGAATTAATCTAATAAAGGTCCAAAACCGTGCTCATTATTTAGCCAAACAAATAAGAGATGTAATTGAGCCAGTAATAATTCGAAGAAATAGACTTGACTTGCAAAATAATCCTTTTTACCAAAATGAAGTAACTGATCTTTCTATCATAGATGACCCCAAGGAATGGTTTTTTGAGTTAACTAAAGAACAATCTAGGTTTTATGATGAAGTCATTCAAGAATATTTTGCCGATCCAGATGATGGAGGGCAATTCAAGGGGGCAATTTATCGACCCTTTGAATATGAGATAAAAAGAGAAAAAATTTCAGAAGAGAAGTTGAGTGAAAAAGAGAATTTTCAGTTTATTCAGCAAAAGAATTTATATGAATTTATGAGAAGGTTGTTGGTAAAAAGATTTGAAAGCTCTTTTGGTTCCTTTAAACAAAGTGTCAAAAATTTCATAAAAATTACTGAAGATATTTTAAAGTTTATTGAGAAAACTGATAAATATATTTTAGATCGTTCTTTATTAGAGAAAATTTATAATAAGGAAATTGAGGATATAGAAAAAGAATTAGTAGATTTTTCCGAAAAGCTTAGAGGAGGTGATTATCCCAAGAACAGCCGGATTTACGAGATAAATAAATTTGCTCACAAAGAAGAATTTATTACTGATGTCAAATCAGATTTACGATTATTGAAAGATATATTTAAAAGACTAAGTATTCTAAAATTAGACGATAAAGACCCCAAAGTTGATTGCTTGATTGAAAATTTAAGAGAAATCTTTTCTAGAAATTATTCTTCCGGAGAACCCAAAAGGAAAGTAATTATTTTCTCCGAATATGTAGATACAGTAAACTACCTCACTCCTATTCTTAAAGATGTTTTCGGTGAACGCGTTCTCATTGTTGCCGGGGATTTATCCGCTAGAAAAGTCAAAGAAATCAATCGGAACTTTGATGCTTCTCATGCTGAACCACAGGATGATTACGATATTCTGCTTGCCTCTGATAAAATTTCTGAAGGCTTTAATTTAAACAGGGCTGGGATAGTTATTAATTATGATATACCCTGGAATCCTGTAAGAGTAATCCAGCGTGTTGGCCGAATTAACCGAATCAGTAAGAAAGTTTTTGATAACCTCTATATCGTGAATTTCTTCCCTACAGAAAAAGGTGCAAGTGTAGTAAAAAGCAGGGAGATAGCTCAGAATAAAATGTTCTTAATTCATAACACTTTAGGGGAAGATGCCAAGATATTTGATATAGATGAAGAACCCACCGCTTCAGGTTTGTACAATAAAATTCAGCAAAACCCAGATAAGCTTCAGGAAGAGAGTTTTTATACTATGGCATTACGTGAATTTACTAAGATAGAAAAACAGTACCCTGATATTGTAGAAAGAATAAAGAAATTTTCACCCAGAATTAAGGTTGCTAAATTGTATAATGAGAATGAATTGATTGTCTTAATTAAAAAAAGAAGGATTCATATTAAGAGTATCAGTAATCACCAGAAGAAAAAACAGGCTATTAATGATTTGATGATGGAAGATATTTTTGAAAAAGTAAAATGTAATAAAAAAGAAAAATCAATGACTTTAAGTAATCATTTCTGGGATGCCTATGAAAGAATAAAAAATCCTAAAAAAGAATCTTCTATTCCTAATAGCGAACAGAGTATAGAACAGAAGGCATTGAATAATCTAAAAACCTTTATAAGCAAACCATGGGATGATCTTTTTCTATACTTAGACTTTATTCGGACTTTATTGGAAGATATTAATGATTATGGTACCTTGGCTGATTACACTCTTCGACGTATTGCTAACCTTGATTCTCTTAACGAGAAGCAGAAAAAACAAACTGCAGACGAAATAAGAATTCTCAAAGAAGAGCTTGGTGAAGACTATTTACAGAAAGAAAAAGATAAGCAGATTTCCTTACATAAAGAAATTATCATTGCAGTGGAGAATCAAAACTATGAGTAAAGAAATCTTACAGGATATTATAACTGATTTTAAAGTAGATAAATTTGTTAGGTTTTTCCGGCATAAAAACCGCTCTTTTCGACCCCAAAGAGAAACCCTTAATGAATATGATGATAATGATTTTTCAGAAGGTCTTAAACTTGGTGAAATTAAGTTTGATAATGAAGCTAATAATTTTATAATTTGTGCCTTTTATTCTATCAAATCCCTCTCGGAGAGAACTGGGAAAAAAGCACAGTATGAGAAGGCTAAGAAAATTTTAAAAGAAAAAGGTTTTGATAGCGGAATATTTATTTTTTACGACCAGAAAGGAAATTTTCGGTTTAGTCTTATCTATTTTAATTATTTAGGAAAAGGAAGACATCCCAGCTCTTTTCGTAGGTTTACTTATTTTGTTAGTCTAGATTTTACCAACAAAACTTTCTTACAAAGAATTGGGGAAGGAGATTTTTATTCTCTAGAAAAAATTAAAGATGCTTTTAGCGTTGAGAAAGTGACTGAAGACTTCTATAGAGATATTGCTAACTGGTATTTTTGGGCAATACAGAATTCAAGGTTTCCTAAAGACGCTGAAGAAGAGGAAAATGGTCGTAGTATGGCCATTATTCGTTTGATAACTCGCCTTATATTTATTTGGTTTATGCGTGTCCGGGGTTTGGTACCGGATTCTTTTTTTAATAAAAATAGAATAGATGAATACCTAAATGACGTTTCTCCACAATGCAGTTCTTATTATAAAGCAATATTGCAGAATCTGTTTTTTGCTATTCTTAGCACCAAAAGGAAAGAAAGAAATTTTAGAAGTGAAATTAGGGGAGCACGAGGCTATAATCCGGATTTTGGAAATCAGTATACTTATCGATATCACCAATTATTTAAAAATTCTGAAAACATAAAAGATTATTTTGGAGAAATTCCCTTTTTGAATGGTGGTATTTTTGAGTGTCTTGATGATAAGAAAAATGGAATTTACATCGATGGCTTTTCGGATACTATAAAAAATCAACCCATAATACCCAATTTCTTATTCTTTTCTGAAGAAAGTAATACTGATCTAAATAAAGAGTATGGAACTAGGGATAAAAAATATAAAGTGCGGGGGATTATTAATACTTTATCATATTACAATTTTACTATTGATGAGAACGATCCAAACGATGCCGAAGTTGCGCTCGACCCAGAGCTTTTAGGAAAAGTATTTGAAAATCTTTTAGCCAGTTTTAATCCTGAAACTGCAACAACTGCTAGGAAAACAACAGGTAGTTATTATACCCCAAGAGAAATTGTTGATCATATGGTTACAGAATCCTTAAAAGAATACTTCAGAGCATATTTTAATCATAAAGAAGACTTAGATGAAAAATTGGAGATTCTTTTTAATAGTGAAAATGATAGAAATCCTTTTGATGAACAAGAAAGTAAAAAAATTGTAGAGTTGATTGACAAGTTACGGATAGTTGATCCGGCTGTAGGGTCTGGTGCTTTTCCAATGAGTATTTTAATTAAATTGGTTTATATTCTTTCCAAGCTTGATCCGGAAAATTTGTTTTGGAAACAAGCCCAATTAGATGTAGTTCACAATATTCCTGATCCAAAATCCAGAAAAGATGCTATTGACAATATTGAGAAAAATTTTCAGGAAAAAAATGTCAATTATTTCAGGAAGCTTTATCTAATTCAAAAGTGTATTTATGGTGTTGATATTCAGCAAATTGCAGTTGAAATTTCCAAATTACGTTTTTTTATTTCATTATTAGTTGATGAAAAGATAGATAAAGATAATATAAATGGCAATTGGGGGATTGAACCTCTTCCCAATCTTGATTTTAAGATTATGCAAGGAGATAGTCTGTTATCTGAATTTTTAGGTGTAGATTTTGATAATAGTATAAACGATCAAGATAAGAAAGGGCAGCGTGTTTTTGGTTTTAAAGAAGAAGATGATGGACTTATTAGAGCCTTTGAACAGAAAAAAATTGATTATCAAAATGAAACAGACAGGGACAAGAAAAATAAGCTACAGAATGAAATTGAAAATTTAATGGTTAAAATATTTGAAACAAGGTTACAGAGAAAATATGAAGGAATCAATAATATTATCGAAAAAGCAAAAGGGATTCTGGATTTAAAAAATAGGGAGGAATTTATAAAGAGAGAAAGAGTAAAATTTTATAAAAGACAAGGATTTGATTTAGAAAGCATTGAAAAACAATTTAGAGAATTTTCCAGCAAGAAGAAAAAAAGACCATTTTTTGCCTGGAAGCTATATTTTGCCGAAGTGTTTAGAGGGAATAATCCTGGGTTTGATATCGTAATAGCTAATCCGCCTTACGGTAATCTTATTGAATTAGACAAAAAGGATTTATTAAAGAAAAAATATAAATATGGTGATTTTTCTGAAATTTCTAGTTTATTTGTTGAAAGAGGATACAATCTTTTAAAAGAGAAAGGTTGTATTTTTTATATTATTACCTTTGCTATCACCTTTAGCAAAAACTTTTCCCAAATAAGGCAATTATTAAATAAAAACTTTAAAAAAACATCTTTATTTACACTTGATAGGGATCGTTGTAGTACTTTTAAAAGCATGACACAGTCGGTATCCGTTTTTAAAGGCTTAAATAAGCATTCAACAATAAATAAAGGAATTTTTACTAGTAGATTTTTTAGAACCTTTCCGGATATAAATCAAATAGAATATAGTAATTCAAATAATTATCTTTTACCCACAATAAATGATTTTTCAAAAAAACATAGATTGCCCAAAATTGGTGAAAATAATAATAGAGAGATCCTCGATAATCTTTTCAAGTTTAGAGAACATCTTTTGAAAGTAATTAATAGAGGGAAAAATATTTGGATTAGGACAAGTGGTAATTATTGGTATAATGCCTTTGATAGAAAACCCTACAATAGTTCAGAGGTAAAAACATTAAAAGTGGAAGATATGTATAGTGATCTTGTTATAATTTTAATGAACTCTTCTTTGTTTTATTTTTGGTTTAGAGTTTACGGAGATGGTAGGCATATGAATAGAGATATTTTTGAATGGTTTCCTTTACCGTCATATATAGAAGTAAAAAAATATAGTTTGTTGTTGGAAAATGCTAGAAGGGTGTTTTTAGAAAGATTATTTTCTGTTTTTGATACAAAAAGAAATAGGTTTTTAACAAGTAATATAAAAAAAGATATTGATTTACTTGATTTGGTTTTAGGTAAGTATCTCTACAATTTTTCATATGAACAGATAGATCATATAATGAACTACGACCATGAGATAAGGGGTGGGAGAAAAATAAATAGTGAAATTGCCAAAATCATAGATGAAATGCTGCTACTGTTTCCAAGTAATAAGAGTCAAAAAAATAATGAAAATCAATTAAAAATACAACAATTAGACAAAATTATTGATAATTTAATTTATAAAGAATACAGGCTAACAGGTGATGAAGGTAAGTCAACAGGACTAGATAATAATGTCTAAGATCAAGTCACCATAATGATTTTGAGAGAATATTGGTAAAAAACGAAAAGAAGTATAGCAAAAGATTATTTATGATTAGCAATTATTCAATTTTGATTAATAAGGAAGAAAAGCTCAAGATGCAAGAAAAAATAAGAATTGCAAAAGAAACGAACGGCTTTACTGAGAAGTATTTAAAGAATCAATAGGAAATTAAAAAGTTACTTTAGAAAAAAATGAGGGTGCAATTAGGGAAAAAATAAATTTCCTACAAAAATAGATATGAAAATTACGAAAGTTGTAATAAATAATTATAAAAGCATAAAACATTTAGAATTTGAAACTTGCCATGGGTTGAATGCTTTTATTGGGGCTAATAGTACAGGCAAAAGCAATATTTTTGATGCAATAAATTGGTTGCTTGGACCGACATATCCATCTTTTAATTCTGTAAAAAAAGAAGATCATTTCTTAGGGAAAGAAGAAAATAAAATAATGGTTAGGTTAATTTTTGATGACGGTAAAAGTTTGGAATTAAACGAGCACAGAGAGGTATTCAATACATACAGAAACGAAAATGAAATAAAATCTGGACTTTTTTACAACGACCAAATTTATAATTGTAAGTCGGAAATAAGAGAGCAATATTGTTCTGCTTATCTTGGAATTGACAGAAAAATTTTAGATTATTTGCCTTCAAGTCGATGGTCGTTAGTTGGCCGTATTTTGCAAGAAATAAATAAAAAATTTTTGCAAGAGTCAATGACTTATAAAAACGAGACGAAAGCTAAAACAGAATGGTTAAAAACTTGGCTTCAATTCATAAGAGATAAGTTACTTTTTTCTGTTAAAGACCAAAGCGGCCAGGAAGTAATGAAAAAATTTCTTAATATCTTGCAAGAAGAAAGTGCGAAACAATTGAACAGACCACAATCGGACTTTGTTGTTGATTTGAGCCTATATGATCCCTGGAATTTCTATAAAACCCTTCAGTTAATTGTTAAAGAACAAGATATGGATTTAGAATTTCAAGCTTCAACACTTGGAATGGGCGTTCAAGCCTCAATCTCGATTGCCATTTTGAAAGCATATTCAGAATTAAATTTAGCAAACAAAAGCCCTATTTTTATCGATGAACCGGAATTGTTTTTACATCCACAAGCGCAAAGGAATTTTTATAAGATTTTGCGAGAGCTTTCGGAAGATAAGTATGATATTAACGGAGAACTTGAAAGAGAAGGAACGCAAGTATTTTATACTACCCATTCACCGAATTTCCTTTCTGCCGGGAATTTTGACGAAATCTTTATTGTTAGGAAAACAAAAGAAAAGGGGACATTTTTAAGGTGTGCTAAAATAGATGACTTTAAGCAAGATTTAAAAATAAGGACAGGACATGATACCACGGATAGAGATTTACTATTGCACTATAAAAATGCTTACGAGAATACTGGTGATACGCAAAGAGCAAATGAAGGGTTTTTTGCAAAGAAAATTATCTTGGTTGAGGGGCAATCAGAGGTGCTTTTACTTCCTTATTTTTTTGATTTGATAGGATTTGATTTTATAAAGGAAGCAGTGTCTATAGTGCGATGTGGAGGAAAAAATGAAATAGATCGATTTTATCGTTTATATTCTGAATTTGGAATTCCTTGTTATGTGGTATTTGACGGAGATAAACAGTTAAAAGGGACTGAGGGTGAACAAAATAATCTTAGCAAGAATAAGGTAATTTTAAAGTTGTTCGGTGAAAGCCAAAATTATCCTGATAACAACCCAAAAGAAAAATATTTGGGATTTGAATATGAATTTGAGAATAATTTAGGATTTGAAACTTCAAAAAAAGGACTTGATTTATTTATTGAAACAAAGAAAAAAATTACAGATAATTCAGTTGGTGTTCCATTTTGGATTGAGAAATTGAAAAATAGTATAAAATCTTTACCCGAAAATTATGTTGATAGTATATTACAAAAAGAAAATAACTAATCTTAGGTATCATCCTTTAATTTTTTATAGCTCCATAAAAAATTTCATGGACAGATTCAAGTAGAGAAAAAAGAAAAGGGCAATTGAAAGAAAACATTAGAAAAATTGTTTTGCATTTACACATAAATTTACCTCACTATTTTCCTTCTAATAATTAGATTAAAATGTACAAGTCTACTTATTCAAGCTTAAAAAGACTACCTATAACTGTTGCCATTCTTGAAGTTCTTTAATAAGCTGGTTCCAACTGAATCTTGAATGGGGCGCAGGGGTATTAATTTGCGTGTGAATACAAATTAGTTAGACTAGCCAAAAAGGACCTGGAATGTATTGTTCCGGGTTTTATGTTATAATGGGCTAACCTTAATAAAACCTACTAAACTTCATGTTTTTTGAGCTCCAAAACCATTGCTTAGCTTCTAAAGACTTAAATGCCTTATTTTTTGAGGTGTTTTTTATTTAAACAAATTTATGAAAGAAAAATTTCCAACCTTTTATAAAATAGCTAAAATACCTCGTTGGTTATTTAAGAACTGGATAAGAACTGCAGAAATTATTGTAGTAATTTGGGCAGCTAATGGAATGTGGAGAGTTATAAATTTAGATTTTTATTTTAAGGAATATTATAAAAAATATACATCATTACCATTAGACTATCATTTGGTATCTTTATTTTTTTACTTTCTCTCGGCAGTTTTAATTCTTTATTTATTAAGAAAATATGAAAGAAAAAATTAAAGAAATAATGGCTATAAAATTAATTTATGTGGATTTTTACAATAATCATTATAATTTTCGTTGTCGTTGCAGCTGTTTTGTCCGGGAAGAAAGGTGAGGAAGAAAAAAGACTTCCGTATACCAAAAAAGACTACCTGTTAACCAAAGCGGAAGCAGAATTTTTTAAAGCTTTAGAAAAAGCGACAGAAAATAAATATTATATTTTCCCTCAAGTTAATTTATCTGACTTGTTTTTTGTTAAAGCTAGAAAAGAAGCATATTATAAATACCGAAACAAAATAGACAGAAAGTCTGTTGATTTTGTCTTAGCAGAGAAAGAAAACTTAAAACTCTTATTAGCAATAGAACTAGATGATATCTCTCATAGCTATGGAAAAAGAAAAGAAAGAGATAATTTTGTTGAAAAAGCGTTTAAAGATGCTAAATTAACCTTGATCAGAATAAATTATAAAAAGAGTTATAATATTCAAGAGATATCTGATGTCATCAATAACGCTATTAATAGGAACAAAGAATCTTTAAATGGGAGCAAGGGTTAAGAATAATAAAACTATGAAAAAAGATGATCTGGAAAATAGTAATTCAAAAATTAGGATTTGGGCAAAAAAGGAAGAAGAGAAAAGTAAAGACCAAAACACAAAACAGAGCATGCACGAAGCTCTTTTTGGTGCTCTTATTTATGGATTAACCAATTTTTGTGAAACTCTCCCAGAGGAACAAAAGATAGATCAAAACACAGAGCTAATGGGAAAAATAAGGAGAAAGCATAATAACGATGCATCTTTTTTTGAGCTTGGTTGTTATTTATTTTTCCGAATTGATTTATGGTGCTTTAAAAATCACCACGAAGAATGGCGTAATCGTAGATTGTCTATCCTAATCAATCAATTTATATCGTTATTTGAAGAAGCATTGGATACAGAAAAGCTTGTCTTGGTTTTTAATAACAGGCTAGATTTGTACGGTAAGGCAATTCGAGGGAAATTAACCCGGGTATCTCTTCCTGGCAGAAACCAAAATCAAACAAGGAGCGACAATGATAAGATCCAAGATGCTATTTATTTTTACTTGACTCAATTAATACTTAAGACTGGAAATAATACTTTGCCAAAAATTTATAAGTTTAATAAAGAAGGGGATTCTCTTATTGTTCCAATTTCTTTAGATGCTTTCGAAATCTTTTTAATCTTTAATGGAATTCTTGCTTGGGAGAAGTATATATTACCTGTTTCTATAAAAGCTATCGAAAATTCTATAATTATAGATGAAAGATCTAATGAAAAAAGGAGTTAAGATAATATGAAAAGTATTTTTATCAATAATTTAACAGTTAAAAATTATAAATGTTTTAATGATGAAATTATTAATTTTAATGTCCCTAATGGGAAAAATGCGGGAAGTGGTCTGAATATTTTAATTGGCGAGAATGGGAACGGTAAAACGGCTGTCTTAGAAGCGATAAATTTTTTAACGCTTAGCAGTTTTGCTACAGAAAATAAATTAAAAATAAATGATTTTACCGATTATAGAAATCAAATTGTAATTAAAGGAGAAACAACGCCCTTTACTTGTAAATCCTCTATAGATTTCTATAATGGATGGTCTTTTGAGGCAAACGGGATTATATTTACTGCCAAAAGTAGAGATACAAAGGAGCGCGGTAAATTACTATCATCGCTTTTTGATATTAAAAATCATCTTATAATTAGTAATGATAATTATAGGAAAAAAGATGGTTCTATAGCAATTGATAATAAAAAACAGGGACAAATTAAAGCAGTTGATGGAAGAGATAGAATTTTTGATAATTCAAGAATAAATGATGACGAAATAAATATTTTCTTTTTTGATAAGAACAGGACGAGACAAATTGTAAGTGGAACTTACAAAACTACCTTTGAAAAAATCTGTGATGATCTAAATTGGAAGTTTACAAAAGAAATAAGTGATGCAGATGACAAAAATAAAAGAATTCTCACGGAAAATATATGTGGTGAGTATTTTCAGAATGTTATTGATATCGTTCAAAAAGGAGCTGGATACAAAGTAGCTTCTGAATTAAAAGATTTTTTTGAGCAGGATGATTATAATAATTTAACGATCGAATTGTTGGATTTGCTACATCCTTTTTCAAATGCCTTTTTTGCAATGAGAGAAAATGATTCGTTAACACAGATAAAAACACGAGACCTAGGGTCAGGCATAGAAATGATTTTGACGCTGCTTTTGCTAAAGAACATAGCAGAAGAATCAAAAGGAAGCATAATTTATCTAATTGATGAACCAGAACTGCATTTACATCCAAAAGCCCAAGAAAAATTATTAAATCTTTTATTCGAGGAATCGAAAGAAAAGCAAATATTTGTTTCTACACATTCACCCTATATTTTCAAAAATTGCTTATCTAAAAATGTAGGACTTTTATTATTTTGTAGAGATGGAAATAATAAAATAAACATTAACAACGCTCAAGATAAAGAATGGGGTTTGTTTCCCTGGAGTCCCTCTTGGGGCGAAATAAATTATAATGCTTTTGATTTACCAACTGTAGAATTTCATAACGAACTTTATGGTTATTTACAAGAGAAGGTAGAGAAAATTAGAATTGATGATTTTGATCAGTATCTAAGAAATAAAAAAGGTATTTCTGATATTAAAAAATATAACCGAAACGGACAAGAAAAAGAAATGACATTATGCACATATATAAGAAACCAAATACATCATCCAGAAAATAAAGAAAATATTCAATTTACAATGGATGAATTGAAAAGATCTATAGATTTGTTAATGGATTTAGTAAAACAAAGTTGTTAATAATAAGGATTAAACAAAAAGAAATAAATTGAATTAATCCCTCATGAGATTAGTATAATAAACTAGAAAGTTAATTTGTATTTAAACACAAATTAGCCTCACTATTTTTCTTCTATTAACCAGATTAAAATACAACAAATTGAAATATCCCAGACATGATTGAATTAATCAGAAGTCTCTAATTAATCATTCAAACTCATCAAAGCAACCTGCAATTGTTGCCATTCTTGCAGTTCTTTGATAAGCTGGTTCCAACTGAATCTTGAGTAGGGCACCAGGGGTATTAATTTGCAGGTGAATGCAAATTTGGCAGACTAGCCATAAAGAGCTTGGAATGTATTGTTCCGGATTTTATGTTATAATGGGCTAACCTTAATAAAACCCACTAAACTTCATGTTTTTTGAGCTCCAAAACCATTGCTTAGATTCTAAAGACTTAAATGCCTTATTTTTTGAGGTGTTTTTTATTTTATAAACTCATGAAAAAAAGTATTAAACAAAAAGGTTTTATTCAAATTCCTTTATTAGCAGGAATTATTATTGCAACTGTCATAGCTTCGGGGATAGGGGCTAGGATTGTTTTAAATAGACAAGATAAGGCTGGAATTTATGAAGAACCACAGGGATTAATTATAAAAGAAGAATCAATAATTGAAGAAGGATCAACGGAAGTAGAAAATGATTTAGAAAATATTTCTGAAGACTCAGAACAAGAAAAAACTAAAATTGTTCCTTCTTCTAAAACAACTAAAACAGACACAGGTTCTAGTAAAAATACAACAAGTAGCTATTTAGAAAAAGAGGAAATAGAAAGAATAAAAAAAGAAGCAAGAAGAATAGAAGAAGAAATTGAAAAGATTAAAATACTAGCAGAGGAAATTAAACAATCAGAAGAAGAAAAGAATTCAGAAGAAGATAAAATAGTAGACGAAGAAGAGAGTAAAGTAATAACTAGAGAAAAGCTTTTCAATATTCTTAAGCAAGAAATTAACGAAAGATTTCAAAAAAGGATAAATGATGTTCAAATAATACAAAACATTTTAAATGAATATTCTAAAAAAATTAATGATGCGAAGAAGTTGAAAGACGAAGAAATCGCTTCTGCAAATTTTTGTCATCCTTGTAGCTTGCCTGTTATATTGTGGGATATAGAAGGCATTTATTCTAGATGTTGCTATGACGCAAATAAATGTAATAACCTGCGTCAACTACATGAAACAATAATTGAAAACCTTGAAAATGAAAGGAAGCTAGAGATAGAAAGAAATTGGCCTTTTTGGTCATCTAGTCAGCCAGGATTAGATGTTCCCGATATTGAGTTATTTAGTATAAAAGATGAAATAAAAACTACAGACAACGTGTATTCAATAGAAGCATTATCTAAACTAGATGGTGGCTATTTAATAAAATTTGTTGATTTAGATATAGAATTTGAAGTAATAGCCTTAGCTGATGGTAGCTATTATTTGAAAAAATAGATTTTTAAAGAAATAGATAAATCTATGAAAGAAAAAAATAAAAAGAAAAAATGATTTCATAATAAATTTACTTTAAATTTTAAAAACCCGAGAATATATTTCCGGGTTTTATTCATGTTAAAAAAAATGTAGTAATTCCTCAAAATTAAAAGCTAAAGATCTTAAAAAAGAATATTTTTTTATTGCCCGAGAACACAACGCACCCGAAAAGAACTAGTCTTATAGTATTCGTACACGTAGCCATTATTAAAGAACACGCCTCAGGCATACGTAGCATTATACTCAGTAGAAGACCAATAAGTGGCTGCAACAGCGCTAGAATCATAAGAAGGCAGGCAGGAGCTTTGAACTACATCACATTGAGTCGGTTTCCAGCTGCAGGTTTCATATCCCAGGTTCCAGAGTTGTCTTCCAGGACCACAGTATATTCCGTCTCTGGCAGAAGCAATACTTCCAGTTCCTTGGGTAGACAACCTCCACCCTTCAGAGAACCCAGCATAACTGAGATTGTAACAGGCATTACAGGCTGGATAGTCTTTCATGTCTTCAGGGGTGAGGTTGTTGCAATCCCCATAAGCATATTCTGGAAGAGCTGTGTCTTCCGTTTTATATTGGTAAATTCCATCTAATGTCATAGACCACATGGTAGCTTGTTCATCACAATAGACTGTATCTCCATGATGTTCAGAGATTCCAGGATTTAAAGCACAGTATCTTCTGGCAGTCTGTCTGTTGTATTTAGCTTTAGCATCAACAGCTTTTTGTCTGGATCCAGATACTGTAATCATGATAAAAGTTGATAAGATAGCAATAATCCCAATAACAATTAACAATTCCAAGAGTGTAAAACCTTTTCTAGATATATGGGGCATAATTTAATACATATTAATACTTGTTAATAATGTATTATGTATATTAATGGTTGTTAAGTGGTTGGGAACTTGAATAAACCACTTGACAAAATAAATCGTGGGCATATAATATAGGTAACAAATCCTTATCGTTTGCTTCGGCTACGGTAAGTAACGAGGACTCTTCGGAGTCCTTGTTTTTTATATCTAAAAATTATATTCTATATATTAATAAACATTTATATCAATTCCATATTATGAATTCAAAAAACCCAAAGCAAGTTGCTGTTTTTATAGATAACAGTAATGTTTTTCACCATCTTCTCAATTTAAGAAAGATTGACAAAGAGTGGGTCTGTTTATATGATCCGCTATTACTTGCTGAAAAATTAGCAGGAAATAGAAAGTTAGTTTATACGGGATTTTATTGTGTACGCCCTCCCTCATACCTTCTTAATGGAAGTGTAGAAGAACAGAGAAAATATAATATGGCACAAAAGTATTATGAAAGAATACAAAAGCTTCCCAGTGTTTCAGTTAAATTTGGTTATTTAAAAGGATCAAAAGGCAACCTTCAGGAAAAGAATCTGGATACTCAATTAAGTTGTGATATGGTGGCAATGGCAGCTCTTAACAAATACGATGTGGCTATTCTTATTGCTAATGATGGAGATTATAAAAGTGCTATCGAAAATACCAAACTTTTTAATAAAAAGATAGAGAATGTATTCTTTAAAGGCAGCTTGTCAATGTCGATAGATGGATTAAGCGATGTTAAAAGAAGAGCTCGCCGTTCCTTTTTTGTAAAACTGCAAGGGCTAGGAAATATATAAACTATTTCTGTAGGTGTTTTTGAAATTATTCAGTTAGAAGATATAGAGGGGAGCTAGTTAAACTTTAGATGCAAATTTACCCCACTATTTTTCTTCTAATTACTATTTCGATTATTTTGTGCTACAATATATTAACCGCAATAAATTCAAATAAATCTATGTTAATTAAAAAAGATAAATTGCGTGGAGTTGCTGCATTAATTACAGTTATCTCCCTTGGTTCTCTTGTTTTTATTATCAGTTTATCAACAGCAGTTGTAACCTTTTGGAGTATTAAAAATATAGATGCCAATCAAAAAGGCATGGTTACTTATTATGCTGCTTATTCAGGAATTCAAGATGCTTTAATAAAACTAGAAAGAAACAAGGATTTTTCTGGAGAATACTCTTTAAGTATTAATGACACTGATGACGTTTCAATCATTGTTTCTAATACAGGTGAGAGTGTTACTATTTATTCAGAAGCAGTTTCAGGTCAGATTTATAAAAGAATAGAAACTACTGCTGATATTGATATCACAACAGGATTGATTGTTCCAGTTAAGACAGAAGAGGTAGTTGCGTCAGCTGTTTCGTCATGGACTTGCGGTGAGACAGTTACTTTTACTTACAAAGGTCAGCAAGTTACTTATGGCACTGCGGAGAGTCAAGGTGAATGCTGGTTGGATAGAAACCTTGGAGCTTCAAGGGTAGCTATGGCA
>Ga0334890_1002823_pt1 | contig 18966 bp, 15 predicted proteins | sample GraSluR1_MG_3_FD_207220 | JGI IMG/M metagenome (GOLD analysis project Ga0334890, IMG submission 207220) | Sludge microbial communities from methane-producing bioreactor in Wageningen University, Netherlands - Granular Sludge_31_08-R1 | ecosystem: Engineered > Bioreactor > Anaerobic >... | reverse complement strand
CCCTGACCTGATCACCGAGTTGCGCGCCATTGTGGGTGAACGCCATGTGATCGCCGAAGACAAAGAAAAACTGGCGGTGTACGCCAGCGATGAAATCTCTGACAAACGCCTGGCGCACCTGCCCGAGGCGGTGGTCAAACCCGCCACGACCGACGAAGTGGCTGCCGTGATGCACCTTGCCAACCAGCACCGCATTCCGGTCACACCGCGCGGGGCAGGCACCGGCATTGCTGGCGGTGCTATTCCCCTGTATGGCGGCATCCTGCTCAGCCTGGAGCGCATGAACCGTATCCTTGAAATTGACCGCGACAACCTGGTGGCAGTGGTCGAACCTGGTGTGGTCACCAATGACATCAACCTGGCAGCCGCCGAATACGGCCTGTTCTATGCCGGCTACCCAATGAGCCTGCTTTCCTGTTTTATCGGCGGCAATGTGGCTACCAACGCCGGCGGTGGCAAAGCGGTTAAATACGGCGTCACCAGCCGTTATGTACTGGGGCTGGAGGTCGTGCTGCCTACCGGTGAGGTGGTCATGCTGGGCGGCAAACGCTTCAAAGACGTGGTCGGCTATAACCTCGTCCAGTTGATGGTCGGCAGCGAGGGCACGCTGGGCATCTTCACCAAGATTATCCTGCGCTTGATCCCGCTGCCCAAAGCCACCTTTGACCTGCTGGCGCTGTTCGAAACCCTCGACCAGGCCATCGCCGCCATTCCCGGGGTGATGACCCACAGCGGCACACTGCCGACGGCCATCGAATTCATGAGCGCCGATGCCGTGCAGGCTTCCGCGCGCTACCTCAACGAAGAACTGCCGCTGGAGCGAGCCGGCGGGTTCCTGCTGATCGAGGTGGACGGCAGTTCGCAGGAAGAACTCGCCCCGGTGTATGAAGCCATCGGCGAGGGCTGTCAGCAGGGCGGCGCGTTCGAGGTGTATGTGGCGCCCAACGCCACCACCCAGGAGCGCATCTGGGCGCTGCGCCGTAACATCGCCGAAGCCCTGATGACGATCTCCCCCACCCAGACCTCCGAAGATGTGGTGGTGCCGATCGCGCGCATCCCTGACCTGATGCGCGCCATGCAAGAGATCGGCAGCCGCTACGATGTCCTTTTCCCCGCCTACGGCCACGCCGGCGACGGCAATGTGCATGTGCGCATCATCAAAAAACCTGAGATGCCCATCGAAACCTGGGACCGCATCAAAACTGACCTGCTGACAGAATTATTCACCGCGGTGGCAGGCCTGGGCGGCACGATCAGCGGCGAACACGGCATCGGTTTCAAGAAAAAACAATTCGTTCCGCTGGTGCTGGATGACACCGTGCTGGCGCTGTCACGCGGCATCAAGGATGTCTTTGACCCCAACCATATACTCAACCCCGGCAAAGTATTCCCAGAACCAAAAGAGATTCCCCCTCAGGAGGCAATATGACATTCGATCTTTCTGCAGCGCGCTGGCTCAACCCGCCCACCGAATTCAACTTAACCGCTGACAGCCTGCGTCTGACCACCGACCCCGCCACCGATTTCTGGCAGCGTTCCTACTACGGCTTTCGCAACGACAACGGGCATGCCCTGCTGCTGGAGAGTGACCGGAACTTCACCTTCACTGTACGCACCCGCTTTGCCTACACCACCCAATTTGACCAGTGCGGCATTATGGTCTACCTTGACAGCGGCAACTGGTGCAAGGCGTCTTTGGAATATGAAAACGAGGCCTTCTCACGGCTGGGCAGCGTGGTCACCAACCACGGTCATTCAGACTGGGCGACCACCGACATCGCGTTGGTGGACACCTTGTGGTACCGCCTGAGCCGGCGCGGACCCGATTTCTTGATCGAATCCTCGCTGGATGGGGTTGATTTCCGGCAGATGCGCGTCTTCCACCTGCATGCGCTGGGCGAAACCACACCCGAGATGGGACAGGCCGACCCGCCCCTGCCGCCCGTTCAGCCGGTGTCATTCGGGGTGTATGCCTGCAGCCCGCTGGAGGGGAGTTTCACGGCACAGTTTGACGATTTTATTTTGGAAGAATGCCGCTGGCATGCCCACCAGTAAACACAAATCGGGCAGTGCTTACAATTCACGCGGCGCCAGAAACGCCACCGCTGTGTTCTGCTCGTCGTTCATGATCACGCGCAGGTGATGGCCGCTGCGTATATCCTCCACCTGGGCAACCTTGATCACATCACGGAAGCGTTCTTCCAGTGGCACAAACGCCAGCAGGTGATTGGGCGCATTCATCACCCACTCAGTCTGGAACAGGCTGCGTTCATCCGCCAGGTCAACGGCCAGCGGGTAGATCTTGGCTTCCATCAGGTCCTGAAAGAAATGGGTGCCCAGCGAAGGCTCCGGCGCCACACCGATGCCCGGCCCGGTCATTTCAATCAGCGCACGTGCATGGTAGATGTCACTGTAATGGATAGGCACCCCCAGGTCAGAGTTGGAGGAACCCCAGCGGCCCGGCCCCACCAGGATAAATTCCTTGTCTTTCATCATTTCGTTCAACCGTCCGATGGCATGCCCCAACTCAAAGCGGTCATTCAGCGTTGGCAGGGCAAAATACGCCTCGGGGTCAATGTACACAACCCAATCGATCGACTCAAGATAGCCCTGTGGCACCACGAAATGGGTGAGGAAGAGCATGTCAGCGGGTGTAAGCTGCTTGGGAATCGGTGGCACTTCTTCAATGCTCATGGTGCTTTGCGGGCGGCATTGCAGGATGGTGATCTTGATATTCACCGCCCCGTCCGGCAGGCTTTCCACATGCACGGTAAACTCCACATCCACCGGCCGTTTGTAGCGGTTTTCCAGAATACTAAGCAGTTCGCGCATGCGCACGGCAAACGAGGAACGGATCAGCAGGTCATCAAAAGTCACCACCAGATCCTGTTCTTTGCCAGTGATGATATTGGTGCGCAGTGACGAGAAGAAACCATCTTCTTCGACCTGCACAATGTAGCGCAGCGGCGGATAACGTCCGCTGAGCACCTCCTTCACCGGCAGGGTGCGCAGTTGGTTGGCTTCCAGATCGATCAGGTCCACGTATTGCTGTGAATAGCGGCGAATTTCTTTGACGTTGGTCGCAGGGCGCAGCAGCGGGTGGCTGAGCGCGATCAGGCGCGGGTAATCGTTGCCCACGCGGTCTACAGCACGCGTGCCCAGTCCCCACACCAGGCGCACAAAACCATCTTCGCGGCGGATATCCGGATTCCAGCGATACATGTTGCGGCTGAAAGCCACCCCGGCGGCGTGCGGCAGCAGGTAATGACCGAACTGTTCGCCTTCCACCACCTGGATCAGCAGCGCCATGCGCTCATCATAGTCGATCAGACCCATGCTGCGGCGATACATCAGCGCACCCGGGTTGAGGGTGGAGGCGTAAATGGCACCCATGGCTTTGACCAGTGCCGCCAGATTCTCTTCCTGGGTGCCCTGGTTGGGCAGGAAGATGCTGTCATATTTGCCAGCAAACGAAGTGCCGAAATTGTCTTCGAGCAGGGAGGAAGAGCGCACGATCAGCGGTTTGCGGCCAGTCGCTTCGAGTACCTGCCGTAGTTTTTCAAGGATATCCTCCGGCATCGAGCCGCGCTGGAAGGCTTCCTGCAGAATGGGATATTCGGTGCGCATGGCTTCTTCGGTCTTGTACTTCTGCGTGTTCCACATGGTGAGGTTGTTGTAGGCGATGAAGGTATACAGTTCACCGGAACCGACAAAGTAGGAAGCCGGCATGCGGATGCAGGCATCCAGCTCAGGATTGTTCGATTGACGCACGATGGCGGCTGCCAGCACCATCCCGGCGGCTTTCCCGCCGATACGCCCGGCGCCGATCTTGTGTTCGCGGATATACGCCAGGTCAGAAATGGTCAGGTATTGACGTGCGATTTTGATATATGGCAATTGGTCAGAGATCAAGGTGCGGATCAAGACCACCCGTGCCTCCTCGTAACGGGCAGCATATTGTGCACGTTCTTTGGGGGTCAGCGTCTCCACCTGGTGGGCGAAATCGAATACCAGTTCCATTGGCGCCAGTTCAAAATTTATGTTCAGGGAAAGATCATCCACGCTGAGCCCGCGCTCCACCTTGAGGGTGGCAGCGGTGATATCTTCAAATACCTCGAATGACAGGTTCTGGCTGAACAACAGCTGCGTGAGGTGGTTGCGGATGCGCTCCATGCGCGTTTCCCAGATCTCATTGCTCTCTTCGGAGAAGGGGTCGAACAAGCCTTCGCGCTCCTGCGAACTGAGCGCCATCTCGCGCACACGCGCTTCAAACACACGCGGGGAGACGATGTTGCGCTCGAACAGTTCCTTGCGCATCTCTTCCAAAATGCGCCCGCGCAAGATGGGGTAATCCCCCAGGGTCAACAAAATGCGCAGGAAGCGCGTGGAAGAAGCAGAGGTAGGGAACATCAGCCGTTGTACGCTCGCAACGCAAACAGCGCCTGAACAACAACACCCCACACCACAGGCGGATGACAGACAGGCAATGGTTTAGAGGCTGGCATAGGCAATGATCGGGCGATCAGCCGACGTGCATGGGCATGACGATGTGCTGAAAATGGCTGCTGCCCGCCGGGCAGATCATGGCCGGCGTATTGTGGGCATTGGCTTCCAGCACCACACTGGGAGTGCGGATCACGTCCAGCACCTCGCGCAGATAACGCACATTGAAGGCAATGTTCATCGCCGGGCCGCTGAGGGCGGCATCCACCACGATTTCCGATTGGCCGGTTTCTTCTGAGGTAGCGGAGAGCTCCACCCGGGCCGGGCCTTCGCCATTCTCGACCACCTTCAACAGCACCACGTTGTTGCCCTCGCGCGCGATGATCTCCGCCTGGCGGCAGGCTTTTTGGAAAGCCGGTGTCGAGAAGGTGATCAGGGTGCGGTAATTGGTGGGCATGATGGCTTTGTAGTCGGGATAGTTGCCTTCAATCAATTGCGAAACCAGTTCGGCGTTTTCGGTGTGGAAGATGACCTGTCCGCGGCCTGGCGGCAGCACCATGGTGATCGGTTTCTCGCTGGTGCCGGCAATGCGCGCCACTTCGTTCAGCGCGCGTGAGGGGATGATCAGGCGAATGGGTTTTTCTACCGGATGTGACAGCTGGGCTTTGCGCACCGAAATACGGAAACCGTCCGTGGCGACCATGCTGATGGTGTTTTCAGCAATGTCGAGCAGCGCCCCCTGCAGCACGGCGCGTGCTTCATCGTTGGAGGCGGCAAAGGTCACCTGGCTGATCATTTCACGGAATTCGTTCACATTCAATTCAATGCCCATGTCCAGGTCAGGCACCGGGATGGGCGGGAATTCCTGCGCGTCAATGCCTTTGATATCGGTGTTGTTCTTGGCGCAATGAATGTTGAGGGTGTGGGTTTCTTCCACCAGGTCAATGGTGATATCTTCCGCAGGCAGCGCGGAGATGAGATCCACAAAGGTGCGCGCCGGCACCGTGATGGCGCCTTCTTCTTCAACCCGCGCGCCAATCCAACAGGTGATACCCATTTCCAGATTGGTGGCTGACAGGCGCAGCCTGCCTTCGTCGGTGGCCAGCAGCACATTCGCCAGCACAGGCAAAGTACTGCGTGGGGCGATAGCCTTGGATACCAGACTGAGTCCGTGTGCCAGTTGTTGTTGTGTAACGGTTACCTTCATGGTCGCTCTCCCAATGAATCCCTGAATTTCTCAATTGCCGTGAAAAGCATTTCTTAGATTATAATGCAAATTTGTAGAAAAAATCCTACAAATTTTCCAGGGCACTTATCCAGCTAAGACTTCCTTAAACCTTAAGCGCCTGCCATATTGACAAAAAACGGCTCCCCGTAGTATTCTTACGACAACGATGTTGTCCCATATTTCATGTCTCATGAGGAGGAAATTGAAATGACCCATATCATAGATCCTGATGTCTGCATCATGTGTGGCGCCTGCGAGGCCGAATGCCCCTACGAAGCGATCTCCGAAAAAGACGGTTCGATGTGGATTGACCCCGCTATCTGCCAGGATGCCGCCGACTGCGTGGATGTCTGCCCGGTAGACGCGATCAGCCCTGCCTGAGCAACCTTTATCCGAATAGACAAAGTCGGAACAGCCGCGCGGCTGTTCCGTTTTGTTTTAAAGGTTTATCAGGCGATTAGCGGTTAATCGAGGTCGACGAAGTAAGAAGCCGCCGCGCGGTCGATCAGTTCCGGCGCCATCACCGGCTCAACGGAGTAGAACTGCGCCACATCCAAAATGTGGTCACACAGGTCACGCGGATGGGTGGCGCGCAGCGGACGTTTCTTCTCCACGTACCATTTCTTCAGCAGGTACGCCAATCCCTGGTCAGAGTAGTGCACTTTCTTTTCCCGCGCCATGGCGATGAAGATCTTGCGGTAATCTTCGTAAGAAGGATTGCCGATCTCGATCTTGTGGCGCAGGCGGCGCAGGAAGGCTTCATCCACCAGTTCTTTGGGCGGCAGGTTGGTGGAAAACACCACCAGCACATCAAAGGGAATCTCGATCTTCTTGCCGTTGTGCAGCGTCAAGTAATCGACGCGGTTCTCCAGTGGCACGATCCAGCGGTTGAGCAGGTCGCGCGGGCGCACCTGCTGGCGGCCGAAGTCATCGATCAGCAGGATGCCGCCGGTAGCTTTCAACTGGAAGGGCGCTTCGTAGAATTTGGCGGTTTCGTCATAGATCAGGTCAAGGTCTTCGAGGATTAATTCACCCCCCACCATCACAAAGGGACGCTGCACCTTCACCCACCTCCGATCCATGCGATTCTTCAATAGAAAATCGGTCTTGCCGCGGCCGGTGGTACCTTTTTGATCCGGTTCAAAGCGCACATGGTTGAGTTCGTCATACACCTTGACCACCTGCCCGTCAATGTAGACGGCATGCGGCACATAGATGGGTTCATCCTGGATCAGCCGTGCGATCGCCTTGGAGGCGCTGGTCTTGCCATTGCCGGGAGGGCCATACATAAAGATGGAAGAGCCGCTGATAATGGCAGGGCCCATCTGGCTGAGGGTCATCTCGCTGAACACCAGCCCTTTGAACGCCTGCTGCAGCGTACGCGGGGTCAGTGTGATCTTGCCCAGCGCCTGTTTCTGGATCACCAGGATGTAATCTTCGAGGGTGACCGGCGCAGGCCCGGCATAGGTCGAGCGCATCAGCGCTTCGCGCGCGCGGTTGGTGCCCTGGGTGGTTATCTCATACACGTAATTGCCCTGGCCAAAACTGGAGCCGGTGGCAGAGCGCACCTCAACCATCTTGTCGCGCTTCAAAATCTCCATGATGCGTTCGGTGACGCCCACGAACGGCAGGTGGATGGCTTCGGCGATGGCTGAGCCGCGCATCACCCCGCCGTAATACATGACCTTCAACACCAGGTCTTGCAGCCAGACTTCGTTCAACCCGGTTTCTTCCACCGATGTAACCGCCTGCGGCTCGAACACGGCGCGTTTGCCGGTGCTCATATCACGCAGCTTGCTCTGCAGGTTATCCATTTCAACCATCAGCAACCTCTTTTCTGTTTTTCCCGCTGGATTCGTTCACGAGATATTTCTATTCTAATCCAAACATACGCAAGGAAACATTAATGATTTCTCTAAATCAATGATTGCTTTGATTTTAATACAAATGCGCCGCAAAGGGGTAGAGGAACTGCGCGCCTATCCACAAAATAACAGGGATGAACGGGCGATTCTAATAAAAGATTAAACATGCACCCGCCCGCGTTTACCCCGCTCTAACAACCCGCCCTTATAGTGGCATTGTTGCATTTATTCATATATAAATTGACAGGAACACAAGAGAAGATGAACAAAACCGCCCAAACCGACCACCCCATTTCCCCTTTAATCAGCCAGCGTTGGAGTCCGCGCGCTTTTCGCAATGAAATGCCGCCGCGCGACGTTTTGCTGCGCCTGTTCGAGGCCGCGCGTTGGGCACCCTCCAGCGCCAATGGCCAGCCGTGGCAGTTCGTGGTCACCAGCAAAGAAAACCCGCAGGCTTATGAGAAATTATTCGCCACCCTGCGCCCCAATAACCAGGTGTGGGCTGGCAGCGCGCCGCTGCTGGTGATGGCGGTGATGGATGCGCTGCGCGACAATGGCCGCCCCAACCTGTGGGCGCCTTATGACCTCGGCCAGGCGGTGGCGAACCTCGCTGTTCAGGCAACCGCTGAGGGTTTGTTCGTGCACCAGATGGCGGGATTTGACCGCGAACAGGCAAAACAGGCCTTCAACCTGCCCGAGCGCTTTGAACCCATGACGGTCTTCGTCATCGGCTACCTGGGCGAACCAGACAGCCTGCCTGACGACAAGCGCGAAAGCGAACTGGCGCCGCGCGAACGCAAACCATTGGGGGCTTTTACTTTTGAAAATGAATGGGGCCAGGCGTTGGTGTGATAATGATTCCGTAGGGGCGGTGAATTCAGTTTTCCTGAATCACATACCGCCACTACCTGTGCCGTTCTCCCTTACTTAGGTATGAGCGTTACGAGCATAAACTCTGCTTCAATCCTTTCACAACCAATTTGACAAAGCGCGCCTGACTGGCTATGCTATGCTTAACCAATGACAACCGTTACTGAGAGAAGGAGCCAACCATGAGCATGTTTAAAGGAAGTCCGCTGGGCGAGCTGGCGCGCCTGCGCGATGTGACCACCAGACGCGTGTCCAGCTGGGACCGCAGCGGCGGCAACGCCGATTATCTCGTCATTCCGCCGGGCGAAAGCGCCGTGCTGGCAGATATCCAGAGCGCCGGCTGCATCAACCACATCTGGTGCACGCATTCCTGCAGCCAGGAACATTACCTGCGGCGCGTGGTACTGCGCGCGCGCTGGGACAACGAGGAGGCGTTCTCGATCAATGTCCCGCTGGGCGATTTCTTCGGCGTAGGGCACGCCCAGGCGGTCAATTTCTCGTCGCTGCCGCTGCAGATGAGCCCCGCTGACGGCAGGGGCTTCAACTGCTGGTTCCCTATGCCCTTCGCGCAGCGCGCTGAGTTCTCGCTGGTCAATGAGTGCGAGGTACCGCTGACCTTCTACTACTACATTGACTACGAATTGCGCGACGCCATCCCCGATGACATGGGACGCTTCCATGCCGTGTGGCACCGCGAATGCCCCACCGAGGGCGCCAAACCCGAAGACCTGCCGGGCTTGCTGGAAGCCGCCCAGCCGCTGCTTTCTTCTAACCCGCTGTTCCAGCACGGACCCGAAGCGATGCAGAACAACCTCGCCTTCGAGTTCGGCGGCAACAACATCGGCGGCGCAGGCAACTACGTCATCCTCGAAGCCGAAGGCAAAGGCCATTACGTGGGCTGCAACATGAGTTACCACAACCTGCGCAACAGCAAGCAATTCCAATGGCCTGAAGGCGTGCCCTGGCCGATGCAGATGGATAACGTCGAAGGGGCTGACCCGCAGCAGCTGGCTGGCTTTTTCACCATTTTCAACTGGTACGGTGAGGGTGACGACATGATCTTCATCGACGGCGAGGAGTGGCCACCCAGCCTGCACGGCACCGGCACGGAAGATTATTTCAACACCGCCTACTGCCCGGCGGAAAAATTCGACGCACCCTACCATGGCATGACCATGCCCGGCGGGCCCAACTGGGGCGGCAAATCATCTTACTACCGCTTCCATATTGAAGACCCCATTCACTTCCGCCAAAGCATCAAAGTGACCATCGAACACGGCCACAACAACAACCGCTCCGATGACATCGCCAGCACCGCCTACTGGTACCAGGCGGAACCGCACAAACCGTTCAGCCTGCCTGCCGTGGAAGAACGCCTGCCGCTGGAGGATAAAGGGCGATAGCGGCTGTTAGTAAACGATAAGGACTGTAGGGGGGGTCTGTTGAAGTATTCACAGCCACTGCTATTCCAAGTTCACCGAAATTGCTTGAGGGCATAATATCCGCCAGGTTGGAGAATGCGGTTCAGACTACCCAAATTCCGTTGTTTATACTAACATAGATAATGATACCTTATGGAGCAGGTTAACAATTCGGATAACCGTAACAACTATCTGGAAACCAACTCTATTTGATCCCACTGCATGTGCGCATGAACAGATCTCTACCCACAAATAGATCGAAGCGATTCCTAAAATACACACATGTTCGAAACCTTATAAGCATAACGTCAAAAACCATATCCAAATATTCAACAAACCGCTGAAGAAGGTTTTTAAAGAAGTGAAGAGAGCATTGTTGTTGCGATTAGAAAACCTTAATGGTATATTTATGGTATTGTAATTATACCATTTTGGTATATAATGGAGATATGAATGCGCATTTTGGCCGAGCGAAGATTAATCGAATTTTATTCAAATCCTGAACATCAAGACGCTGAACAAGCCCTGAAAGCCTGGTGGTACGAGGCTAAAAAAGCACATTGGCATCATCCAGGAGATATTAAGGCTCAATACAAAAATGCCAGTATCTTAAAAGGAAACAGAGTTGTTTTCAACATCTGTGGCAACAAATATCGACTCATAGTACATTTCCATTTCAACACACAAAGAGGCTACATTCGCTTCATTGGTACACATAAAGAATATGACAAAATAAATACTGAAACCGTATAAGAAGAAATAATAAAAATTAATAAAAGCACAATTAAACTAACCGAAGAGTGGAAAAATGAATATCAAGCCCATCAAAACCGAAGCTGAATATGAAGAAGCATTGGTAACCCTTGAACGCTTAATGGATGCAGAACCGGGATCTATAGAAGAAGAACAACTCGAATGCCTCAGCAAATTCATCGAAGAATATGAAGATGAACATTACTTCATCGACATGCCCGATGCTATTTCAGCTATTAAATTTCGCATGGAACAGATGGGATTAAAACAAAAAGATCTGGTTCCATATATAGGCAGTCAGCCCAAGGTCTCGGCTGTACTGCGGGGGGACCGTGAATTAAGTAAAACCATGATAAGAAAGCTCCATGTTGGATTGGGCATTCCTTATGATGTCCTGATGCAAGAACACGGAGCGGAATATAAGGAACAAAAGTATCGCATTGAAGATTTTCCTTTTAATGACATGGTACGCAAAGGCTTGTTCCCCGGTTTCACCAATGTGCGTAACGCCAAGATACTTGGCGAGGAATTGTTGGAACAATTGTTTTCCGTGTTTTCGGATCAGGAACCTGAACTAACTTATTGCCGACATGGAAACCAGGTTATTGATCCAAAGGCGCTGTTGGCTTGGCAAGCATATGTCCTCAGCCTGATTGGTGAAGGAAGGTTGCCAGAATACTCACGTAAATCTCTTGATGATGAGTTCTTTGCGAAACTATTGGATTTCAGCAACTATGATGAAGGTATCAAACTCGTCAAAGAACATCTAAATAAATATGGGGTCCATTACGTTGTTGCCCGTCATTTAGAACATACCTACCTCGATGGAGCCAGTTTTTTGACACCAGATGGCGCGCCTGTAGTTGCAATGACCCTAAGGCATGATCGGTTAGACAATTTCTGGTTCACATTGTTCCACGAACTGGCGCATGTCGTATTGCATCTGGGAAAAAATTCGCAAACGGCATTCTTTGATGATGTCGAACGTGAACGTTCAGAAGAAGATTCGCCTGCCGAGAGGGAAGCTAACCAATTTGCGCAAGAAAAGATGATCCCAAACGGTTTTTGGGTTACACACTGTCAACCTCGACTGGGCCAAATAAGTGAATGGGATATTCATAACTGGGCAAGTGAGTTAAACATCAGCAAAGCCATTATTGCCGGTCGTGTCCGGTATGAATCCCATAATTTTCAACACCTCACAACACTAATTGGAACTCGTCAGGTTCGAAAACATTTTCCAGAATATAGACAAGCAAGATAAAAACATCAAAATACCTACTGCAAACAACAATCCTCTTCATTTGATGTTTTTTAATAACTCCGCCTCCACCGCCTCCTTCCTCCCTACTTTAATCACCAGCACGCCAATCCCGAGTATGATTGAGCCAAACACAAACCACTGGAGAACGCCATGGCCCTGCATCCACTGCTCACACAATCCATCCATCACCCCAAAAAAAGCCGCACCCTCACGAAACCGCGGCTGGTTCGGCTTTCTCCAACGCGTCATGATCGGGCAGCGTGGTTTCAACCGTACGAATACGCTGGACAGAGAAACCCACCAGACCAACCACGGCGCTGGCAAAACCGCACACGATGAACAGGATCGCTTTGCCCGCCCCCGGCCCTGAGCCCACCAACGCCGTGAACCAGGCGGCGAGAAGGCTGTCAGCATTCTGCATGGCTGGTTCGAGGGCATAATCAGCGAGAACCCCGCCGATCAGGGGCGCAATGGGCTGCGTAAACCAGGCAATCAACCGTCTGGCAGAAAATACACGCCCCTGCGCATCCGGCGCTACCTTCGATTGCCAGATGGCCTGGTTGGAGGTGTTGATCATCGCACCGATGATGGAAGAAAGCGCCATGACCGGCGCCCACACCCACACCGTGCGACCGAAACCGAGCAAGGTGAAAACCAGCCCGCTGAACATCCAGCCAGCCAGCACACCATTCACCCGCTTCTTAAATCCTTTCCAGGTGCTCATCAAGACCCCGCCCAGAATACCGCCGATCGCGCCAAAGGTCTGCACCGTGGCGAAGATGGTCGTGTTGTCGTTGGTGCGATCCAGGATCATCGGAGTAAGCGCGGTGTAGGCGATGCCAAAGAAAAGATTGCCAAAGAAGAACACCATCTGCAAACCAAGCAAGCCCGGCCGCTTAAAAATATACTGAAAACCATACACAGATTCTCGCCACAGGCTGCCCCTGCCCTGCTGTCCTTCCAGGGTTCTGGGCGGTTGCGGCACGACCACCACCAGCAGCGCGGCAATGGCAAACAGAAAGGTGACCACGTCGATGATCAGGACGCCTGTCAGGCCGATCACGGGCAGCAAAGCGCCCGCGAGCAGCGGTGACAGCACCGCCGGCCCAGCATCCACCAGTGACATCATGCCATTGGCGCGGCTGTATTGCTCTTTGCTGACCATGGTGCTGATCGCAGCCGAATACGCCGGCCACTGAAAGGTATTGCCGATGCCATTGATGACCGAGGCAATGTACATGTGCCAGAATTCCAGGTTGCCGGTGGCGTGCAGGATCAATATACCTACAGTGGAGAGGATGGCGGTAAAGTCACTGATCATCATCATCAATTTGCGGTTGTAGCGGTCCACCATGGCGCCGGCAATCGGCGATAACAGCAAAAACGGCAGGATGAAACACACCTGCATGATCGCCATGGCGGTGGTGCTGCGGGTTTGCTGGTACATCCAGATGGTTAATGCGAAACCGGCCATGCTGGAAGCGAGCACAGAAATGATCTGACCCAGCCAAACTACCGTGAAGCCCTTCATCCCCCCAACACCTGTGCGATTTCTATCAACGGGCATGAGTGAATTTCTCCTTGTTATTTTTTTCTTCCAGCAATGATTATTGCATGAATGAAAGAAAAATTCAACCGTTTACGAAGAATGCTTTTTTTGGCAAAAGACAACGCCTCAGAAGATATTGTGGCATAGTTATTCACTATGTGCCAACCTTTCTATTGCTCTTTGGCACCGAGCCAACCGGTGCAGGTTCGCAAGCGGAGGACTTTTCATCCGGCTCAGTCACCAACATCCTGTATTATAATGAGAGCAACTATGTTCACCACAGGATCACCAACCTGCACACTATCAATATCCTGCCAACCCAATGAGAACCGCGAAACAATGCGCGGAGAAGGAAACCCCATGCAAATAAATTCGAATTCATACGCTGACATTACCCGTAAGGTGGAGGCTCTGCTGGCGAAAATGAGCCTCGCAGAGAAGATTGGCCAGCTCAACCAGGTGGGTGGTATGGCATTCGCGCCGGGCCCCAAAGCCGAAGACCAGATTCGCGCCGGTCATGCCGGTTCGGTGTTGTGGGTGAATGACACCCAGCGTTTCAATGAGCTGCAGAAGATCGCGGTCGAAGAGAGCCCATCTGGCATTCCCCTGCTGTTCGCGCTGGATGTCATCCATGGCTACCGCACGATCTTCCCCGTGCCGCTGGCCCTGGCGGCTTCGTGGGATCCGGCAGTACCCGAGAAGTCACAATCCGTGGCGGCCAAAGAGGCACGCGCCGCCGGCATCCATTGGACCTTCGGCCCGATGATCGATATCGCCCGCGACGCCCGCTGGGGCCGTATCGTGGAAGGCGCTGGCGAAGACCCCTATCTGGGCTGTGCCATGGCTGCCGCGCAGGTGCGCGGTTTCCAGGGCGAAGGAGACGTGGATGATGAACACGTGCTGGCATGCGCCAAACACTTTGCCGGTTATGGCGCTTCTGATGGAGGACGCGACTACGACCCTGTCTACCTGTCCGAAACCCAGCTGCGCAACATCTACCTGCCCCCCTTCAAAGCCGCACTCGATGCGGGTGTGGCAACTTTCATGAGCGCCTACATGGACCTCAATGACGTCCCTGCCACAGGCAATCAGTGGCTGATGCGCCATGTTCTGCGCGATGAATGGGGTTTTGAAGGCTTTGTAGTCAGTGATGCCATGGCTGTCGGCAACCTGATCATTCAGGGACACGCCAAAGATGCGCGCGATGCTGCTTTGCGCGGGATCAAAGCCGGGCTGAATATGGATATGTCCAGCTACACCTATACGGAAGGGGTAGCGAAACTTGTCGAAGAAGGCGCGCTGACCGAAGCAGAGATCGAGGAGCTGGTGCGGCCCATTCTGGCGATCAAGATAAAGATGGGTCTGTTCGAACATCCTTACACAGATGAGGGTCTGCTGGCACAGGTGGTAAACCTGCCTGAACATCGGGCGGTTTCACGCTGGTCAGCCCAGCGCTCGATGGTGCTGTTGAAGAATGAAGGCGATCTGCTGCCACTCAAGAAGGACATCAAGAGAATCGCTGTCATCGGACCGCTGGCAGATTCGAAACCCGCCACCGAAGGTTCGTGGATGGTATTCGGGCATGAGCCCGCCGCTGTCACTGTGCTGGAAGGCATCCGTGCCAAACTGCCCGCCGCAGAAGTCGCCTATGCGCCCGGACCGGAGATCAAACGTGATATCCCCTCCTGGTTTGAAAGTATCATGGGTGAATCGCGCGGAAAACCGGCGCAAAGTCAAGAGGAATCTGATGCCGCCATGCAAACCGCACTGGAAACGGCTCAGACTGCCGAATTGATCGTGATGGTGCTGGGTGAAGACAACTTCATGTCCGGCGAAGCTGCCTCACGTGCTTCGCTCGATCTGCCCGGACGGCAGCAAGAACTGCTCCAAAAAGTGGCAGCGTTCGGTAAGCCAATCGTGCTGGTGTTGTTGAACGGACGTCCATTGAGCATCAATTGGGCAGCGGAAAACATTCCCGCCATCCTCGAAGCTTGGCAGCCGGGCACAGAAGGCGGTCATGCCGTAGCCGACATCCTGTTTGGTGATGCCAATCCGGGCGGGAAACTGCCGGTGTGCTTTCCGCGCAACGGCGCCCATGCCCCGCTCTATTACGCCCGCAACCTGACCCATTCACCGGAAGGCAGCCGCATGTACAACCCGCGCTATTGGGACGGCTTGCCCACCCCGCTGTATCCCTTTGGGTATGGCCTGAGTTACACGACCTTTGGCTTCAGCCACCTGCGCCTTTCTGCGGCAGAGATGAAAATCGGCGAGAGCCTGACGGTGAGCGTGGATGTCACCAACACCGGAGCGGTAGCGGGAGATGAGGTCGTTCAACTCTACATTCATCAACGCTGGGGCAGCGATTCACGCCCCATGCGCGAGTTGAAAGGCTTCGAAAGAATCACCCTGCAACCCGGTGAATCCAGAACGGTAACCTTCCCGCTCGGTCCTGATGAACTAACCTACTGGAGCACCAATGCCCATGGCTGGGTCCAGGATCCCGCCGCATTCGACGTGTGGGTAGGCGCTGATTCCACGGCTGAACTGCATGCAGAGTTTGTCGTCACAGGGTAGGCAATCCTGTTTCCCAAGATCATCAAGGTTCAAAAAATCCGGTCTGCTTAGGCCGGATTTTTCTTTTGTAGAATCCTATTGCGGTCTGTAAAAGCGGAACCCCTACAGATATTGGAAGAACTCGATCGATTCGCCATCCAGCCCCTTGACGAAGGCAATGCGTACCGGGATCGGCGGATCACTGGGCAGATCCAGGCTCTTGGGTTCCATCTGGATACTGGCGCCGGCATCCACCGCGCGCTGGAAATCGGCGTCGCAATCATCGGATGCCAGGGCGATGTGAGCGAACAATCCGGCGGGCTGCTGCTCCGCTTCGGCACCCGAAAATACTTCAAGGAACGTTCCGTCGCCCATCGCCAGCATGACAGCGCGCCGCTCACCGGCGCTGCCCCAGCTCACGGATGGCGTGAAGCCGAAACCCTTGGTATACAGCTCGACAGTGGCATCGAAATCTTTGACAGTGATCGAAATGTGGTGCAATCCTTTGAGGGTCATGGTCGTGGTCTCCTTTATTATGAAAACAAATACTCCACCCCAATACTACACCAATTTTTCAAGAAATCTGAGACAGCCTGATTTTGTCCCGGTCAAGTGCAAAACAAACCCGCAAAATGAAAAACGGGCTGCCAGTCCGTACAGTCAGCTATAATCAAATCACACCAATTATTCACTCACCGATAAAAAACAAAGGAGATTTGCTCATGGCTGTATTACAGATGAATTTTATGTCCATGTATCTAGGCATGCAGACCAACATCACCGTCTGTCTGCCGACATTCAGCTATCAGGATTTTATGAATGGGCACACCGATTACTATGTTCCCGGCATGAAATTCCAAACACTGTATTTGCTTCACGGTGGTTCCGGTGATGACACCGACTATGTCAAATTGACCAACATCGTGCGCTATGCCGATGAACACAAACTCGCCGTGGTGATGCCGAGTGACTACAACCAGTTCTACACCGACAATCCGCATGGCCCGCGTTACTGGAAGTATGTCGCCGAGGAATTGCCCCAGGTTTGCCAGACCTTGCTCCCGTTATCTCCCAAACGTGAAGACAATTTCGTCGCCGGCCTTTCGATGGGCGGTTTCGGCGCTATGAAGATGGGCATTCTGCAGGGCGAACAATTCGCGGCGGTGCTTTGTATGTCAGGTTCATCACTGCAGCCTGACAGAGCCAAAGACTTCGGCAAAGGCATGCGAAGATCAGGCAAAGACCCTGACATAATGCCGATGGCGCACCTGGAATCATTGTTCGGCGATATGAACCAGTTCAAGGGCAGCATTCACGACATGTATCACTATGCCGCGTTGAATGTTCAGCAAAAGAAACAACTGCCGAAGTTCTTCTTCACCGTCGGCGACCAGGATTTTGCCCGTCAAGATGTAGAAGATGCCCACCAGCACCTGACCTCTTTGGGATATGAGACCTTCTTCGAACTGGTGCCCGGCTACGGCCACGAATGGGATTTTTGGGACCTGACCCTCAAGAAAGCCATCGCTGACTGGCTGCCGATCAGGCACGCCGTCATCTATCCAGAGGACTGATTACATCACATCCATCTTGGTACGGTAGTTCAACGCTTCCGCCAGATGCGGGTTAGCTTTTCGATACTCCGTTTATTCTTGTTAACGGAGTATCTTGTGTTCCTGCGAGAAACTCCGTTTACAGACGCCTGCGTCCGCATAAACTAAGTTTCGAACGATTCACATCACCTCGATGTTGGTGCGGCAATTCGATGCGACCCAACCAGGTGCGGCGGTTGCATGTCGGGCGCGCCTGCCAGGCGGGTTTTCATCAAGGCCTTGCAGGCGCGAAATCAGCATCAATCAATTCTAATGCGAAAAGAATACACCTGCTCAAGCTAGATTCCAAGAACAATCTGAAGAGCTACAAGTATGGCTGATAAAGTATCTGAGTCTACTTTTCCAACACTATGAATAAATCGTTCTACAGAAAGGGACCGTACTTGAAATGCATCCGCGGCAGAAGAATTTTTAAGGCCATTGTTTATGCTGGGTTCTATATGAACCAACCAGGGTGCTTTTGAATAATGGCCTTTCCATGTGGTGATGGGAACGATGGCCCGCAGTGGAAGGACACCAATCTCATCAACATTTACAATGACTGCTGGACGTGATTTCTTGATTTCAGCGCCAATGGTTGGGTCCAGATTTATTAACCAAATTTCACCCCTATGCATGGAAGTCTTCGCCATCTAAAGCTATGAAGGCTGTTAGTTCTTTATCCGTCAAGTAATCATCCAGCAACGCCTGTGCAGCAACAGCCAGGGTTGCTTTTTGACGTTTTTCGATTTGTTCATCCAACATTTCCCGCACAAGTTCTGAAAAAGTGCGGTTTTCTTGTTCTGCTATTTCTTTTAGAATTCGCCTCTGTTCATCTTCAAGCATGATCTGAGTACGTTCCATCTATCACCTCAATTATACATCTTAATTGTGTGTATAAATTATACACAACACAAACACAATTATCAAGTATCTCGCTGTTATGCTCTACATCACATCAATCTTTGTCCTGTAGTTCTGCGCCCCCGCCAGATGCGGGATGCCTCGTTTTCCTGTAAGAAACTCAGTTTACGGAGGCAAGCGTCCAAATAAACTAAGTTTCGAACTCTTCACATCACATCCATCTTCGTGCGGTAGTTTAACGCCTCCGCCAGGTGCGGCGGTTCGATGTCGGGCGCGCCTGACAGGTCGGCGATGGTGCGCGCCAGTTTCAAAACGCGGTGGTAGGCGCGCGCCGTCAACTGCATCTGGCGCATGGCGTGGCGCATCAACTGCTCAGCCTGGCCGCTGAGCGCGCAGAATTCCGCCACCTGTGCCGGGCGCATGTCGGCGTTGGCATGCATGTCAAGCTCTTTGAAGCGTTCTAACTGCACCTGGCGCGCGGCTTCCACCCGGGCGCGGATGTCAGCCGATGATTCGCCCTCGCGCTCGCCGGTCAGCTTGTCATATTCCACCCGCGGCACA
>Ga0334890_1002816_pt1 | contig 19008 bp, 19 predicted proteins | sample GraSluR1_MG_3_FD_207220 | JGI IMG/M metagenome (GOLD analysis project Ga0334890, IMG submission 207220) | Sludge microbial communities from methane-producing bioreactor in Wageningen University, Netherlands - Granular Sludge_31_08-R1 | ecosystem: Engineered > Bioreactor > Anaerobic >... | reverse complement strand
CCCTATTCTGTTTTGAATTATAGATGCGAATATTGACAATTGCAATTTGGTTAGGGGGTGTATTTGGTTATTCAATCACTTTGTCACTGATTTCTTCTCCCTTGAACAAAACTGGAATTGCAGTATAATCCCAAATATGAAAAAAATATTGGTATTTGCATTACTGGCTGTCTGGCTGGTTTTTATTGCCAGTGCCGCAGCCTATAATCTGCCGCAAACCCGCCTGTGGGTAGAGTGGCAAATGGCGAAATTACAGGCACAGGTAAAATATTCCCTCAACCCACCTGAAGAGGCTGTTTTTGTGCCGCAGGCTGCTGCGGAAGAAGGGCAAGCAGCAGCCTCACCGATGGCGCCGTCCGCGACTCTGCCGCCGACACTCGCCCCGACTCCACTTCCCACTGAAGCGGGACCGACTCCCACAGCGGAACCGACTGCCACGGTTACACCTGTTCCCACGCCGCTGCCGGTGGCAGTCACCCTGCAAGGCGTGCGCTATGAAGACCAGCACGGCAAGTGGAGTTACTGCGCGCCAGCTAATCTTTCCATGCTGCTCTCGTATTGGGATTGGGAGGGCGACCGGGAGGTAACCGGCCCATATCTTAAACCGTATGACCGCGACAAGAACGTCATGCTGTATGAAATGGAAAGCTTCATTGAAGAGCAGACGGATTTTGACGCCGTGGTGCGTGCCAATGGCACGCTGGAGCTGCTCAAGGCTTTCATCGCTGAAGGCTTTCCAGTACTGGTCGAGCGCGGGGTATATGAACGCGATTTCCACGGGGTGATTACCTGGATGGGACATTATCAGGTCATGACGGGTTACAACGACCAGGCGGATTACTTCCTGGCGCAGGACTCGTACACTACCGCAAATTTGCAGGTGTCCAGTGAAGAATTAATAAAAGGCTGGCGCTCATTTAACTATATGTATATTGTTGCATATCCCCCGGAACGTGAAGCAGAGGTGATGAACATTCTTGGGCCGGATGCGGACGAACAGCAGAATTATTTCGCCGCGCTGGATCGGGCCAGTGAGGATATCCTCACCCAGGAAGGGCAGCAGCTTTTCTTTGCTTATTTCAACCGCGGCTCCAACCTGGTGAAATTACAGGATTATTTCGGTGCGGCGCAGGCCTATGACCAGGCTTTTGCCCGATATGCCGACCTGCCTGAAGATGAACGCCCGTGGCGGATGATGTGGTATCAGACCGGCCCATATTTTGCCTATTTCTACACTGGCCGCTATCAGGACGTGATCAACCTGGCGGACAATACCCTCGAGGTAATGAGCGAACCGATCCTGGAAGAAACCTACTACTGGCGGGCGCAGGCCAAATGGGCGCTGGGCGATGCCAATGGCGCGGTTGAAGACTTCCGCAAGAGCCTGGAATACCACCCTGGTTTCCCCCCCACAGTGCAGAGTGCAGCCATGCTGGGGATTGATTTGTAAAAATAGTTTGCGTATCAATAAAATGAGAAGCGTTGGGCTGCTTATCTGCGCCCAACGCTTTTTTCTTGCCAATCGTGGTGTGGAGGCCGCCGATAAACCGCTGATAAAGAGGGAAATTTGTTAGTCCAGCGGCAGGATTGCTTCGGCGATGCTGCGCCAGCTGCCGGTATCCCATGCGATGTGCTGCACGGCATTCTCCGGTACCAGGCTGCCCTGCACATTCTCCTCATGCTGGCTGCTGCGGAAGAGGCGGTAGGCAGACAGCAGGGACTGCATCTCTCCAGATTGCGGGCCGGGGTCGCTGGTGGTGAAGGCCATCGTGACCAGCAGCTCCGCATCGGAAAGTCCGTCAATGCCATCTTCCGCAGTATCCGCAAAAGGCACTTGATTGGCGATGACAGCCGCGTCAAATGCCAGGTAGACTTCCGCCGGCTCGGGCGGCATCTGCCAGACCAGGTCTGCGGAGAGTTCCGGCGTGACGGCTACGACCGTGTCCACATTCACTGGAATATAGGGACAGGCGGCATACGGTGCGGCAATTTTATGCTGGTACTGGGTGCGGATGATGGCGGTAATGCTGTCGGTATAGTCCACCTCCAGCGTCTGGCTGAGGTCATACAGAGTGGTGGAAGTCAGGCTGGCGACGGCGCATACCCCTGCCGCCCACAGCTTGTTGGCCCCGTCGGCATAGCGCAGGGTATCACCGCCGCGCAGGCGGATCAGGTTGTTGAAGGAATAACCATCCCGCGCCTGGAAGGCGCCGTTGTCATCCTGGTATTCAGCCATGTAAGAGATAGCGATGAGGATATTTTCCAGCTTGTTGGGGTAGATCGTATCGCGCCCGCCAAAATAAGTGGCATCGGCGAGGATCCCCTCTTCTGTTTTGTCGAAATAGATGGTGTTCAGCAGGTACTTGCCGCTGGCGAAATCGCGCACCCCGGCAGAAAGGATGACCAGGCCGAGGAAAGGCTGCCCGCCGACCAGGTGCGGCAGCACGGCAGCCTGAACTTCCAGGGCGGCATTTTTACCCGCATCAGCGGAATGGCGCAGGGCATATTGCTGCCCCGTGCCCAGCAGGATGCCGGCCGGTACTTGCAACAGGGTCATCTCGGCGCTGGTGTCATACTGATAGGCACCGCTTTCTTCATCTCTTAAAAGGGGGTAGAGGATGACCAATGCGCCCTCCCCTGTGCGCAGCGGCATTTCTTCGTTAGACAAGCGCTCCACTTCCAGCGTGCCGGCGTTGAGGAAGGCCGCCGGGTCAAAATCAGCGGGAAGGGTGGGAAAGGGTTCTGCAGTGGCGGTGGGCGGGATGGTTGGCTGCACCGTGGCTGCAAGTGTGCTGGTGGAGAGAGCGGTAGCTAACGGGGTCGGCGCTTGCGTCTGCCGGGGCGCGCAGGATGCAAGCATGACGAGGGCAACGCATATCGCTGTGCGGCGAATGAAACTGTGCGGCAAGGAATTCCTCCAGAGTATTTCCCTATTCAAGATCCATTAATCGCCCCAATTGTACCTGAAAAAGTGACCAGTCACCCAGGGATCTGGGAGGCGCTAAAATATTGTAGATATTCCAAAATGATTTCATTGCAGGGGATTTTTCGCGGCCCCGTACCCTTCGACAAGCTCAGGGTACGCTTCGGCCTCAGGGTGTGCTTCAGGCTCAGGGTGCGCTTCAGCCTCAGGGTGTGCTTCAGGCTCAGGGTGCGCTTCAGCCTCAGGGTGCGCTTCAGGCTCAGGGTACGCTTCAGCCTCAGGGTGCGCTTCAGGCTCAGGGTACGCTTCAGCCAAGCTCAGGGTGCACTTCAACAAACTGAGGGTATGGTTTGCGGCTCCTCAAGATGACATCACAAGCGAAATTTTTCCATTTTTAATTGCTATCGAGATGGGGATTTCCCCTTTTCCCCAATTGGCGAATTGACCGATTGGCCAATTCCCCCGGCACATTGGTATAATCAAGGCGCGATGAATGAACGACTTGAATATACCCTGGAAGTGGCCGACTGGCGTGATTTGAATGCCCTGCAGCAGATGGAAAGAGCCTGTTTCGGCAACCAGAGCTGGACATTGCTCGATCTGATTGGCGTATTGACGCTCACCGGCGTGGTGCGGATGAAGGCCGTGCATGCTGGCGAGATGATCGGATTCGCCGCCGCGGAATCCCGCGCTGCAGAGAACACATCCTGGATCACCACGATTGGCGTTCTGCCAGCATACCGCCGCAACGGGGTAGCCGCCGCGCTGCTGGCAGCCTGCGAGGCGCGGGTTAGTATGCCACGCATGCGCCTGTGCGTACGCACCGCCAACTGGATGGCGCTGCGGCTGTATGAAGAACGTGGCTATCAACGTGTGGGTGTGTGGCAAAACTACTATACGAATGGTGAAGATGCCCTCGTGCTGGAGAAATATCTGTAAGCAGCTGCAATTTATCCTGCCCTGACCCCAGGACTGCGAGTATGAGTTTCCCATAATCATTGACAAATTGACAAATGTATGTTAAATTATATATCCCGTTAGCAGTTGTTTCAAAAGCAGTACCGTTAGTGCACTGATCTGGAACCTCTAGCATAACGAGTGGATCATTACAGAAGGAGGTAATACAGATCATGGCAGAACGAGAAACTGGTACAGTGAAATGGTTTAACGGCACCAAAGGCTTTGGCTTCATCGAACGTGAAGCAGGCGAAGATGTTTTCGTGCATTACAGTGCAATCTCAGGTGATGGCTTTCGCAATTTGAACGAAGGGCAGCAGGTTGAGTTCACCGTAGTCCAGGGCCAGAAAGGCCCCCAGGCACAAGACGTAGTCGCTTTAAACTAGTCTTATAGCCAAAAAAAAGAAAGTGCGGCGCATATGCGCCGCACTTTTATTTTAATCCTTTTCATCCCGCCCTTGCAAAATTCTCCCGATGATGAAATAATCAGTTTATCATCCTGTTTCATATCCCGGAGGAGAAAGATCATGACAGACCATATTTACAAAAAGATTGAATTGGTGGGGTCATCCCAGACCAGTGTTGAAGATGCTGTACAGAATGCGATCAGCAAAGCCAACCAAACCATTGAGAACCTGCGCTGGTTTGAAGTTTTGGAAACCCGCGGCCAGATCGAAGCTGGCAAGATTGCCTACTGGCAGGTAACCATCAAGGTCGGTTTCCAGGTTGAAGGCTGACCCTGCCCGGTGGATGACCAGCCGGTTCACCAGGGGCATTACCCGCCTCCCCGGCGAGAGCTTTTCCGCGGGAATCACCACCGCCGGCCTGGGTGCGCCACACTTGCCCCGTGCCCTCGAACAGCACGCGGCCTATTGTAAGGCATTGGCGCAGTGCGGCATGCAGGTAACGGTACTGGACGCCGACGAGCGCTTCCCGGACTCAACCTTTGTAGAAGACACCGCCGTAGTGACCCCGCAGACGGCCGTCATCACCCGCCCCGGTGCGGACAGCCGCAAAGGCGAGACCGAAGCCATCCACACCGCCCTGTCGACGCACTATGCGGGCATACCCACCATTGAAGCGCCCGGCACGGTTGATGGCGGCGACATCTGCCAGGCCGGGGATCATTTCTTCATTGGCGTCTCGGCGCGCACCAACCCGGAAGGCGCACGTCAGTTGGCGGCGCATTTGCAGGATGCTGGTTTCACCACCAGCGAGATGGATATTCGCGGCATGGGCGGGTTGCTGCATCTCAAGAGCGGGATGAGCTATCTTGGAAACGGCACCATGCTGATCGATCCTGTGCTGGCGGACCAGCCGGATTTTGAGGACTACCGTGTGCTGACCGTAACGGAAGATGAACGCTACGCGGCCAACTGCATCCGCGTCAATGATTTTGTCCTCTTCGCGGCTAGTTATCCACAAGCGGCGGCCATGCTCTCCGCCGAGGGCTTTGACCTGCTGCTGCTGGACATGTCAGAGTTCCGCAAGATGGACGGCGGTCTGAGCTGCCTGTCCCTGCGGTTTTGAGCAAACCATGACCACCTGCGCACAGGTGGCACGCTGCGCATGAGCGTGGCCGGGTACTGCGATTATTTCTGCAATTTGGGGAAAGCTTTGCAGGATGAGATCATCTCCCGGACGGAGCAGGGTGGTTTTTAAGAGTAGGGTACGGTCACGTTTTTGACCGCACCAGATAAGACCATCCCAGATCATTTTTCACTCCAGTTACAGGTGTGTGGAGACACCGGATACCGCAAGTGATATGCTTCGCATGTTGAATGGATAAGGAGTTGCAACGATGCTGGTTGTTTCAGATTTTAATGGCACACTTTCACATGGCTCACCGGTGATTGGGCTGGTAGGCTGGGTGGGCGAAAATCAGAGCAAATTACGGAAAAATCTGTATATGGCAAAGATCATGCCGTCCTGGTTTTTGGCAAAGCGCGGCCTGATCGACTGGAATAAATGGGTCATTGATCTGTTCATCAGCTGCATGCCGGTATTGAAAGACGCCACCCCGGAGTTATTTGAAGAAGTCATTACATACACCATGGAAACCCAGTTATGGGCAAAACGCCGGCTGGATATGATCGAACGGATCAACGGGCATGTCCAGCAGGGCGATGAGGTATATATCGCTACCGGTATGTGGCAGCCAACCGTGGCCCGTTTTGCTGCGCGGATGGGAGCAAAAGGACTGGGTACGGAGATCAGGTTCGAGAACGGACAGATGGCCCTGGCCGAGCCGATCGCGCATGGGCAGGACAAGGCAGACAAGATCAGGAAACGCCTGGGGGTGGAGCGTATCGATGTGGCCTATGGCGATACATCCGCGGATATCCCCATGCTGGAAATGGCACACCACCCCGTGGCGGTTTATCCAGACGACAGGCTCAAAGCCGTTGCGCTGGAGCGCGGCTGGGAGATCTTTGGCGACAGGGCGAATGATTGAGAGTGCGTTTTGCAGCTATTTTCCCCGGCACCGCAGTTGTAGGCTGTATTCGCCGAAGACGCCCCGGAATGGACGAAAGAAACATGAAACCTCACATCAAACGGCTTTTCTTCCTCTTGACCATCTTCCTGGCTGCCTGCTCGGTTGGAAATAAGCCGGTGATCTCTCCCACTGCCGAAATATCATCTATCCGTTGGCCTCTATGTATCTGGACCAATCTATTATGTAGACGGTTAGGGATTATTGCGCCTTGATCTGGAAAGCGGGCATATTGTAGAAATTTTAGAACCCAGCGCAGATCATCTTTACACTTTCTCATTTTCAACAGATGGGCAGTATTTAGCATATATCCTAAGGCGATATGACCCTATGCTATTGAATATTGTCGATCTAAAAACCGGAGAATATGTGAATTATGACATCCTGAACAAATCCAATCAGGCAGGCAATATCCTTTGGTCACCAGACCAGCGCAGGATCGTCTTCGGGCAAGCGATCGTCGATTATTATGACCAACATTTATTCTCAGTGATCGCTATAAATCTGGCAGCTGGTTCCCGTCAGGTTCTTGTTTTGGACAACCCTGTGAAAATGAAACCTGATATTTGGATAGACAACAACAAACTGGAATTAAGCTGTGAAGATGGTATTCGGCGAATATTTGATTTTGAAAATAATTTATTGTACGAAAAATAGTTCTTATGGTGGGCTGCCCCACACCCTGCAGAACCACACAAAAAAAACTCCCCCGCGATTGCGGGGGAGGCTCGTTTCATTCATTATTCTGTTCAGACACCGACGCCTAACGCCGGTTCGGGCGCTTTTTCGCCGTTTTCGTCCCGGGTGAGGACGATGTGTCCATCTTCGTCTACGTCCACCAGGATGGTGGCGCCATCCATGAATTCATGGGCCAGCAGGGCATCGGACAGGGCGTCTTCCACCTTCTGCTGAATCACGCGCCGCAGCGGGCGGGCACCCATATCGGGGTCGTAGCCCTCTTCGGCCAGCAGGTCAATGGCGGCATCCGTGGCGCGCAAGCTGATCTCGCGTTCCTTGAGCCGCTCGCCGACCTTGTCCAGTTCCAAAGAGACAATGCTGTGGATATTCTCGCGCGAGAGCGCGCGGAAGACGACCACACTGTCCAGGCGGTTGACGAATTCGGGGCGAAAGGCTTTCTTCAGCGATTCCATCAGCTTCTTGCGCATCTCGGTGTAAGCTTCTGCTTCTTCTTCGTTTTCATCACGCTGCAAGCTGAAGCCGAGCGAGGTCTGGCGCTTGATGTCATTGGCGCCGATATTGGACGTCATCACGATGATCGTATTGCGGAAGTCGACCTTGTGGCCGCGGGCATCACTAAGATGGCCCTCTTCCATAATTTGGAGCAGCATGTTCAACGCTTCGGGGTGGGCTTTTTCCACCTCGTCGAAGACGACGATCGAATACGGGCGACGACGGATGGTCTCGGTCAACTGACCGGCTTCATCATACCCAACGTAACCGGGGGGTGAACCCACCAGGCGGCTGATATTGTGCCGTTCCATGAACTCGGACATATCCAACTGCACCAGAGCGTCTTCACTGCCAAACAGGAAAATCGCCAGGGCCTTGGTCAACTCGGTCTTGCCGACACCGGTCGGCCCGAGGAACAGGAAGGTACCAATCGGGCGGCGGGGGTCCTTGAGACCAGACCGTCCGCGGCGCACCGCTTTGGAGATGACTTCAATGGCGTCTTCCTGCCCGACGATGTGGTCGCGTAATTCGTCTTCCATGCGCAGCAGGCGGGCCGATTCTTCGGTTGCCATCTGCATCACCGGCACGCCGGTCCACATGGAGACCAGTTCGGCAATATCATCTGCCGAGACCACCGGGCTGGTGTCACGATTCCAACTCCTGGTAAATTCTTCAATTTCTTCCAGCAGTTCTTCCTTGCGCAGTTCCAGGGCTTCCACTTTGATGGGCAGATCTTCTTCCTCGGCCTGAAGCAGTTTCTGGGAAACTTCGCGCAAGTCGGTCATTAACTTCTTGCTTTCCCTGGCTGCCGGGCTTTTGTACATGCGCACACGGGAAGAGGCTTCGTCGATCAGATCGATGGCCTTGTCCGGCAGAAAGCGCTCGGTGACATAACGCGAGGACAGCAGCACGGCAGCATCCAGCGCTTCGTCCGAAATGGACAGGCGATGATGCTCTTCGTAGGCCTTGCGGATGCCGCGTAAAATTTCTTTGGTTTCGTCCTGTGACGGCTCCTCCACCACAATCGGCTGGAAGCGGCGCTCAAGGGCGGCATCGCTTTCAATATGCTTGCGATACTCTTCCAGCGTGGTCGCACCAATCACCTGCAGCTCACCGCGGGAGAGGGCCGGCTTGAGGATATTGGCCGCGTCAACAGACGAGCCCGCCGAGCCAGCGCCCACCAGCATGTGGAATTCATCAATGAAGAGAATCGCTTTGGAAGCCTTCAATTCTTCAATCACGCGCTTGAGGCGTTCTTCAAACTGTCCGCGGTACATGGTACCCGCGATCAGCGAACCGACGTCCAGCTGCAGCACCTGTTTATTGAGCAGCAGGGCAGGCACATCGCCTTCAATAATACGCTGGGCGAGACCTTCCACGATGGCGGTCTTGCCAACCCCCGGCTCACCGATCAGGGCAGGGTTGTTCTTGTTGCGCCGCGCCAAAATCTGAATGACGCGCTCGATTTCCATCTGGCGTCCGATGACCGGATCCAGCTTGCCTTCGGCAGCTTTAGCGGTCAGGTCAGTGGCAAGTTGATCGATCAGCGGCGTTTTGCCGCCTTTCTTTTGTTCTTCCTGCAAACCGCGTTTGGCAGGGCCGGCTGCGGCTCCCGTGCTGCGGCTTTCCGTCAGCACCCGCCGCGTCTGGCGGCGAATCTGGTCGGGCGTAACGCCCAATTTGCGCAGCACAACTGCTGCGGCGTCATCTTCCAGACCGGACAAAGCCAGCAGCAAATGCTCGGTGCCGATGTAGTGATGGCCCAGTTTGCGGGCTTCATCAATGGCGTATTCCAATACTTTCTGCACACCTGATGAAAGTTCAACATTCTGCCCGGCGAAATCGCCAAGCCCGCTTACGCGTTCGGTCATATCCCGCACGCGTTCATATTCCAATCCAAGATCGCGCAATACGCGCCCGGCAATCCCACCCTCTTCTCGTACCAAACCAAGTAAAAGATGCTCTGTACCGATATATTGCTGGCGCATCCGTTCCGCCTCTTGATGAGCGAGACTCAGAACCCGGCGCGCCCGCTGTGTGAAGCGATCCATTCCAGCCAAGGTAACCTCCTTGTTATTTAAGCCAAAAGCTCCAGGACTATTCCTGCTCTTTGCATACCGCGTCTGATTCAATTACAAACGTTATGGATGAAATAGACCGGAATTTGTTTCCCGGCGAAATATCATGTCCAATCCGACCCGGTACAGAGCAATTGGCCCTTGTTACCATTCAATAAAAGCAGGGAAAGGTTTTTTAACCTGTTTCTGCTTATCCTTTAGACAACTTGTGCTATCAAGATTCTACCAGAGAATCGGATACTATTACGGCAGGGTTGTTCCAATCCGACGATTCTTATAAAGTTATGATGAGGGAACGGCACCCTCCCGCAGGTTGAACTTGCTACAAATTCCCCTTGCTTGTCGAGATATTGTTTTCTGGCGCACTGGATTACAAACTTTCCTGCGGGAGGTTTTAAACCGGCAACAAGAGACCCTCCCGCAGGAACGTTCGTTGTGCAGAGCTCAGTTGATCAGGAACTGAACAGCATGGAGAGTGATCATCCATTCAACCTGCGGGAGGAGACTGGCCTCGAATCCAGCAAAACCTTGCTCTTTTCCACGGCTATGCGAAACGTCTATACATCCGGGGCGCGGTATTCATCCAGATAAATCTTCGTTGCCGCTCGCCCGGACTCGATCAACTGATCGTATCGTTCAGAATGGGTGGGAATATTAAAATCAGTCTGGTCGATGCAGCAATCACTGATCATAATCGTGCGCAATTGATCCAGGGTCTCGCGGCTGAACATCTCGTCACGGATATTGAGTGCCATTTCGGATACCATCAGGCTGACATAATCAATAATGTTATTGAATTGACTGTCAGCTTTCACGCAGTCTTTGGGCGTATACAAATAACTGCCTAAGGTAGCCCAGTTGATACGGCTTTTATACCAGCGATTTTGCTTGCCAAACTGCTCATTGTCAAAATAGCGGATCGGGAAATTATCATACAGCCCGCCATCCACATAATAGTCACCCGCGCCAAATTGCTGGCCGTCAAACTGCAACGCATGGAAATACAGCGGAATCGCAATTGACATGCGCACCGCATCCGCGACGGCAACATCCGGTGTGGTAGCGGCGCTGAACATTTCGGAGCGGCGCTTGGAAATATTGGCCGCCGTGACATACAAATCACGAAAACCCCGGTCACGGAAATCAGCAAATGTCGCCCGTCCATTGCCATCACAGCGCTGCGCCACCACCTGCTGCAGCCATTCATAGAAATATTCGGTCGTGTACCAGCCGAATTCCTCTACCAGACGCTGGGTGCAAACCAGGTTATCGGTAATCACGTTAAATTCCTTCAGCAGGAAATTCACTTTTTCATCTCTGCGGGCGGTAAGCCGGGACTGTGGAATCTTGCTGAAATCGAGCGTGTCCATCACATTCATCGTTTCGTCCATATCCAAACGAAAACTGAGCACCATGGCGGTGATCGCCCCGGCCGATGCACCAGACACGCGTTCAATTTGCGGAAGGATGCCGCGTTCTTCCAGTTCCTGGAGCACGCCCGCATAGGCAATCCCGCGAATGCCGCCACCTTTCATCACCAGATTCTTAAACGGATAGCGGATAATCTCTTCCTGCCTGGCGGGCAGCCCCTGGGGAAACAAACGGCCGGGCACGCGCTTCTTGTATTCCATATAGGTAGCCCCCAGGCGCTCCTCCAGAATCTCCTCTTCAATAGTGAGCAGGAACATAAATGCAGAAAACCACACAGGCACCAGGGCCACCCCGATCACCGACCGGAAAACAAAAGCAATGCCCAGCGCATACAGGATATCCCCCACATACATGGGATGGCGCACAATGCTGTAAAACCCAGCGATTTTCAATCGTACCTGGGCATCTTTTTCTTTAAATTTTCGGGCGGGCAAAAACCCGGCCACTTCAAAAACCAGGGAAGCCAACAATAATCCCCCGCCCACAAACCAGTGCCAGCCGCTGCTTTCAAACCGCAGCTGATCCACAAAAGGCAGCACCATCATGGTATGGCCCAGGGCCGGCAGAAGCAAGCTGCCCAGGAAAAATACTGGCTGGCTGGCCATCCTGCGGCTGCTGGTAACAGCCGCCGCTCCCAGCAAACCAAACATGCTGATCAAAGCCCAAAAGAAAGGATTGCGCACAAATGTTTCCAGATTCATTTTTCAACATCCTTTCAAAGATGAATACGTCTATTTAATCTACGTATTCCCGGCAGACAAGTTGTATAGATGGTGAAGATCACAACTTCTGCAAACCCGTATCGCCCGCAAGCGATAGAACCTTTTCACAGCGCTCAAATTCAATCCTGCGCAAGGCTGACCATGCATCCATCATTCCAACCCGCGGGAGACTTGCCTTGCCGCATCTCCTGAAAACAACCCGCTCACGCGGGGTCTGTTTCCTGCACGTTCACTGCCCGCCGCGAAAGAAAAGCCTACAGGATCAAGTCGGCCAATCTCCGCTTGGGCACGTGATGCACGGCTTGCTCATCGCGCCAGTATTTAATGCTGCCGTCAGCGCCAACCTCATCCAACTGCACCTGTTCGACTGGCTTGCCCAGAGCAACCACCAACAGGATCTCAAATTGCTCAGGGATGGCAAGGGCTGCGCGTAGTTCCTCCCGGCGGATCGAGCCAAAAATGCAGCCGCCGAAGCCCTGCTCGACTGCTCCCAGCAGGATACTCTGACAGGCAATCCCATGATCCACGCCGAAGTTCTTGCTGATCGCAGTATCACCCAGGACAACGATATAACCGGTCGGGCGTTCCTCTTCTCCGGGACCGCCCCAGCCTTTCAGATAGCCCGCCCAACGCAGGGCGGGGAAGATAGCGGCGTTCTTTTCAGGCGTCCAGGAGAGGATATATTTCAGTCCCTGTACGTTCGCCCCCGAAGCGGAATGCCGCGCCAGGTCAACCCATTCGCGCAAAGTGTTTTCGTCAATAGCTGCCGACGAATCAAAACGCCGGTAACTGCGGTTTTTCAGGATCAGATCTCGAATCATGGATGTCTCCTATTCATTTTTAATTTGTTATTGCGAGGAAGCCGAAGGCTGATGCAGCAATCTCCTCCCTTATGGGCTTCCTAAGGCAGCTGCCACGGTCCCTGACCGCCGGTAATGGCATGTTCTTCTCGCAGCCAATCTTGCAGTTCGGCATGGGTATGGATCACCTTGTCAGCCTGGGTCAAATATGACTTGTCCAGCGAGCTTTCCAAAGCCACACACAACATGCCAGCCTTTTTGGCAGACTCAATACCAGCCGGCGCGTTCTCCACCACCAGGCAGTTCTGCGGGAGCACCCCCAGCTCCTGGCCGCCTTTCTGGTACGGTTCCGCATCCGGCTTGCCGCGGCTGACCTCGTCCGAGCCAGAAACGGCATCGAACCACTGGCGCACGCCCATCTCCGAGAGGGCGCGTTCCGCCACGGCGCGTTTGGCGCCGGTCACCAGTCCCAGCGCATAACCCATTTCACGCATCAGAGACAACGACTGATGAATATCGGGTACCGGGTCCAGATAAAAAATGTCATCATAATGAGCCAATTTGCAGTCATGAATCCGGTCAAACTGTTCATCCGTTACCGAAATGCCCAACTTCTCTGCGACCTGACCAATAAAATAATCCTCTTTATATCCTTCGCGCAGATAAACCTCCAAAGCAGGCAGTTCCACGCCCATCACCTCACGAAAAGCATGCTGCCAGGCGCGCACATGAAACTGCATACCGTCAATCACAACTCCGTCCATATCCAGGGCTACGCCCCGGCGTTCAGCATCTGCCATACAAATCATCCTAACCTTTCATATAAAAATCACAGGCGGGTTATCTACCCTGCCTGTATTATAGCCAACTCTCATCCGCAAAGTGTAAACAAATGTCGTAGTGACTTTCAGTCGTTCCGCTGTCGCACAACCCCATCCTTTGACGACTGACCGCGGGGGCACTACAAAAAAGTCTATTTCACCTTCTCATAAAAAAGCACATCCCGCGGGGCGCCATGCAGGCCGGGACGCCGCAGCCGGCGCTGAATGCGGCCTTCAAAGACCAGCCCTGCCTTCTCCAGCACCCGCGCCGACGCCAGATTCTCGGCGTCACATGTGGCCCACACGCGGTAAATATCCTGCTGGGCAAAGGCCCAATCGACCAGCGCGCGGGCCGCCTCACTGGCATAGCCCTGCCCCCACAATGGGCGAGCGATCAAATAGCCGATCTCGGCCTGATGATCGTTAATACGCAGCTCTGCCGAGCCGATCAATTTGCCATCCTGTCTGCGAAACACAGCCCAGGGAAAAGCTGTGCCTTCACGCCAGGCGATCTCACAAGCCTGCAAATAACGCCTGGTCTCCGCCACCGTGGCGTGCGGCACCCAGGTGGCAAAGCGGGTGACTTGCGGGTCATTCGCATAGGTTTCAAAGACCGCCTCGGCATCTCCCGTTCCAATCGGACGCAGGAACAAACGCTGTGTTTCCATTTTCTCTGGCGGGCGCAATTTTTCTTCCCTCATCCCTGTATTTTACCCTGTGCATATCTTTCAGATTATCCCGCGCTTGCGCAGTTCGGTGCACAGCTGCTCTGATGAGGTGAAAAGAACAGTCTCAATCCCCAATTCCCCGGCTGCCCGAACGTTCGTTTCCGAGTCATCAATAAACAGGCATTCCTCCGCAGGACGGCCTAAACGGTCCAGCAGCAGATGGAAGATGGCCGGATCAGGCTTGATCAATTTTTCACGGCCAGAAATCACAACCTCATCGAACCAGTGCAAAAACTCAAACTTTCGATACACCCGTGCATGCGTTTCCGCAGACCAGTTACTGAGTACAGCCAGCGGATACCCCTGTTGCCGCAGTGCGGCCAGGATATCCACCGTGCCGCTGATCTGCCCCGGCACCATCTCTTCCCAGCGCGTCCAGTATGCGCGGATATAGTCTTCATATTCAGGGAACAGCGCCACTCGTTCCTCGATTGCCCTGGCAAACGGATAACCGCAGTCCATTTGCGCGTTCCATTCCAGGGAACAGACCTCATCCAAAAAATATTGCATACCGGCTTGATCACCGGCAAACATCTTTTTATAGAGATGCTCCCGCTGCCAATCAATCAAAACCCCGCCCAGATCAAAGATGATGGCAGGCTGTCTGGTTTTATCCATTATTCTGATACTCCTTATTGTATTGTTGAATTGCCTCACCAAAAGAAGCGGGCAAACCAGCCGCCAGGGTGGTCGTTAAGATTTCTGATCAAAGGAACCCGACGTTGGCCCCATCGTCTTCCTGCTTCCCAAAACCTGGATGCAAAGTGATTATCTGGCTGCATCTATTATAATGGGGATATCCATCACCCACCTCAACCACTTCAAGAACAACAAGAGGGGAGCCAATGCAACCACAAACAAAACCCGCCGCTTGCCATGCACGATTGATCGCCGGATTTGTGATCCTGAGCACATTCGTGATCATGATGTATGGCTTCATCGTCTACGAGGCGTGGGTGCTGCACTCGATTGGCGGCATTCTGGTAGCCGTCATCCTGATCGGTATATTAATCGCACTATGGCATGAAGCCCACACTTTGAAGCAAGCCGAACCCTGCCATGTTTCTTCGGCGCATAGGCTGCTAACCTTCATTACCCTTCTGGGCGGGGCAGGTGCGGCCTACTGGATCAGTGTACATCTCTGTCTGGGGCCAGTAGCAGGGTCTGCCCTGGTCGGGCTGCTGGGCGCGCTGGTTTTCCCCCGGTATAACGTCCCCATCTACACGGGTTCTTTTGTGGGGATGAGTTCAGCCGCCCTGCTTGCCAGCCCGGCTGAACTGCTCCTCGCGGCGGGCATCGCCGGGGTGGTATATATTCTTGCCGAAGATGCGCTGAACGGCTTCGGCGGCAAGCTGGGCACAATCGCCTTCAGCGGCTCCCTGCTGGCCGGGCTGGGCTTGCAGCGCCAGTTCCTCATTTCTCCCATGCCGTCCTTTGAGCTGGCCTGGCAGATTGTGGCCCTGTCGGTGGCCGCTGCAGTAATCACCTACTGGCTGAGCACAGTTCTCAAGCACGGCCCCGTGCTGGCCTCCAGCGCGGTGGGCGTTACAGGCGGGCTGCTGCTGCCTGCCATCTCCCCGGAAACCGGCCCGCTGCTGGCCGTGGTGGTGATCTGCGCATCCTTCACCGGTATGAGCGCCTCCAAACGCTTTGCCTCGCCATTGCCGATGATCGCCGCCGGACTGCTGACGGGCATCGTCTTTCTGTACAGCGTGCCCGTGTTTGGCGGTACAGGCGGCAAACTGGGCACGATTGCCTTCGGCGCATCCCTGGCTGTGTGGGGCTATCAAAAAGCGTTTCGCAGGATGAGTTGACAACCCCCTCACCCCTACATAAAAAATCCCCTGCCTGAATATTGGCAGGGGATTGATAGTATGAAATCAGGCAATCAGATTTGCGCCGCGCTTTGCTGTGAAAGCAGGATAATATGCTGCATGATCGCTTCCGCCACCGAGACAACATGCTCGCGGTCTTCCAGGCTGCCGGCAAACTGCATCGGCTGGCCGACGGTCAGGCGGTAGGGGCCGCCCAGGGCAAACAGACCCAGCGATTCTTCGCCATTGAAGGTTGACTGTACTTCCTTCAACCGGCTGCGGTTCAGATGGATGCCAATCGGGATCACGGGCGCACCGCTGAGCAAAGCCAGCCGGGCCGCGCCGGTGTGCGTGTCCTGAAAACCGCCCTCACGCGGGCTAAGCTGCCCCTCCGGGAAGAGCATAATCGTGTGTCCGGCTTCCAGCAGCTGCCGGGCAGCTTCAAAGGCTTCCTTGCCCTGACCGGGAATGACCGGGATATGCCCGGCCTGGCGCAGGTAAAAGCCAAACAAGGGAGTATGGAAGATATGTCCTTTGATCAAAATACGTGACGGCCGCCTGGCCAGCAGGGCAACGATAAAGGGATCAATCGTTGAGGGATGATTGGCAACCAGGATTTTGGGGCCTTTGGGCAGTTTGCCATTCCAGGTGACCCGCCATCCCAAAACAAGGTTGGCATATATCCAAACCAGCGGCAGCAAAAGCCAGAATAAGGCTTTCTTGAAATACTCACCAATAAATTTATTCATGTTTACATCCGTTTAAAAAATAATAAGTGTTTTACGCCGCAGTCTGCGGCAGCAATTGAAAAATATCCATCGGGGCAGCACACACTGCGACCATCGTAGGCCCGGTATGAGCGCCCAATACGGGCGCAATCGGCGAGGTAGGCTCAAAATTGCATTTCACCCTTGCCATCAATTCTTCGCGCAAGATTTCTACCCCTTCGGGGTTTTGCCCGTGCATCAGTTGAACACGCAAATTTGTCCCTTCGCCAAACGTTTCAGCTACGATGATCGCAATACGGCGGATGGCGCGCTTCAAGGTCCGCTCCTTGGCGACGTTGGCATATTTCCCGTCACTGTCTTTATTGACGGTGATGATTGGCTTGATATTCAGCAAAGAAGCCACCAATCCACTAATATGACTGATCCGGCCGCCATGGATCAAATAACGCAGACTATCCAGTGTATAGAATGCATCCGTTTGGTGGCGGATATGACTAAGATGAGCAAGGATTTTATCCAGCGGCCAGCCAGCCTTGATAGCCTGTGCTGCGGCCTGAACCTGCCAGCCGCACGGGCAGGACAGGGTTTTGGTATCCACCAAAGTCACATTGGCTTCGGGAACCATTTCAGCTGCCAGCCGGGCAGAATTATACGTGCCGCTCAGGCCAGCCGACATGTGGACAGACAAAATATCAGGGTCTTTCTCTGCCAGACGGCGATACAGATCAGCAAAATCAGATGGCGTTGGCTGCGAAGTTGTAGGCATGCCCTCAGCATTCTGTAATAATTCATAGAACATTTCGGGAGTAACGTCTTTGCCGCTCTTATAGGTCTTCCCGTCCAGCTCAATTTGTAAAGGCACCAGATGAAGGTCAAGCCCTTCTTTTTGTGAATCCGTCAGGTCCATCCCGTGGTCAGTAACGATTTGCATAATAATGAGGTTCCCTTCTGAACCGTAATTTCAACAAACGCACAGCTTGCTGATGACATCATATTAATGGAAAACCCGCCGCTTGTACTGTGCCGTCAGGCACACCTGCGGTCACATTTCCCAATATGACCAAAGGATGGTCACCTCAAAAACATCCCCTTGACCGCCGGTGATATAATCGCATCAAGATGGAAAACCCTTCCCGTAACGGCATCTTCACCAGCAGCGGTGTTAACCTGGTTTTCGCGCTGGTGGTGATGTCCTCTTTCTTCTCCACCTTCAGCGTGCTGCAAACCGCCTCCGCGCTGGAGATCGTTTTGCTGGTGCTCAGCGGCACAGCCTATATCCTGATGGGTATCTATGGCTTCGGGGTGTGTATGGCGAAGGATTCCCTGAAATTAAAAGTGGCATATTTCGCCATTCAAATTCCCCTGGGCGGCCTGCTGGTCTATCTTGGCCGTGGTTCTGGTTTTAATGCCATCCTGCTGCTGCCCCTGGCCGGGCACGGCGTGATGCTGATGAGACGCGGCTGGCTGGACCTGACCAATATCGGCATCCTCTCCGCCTATGCCCTCGCCATCTTCATTTCAAAAGGCGGCTGGCAGGCATTATGGATGGAAATGCCCATCTTCCTTGCCGGGCAGGTATTCATCGTTATCTTCACCCAAATGGCCGTAGATGAGAAACATGCCAGTTCTGAAGGCGAACGCCTGGCCGAGCGGCTGGAAGAAGCCAACCAGCGCCTGCGCAATTATGCCCTGCAAATTGAAGAGCTGGCAATTTCAAAAGAGCGCAACCGCCTGGCGCGCGAGATCCACGACGGACTGGGGCATTACCTCACCTCAATTAATATGCAGATCCGCGCATCCCAGGCTGTGCGGGAAAAAGACGCCCGGCGTGCCGATGAGGCGCTGGAAAAGGCCAGACTGCTCACCCAACAGGCGTTGACAGACGTACGCGGTTCCGTCTCCGCTTTGCGGACCGACCCGGCGGAATCGCTGCCCCTGGCTGAAATGATCGCGGAAACCATCAAAAACTGCGAAGTCGCCGGCGTGGAGGCCGTTTTCAGAACGTTGGGCATCCCCCGGCCGATCTCCCCGCAGGCTCATCTGACCCTCTTTCGGGCTGCCCAGGAAGGCGTCAACAATATCTGTAAACACGCCCAGGCCGATCATGCCTGGATCACCCTCGATTACTGCGATACAGACCATATCCTGCTCACCGTGCAGGATAACGGCAAAGGCAGTACCAACACAGACGGCGGCTTCGGAATCATGGGGCTGCGTGAACGGGTTCATCTGCTGAATGGTGAACTGAACATCTCCTCTGCCGAAGGGCAGGGACTCAGCCTCGAAATCAAGGTGCCCGAATGAAAAAGAATATCAGAATC
>Ga0334890_1002813_pt1 | contig 19030 bp, 11 predicted proteins | sample GraSluR1_MG_3_FD_207220 | JGI IMG/M metagenome (GOLD analysis project Ga0334890, IMG submission 207220) | Sludge microbial communities from methane-producing bioreactor in Wageningen University, Netherlands - Granular Sludge_31_08-R1 | ecosystem: Engineered > Bioreactor > Anaerobic >... | reverse complement strand
CTCCGCCGCGCATGAGGCTCGAAATCACGGCGGGAAGCACTATGGCGAGCATCGCGAAAGAGACCGCGCTCGGAATGTCCTTGAGGCTGCGGGTCTCCATCGTCTTGACCGCCGTCATGTTGAAGAGCACGCTCATGTAGCTGTAGAACATCGTGTACATCGTCTGCAGCGGGCCTCCCCGCTGAATCGCCGCCGTGTCGATCACGCGCCCGACGTTCTGCGTCTGACGCACCGCCGTATCGGCCGCCCGCCGCGCGTCCCTGGCGTTCTTCCCCGCCTTGATCGCGTCGTGATAGGCCCCGTACCACAGAGGGACCGTCACCATGGCGTCGAGCATGCCGATGTGTCTGAAAGCGGCCTCCTGCGCCATGTCCCACTTATTTCCCTTGATCAGCCTGTTCACCAGCTTGCGCACGTCCTGATCGAACGTCTGCTGTCTGTAGCGCATGAACGCGGAGTTGTCGCGCACGAAACGTGTGCGCTCCATCCACTCCGTCGGGTTCGCCATGAAGTCCGCCACGTAGGCCGCCATTCTCACTGTCCCGACGTGCGTCGCCGCCGAAGTGTAGCCGAAGAGCTGGCTGATCGCCGGGGATGCCCGAAGGCCCAGAGTGACCACCGTCGCGCCGCCCCGCGCCCGCCGTACGACCTTCTCCCAGACCGACAGCGCCGGTTTCTGCACGCCGGCTATCGCCTCCATCCAGGGGCGGAACTGTCTGTACCCCTCCGCGCCCACAACGGATGTGATCGCCGACGCCACCTGCTCGTCGGTCAGCAGCTTGTTCGCGTCCCGCAGCGCCTTCCTGAAGACAAGATCGTGGATCACGCGCTGGATGTGATACCCCAGCACCGGCTCCAGATGCAGCTCCAGCTTGAAGTCCGAACCAACGGACTTCATCCGCTGCTCCGCGTGTCCGTGGGACGTCTGCAGCCCGTAGTAGTGCCCGGAAAGCAGGTCCTCCTCCTTCTGCGCCCGGAAGAACGCGGCGTGCGACAGCCGTTTGTCGTAGGCTATCGGATAGTACCCGCCGTCGAACGTCCCGTACTTCGTGGTCACCGGCGCGGCATCCACCTTCTGCGGACGGATGCCCGTCATGTCGGAGTGCAGCTGCTCTATCGCGGGCCAGAACGTGTCGATGTACGTCCAGATATCCCGCACCATTCGCCAGTCCCGCTCCTCCATGTACTCGTCGAAGAGCGATTCGACCTGCTCCGGCGTCACGTTGTACCCGCTCTGCACCCTGTCCCGGTTCGTGAGGTTCCCCCAGTTCAACGCCAGCGCCATCAGGTTCTCTTTCGTGAAGGTGTGGTCGAACGCGCCGTGCGTATCCAAGCGGCGTTTCGCCCACTTCCTGACCTCCGCTTCCGTGTGTTGCCTGGTAAAGATCGTCCGCAGCGCCTTCGCCCCTTCGTCGAGCATGACCTGCTCGGCGTCCGTCGCGTCGTTCAACGGATCCCAGAGGGCGCGGCGGAATGTCCCGTCCGTCCCCCCGTCGAGGAGGTTGATGATGAAGTCCACCTTCATGTGCGCGTAGAGGATCTCCTTGAGGACCTCCGTCGTTTTGTCGAGCGCGTCCTGATTGACGGTCTTCCCCGGTACGTGCCGTCCTATCTTCGACGCGGCATCCACCAGCTTCAATACCGTCTCGTCGTAGTCCTGCGCGTACTGCGCGGAGAGGAGCGTCTTCTCCATCTTCCCCATGTATTCGAGGCTCTTCAGCGAATCGTGGAGCCCGCGTATCTCGCCGACGGTCATGTCCGTGTAGGCCTTCTTGTCCAGCGTCTCCATGACGTGCTTCGGGAGCAGAGGATCCTCTCCCTTGGCGCGCTGTTCGTCCGCCCACTGCTGCATCTCGGCGATGACCTCGCGTTCGCCCTTGGTGCGCGGCTTGAGGTCGACGCTCTCGAGGATCATGTCGATCCCGTCGAGGATCTCGAGCGGAAGCCCGAGCGTCTTCTTCCCGCGCTTCGCGTACTTCTTGATAACCCGGTCCGCCTTCCGGAGCATCCTCGCAGTATCCAGCGCCTCCATGCCGAGGGCGAACTGGAGCCCCTGCATATCCTTGTACCGTATCGCGGCCTTGAGATTCCCGTCCATGACGGCCTTCTCGTACTGGAGCTGCAGGCGCGCCTCCGCGCCGAAGAACTTCTTCGCGCTCAGATTCCGCGCTCTGTACCCCTGTATCACGTTCGCCGCGTGCTCCCGGAGCACCTTCGCCCGGAGAGCGGCGGCCTTCGTCATCTCCTGTTTCGTCGTCTTCGCGTCGAGGATCAACCGTTCGAGAACGAGCGCCTCGAGCCTCGTCTCCGAGTGCGCCGCCATCTGCGCTATCTCGGCCAATGCGTCCCCGAACATCCCTCCCTGCAGCTCCTTGTCGAGCTGCTTGGAGACGGCGTCCTTCACCGCGGCCTTCAGGTCCGGAGCGTTCCGCAGCTGTTCGCGCATCCCGTGGATCGAATCGAACCCGAAGTCGTTCACCGCCGAATCCAGCGCGAGCGTGCCTCCCTCATTGGAGTACATCCCCCGGAAGTCCTCGAGCGCCTCTTCTCCCAAGGTGTCGACGATCTCCTGACGAGAGAGCTTCAGCTCCCCTCCGGGGCGCCGAAGGGCGAGCCGCAGCGCGTAGACCGGCTGCGCCCTGACCACCTTCTCCATCTCCTCGCGGAGCTGTTTCTTTCTGTCTCCCAGGGTGTTCTGCACCCTGTCGACCACGGGCCGCACAAGCGTCTCGGTCAAACTGCGCCGCGCGTCCATGTCCGCCCTGAGCAGCGTTTCCGCCAGCAGCCCGACGCTCTCCGCGTCCGCTCCGGCCTCCTGCGCCAGCCTGACGGCGTCGTCGTACCCCTGAATATCCTTCACGTCCTGGAGTTCGTCCTCGGCTATCAGCATCCTGTCGAAGACGCCCCGGACCTCGTCGGTCATCTCCACTTTCAGAGAGCGCAGCGTGCGGTAGATCTCGAGCAGCACGGCCTTGAACCGTGCGAAGACGCCCTCGACCTGCGGAGACGGAGCCTTGCCCTCCATCAGGTACGCTTCCCACGCGCGGGCGATGCTCTCCTTCTGCTCCGTGGTCAGATCGCCTTCCGCGCCCGCCCACTCCCTGAGAATCCTCATATCCTCGGCGGCTCTCTCGGAGAGGGTACCGGCGCGTTCCGCGTCTAGGTACCTCTCGATGATGTGGTGGCCGAGAAACTCGTGGATCAGCGAGGACGCGTCCGCCGCCTTGAAGAGGGTGATGATGCGCTCCCCTTCTGCCGTCACCGAGTACGCGGCGCGCGGGGCGGATTGCTCGCCCTGGTACCGGATATCATCCTTTCTTGTATTGAATCGTTTGGAGAGCGGAATCACGTTGCCGGCGTCGTCGCGGGTAACCGCATCAATGAGTTTCCTGTTGTTCTTGGTGTTCTTGTAGGCGTACCCCTTGCCGTCATCGTACCCCCACTCATTGATGGAATTTCCATCCCAGTACAGGTCTTTCACCTGTACCATCTGCGAAATGATCCGGTATCCTTCCGGTATCATTTGTCCTTCCAGTACTGCATCCTGCCGTGATGGTGTAACCCAGTCACCGTTGCGGAATGATGACTCTTTTACGCCCTTCGGGACAGCCCGATACATTCGTATAGTCTGTTTTCCGGGGTCTTTTCCCTTCGATATTCTGAGTTCCATCCCGCGCATTGCGGTTTTAACGGCGATGAAAGATTCCCACTCAGAAGCCTCATTCTGATACCACTCAGGCTTCGTCCAGTAATCATCAGGAACGAGACCACTTTCCCTCAAACCAACTAAGTTGACATCGTCCTGACTGTTCGGGGCGCGGTGCATCATTCTATATTCACTGTCGCTGATGTATCCAGCTTCACGCGCCGCCTCGTCCACCATCCGCTGCGCCGTCTCCATGTCGCCGGCTTCCACGGCGGCGAGGTAGTCGGCGTCTATTCCGCTTTGGTACAGCGTCTCCTCCGGCCTGTACGCCATCTCCGTACCGCCCCAGACGACGATGGCGTTCGGATTGCGTCCGGGGTCGACCATCGTTCTCCCCTTGGCGTTCAGCTTCCTGCGTTCGGCCGTGTCGCGCGCCTCTATCTCGCCCGCGAGGTTCAGGTACGCTTTTCTAGAGTCGTCGCCCAATGCCCTCAGCCGATCCACAACCGACTGGATCTCTTTGAATACCGCTGACGACCTTTTTACTTCATCCTCCGCGCTCTCGGCCTGATCGTAGGAGGTCGTGTCATCGATGTAGCGACGCCATATATCGTCAAGTTCCTTCTTTGCGGCATCGTATTCGGGAGTGGATTCCAGAAAGCGCAGTCGAGCGCGAAGCTCGTCCTGCATACCCTCCATCATCGCGGGACTTCCGCCACGTGCGAAGTTCTCTTTCCCCTGTATCGCGTGCTGTATCTCGTGCAGGAATCGCTGCATCGTCGCGTCGTCGTCAGCAAGATCGAGCACTCCACCGGCGATGTGTATCTCTCCGCTTCGTTCGTAGTACGAGGAAGTTTCCCCCGGCACGTACTTCACAATGGCGTTTTTCAGCTCCGGGTACGCTTTGTACAGATCATCGTGAACGAGAATGTCTCCAAGCGTCGCCTCGCGTCCGAAGGAGATCTTAAAACCCTTCAGCGCCAGCACGACCGTCAGTCCGTTCTGCGCTATCTCCGGGTTGAAGGACGCCTTGCTGTCGTCGATCTCGAACCGCCACTTGCCATCCATGCCCTTGAACCAGCCGGTTTCCTGCTTGATCTCGTCGAACGTGGCGCCCTGTTCGGACATCTCCTGCGCCCTTGAGAGCGCGAGGGGATCGGCGGTCAGCGCCTTCGGACCGGCGAACTGGTTCATGCTCCGCGCCTGTTCGTCCGGATTAAGATAGAATTTTCCATCGGAGTCCTTGACACCATCCAAAAATGAACCTAAAATAACGTCAAAGGTGTCCGGCGTATTTCCGTTTGAGGGCTCGGTTTCGAGTGTATCGCGGTGTTTTGCGTCGGGCACTTTTTCTATTACTTTTGCGTCGTGCGCCCTGTAAATCCCCTCCACGGTCGCTTCGAACCTACCGTCCATCTCCTTGACCGTCAGCTTCACCTTGTAAATGGACTCCATGTCGTTTCTCAGCTTCACAGGGACGTACATCCGGTGAACCGTCACGACGCTCTCGGCTCCGTGTCTGTCTTCGTGAGACTCAACGAGACGGGCGTTCTCTATCAGCCTCGGCAGTCCTCGCAGGATCATCATGCTTTTTTCGAAGGGAATGTCCCTGTTCGTCCATGCGCTCGACACCGAATGAGACACATTTGTCCTGGAAAGGGAAATGCCCCATCCGGTATCTTTGTTTTCGTATTTTCCGGCGATCATGTCGGCCAGCTTGTTGCGGTTCTCACGTTTCCTGTATTCATTGATGTCTTTCTCGAACGGGTCAACCTGAAGAACAACTCCAGTTGCGGAACTCTCGATATCCACACCCTCGTTCAGCGGCTGCCCCATGCTCCGTGCCGTTATCTTCCCGTCGGCTTCCCGCTGGAACACGATACCCTTCGCGTCCTCCAGGGCGCTCGGAATGGCTCCGACGTCCTCGGCGCGCAACGACGCCAGCGCGTAGATCTTCGCCGCGTCCGTGATCTGCGCCTCGTCCGGGTACACTCCGGCGAGCTTCTCCCGGAAGACGGTCTCCACCTCGAGGAGGTATCCCTGACGTTCGGCGAACCTCCGGGTCTGGTCGACGATCCAGTCGGCGATGCGCTGCTTGTGCGCTTCTCCCTGCCTCGCAGTCAGTCCGTCCGGATCGAACTTCACGTCGGCAGCGAGCCCGGCGTGATGCCCGGAACCGGCTACCTTCTCCGCGTACACGCCCGTAGGAATCGCGAGGTCGATACCGGCGTAATCCTCCACGGGGTTCGTCGAGTCTCCGTACGGTGCGACCTCTTCTATTTCAGCCCTGTCGATGCCCTCTTCGCGCGCCATCTCGACGAGCGCGTCCTGCTCCGAGAGGTTCGCCATCGCGGCGTCGTACCCCTCGAGGATGCCCATCTCTCCGGCGGCCTCTCTCGGGTCGATGCCCTGCGACTGGAAGTAGGTGTTGAACGCCTTGATGTCGACGTACGTCGTCTCCTTCGGTCCGTCCTTGACGATCTCCGTCACCATGTCGCGGTACGCCTGCGGTGCGCGCTGCAGCAGCTTCGATTCGGCGCTTCCCTTAGCGATCGCGTCGAGCGTAGCCTGCGCGTTCCGCACGCCTCCGTACTGCGACATGTACTCGCTTATTCCGCCCCCCATGCCCAGGAGCTGCGGCACGAGGAAGGAGTAGAACGCCCCTTCGCCTTCTTCGAGCGCGCGCCGCGCATCCTCCGCGAACGGGACCGGGTCGAACTCCATCGGAGACAGTGCTTTCAGGAAGCGTCCGCCCGCCGACCTCGTGAGCGCCGACGCCATCTCGTTTCCCACCTCTTCGGCGATCCCAAGCGCTCCCTTGCCGAGATACGTGGTCAGCGCCATCTTCGCCGGGTTCTGCACCAGCCCGAGGACGGCCGCCCTGCTCGTCGTGTCGATGAACGGCCTCCACCTCATCGGCATGATTCCCGAGAGCGTCTCGTACTGCATGTACTGGAACACGGAACTCGGCAGCGAGGCCAGATGCGCGGCGGAGAGGATCGACTCCCACGGAAGCGGATTCCCGTTCGTGTCGCGGAATGCGGAGTACTCGAGCACGGATGCGTGCATCTCCGACCCCCACATGTCGGCGAAGCGCTTCGCGGCCCCGAGCATCCCGCCGATGACCTGCGGCGTCATCGACGCGGCCACCCCTCCGACAGCCCCCAGCTTTAAAGACGAAGCGGGAGAAACTCCCGTCGCTTTCGTCAACGCGACGCCGATTCCGGCGTACAGGAGCTGCGTCGGCGTTGCGGCCTGCTGGCGCGCCCAGATCTGTCCGAAGAGCCCGGCTCCTCCGATCAGCGCCTTCTCGAAGAAGTTCATATCCTTCGGCGCGTCGTAGTGGAACCGTTCGGCGAGCGCCTGCAGATTCTCCCGGTACTTGTCCGCCGTCCCCGTCGCCGTCACGAGAATGTCCACGGGGTCGGCGGCGATGTCCATCTGCCCCGCTTCACGGAGCAGCCCGCGCCCCTCGTACATCGACGTATTCACGAAGGTGTACCCGGCCATGAAGGACTTCCCGATCTCCTCGAGCAGCCCCCACTGTTTGTTGTCCACGGTGATCAGGCGGTCGTGCAGCGGTCCGATGGTATCCGCGGCGACACGCTCCACGCTGCGGACGGTCTCCAGATCGTCCTGCGCAAGTTCGAGGTTGCCGCCCTTCATAATCCAGCGTTGGCCCTTCTCCCCGAGTCCACCAACCTTCAGCCACAGGTTCTTCTCGGCGATGATCCGGTCCGCTTCCTGCTGGTAGTTAGGGTCGTCGACGATGTCGAGCGGCAGTCCGGTGATCTCCGCCTTGCGCATATTCTGCGCGAAGGCGTCCGGATTCTTCCCGTACGCCTGCTCCATCCGTGCGCGAAGCTCCGCGCGCTTCGCCTTCTCGTACGGAGAGAGGAAGAGGTCCTCCTCGACGTCCGCCGTCGTCAGCGGACCCCTCGGCTCAACGAGAGGAACGTACCGCTCGCGCACCGACCGGGACAGCTCGGGAACGCCGAGAATTCCTCCCCCGGCGAGAGACGCGCCGAAACGCCCCTCTTCCTCCTGGGGCTCCTCCTCGTTGAATCTTCTAAGTTCGTCCTCGGTCAGCAGCCTTACCGCCATGTACGTCCCCTCCCGTATCTATCTAATCCGACTCCCACGCTTCAATTGTTTTGTTTCCGTCCTTGTCAACGGTCTCTCTGACATAGAGTCCGGCTTTATCGCTGAACTTCCACCCCTCCCATGGGGGAGGAGCCTCGTAAGCCTTACCTCGGACATTCGGCCATATTCCAGGACGCTTCTTGAGGAGCACTTCCTGCTTCCTCAGGTCGCCTACGGCCTCCACGATCTTCGGCAGCGGCGTACCTTCCGGCATGCGCGCGACCATCTCCGTCGCGTACTCCCTGAATTTCGCGGCTTCCATCGGGTCCTTGATCTTCTTCTCTTCCGCCTTTATAACGGAATTGATCATGTCATCGTGGGCAGGCTTGGACACCGAGAAGCGCCTCTCGTGCGCCTTGAGGAGGGATTCGCTCTGTTGTTTCGTCAACGGCAGTTCGCCGAGACGCTCAATGAGCATGCTTCGGCCCTCGACCCCCATCTTCCCCGCGTCGTACTCACCGGATTGGATCTCTTCCCATACGGAGTTCGACGCTATCGAACTCTGCAGCTCGGCCTGCCGTTTCAGCGCTGGTTCGTTCGCAGCGACGTAGTACCCCATCGCTCTCTTCCGTTCCGAAGGCGAGACGCCGATCGAGTCGAGCATCCTTCCGAGGGAGTCGATGTCCTCCGAAGCGTCGGCGATCCTGCCGAGCCGCGCCTCTCGGATCGACTCGTGCGTCGCGACCAAGCGTTCCGCCTCGACGGGGGACGCGCCGTACTTCTCCGCGATGTTGCGCAGCTCCTGAGCGCCCACCTCCCACGGAAGGCTCATCGCTTCGTCGTACATGTCCTCCATCCGCATGCGCCGGTACTGCTTGCCGAACGCGCGAATCTTCCCCTCGGAGTACCCTTTGCGCTGCATCTCGCGCACCAGAGTCTCCTCGTCGGGAGCGTTGTAGAAGAGGTTGTCCAGAGCATCGGCGGAGGCGGCTCTCCGTTCCGCCTGCGCGGCCTTCTTCTCACCAAAGCGCGTCTTCAGCGCCGTCACCAGGCTGTTCTCCTTGTCGCCCGAGTAGTGCTCCCGGACGTACTGCAGCGCCGATACTTCGGAAGAGAACTTCCGCGACAGGCCGTCGGCCGTCTCCTGCACCCATTCGACCATCGAGCTCTTCTCCACCTTCTCGGACCACTGCGCATGCCTGGAGCCGTCTATCGCGCCCCTGTTCGCCTTCCAGTACGCCTGCGCGCTCTTCGGATCCTCCACGAGCCAGCGTTCGAGACGCGCCTCGTGGGCGGCCGACCGCAGCGCCTTTACCTTCGCCTCGACGATCTCCTCTCCGTAGTCGTCGAGCATGGTGAGCAGCGCGTTCTCCGCGCGTTTCAGCTCCACCTCGAAGATGTTGTCGTCCCGATAGGACGCGGCGATGGACGAGAGCGATGTGGATACGGCCTCGTTCGCTGTCTGCTCCCGGTACTTGAGGAACTCCGCGCGCTCGTGCTTCGACACACCTTCGAGGCGCGTCATGCGGTTCTGCATGACGAAGCGCCTGAAGAGGTCGCGCTGCCTGTCGTTCTCCAGTTTCCCGGTCAAGTCCTTCTCGATGTCGTCGAATGCTTTCGTCGCGTCCGTGACGGCGCCCTTTGCGGCCTTGAAGCGGCGGTTGTACAGCCCCTTCTCCGGGTCGTTCAAATAGCCGTTGACGCTTTCGCTCCACCTGTTCGAGGCTTCCAGCACCGCGGCGTCGTCGGCTTTCGCCTGCATGTCGAGAACGATCTTCAGCATCTCGTTCCCGGCGCCGGTCAGAGCGTCCCCCATGCCCCCGAGCGCCGCGGCCGAAGAAGCGCCGAACGCCCCGGAGGGCGCGGACGTCGAACGAACCGCCGCCGGAGCGGCCGTCGTTTCCCCGCGCCGTTCGTATACGGGCAATCTCATTTAAGCCACCTCGGTCGCGCGATCCCCTGCGTGCGCAGCGTCGGTACCTTCAGTTCGCTCGCCCCGAGATTCCATCCCGTGGAGGCTCCGGAGTTCGACGCTCCGGAGCTGCCGGTCTTGTACCAGGTGGACGCCACGGTCGCTCCGGTACCGATCATGGAGGAAAAGGCCCCCAGCCTGCCGGCGGCAGCGGCGTCCTTCCCGGCGTACCTGGCGAGGTTCGCCTGATTGCGCATATCCTCCGCGTCGGCGAGGTTCGCCCATCGTTTGACCTGCGCGTTGTACCGCAGGGATTCGACGTCGCGCTCGCCCATCTCGTCCGTATCGAGCAGCGTCTCGAGGTTCGATCCGGAGTCGGTACGGAATCCGGACGCCCCCATCGTCGCCTTCTGCTGCCCTCTGAGCTGCGCTATCTTCTGACGGAGCTTCGCCTCCTCGGCGCCGCCCGCGGCGACCTCTTCGCTCGCCTGTTTTTCTCTGGCCTTCGCGTTGCTCTCCAGCATCGCGGCCTGATACTCGTACTGCCGTTGCGCCGCTTCCCCCTGCCGGATGGATCCCATGGCGCTCGCAACGCCTCCGGCGACCTGCATCAGCATCGGCAGGGATCCGCTCAGCATCTGTCCCATACCGCTTCACCCCTCATCTCGAATCTGTGGAACGGCAGACCGTCCACTCCGAACGGCTCCGCCGGTCCTATGGAGAATCCCAGCCGCCGCAGCCAGCGGATACTCGTCGCGTGACGGGCGTCCACGTAGTTGAACAGCAGGTCGTACCGCTCCATAAGGCCGGAGAGGTACCTCCGGTTCTCCCGCCAGAACGGCAGCGCTGCCTGTGTTATCTCGTCCGTCGTCAGCATCCACGGAGACCCGACGCGCCCGACGAGTCCCATGGAGATGCACCCGCACATCCCCATCGGGCGCCCCCTCCACACGCCGGTCCAGCACACGGCGGAGCGTTCCAGCCCCTTCCGCAGCGCATCGAACGGCGTGGATCTGTTCGACGCCCATATCTCCAGCCTGTCGGCCTCCTTCATCCCTTCCGCCACGACCTCGCAGTCGGAAGGCATCGACGGGCGGACATGCCACCTAGCCGAATTCGACACTCGGGAGCACCCCCAGAACGGTCATGGGCAGCGGATGTTCCTGCCGGATGTATATCCTCCCTCCGTTGCGGTCGAAGCCGTTGTGGAGGACTACGGGGGCGTCTCCGGTGAAGAGGGCTATCGGGTCGCTCGTGGTGAAGGGCGGCTTGAGGTCGACAAGAAGGTCGGGACGTTCCGAAGACGGTCCCGCCGCCACGCCCCTCGTCTCGCGCAGTCTGAGCACCACTTCGGGAATGCGCTTCGGCCTCCCCTGTCCCGTGCCGTCCTGCGTCTGGAAGTCCAGCTGCAGCGTTTCCATCTCGGAGAGGAACGGCAGACCGACCACAATCTCGGACGCCTCGTTCGGAAGCGTCACGGATCCGCTCTCCACGACGAGCCCGGCGACCACTCCGCCGTCGGCGAGCGCGTTCACGGTCTTCCCCTCGAGCCAGTCCAGCCCGGAAACGGAATCGGTCGACGCGCCGTCGTAGACTCCCGCGCAGTCGAGGAATCGCGACGTCTTGACGTCTCCCCCGGAGAGGCGTTCCGCCAATGTCTCGACGTACCGGACGGTCGAGTCTTCTATGGTCCGCTTGACGACGAAGTACACGTCGTCCCTGGAGTCGCCCGGCACGGAACAGACCGACTCGAACTCGCCGTCCGTCTCGTGCCTGGTCCACGCCCATACCTCGTGCTCCTTCATGTAGGTCAGGGTGAGCAGCGCGCCGTTGTCCAGCACGCACCAGACCAAAGACCACGGTTCCTGCTGCCACGCCCAGTCGACGATACGCCTCCCCTCGAACAGGTGCGTCGCCATCACGGAAAGGTTGTTGCCCGTGTATCCGTCGGCCTCCAGCGAGTACCCGAGGTCGCGGACCACGGACCCCTTCTCCTGCACGAAGAGGATGGAGTTCCCGGCGGTCAGCGGGTCGAGATTCGCGCTCCCCCTGTACCCCTGCGGATCCACCTGCTTCTCCTTGTACGAGAAGACGCCGGTGGATGCCGCGGAGACCTTCCACTCCGACCCGCTCGTCAGCACGATCAGATCGCGCAGCGGGACCATCCCCCGGATCTCGTTGACCATTCTGCTCACGACCGGCGCGGTGATGGCGTCGGAATCCTCCTGCGGCGCGTGGACCGCGAAGCTGTTGTAGTCGCCCGTCTCGCTGAACCAGATCGTATTGGGTTCCTTGTTCGTCCCGCCGAAGCAGAGCCGCTCCTGATAGAACATCGGAACGCGCGGCCATCCCTGACGGATGCTCCACGCCCCCCGCGCCCACAGCTTCGTAGCGGAGGCGGAAGCGACAACCTTCTGCACCGTCCCTCCGGCGGCAGTCGCCGAGGAAACGGACGTGATCTTCACCACGCCGTCGTTCAACCTGGGGGCGGCGGTCAACGTCAACTCGCATTCCGGATCGTTCAATGGATCGGAAGGGTCGGTGCCGATGTAGAAATAACTCACGACGGCGCGCACCATGGTTCCCTCGATGATCTCGACGTATGACCGGTCGTGATTTCCGTCCGTCGTCGTGTCCGTGACGTACGTTTTGAACTTCAGCCAGGACGCGCCCCCGTCGAAGGATCGCTCCAGCGCGACCACGGCCTTCCACTTGCCGGACGTCCGGAAGCTCCACTCCCCCTCGACGGCAAGCGCGGAGGTCGTCCCGTTCGTCGTGAATACCTGCGTTACCTTCTGCTCCTCGACGCGGTGCGACACTCTGAAGAGCGAGCCTATGTCCGAAGTGGCGAACGTGCTCGCGGATGCCGTCAGCGTGCATGTTCCGCCCTTGGTCAGCGTCCCGGAGGGGGTGATGGTCGTGTCGCCTACGTTCTCGTCGAGGAACGGCCCGTCCTCGAAGGCGTAGTCGTTGAGTTCCCAGTCGTCGTCGGCGTAGCGGCGCAGTTCCTTCGGACGCACGGCCGGGTGGCAGATCCAGAGGACGTCCGCCGACTGCGTGACGTGCAGGTCGGGAAGCATGGCGGATGTGTAGGGGGTGACCACCTCGTACGGCGACGTTCCGTCCATGACGAACTCTCCGTCTCGGATGAAGCGGAGCGTTTCGTTGCCGAACAGAAGCGCGTACGCCTGCTCCGTGCTGTAGATGAACGGGATGAGGCGGCTCTTTTTCGACGAGTCCTCCGTCTCCCCGATGTATAGAGTTCCGGGACGGTTCGACGCGCCGCCGTGAGGATGGATGAAAATATTCTTCGCCAGCCGGAGTCCGGTCTGGTACTTCGCCAGATCCGTGCGCGCCCAGAGCGCGGGGGACAGCTCTCCGGCGGCGAAGCTCGGTTGCATTCCTCGCAGGCTCGGCATGACGCTACCCCCTCGACCGGACGTACCGGTTGATCTTGTTGTCCTTGTTCCCCTCGTTAGCGGAGGAGGTCTTCGCCTCCTGCACCGCGAGCTGGAAGAACTGCATCAACTCACGCCGCTTCGAGTCGTTCGCCGAGAGCGCCGTGGCGATCGCCGAGGCGAGCCTGTACGAAAGCGCCGTGACGAACTGGCTGTCGTAGACGGTGGGGTCGAGCGCCTTCGCGGTGTACTCCAGCCACGCCTGCTCGAGATCGGCCAGCAGATACGTCGTGGTCCCCGTCGCCCCGCTCATGAGTGTGAACGGCTCCTCTTCCTCCGGATGGAGGTCCATCCCCTCGTACACGAGTCTGATCGCCCGCAGGCAGTCGGCCGGGAGCGCGTAGGCGTACTCCCAGTTGGGGTACGAGACGCCGCTCGCGAGCGCAAGCGGAACCGTCTTCGTCGCGAACGCCCAGGGAAAGGAGCGCAGCGTCTCGTCGCGGCATGTGTCGTAGTGCTGCATGCAGACGCGGGCCTCCATGGACCGCTCGTCGATTGCTCCTATGGAATACGCTCCCACGTGCGAGAGCGCGAGGTTGCAGATGGATACTACGCTTACGGGCATGGTCTTCCTCCTCCTCGAATATCGAAGGGGCGGAAGACCGCCCCTGTCATTTGTTCCGTGTCCTCGTCCGCTTCTTCGCCGGTTTTTCCTCCGGTTCTGGAGGCGGCTCCGGGGAAAACGGTTCTATGGGCTCCGCTTCGCCCCCGACGGGTACGAAGGAAGGGGGGCAGGAGGAGAACTCGTGCTCCTCCCCCCGCTTCCAGTATCTGTTCCGCCGGTAGCAGTTCCTCACGCACCGGCACAGCATGACTAACTCAGTTTGTCGACGCCGGGCGTCAGGTAGGCGGAGAACTTGCCGCCGGTGAGCGCCGCCGTGCCGACGGTGTAGACCACCCGAAGGTACCGTTCCACGCCCATGGGGATCTTCGTCTGAAGCACCTTTACCCCTTCGTCGAGCCCTGCGTAGGCGAGGGCCGCAGTGGAGATCAGGGTGGTCGCGGAGCCGAAGGCGCTGTCGTTGTCCGTCTGCAGCGAGAATGCGACCGTCGCGCCGCCGTTGCTCGTCGCATCGTCGGTGACCAGTATCTCGAGCCACAGCCCGTCGATCGCGTCGCCGGCCTTGGTCAGGTCAACGTAGTCAGTCGAGGCGTTCGCCGTCTGCAGCGTCACCTCCTGGTTCCAGCTGAAAATAAGTTCCTTGTCGAGAATCATCTGTTTGCCCTCCTTGCTCTTATGCCGCCGCGCCGACGAGGTCTTCGTCGTTGACGAGAGCGTCGCAGCGGGCGACCGGGATTCCGTCGAAGGTCATGACGGGCTTGCCCGCCACGGTCTCCCACGTCAGGTTGTAGGCGATCTTCTCCAGAATGCCGAGGCGCAGCGCCGTGTGCACGGTGCGGTTCATCATCCATACCGGGCGCCCCATGCCGAGGTTCGGGATGCGCTCCTCCGCCTGGATCATGAGGTTGATGAGCGCCTTCTGCCCGGCGGTGCCGGAGAGGTCGCCGACGTCGATGTTGGCGATCCGCACGGCGTAGCGCCAGTCGCGGACCGTGAGCCCGAGATCCCACTTGTAGTGGGTGCGGTACCCCTGATAGCGTCCGCCCGCCGCGTCCTCGAGGGTTACTTCGCCGAGGTCGCGGTGGCTCAGTCCGGCGGGAAGCCCCTTGGGGTAGAGCCCGTGGACCGTGCTCGGTCCCCAGACCACGAGCCAGACGGAGGTGTTGTCGTCTCCGGAGGCGGTGCCGTGGACCACGTTGTAGCTGCTCTGCTTGTCGTCGGCCGTCTGGTACGCCGTGTAGCGGGAGGAAAGGCCGTTGAACTTCTCCGGGTTCGCCAGCGTGGATCCGTAGAACAAGGTGGTCGCCATTTCCTGGTTCATCGCCTCGAGGAACGCTCTGTCCTCGCTGAGACGGAAGGCGGCCGTGTTGCCGTTGAGGTCCGCGAGCGCCTTGTCCACCTCTGCGTAGGCTTCGAGCATGCCGCAGCTGTCGCTGACCTGCTTGGTCTGGCTCTTGCTCGGCTGCACGCCGTAGTTCAGCAGCCTCCACGTGGCGCTCGGCAGTCCGGTGCGCACCGTGGTCTTATGGCTGGTTCCGTTGTTGCACTCCTGCACGGACATGTACTTCAGGATGTCGTTGGTCTCCGCCAGCAGCTCGACGATGGTGGAGATTTTCCCGTCCGGATCGCTCCGACGGGCCACGTCCATGAGCGTGGGGTTCTCGTATCCGATTGCTCCCATTTTCGTATTCCTCCTCGAATGGTGTTATTTCATGCCGGGGTACAGCGTCTCCGCCGGGCTTTTTCTCCCTGCGGACCAGTTTCCTCCCGGCGCTTGATCCTCCGTGACCTTTGAACCGACGCGCACCAGCAGCCGGATCATCTCCGGGTTGTTGAGCATGCGCGTCTCCGCGAGCATCTTCGTGATGCTCCCGTCCGTGTCCAGCGCCTTGAGCGCGCTGTTCGCCAGTCCGATGGAGCGGTCGAAGGAGTCCCCGCCGTACTCCTTGTCCTTGCGCGCGGCTTCCGCCCACTGCGCTTCAAGCTCCTCCGCCTTGCGCACCAGCTGCGCCGGGATCTCCGCCTGCTTCGCGCAGTAGAAATCCGCCAGCTTCTGCGCCTGTTCGTTCGACAGCCCCAGTTCACGGGCTATGGGCTCGAACGCCTGAACGGTCTCCTCGTCGAGAGCGATTCCCTCCGGTGGCTTCAGCTCGTACTTCTCCGGCGCCCCCTTCGGTTCCTCTTTCTTCCCTTCGCCGGCAGTCTCGCCGTTCACCGGCTGCTCCTTTGCATGCTCGGCTCCCTGCGTCTGCGGCGTCTCCGTTCCAAGAAGCTTCTCCTGCTGCTGCGTCTCCTGCTCCCCGTGTACGGTGTCTGCCTGAACGGGTGCAGCTGTAGCATCATTCATTCCGTCGTCCTCCTCGTGGTACGAGATCGTTTTTATACAGCCAGTCCGTGTACTCCTTCGCCATGCGCCCCTCGTGTTCGGGGTCCACCTCCAGCAGATCGGCCTTGATCTCCAGTCCGAGAGCGCGCCGCCCCTCGTTGAAGAAGGTGTGGCTGTTCCCGGTGAAGGTGGTGCGGTAGATACCCGCCAAGTCGAGGACGCGCCATAAAAAACGAAGCCCCTCGGGAGTATCGAGGAGTTTCTTCACATCCGTCAGTTCCAGTTCCCTGCGCCGTTCCGCACGTGCGCGGTCCGCGTCCTGGGGAGTCTTCATGGAGCGCCGCCCAGTCCGCCGAGAATCGCGTCGAGTGCGCTGTTGCCGCCCACATCCGTCTCCGAGAGCGTCTTCCCGGCTCCCGCCATCTGCGGCACGGCCTGCATCGCCTGCTCCTGCCGGTGCTGTTCCGCCTCCTGCGCCATCCGCTCCATCGCCTCTTCGTCCGTGCGCAGGATTTCCGCCGGAACACCGACGTACGTGCCGTACTTCTGCATCGCCGCGATGGCGTCGACCTTGTGCCGCACCTCCGGGAAGATTCCCACTAGGTTTCCGGCGAAGGCCATCGTCTGCTCTATCGCGCTGATGCCGACCATCCGCTGCGCCTGCGCCAGCACGGAGACGTACTCCGGCTTGATCTCCTGTCCTTCGAGATCCGGGGGAGGCGGCGGGATGATCCCCGCGTCCATGGCGAGCTCGAAGGTTCTGTCGATCACCGGATCGAGCATCTCCGCGTAGAGCTGCTCGAGCACGGGACCGAGCATGAGCAGTTTCTCCTCGTGCCTCTCGGCCACCTCGGTCGCGGTCATCCCTTTCTGGTCCATGTTCGTGAGCATCAGGAAGAGGTCGCTGAAGAAGGCGCGCTCGATGTTGACGGCGACGCGCTGGATCTTCCCCTCGATGGCCTCGATGTCGGGGCGCACGTCGTAAATGCTGCGGATCCCTCCCTGTCCCGTGTCGGGGACGAAGTTCACTCCGCCCGGAACGGCGGTCAATCCGTACCTCTCCAGAGCCACCGGAGCCTGCACGGGGGGATCGATGACCTTCTGAATTCCCTCAAGGCAATCCGTCTGCAGCTGCTGAATCATCTTCACGTTCCCCAGGCTGAACCACCCCGGAGAGCCCTTGCTGTACACCTGATCGCTCACGGTGCTCCACCTGGGGGCGATCACCGGGAACGAATCGTATCCGCTGCGGCGCAGTACGCGGTCCGCCCGGTCTCCCGGATCGTAGTAGACGCTGTAGTATGGTTTGTTTGCGGCGTTCCGCTTCTCCACGTCACGCCCGGTGTTCGGACCGACGACGTGGATCACCTCGAAGCGGCTTCGCACGTCCCCCCTGTCCCATGCACGCCGCACGGATTCGGAGACCGCCTTCTCCCCGAAGGCGCTCACCATCATTCGCGCACTCATCCCGCAGCTTCGGGCGAAAGTGTCCACCCTGTTGCGGTCGTCGGTCCCGATGGCGTACTCGCCGGCCGTGAACGGACGGAAGCGGACCACCGAGTCGAAGTCGCGTTCGACCAAAGCGGCATGCACGCCGAAGCTCCCGCACTCTGCATAGGTCGCGAGGAACGAGCTGTAGGCGTTGCTCTTGGCGAAGATCCGCAGCAGCACGTCCCGCACGTGGTCGAGCCATATCTTGATCGGCGGGAAGTCCCCCATCTCCGGATCCCCCTGCGTGGTCAGGCGGAACCACGGGCGCGCCGGAAAGGTCAGCCCGGACTGCATCCCGGAGCAGAAGTTCCTGTGCGCGATCCTCGCGGAGTCGTCGATGATCAGCGTATCGTTGCGCCTGCCGTCCTCCCGGTCGACGGCCTCGGTGAATCTCCCCAGGTGCGGAGCGATGTACTCGGAAATCTGCCGCCAGACCGGGAGCCACGTTGACCGCTCTTCCTTCAGCGATTGCCAGCGGAGATCGAGATCGGCACGCAGTCCGGCGTCGTCTCTCATGATTACTGCCCCAGCAGGGTTTTCCCAGTCGTCGCCCGGTCGCCCGCGAGCAGCGTGCTTCCGTACCCTCTCGAAGAGGCGAGGCGCTTCCGCTGCAATTCCCTCTGATCAAGCCCCCCGGTGACCTCGTTCGTCTGCCGTTCCTTCTGCGTGGGAGCGTTCTGTTGCGTCGTCGTCTGCATCGCAGGAGCGGACGGAGTCGGCGCGAGCGCGCTCGCGGCGGCCGCCGTAGCCCCTCCCACGAGCAGCGGTACCAATGCCTGTCCCATGGTGTTGCCTCCCTTCATCGTCTTCTGTGCCTGTTGAGCGGATCGTACGCTTCCGCATTCCGCCCGATTTCCTCCGTCTTCTCCCGCCTCGGAGCCACGGGCGCGGCGAAGGTCAAGGCCAGCGCGTCCCCGTCGTCGGGGGACGGGAGCCCCCTGTCCTTCATGTCGTCCTTTGATTCCAAACGCAGCCTGCCTCGCGCGTCGTAGAAGTACTCCGGGCCGGTGAGATCGTCCTCGATGTCCTGCGTTTCGGGAGCTTTGCCCGGCAGCGCTCCCCCTTCTTTCAGCCACAGCTTCACTCCGTCCCACATCTCCGAGCGTCTGTCGGCGTAGATGGTCTCCTTCAGGGCCTTGGATCCGAACTGCACGCCCTGCACGCTGCAGTTCAGCTGTCTCAGCCGGTCGTACACCCCCGCGCCCATGGCGCCCATGTCCAAAAAGACGGCGTCGGGTTCGTGCTCCCTGATGAATTGCGCGATGATGTCGGCGTAGGTCATGGTGTCGATCCCGATCTTCTTGTAGAGGCGTCGCGCCCCGAGCCCCTGACGGAGCCATACGGAGCAGGCGTCTCCTCCGAATCTGGCGACGTCCACGCCCATGACGACGGGGGCGTACCGGAATTCGTCGGGCCGGTACACTTTCGCGAATGCCCCGCGGACAAGGTCGACGGGGATGAGCTGCGTGTCCGAAGCCTCGGGGAACTCCCCGAGGACGCGGACCTTGACGAAGTCGCTTTCCAGTCCGTGGTCCTCTATCCACTTGTCTAT
>Ga0334890_1002809_pt1 | contig 19065 bp, 13 predicted proteins | sample GraSluR1_MG_3_FD_207220 | JGI IMG/M metagenome (GOLD analysis project Ga0334890, IMG submission 207220) | Sludge microbial communities from methane-producing bioreactor in Wageningen University, Netherlands - Granular Sludge_31_08-R1 | ecosystem: Engineered > Bioreactor > Anaerobic >... | reverse complement strand
AAGAGGTCTACGAATTCTACCTTGTCCACGTTCTCCATGTTCTCCCAGATATCCCGGGCTATTCGGAAACGGGCGAAGGTTATATCAACGTAGGGTTTCTTATCGAACTTGGTCATTTCATCCATCTGTATGGTAACCTTACCATCTTCTATGGTGACCTGGTGGCTTTCTGGTTCGATGTTGGGGTTGGGGTAGTGCAGGGATATCATGCTCCTTATCTTCTCTTCATCGTCTGCAATTATCTTCTCTACCTTCACGTTGTACTGTAGATTTTTACCGGCCAGTTCATGGTTGAAGTCTACCCTCACTCTTCCACCGCTTACACTCCTGATTACGCCGGTGGTGTTTTCCAGGGTGATTCCCATGCCTACTTGTGGTTTTATTCCCTGTTTACGGAATTCTGACATGGGTATGAGTTGTATTAGATTGGGGTCTCTCTGTCCAAAGCCCTCCTCTGGTGGTATTTCCACCGTTTTTTCGTCTCCCTCTTTCATACCAATGAGAGCTTCTTCTATACCTTTAAGTACATGGCCAGCACCCACTATTATGGGGATGGCGCCGTAAATTTTATTTTCTGATTTAATTCCTTCTTCTTCTGCCACTTTTTCATCGGTTGTGTCGAAAACTTCTCCAGTCTCCTGAACCTTTCCTGTATATTCTAATCTTAAAAAATCTCCTTCTTCCACTGACATATCTCTAACCTCCTGTGTGGTATTCTCTTTTTAAATTCTTTTAGAATATCCTTGTTTTTATAGTTTAATATCCTGATTGTTTGGGGGTAGTTTTCAATATATTTATGTACTACTTCCTTAAAAATGCCTGCCTCCAGAGAAGACAGCACCCGGTTTTTATGGTGCCGGCTGAACCCCCGGGAGATGGAACTTGAAATATCCTCTAAACTATTAAATGGCCTGTTTTCCATGAATGACTCTGTTGTCCGCTCATCTATAAGGGCCAGGGATTTTATATCCCAGGGAGGGCTCTCATTCACCCTCTCCAGTATGCCTGGAACATCCCTGGTCTGGTCTAGCGGCGCCCTATCATGAGCCATCTCCTCCTTTAAAATTTCAATGGTCTCCCCGGGTAACATCTCCTTTACCGATTCAAGATGGGATGACTGGATGGCTTCCCTGATCTTAGTACCGCTTACTCCCTTTATACGCTTTATGAAGATGAACTTATCCTTAAAATCGAATCCAATCTTATTCAATGATTTTGAAAATGAGACTATGACGTAATTGTCCTCGTCAAGCTTCCCCTTCAGGAGTACCTCCTTACTTTCCAGATCCACGATGCGGTAGGGTTTGGGGACCACGGCCCGTCCTTCTTTAATCCTCTCCAGGATGTCTTCAAATCCAGGGAAGGGTTTATATCCCCTTGGTATGTGGTCTGCATCCAGGGCTTGGAACATCTTCGAAAGACATAGTGAATACTGTCCGGAACCCATTATACCCATGGGGGGTCCTTCCACCACCACATCAGCACCTAACTCTACCGCGGCCTGGGCACGGGCGTATCTGGTGATTATATAGGGCAAACCCCTCCCACTACGCTCCAGAGGCCCTGGTACAATGGCGGTGAATATTCCCTCGGGTACCATCCTCTTTGCTTCCATCATACAGTGCAGGTGGCCGTTGTGGAGTGGATTGTACTCTGTAAAATCAGCGATTATCTTGGCATCTGATTCAACATAGCCCTTACCAGGTTTATGGTGAACATCGTCCAGTATAAGCTTCCTATCCTTCTTGAGGAAGTTTTTAATGAAATCTTCTTTTGGCAGTGGCATCACCTGGGGATTTAGAATAATGAGTTGGAAGATGATCAGTTGGAATAGATGACAACTTTCCAATATACTTGCTTTTTCGAAAGATTTATGAAAACACCGAAGCAAATTTATGACCATGAAACTTTCAAATTTTCTTATTATCACTTTATCTATTTTTGCTATTATGGTTTCTGGTTGTTTGGCCCCGCAACATTATGATGAAAACGGTATTTCCTTTAACTATCCAGCAAACTGGAAGACTGGGGTCATAACAGATCTTCCCGGGGCGGTGGTGGGCATATCTGAATCAGGTAATGTTGATGTGAAAATATTTAAAAAACAGATGCCAGCTGATTCAAACCTGGAAACCGTTTATAATGATTCATTAACCAACCAAACCATTGAATTGGACGAATATGGTTACCAACAGATTTCCAGTAAAACCATTACGGTAGACGGAGTGCGAACTTACGAAAATATTTACCAAACAGGCAAAAACAGCACCCAGACCAGACAGAAGATCAGGCAAGTGTGGTTAGAGAAAAATGGATACATCTATACTATAATCTGTACTGTAATACCACCAGAAGATTTCCCAGAGAAAAATATGGCATTTGATGAAATAATCAATAGTTTTCATGTGAGTTAAGGGTTTTATTAAAAAATTAAATCCGTTAGAGTTAATAAAAAATCGTGGAGTTAAACATGGTTGACCTGTGGCTTAAAGACGCAAAAATCGTCCCGGAAAACATGATAGTTTCCCTGGGCATAGAGGATGGTAAAATCGCAGCCCTCAAAAAGATAGCCCCCAAAAGGGAGGAATGTATTAATTTAAGGGAATCTGTTATCCTGCCTGGTCTAATCGATGCCCATGTACATTTCCGCGACCCGGGACTGACCTATAAGGAGGATTTCCGCACCGGTACCATGGCCGCGGCAGCAGGGGGATTTACCACTGTAATTGACATGCCCAACACCAGACCACCCACCGACACTGCCAAGGCCTTTAAAGAGAAGCTTAAAATAGCCGATCATAAAAGTCTGGTAGATTACGGTCTTCATGCTGGAGTGGGTAAGCTTAAAGATATTAAAAATCTGTTTAAACTCAAACCAGCATCATTTAAACTGTACATGGACCTACTGGATGATGATACTTTAGAGGGAATATTCAGGGAGATTAAAAATTTACAAAATGACGGGGGTCAGGAGCCTCTCATTTCCCTACACTGCGAAGATAAAGAGACTGTGGAAAGTTCAACTCTAAAAATGAGAAGTAAAGGAAGGGATAAGCCAGAGTTATATGCCAGAGCCCGGCCCGTACTTGCAGAAACCACTGCAGTTTCAAAAGCCCTTAAACTCGCAGGGAAATATGGTTTGAAGATCCACATCTGCCATGTAAGTACCGAAGAATCCCTTGGGCTTATAGATGAAGCTAAAAAATCTGGTTTGAAGGTTACATCCGAAATCACTCCTCATCATCTGCTTTTAAATTCCAGTTACCTCCGTAAGTGTGGTAATTTCGCCAAGACCAACCCCCCACTTAGAGATCAAAAAGACAAAGTGGAAATAGGAAGTTTAAATGATGTGGATATCATTGGAACCGATCACGCCCCACACACTATCCCTGAGAAGGAACAGAATGTCTGGAACGCACTTCCCGGTATTCCCAACCTGGATGCTACTTTACCACTCCTTTTAACCCAGATAAAACAGAGAAATTTGACGTTTACTGATCTGAAGAGGCTGTTGTGCGAGAATCCTGCTATAATCTTTAACATCAAAAATAAGGGTTTCATAAAGAGGGGTATGGATGCAGACTTTGTGGTGGTGGATATGAGGAAGGAAGGGATTATTGAGCCTGATAAATTCAAGTCCAAGGCAAAATATTCCCCATTTAAAGGATTCAAGGTTAAAGGAATGCCAGTTATGACCATGGTTCGTGGTAATGTGGTCATGGAAGATGATCATCTATCAAAAAATCAGGGAAACTTCATATATTCCTAAGGAACTCCATCTATTCCTAATGATTATAAAGTCATTCTATGTTAAAACTAAAAATTTTTATAAAAAAGGATAAAAAGTGGAGATGTATCCACTCTATTTTTTACGGCGGGGAAGTAGTACTCCAGCCAGTACCGCCAGTATGGCCATGACCAGTAACGGTAGAGGTATCCCTGTGTTTTGCATGCCAATGGTTTTACCATTAACTGGAGTAGGGTTGGGAGCAGGTGGTTTGGAAATTACATTCAAACCAGTTGTGGAGCTGTTGTTGTCTATAACTGGATCGTATGTTGAGGAATAGACGTGTGCCGTGTTTTCCAGTGGTCCCACTTTCTCCACCACGCAGGTGATCAAAAGTTGTGCTGTGGTATTTTGTGGAAGGTTTCCAATGGTCAATATTCCGGTATCCGGATCATATAAACCGTAGTTAGCCGTGGAATTTACGTAAGTTACTCCTGCGGGTAATATGTCCTTTACATAGACATCTGTTGCAGTGTCAGGGCCCAAGTTTTGTACTATAATGGTGAAATGGATGGTGTCGTGTACGTAAGGTCGTGAATTGTTTACTGTTTTGGTTACTTTCAGATCAGCGGCTGGTGGTACTTCCAGGGTTTTTGAATCCTGATTGTTGTCCGGGTTGGGGTCGTACTCGTTCTGGGCAGTTTTAGTTACGTTGTTGATTATGGATCCAGTCTTTACCACCTGTGTCCATATAGTTAAAGTGGCCGAATTAAGACCATCTAAAGGCACACTTAAACTACCTACATCCCAAACACCAGTAACTGGATTATATGATCCTTGAGATGCAGTTGCATTGATGAACTGTAAACCAGCAGGTAGCAGATCGGTCACCTTCACTCCTGTGGCTTCGTCAGGCCCATAATTAGTGACCTTGATTATGAACTTCACCATATCCTTATAATTCGGAGTTAAATTACTGGCATTTTTAGTCACACCTACATCGGCTGTTTTAAGATGGGTTTCTGTTGTTGATTCTTTAGGATTGTTGGGATCGGTTGGTGAGGTCACCATCGCAGTGTTGTTAAAGTTTTCCATTGCTTCTGGGGAGACTGTGCCCCTTATCAGGATGTTTACTGTTTTATTTGCACCTAAGGTGAATGAATTAAGTGACCCAGTCCATGCGTGCCAGGTTTGACCATCCAGGGAATACTGGGGATTCAGGATCACTGATGGAATATCATCTGTCAGTGCCACATCCTGTGCATCGGAAGGCCCATTGTTTGTTATTTTAATGGTGTAGGTAAGGGTTTGACCGGGTACTACCTGATTAGGATTACCTGTTTTGACTACAGTAAGATCTGCCGTGGTTGTCACGTTTGTCTCCCAACTATCCTGTTTTGGGTTATCTGGGTGTGCGTCAGGATCGGTTGGGGAGGACACATATGCAGTGTTGTTTATGGTCTGGATTATAGAAGGTTTGACCTTACCAGTTATGGTGATGGTGATTGTGTCACCAGATGCCAGGACACCCAGATTAAGATTTCCTGTCCAGTTTCCTGAACTACCTAACGATGTGGTGAATGTAGGGTTGTTTAGGAAGGAAGTGACGTCATCGGTAAGGATCACGTTTTGAGCATCAGATGGTCCGTTGTTGTGAATTGTTATGGTATAAGTTAGTGTTTTTCCTGCAACTACTGGGTTGGGAGTTCCTGTTTTAGTGATGGACAGATCGGCCCGAGTTTCCACGTTAGTATTTGCTGTATCTTTATTTTCGGGTGTAGGGTCGGGAGTTGTGGAATTTGCTGTGGCGGTGTTGGTTATGGTTCCTGTAGGGGAAGAGGATAAAACTGTACCCATTACTTCGATGATTTTACTGTTTCCATTGGTTATATCACCTAAAAGTATGTTCCAGGGATTATTGAGGATTGGTGTCCATCCTGTCCAAGTTGAACCGTCGAAGACACGGTATTGGGGGTTGGAAAGCCTTTCAAACCATAGTGATGTGAATTCATCCTTTAGATTCACATTTTCCGCGGTGTCCGGGCCATTGTTTGTTACGGTTACTGTGTAGTTAACCTGTTGGCCCGCGTAGACCTGACTGGTTCCGGTTTTGGTCACCTGGAGATCCGCTCCCAGAACATGTACCTGCCAGCTATCATTAGTGTAGTAATCATTAAGCCCGCCAGGTCCATCTTCACCTGTTCTCCGGTCGGGATGGGTTGGGGGCGCAGATGCGTAGGTTAAAATAGCCTGGTTAGTCAGGTTCTGCCCAGCGATAGCCGGATCACTGATAATTACGCATTGATAGGTTATATTTGCAGTGGCTCCCAGTAGGAGTTGAGTTCCTTTGAAGATGATCGCACCGGGGAGTGAAGATGTATCCACAGACCATCCTGCAGGTAAGACTGCGGAACCAGACTTGTAGGTCATGCCGGTAGGGAGGAGGTCTGTTATTTTCAGATCATAGGCATCTGCTGTGCTATTTCCTGTGTGGGATATGTTAAGGGTGAAGTTACCTGTCTGGCCAGGTTTTAGGTTGGTGTCGCCGGTTTTGGTTATTTGTAGATCTGGTTCTATGACTTTGATGTTGGCTGTGTCTGATCCGGCGTTTATTTCGGTTCCGTTGCCGTTTCGGTAGTATAAAGTTGCGTTGTTAGTCAGATTAACTCCATTTTGATTGCCTATAACGTTCTTCACGAGAACTGTGTAGGTGATGTTTATCTGTCCTGGCTGGGAGCTGGTAACATTTCCAAAGTTGAAGTAGTAGGTGTTGCCACTTTGGATAACCTGTGGAGTGCTATACTGGGCTGTGACTCCTGTGCTATAGGAGTAATTGAAGTTACTGGCTGTTAGGCCTGCAGGGAGAACATCCACCACTCGAAGTTGACTGGTGGTTCCTTCGGGTAGATCTATGGTTATCTTCTCTGTGGCTGTGTCGCCTATGGCCTGGTTAACGGTTTTCTTTTCTTCGACAGTTTTGGAGATGGTAGGGGCCAGGGTGTTTACCGTTGCAGTGGAGCTTGAACTTAAATCGTTAACTCCACCGGTACCGGTTCTTTCTCCAGTCTCCGTTCCTGGATCTCCTGGTGTAGCGTTTCCAGTTCCATGGGTTCCGGGAAGGTTGGTTCCAGTAAGGGTTACCGTGTTTTGGATGGTGGAATTGTAAATTACATTTTGGATTATCTTCACTGTGTACACTATATCTACGTATTCTCCAGGGGCCAGTTTGTTGATGAACAGACTAAGCAGGCTCCCTGTAGAGTTGTTAGTTACGGTGATTCCTGCTCCGTTGGGGGTTATAGTCTGAACTATTAGGTCATGGTAGTTGGAGTTAATAAGGTCAGTTACCTGTAGGTCGTAGGCTGTCTGGGAGTTGGTCACGTTCTGGTTCTGGACTCGTACGGTGAAGGTTATGGTGTCGCCGCCCTGGGCCGTGGTGGGGTTAGCTACTTTGGAGGTGTTTAGAACAGGAACCTGTACTGTGGTGTTTACAGTGGAGTAAGGAGTGTTTATTGTATTTCCTGCTGCGTCTTGATAGGTTAGTCTGGCCTGGTTTCTCAGGATGGTTCCTCTCTGATTGTTGGCCGTGTTCATTACCACTGCTTTGAAGGTTATGGTTATCGTAGCATCTCCGGTGTTGGAGTTGGTTATGTTTCCAAAGTTGAAGGTTAAGATTCCTGTAGTTGGGTTGTAATTGAATAGAGGGGGGTTATTGGAAGTTGTTACTCCTGATGGGATGCTGTAAGTCCAGGAGTTGATGATATATTGGAGATCCCCGTAACCTGTGTGACGTAATATATCTGTAACTGTAGCATTATAGGTCACTCCTTTGGGTACGGTGAAGTTTAACCAGTAGGTTAAAACCTCCCCTATAAGTGCTGTAGAGCCGTTTGGGGTAGCTGGTTCAGAATGGGCGATGATAGATTTATTTACCGCTGAAATTACTGTGTTAAGATCAGCGTAATCTGAGTCTGTATAATTTCTTCCCCCGTTTTCCAGGGAAGCATAAGTTGCATTGGCGGTGTTACGGAAGGTTGAACCGGAAGGCGCGTTGTCCAGTAGGGTTAAGGCAAAGCGGAATTGCAGTAGGGGATCTGAAGGTGCGATGAATACTCCATTATTTGCCCAGTAAGTTAAAACTCCAGTACTGGGGTTGTAGCTCATACTGTAACCCGTTGGTGTTGCCAGTTCCTGGAAAGAGGATAAGTCAAAGAAAAGATGTCTCGCCGGGTTTCCTGTGAGCACATCTTCCATCTTAAAGTTGTAGGCATTGGATGAGCCATTATTCCTTACAGTGATGGTGTAGGTAACGGTTTGTCCAGCGTTGGCGGTGGTGGGGTTTACTGTTTTGTTGATCACCAGATGTGGCTGCACCACGTTGAAACTGTAACTATCGTTGATGGTAGAACCGGTATTATTTGTCCAGTTTAAGGAAACGTTATTGGTTTTTGTTATGTTGTAGGGACTCCGTGGATTGTAGGTGGTGTTATCTGCTACCAGAGTGTTGAAGCTGATGTTCAGAGTGTGCAGTAGGGTTTGGGCACTGGGAGCTATGGTTACCGTGTCCCAAAGGAATTTCACCCACACTCTTCCATTGGATAATGTTCCTGTGGTGGTGGTGAGGTTGCCTAAAGTTATGCCTAATCCGGGGGTTACCTGAACGTTCCCTGTGTAATTTATACCCAATGGCAGGGTGTCGGTCACTTCCAGGTTTTTAATGGTTCCCTCCGGAAGACCTACGTTGATGTTTACCGTTCCATTCTCTCCAATGGTCTGATTGTTGGGTGTCACTTCCTTATCTATGGTAGGGGCGGTGACGTTCACCTTAGCTTTGGCTTCGTAGTCCGATTGTACCTTAACATAGTTGGGTCCTCCGTCGGTGGACGAGAAATTGGTGATCTGTGCTGTGTTCTCTATAACCTGGCAGGGGTATACACTATCTGAGAGGGTGCACCGGACGGTGATTATGATGGTGTTGATCTGATCAGCAATTCCTCCCAGTGGTTGGGACAGGGTGATGCCATTTGTAAACAGGTTTCCTGTATAACTTAGAGTATTACCTAGGTTGTCTACTATGCTGACTAATATTGGTGAGGTAAGTTCAGGGGGTAAGATATCCTTAATCGTGATGTTATAAGCGTTCCAGTGTCCTGTGTTTTTCACGGTGATGGTGTAGGTTATATTGTCTCCAGCATCGCCGGTGGTTGGATTGGGTGTTTTGGTTATGTTGAGATGGGGTTCTTTGGTCTTTAATAACACGGCAGAATCGTCTGTGGCAAAATCTTCCTTACTGTTACTGTACTTCATCTGCACCAGATTGGCCAGATATAAACCGTCGGCCATTGGTTCATTGGTGGCGGTGACTGTGAAGAGGATGTGGGCAATGCTTAAAGGCTGGTTGGAGTTGTTGAACGTCCCGTAGAAAAATGTTATCGTGTTTTCAGCTGAGTTAATGAACATGGTTGGTAAAATCCCATAAAGCTTACTAAGTGTGTCGTCAGATGCAAACATCCATGTACCCGCTGGGGGAATGCCTGAACCAGTGTACTGACCTGTGATTTCGTTAGCCACCAGGAAAGGTATAGGCAGATAATCGGTAAGGGTGAAGTTCTCCAGGTTGGTGGTGGGAACTATTACGTAGAGTGAAAATGTTACTGTATCGCCGGGTCCTAAACCATGTTCGGGGTCGAAGGAAGTGTTACCGTTGATAGCGTAGATGGTCTTTTCAATGGTTGGTCTTTCAATTTCCACTCCAACACTGCTTGATTCGTTAACCGTGTGATTATTATGATCCAGTTTTCCATTTATGGTGATCTGGTTGTTTGTAGGATCTCCAGAGACCAGTTTAGAATTTCCTGAGGGGAAGTTAGCTGGATTTTCATATTCAACGTCGATTTTGGAACGGAATGTTATGTTTCCAGTGGTCGCCCCTACATTAATCGTACGATTATCATAGAGGCCTCCTTTTATGAGTCCGCTGTAACCATAGTGTTCCAGGAGGTCTGATAGGTAGAAGGTGATGGTGGTGGTTCCTGCGGCAGGATTAGGCGTGCCAGTGTAGGGATGGTGTACCACTGAATAAAAGCCTGTGAAGTCCAGGTTGATGGTGACACCGTTAACTACTAGATGTAGATGGGGAATGAAACTTGCATCAAATGTTTGTCCATCACCCAGGGTATCGGTGAGGATTATGTCTTTGATGGCAAAGAAGTCCGATACCTGGAAGTTCAGTTTGTACTCTAGGGTATCACCGGGTTTGGTGGAGTTGGAACTTATGTTATTTACGGTTTTCTGGATGGCCAGTGAATGGAGGTAAACTGTATCATAAACTGGTCCTGATCCCACTGACTGGCTTAGATAAGTTCCAGTGGCAGTGGCGTTGTTTTTTGCGGTAACACTGGATCCTGTGTTGGGATTCAGTACGGGTTGGGATGCGTTGTTGAATTCTGGTGCGTAAACTTGGTAAGTTATGATCCGATCCTGACCAGTTGATCCAGTAACAGAATTAAAATGAATAGTAAGGTTTCCTCCAGGGGTGGTTGTTGAAGGTTGGTGGGTTACAGTTCCACCTGCTGTGCTGGTGACATCGATGAACTGCAAGTTGCCAGGGATAATATCAGTTACATCTACATGGGTGACTGTTGCTCCATTGGCAATGTCCAGGATGAGTTGATATGTGTAAGGATAATTTGGTCCGGTAGCAGTTTCCTTTTCGTGTAGAATGGCCTTTTTGGTGAGTTTGATCACTGTAGGATTTACAGTGGCAGAAACAGGGTCTCCTTCTATGGAAACTGTACCGGTGGGACTGTTACCAAATTGGAACCATGGTTTCGCGGTGATGTTAAGTGGAGTTCCCAGCGAGGAGTTCTGGGCCAGGTGTGCGTTGACGTAGATGGTGGCTGATGGTTGATCCGGGGTGAAACTTCCTAGGGGATAGAAGAGAACCCATAGATGTTCACCGGGATCTCCATAAGCTGGCCTATGGGTGTAAGGGTTGTTAATCACTCCTGATGAGGGGAACACTCCCAGATTTATGGCGGTGATTTGTATTCCGTTGGCGGTGAGAAATCTGGCATTTTTAAATGTGATTTTTGATGGTAGTGTTAGTTCCACTATGGGACCGAATCCTGTGGTGTTGCCGGCGTTGTTGAAGGAGATGGTGAAGTTGAAGTCCTCGTTGATGAAAACATCCCCTGGATTGGAGATGGTAATTTCTGGGTCTGGGGCCATCGTAAAGTTAGCGCTGCCTCGACTGTTTTGGGGATCTACGTTTACAGTTTCAGTCACTGTTCCATGACCGGTGCGACTGGCGCTTACATCAAAGGCAGTTTCATTACTGTGAAAAGTCACCAGATAGTCACCATCGACATCAGTGTAAGTTTGATCTAAAATTTTTCCTTTTAATGTTTTAACGGTTATGGTCACTCCAGAGAATGGTTGATCATTGGAGCACTGTTTTACATTTCCAGATATTGTGATTTGTGAAACTGGATTTGAAGAGTTTTTTGTGGTAGATACCTGTTCAATGGTGTTGTTCTGTAATGTGTGAGTATTATTAGTTATAGTATTATTTTTAAGAGCATTTTGATTAGGTGTAAGATCTGAAATGCTATTATCACCACTATTTACCGTATTATTCAACGTATCGGCTGCTGATGCAGCTCCACATGTTATAATTGCCACAAATATGAAAATAAATATTACCAATAGTTTATTTCTCATAATATCCCCTTAAATTTCTCTCCTTATAATTTTTTATCCTCGATTAAGTTTGTGACTTACTTTTAATACTTTAATAATATATAGTTTTCGATTATACGAACTGTTCGTACGTTAAATATTACGAAATGAATATTAATATGTGATTTTTTTCTCATAAAGCGACGAATTATGTGAATAAAAACACTAAAATTAAAACATTTTTTCTAGAAAAATAAAAAGATCATAAGTTTTCACTAAAAGCGGTAAATTATGTGAACAGTTACACAAATGGTTTGATAACAATTTTTTTTACAGTACAAGATCAAAAAGTATAGTTAAAATAAAAATCAGAATAAAAAAACTGGATTGTGTTTATAAAAAAACCGAGAATGTGATATTAATGTGCGAATCAACCGTGTATACAACAGATGGAACCAAGATAATGGAAGATGCAATCTCTATAAAGATAGATGGTGATACCATAGATCTGGAGGATATCCTATTCAATAAAAAACAGATAACTGGACGTATAGTGGAGATAGACCTGGATAAGCATGAAATTTATATAAAGATTAAAAGGAAAGGAAATTTTTAGAAGGATTTAGGAAGGGAAGTTATATAAAAATTTTTTTTCTGCATAATTGACAGTTTTTGGTGCAGTTGAACGAAACATACTGGGAGCCTAAACCTGGAGCGCCCGTTACAATTTACCAAATTTTCCCCCTGGAGCATCATTTTCTGTTCCTCGGGGCTGCTTTCTGTAAATTTTTCCAAGAACTTCCGGATACCATGGATTCCGAAGGGTTGACTGTTAAGAACACATCTCCTGACGTCTGTTTTATTTTCTACGTCCAGAACATGGAACTGAGCACTGATCTACACGTATACCACAGTCTGTGCATAATCCTCTCTTTGAAGGGAGGTGTCATCTTGGATGTCCAGATCGGTGGTAATTGCTGTAAACACCATCTTTGAACCCATTTCCGGGTGAAGTACCAAGTTATGAATGCCGAAATTTCCCAGTCCCGCAGCCACAGCCTGCATGGGCGTAATGAAACATATCCTGATGGCATACCCGTTTCTTTATCGATGTTTACCGGGCCTGCTCCAGATACGATCATCACCCTGCTTTGAATTCTCTCTTTAGCAAACTTGCCAGTTTATAGGCAGGCATATGAAATTCTGTGACCATTCTGATGCCTACTGAAAGCGAACTGGTCGTTTTCACTCTGGTAGTTATCGATCTGTTGAAATACCAGCACTATGAGGATTGAGATTCCCCGAAAGAGCTCCTCTATAGGAATGGAATCGGGGATTTTATAATTTTTATGGAAGTAAATACCTGTATCATCTGCTCCCATCTATTTTGCATAAATTTTTAATCCTTTCCTCTACTTTATCCGGTGAAATTCACCTGTTCCTTCATTTAATTTTATTCCCTGATTTTTTACTTAAAAAAAATCCTGTTTTTTTAGACGTCTTTATCCTGTTCAGCTATACAAATTCCACAAACAGCTCCAGGATTATCTTTCTGATTTTCCTTGACTGGACAGTAATATGTACCATTTTCATATTTGATTTTAAACCCACCTGGAAAGGGCATTCCCACTGGATGAACTGGTTCGTCCCGTACAAATGTGGTGTAAATTGTGATGAGCTTATAGATTCTGAAAAAACGTAAATGCTGAGGATAATCAATTTTTACCCGGGTTTCCTGGCTTTTCAAAGTTTTAAATGCTTTTTTAAGTTCACGGGTATCTACAAATCCCGGGTAATAGTTATTATCTTCTCTTATTTTTTTGATGCCCAACAAGAAGGATTCAATGTATATCTGGTCATACTCTTTACGGTAGCTCGCCTGCACATATTTAGATTCCTCTTTCAGGTGGGAGCATGCGAACATTATATCTATAACATGTACTTTATCTGCTTCAGATTTCAACACATTAAGTAGTTTTTGTTTGGAAATATTTTCCGAAAGATCGAGGGTCTTCAATTTTCATAGGCACATGAACAATTATTTGTATACAAATAAATATTCTATGAATGTATAAAATTTTCGGGTCAGCTAAAGCTCATCTAAAATTTTAAGAAACAACTGGAATTCTTCAGGGGATACTTTATCTCTAAATTCCTTATCAAGGTTCTGGGCAATGTGTATCATCTGGGGCTTTATTTCCTTTGATTTACGGGTTAAAGACACCAGAACTAATCGGCGGTCAGATTGATCTCCCTTTCTTTTTATAAACCCACGTTTCTCTAGTCTGTCCAGATTCCAGTAAGTGTGGCACCGTCCATATCCAAAATACGTGGGAGATCTTTAAATCTAACTTCCTCCTTATCCCATAATACACTGAGCACATAGAATTGAACGGGAGTGATGTTAAAAGAGGCTAATTTGCCTTCATAATACCGATGTATTTTACGCCTTACTTTGTTAAGTTTGAAGCAGATGAATCTTTCCGGTCCTTCAGTATTCTCCACCATTTCAATCTTCATCTGGTAGATTCTCTCAATAAATGTTGTAAATTATGTTTCAAAATTTATAAAAATTGACTTATTTAAATTATAGTGTGCGACATTAAAAATTTAGCATTAACAGTTTTTTCGAATACTGTCCTGATATTCTTATTTTAAGAATTGACAGTTCTACATCCTTTTTTATAACTGTCAGATATTATTTCATGTTAAGTTTTCCATGACGACTACTATAATCTTAGTTAAAAAATAGAAATTTTTAGGTGGTAAAAAAAATTCCACCTAGTAAAAAAAAATCAACTTATTTTAGCTGGAATGCTCCTTCTGGACAGGCAGGTATGCACTGCTCACATAGGGTACAGAAACCTTTGAGAGGTACTTTTTCACCGGGTTCCAGTTTAAGCATCTCGAATGGACATACTTCAACACAGTCCCCGCATTCATTACATTTGGAAGGAGTAAATTCAATCCTTTTCCGTTTGACTCTCTCTCCATTGATTTCTTTTTCTATGTCCACTAATTTCAGAGCGCCTTCAGGACAGGTGGTTGCACATGCTCCACATCTGGTGCACATGTACAGTGATCCGTCGGCTTCCCTTATGGCATCAGTGGGGCAGACCTTGATACATTCTCCTACCATCTTACATTTATCTACATCATAGACCAGTCCTTCATCAGATGACGGTTTAGCAGGACCTAATTCTATATCCCAGTCTATGGCTTCAACAGGACACATCTGTGCGCATAAACCACAGTATGTGCATATTTCTGGAAGTTCCACGGTTAGATTGGATGGTTTTTCTGCTATAAAGTCACCAGGACATGTTTCAACACATATATTACATCCTATACATGTGTCTTCGTCTAATGCAAATGCTTTTACTTCTTTGGAGCGTTTTGTTGGTTTTTGACCAGATATGACTACTGCATCCCAAGGACAGGTCTGTGCACATACTCCGCAGTAGGTGCATGTGTCTTCATCGATTTTGATGACTCCACCGGGCTCATCGAGAGTAATTGCATCAACAGGACATTCATCTACACACAATCCACAACCTACACAGTCACCGATGTATATGGGTCCGGTTATTACTTCCTCTTTAACTGCAGGTTCTTTAACACCTTCAATTCCGATTACATCTACCGGGCATACGTTCACGCATTGTTCACACATTACACAGTAACCTTCTAACGGTACTTTGCTCATTTTGTTCTTATCCAGTTTCATAATCTGGGGAGGGCAAACCTCTACACAATCACCGCATTCATCGCATAGGGATGGGTTGAAAACTATTCTGGTTTCCAATTTTCCTTCGGGACCAACCGCCACTTCACCGGTTTTTAGTGCGCCTTGAGGGCAGATTTCCACACATTTAGGCTCGCCTGAACACAGGTCACAGTAGATTACATCTTCTGGTGATACTGCTATAGCGGCTGTGGGACAGGTACCCTGGCATGCGCCACATCTGATGCAGCCTTCTTTGTTGACTACTATCATTTTTTATCACCTTACGGTTAGATTTTGTTTATTAAGTTTCCATTACTGTCGTATACTTCGAGGGTAGCTAATCTCATCTGGCTGTCTATGGTGTGGGTTGCGCATGAGAGACATGGGTCGTATGCTCTTATAACCATTTCCATCAGGTTGAATATGCTATCATCTACTTCTACGCCCGGTTTTATGTAGTCTTTTGCTACTTTCTGTATACCCATTTCCATGGCGGGGTTGTTCTGGACAGTTGCTACTATGATGTTGGCTTTGGTTATTCGTCCATTTTCATCACAGGCATAGTGGTGAGTTAATGTACCTCTGGATGCTTCCACAATACCTACACCTTCACCAGCTTGTCTTTCCAGTGCTTCAGGGAATTTTGGTCCGGATAAGTCTTCTTCTAATGCTTCAGCAGCACATTCAGAAGCAGCTAATAATTCTATGAGTCGAGCCCAGTGGTAGAGTAGTGGTTCATGGGCGTATCCAAACATTTCTCTAAATTCCTTAAAGTGGTCCTGTGCTTTAGGTGTTGGCATTTTATCAGCGACATTGAGTCTTGATAATGGACATACTCTGTAAACACCATCTGGATAACCTAAATCTTTGATGTAGGGGAATTTGAGCCAGGAATATGGTTTCACATGTTCTGCCATGTAGTCTAAGTAGTCAGTATTTTTGAATTCTGCGTATATGTTTCCTTCTTTGTCTTTCATTCTGACGTTTCCATCATACATATCCCAAACGCCATTTTTAACTAGTCCAGTGTGATAAGTTTCCACGTAACCTAATGTTTTCACCAGGTCCAGGTTTTCTTCGAATATGGGTCTGGCAACTTCCAGGGTAGCTTCGGATAATTCGACGTTTTTCTGTGCTTTCTGAAGAAGGTCTTTCTGGGTTTCATCATCAAGTTCTGTGGATATTCCCCCAGGAGTGGATGATGTGGGGTGAATTGATCTTCCACCAGTGGCTTTAATTATATCTAAAGCATTTTTTCTGAGTTCTATAGCTTTTAATGCTAATTCTGGGCTGTCTTTCACGATCTGGAATACGTTCCTGGTTTTTCTATCTTTTCCTGCTATGAAGTCCGGTGCAGCTAGGAAGTAGAAGTGAAGTGCATGTGAGTGCATGACTGATCCCCAATTCATGATCTCCCTCATCCTGTAAGCTGTGGGGAGAATATCCTCTGCAGCGAATCCAAAGCATCCATCTACTGCTTTAGCTGATGCTAAGTGGTGTTGGACATCGCATATACCACATATTCGAGGTACTATACGTGGTGCTTCCTCTATGAGTCTTCCCTGAAGGAATTTTTCAAATCCACGGAATTCCATAACGTGAAGCTTTGTATCCTGGACATTACCAGCATCATCTAATTCCACGGTAATTTTGGCGTGCCCTTCTATTCTGGTCACTGGTTCCATCGTTAATTTAACCATTTATTTGCCCTCCTTTCGGATTTTTAGGGGTACTAATGCTGCTGGCAGGGTGTAAGTGTAAAAAGTACCTGCAACATCGTCTAATTCATTTGCAACTTCTTCTGGATCTACAGTTTTATCTCTTTCCACTCCAAAGTCAGAGCCAATAGCAGAGATCATTTTTGCACCCTGATCCATCACATGTGAGGTAGGTCCATAACATCCTTGGCATTTGATACCTATACTTGGGCATTCTGCTCCGCATAGTGAGGTTGTAGCTGGTCCCATACATACCAATCCTTGTGGAACTAGGCACAGGTCTTCTTCTGGTTTTCCTAATTCGAATTGTCGTATGATTTTGTCCATTGCCATTCCTTCTGGTGGTTTTTCACGAGGACATACTTCACATAAGTTGGTCTGTGGTAGTTCAGGTAAATCTTCACCTTTAAGCATGGCCATGACGATTTCTGCAACTATATCGGATCTGGGTGGGCATCCCGGTAATGATATATCTACGTCTATAACATCGCTGAGTGGTCTGACCCTGTCGATGAAGTGCGGTACATCTTCATGTGGAATTATTCCTTCTTCGTTAGGTGTGCTTGGTGAATTTATATAAGCCTCTTGTTGAAGTTCTTCATTTTTGTATAAGTTTCCTAATCCAAAAATTCCTCCATAAACAGCACAAGTACCATAAGCTATGACCAAATCTGCTTTTTCCCTTGCTTGTTTTGCAAGTTCCAGATTTTCATCGTTTCTGATGCCTCCAGATATTATGGCAACGTTTACTTCTGGCCATTCATCATATTTTACATCCATCAGAACGGGCATGAACTCAAAGTCAGCCAGTTGTAGAACATCTACAATGGCTTCATGAATATCCGCAATGGACAGTTCGCATCCTGAACACACGCTAAGCCAGATATTTCCTAATTTTACTTTATCTGCCATTTTTATACCTCCGCTTCAACGGGAGCATCTATCTGTTCTTTCAGTGGTGATGGGCCCAGACCTCTGATTCTGTCCACCATCATCTTCACAGTGTCTGCGAATTTTTCTCCTTCTGATGCAGATATCCAGTCGTGGTGGATTCTTTCTCTTCCAATTCCCATTTCATCTGCCAGTTTGTAAATTATTCTCATTCTTCTGTCTAACTTGTAGTTTCCTGCGTCGTAGTGACAGTCACCATGGTGACATCCGGCTACTATTACACCGTCGGCTCCTTCTCGGAATGCCTTAAAAATAAATTGTGGTTCAATACGTCCAGAGCACATTACTCTTATTACACGGACGTTTGGAGGATATTGCATCCTTGCAGTACCAGCGGTGTCTGCTCCTCCGTAGGAGCACCAGTTACAACAAAACATAACTAGTTTTATATCATCCTCAGCCATAGAGTTTCCTCCTTATTTTATTAGATGTACCAAATTAGAGTACATTAGTATATGGATATAAAAATAGCTAATATATAGGTTACTTATAAAACAAATTCGAAAAGGTTATATATTTGAATATGGATCGGGGTTTTTGTAATACTGAATGAAAGATAAAAAGTGGCAGGTCGCATTAGTTTGTTCATCATTTTTCTATTCGTAATTTTCTCTCCATATCTCCATTATTTTAAGAACCTTATCATCCAACTTTTCTATGGCTTCCTGGGGAAGTTTCTCCCTACCTTCCTCATGAGCCCTTCTATTTCTCTCTTTAAACCTGTAAACTTCTCTTATAAGCTCTAAAGATAAAATCTGGTAACTATCTTTAAAATAGAGTAGCGTTCTTTTGACATTTACCAGTGGGACATATAAATAGCCCAAGTTACCCCGATCGGCAAATAAATCCTCTTCACCATATTCATCTAACATATCGGCAATGAAACCAAATCCAGATAACCGGAAAGCCTCTGAATAAACCTTGGAAAGTTCTCCCCCTTCATCTAAAAGATTTTCTAATCTCTCGAGCTCCTTAAGTTTTTTGTCGATTAACTTAACCAGATTATCTTCTTGAGTATTTATCCTCTTGAAAGCTTTATCGTTACCGATGTTATGTGGTTCTTTTTCCATCATATCCAATCCTTCATTTGTGGTAAGACATTTTTAGTATGTAAATAGTAAAATAAATAATTATGTATATTAAAATTTATAAAAAATACACACCCTCCACTTTAAAAAAAAATTGAGGACATTTTAACAATTTTATTTTATTTTAAGACCACTTAATTCCTTGAAAGCTTTGAATGTTGGCTTAAGATTTAT